>WNFV01032031.1_pt1 | contig 12007 bp, 14 predicted proteins | sample 5400101 | NCBI WGS metagenome assembly WNFV01 (sample SAMN13153361, study PRJNA577476) | soil metagenome | isolation source: 115 cm soil or saprolite under grassland replicate 1 | place: USA:California | collected 2016-06-15
TGATGCTGCCGGCGACCGCGTCGGCGACCGGCATCGTGGTGGCGTAGCCGTTGTTCTCGCAGACGAACAGCACCGGCACCTTCCACAGCGCCGCCAGGTTGAATGCCTCGAGCAACATTCCCTCGTTGACCGCGCCGTCGCCGAAGAAGGTTGCCGCGACGACCGCGCGGCCCTGCCGCCTCGCGGCCCAGGCGGCGCCGGTGGCGATCGAGGCCGCGGCGCCGACGATGGCATTGGCGCCGAGGATGCCGATGCCGAAGTCGGCCGCGTGCATGGAGCCGCCGCGTCCGCGGTTCAGCCCGGTCTCGCGGCCGAGCAGCTCGGCCATCATCCGGGCCGGGTCGGCACCCTTCGCGAGCACGTGCCCGTGCCCGCGATGGGTGCCGGTGACCAGGTCGTCCGGGCCGAGCGCCGCGCACACCCCGGCCGCGACCGCCTCCTGCCCGGTGTACGGGTGGATACCGCCGACGATCTCGCCGGAACGCACCAGCTCGACGGCGCGTTCCTCGAACCGGCGGATCAACCGCACGGTCCGGTACAGCTGGGCGGGATCCGTGGTCATGCCTTGACGGCCGCGAGGATGTCGTCCCACAGCGTCGCCCGCGCGGCGAGCGCGGTGTTCACCGTGTCGGCGCACTCCTGCCACTTGGCCTCGTCGTCACCGCACAGGTCGGCCAGCATCTGCATCGCCATCGGAGTGTGCTGCTCGCCGTCCACCTCGATGTGCCGCTCCAGGTAGTCGACGAACGTGCCGAGCCGCCGGCTGTGCTCGTTCACCGCGACGACCTGGGTGAACATGTCCGGGATGAGGTCCTCGCGGCCGAACGCGAACGCGGCCGCCTGGCAGTGCACGGGCAAGGTGTCGATGATCAACCAGGTGGTCGCCGCGAAGTCGACCGCCGGCTGCGGCACGCCCGCGCGCTCCAGTGCCTCGACGACTGGGGCGCCGTCGCGGAGCAGGTCCACGAGGGCCTCGATCGGGGCGGTCCGCGCGCCGGCCTGCTTCATGCCGTTGACGTACAGCTCGAAGTGACTGATGAACCCGTCCCCGAGCTCGTCGCTCTCCTCGACCATGACGATGTCGTTGATCAACCGCCGGCTGCCGGTCGGGCCGGTCGGGATCCACGGCACCGTGACGCAGGTGAGCCGGCGCTGCAGCGACTTGAGCAGGGACATGAAGTCCCAGACCGCGAAGACGTGGTGCTCCATGAACGTGACGATCGCCTCGTGGGTGTCGAGGCTCGCGTAGAGCGGGTGCGTGACGACGCGCTCGCGGGCGTCGTGCACCTCCTTCTCCAAGCGTTCGATACCGGGATGGGTCTGTCCCCAGTCGTACCGTGACATGGCGTGCTCCCTTCAGTGGCTCCTTCAGGTGGCGGAGGCCCAGAGGACCGGGCAGAAGTCGGGATCGGCGTAGTCGGGCCGGCCGTCCGGTGTGCGGCGGACCACCGCGTCGTGGTTGTACGCGGCGAGCGTGCCGTCCGACAGCGGGAACTCGCGGTAGGCGTTGGCACCGTCCTGCAGGTGCAGCGAGATCGCGCGGCGCGGCCGGCCGCTCAGGTTCGGCCCGCTGCCGTGATACGTCCGGCAGTGGTGGAAGTTCAGGTGGCCTTTGGGTATCTCGACCGGCACCTTGACCACCTCGGCGCCGTTGTACGCCGCGTTCTCGGCCAGCGTCTGGTCGAGCTGGCTCCTGTCCCGCTCGGCGAAGTGCCGGACCACGGTGTCGTCGGCGCCGATCTCACGCCAGCGGTGCGAGCCGTCGACCATCGTGATGGTGCCCATCTCGATCGTGCAGTCGTGGAACGGGATGAACGCCGTCAGCATCCGCTCGGACGACGACGAGGACCAGTAGTGCTTGTCGAAGTGCCAGGGCACGATGTTCGACGGCTCCCCGGCCAGCGGCGGCTTGAGGATCAGCGTGGACTGGAAGATCCGGATCTCGCCGGCCTGGGCCAGCCGGGCCGCGACCGCGCCGATCAGCGGCTTGCGCAGCAGCTTCGCGAACGCGTCCGACTCGTAGTGTACGTAGTCGTTGTGCCGCTGCACCTCGCCGTCGGACGGCTCCCAGTACGCCAGTTTCGGCGGCCGCACCGGCAGCCGGCGGTCCCGCTCACCGGCGTAGTACCGCTCGCTGACGGTGACCAGCTCGTCGATCTCGGCGTCGTCGTACAGCTTCTTCGAGAGGTACCAGCCGTGCTCGGCGTAGAACGCGACGTCCTCGCCGGACGGCAGCAGCGCGCGTTCGGCTTCGGTCAGGTCGTACTCGCTCATGAGGCGGCCTCCGAGCTCACGCCGTGGAGTTCGCGTTCCTTGGCCTCGTAGAGGGCCTTGATGTTCCCGGCGCCGAACGTGCGCGCCCCGCGGCGCTCGATGATCTCCAGGAAGAGCGTGCGCCGGACGTGCATGGACTCGGTGAAGATCTGCAGCAGCTGACCCCAGTGGTCGCGGTCGACGAGGATGCCCAGCCGGCTCAGCTCCGCCATCGGCGCGTCCACCCGGCCGACCCGTTCCTCCAGATGGTCGTAGTACGTCTTCGGCGAGCCGAGGAACCGCACCCCGCGGTCGTTCAGGGTGCCGACCGCCTCGACGATGTCGCTGGTGAGCAGGGCGATGTGCTGCACACCCGCACCGGCGTGCCACTGCAGGAACTCGTCGATCTGGCCGGGCCGGCGGTCCGGGTCGGGCTCGATCAGCGTGAACGTGACGTGCCTCGACGGGCTCTGCACGACCTTGGAGTCCATCCCCTGGCCGGCCACCTCGATGTACTCCTCGAAGATCTCGGCGAAGCCGAAGACCCGCGCGTAGTAGTCGGCGGTGCTGCCCAGCTCGCCGGCCGGGACGCAGATCGCCAGGTGGTCGATCTCGCTGAACAGCTTCTCCTCGGGCCCGCGGCCGGGCTCGGTGATCCGGATGACGCCGGGCAGGAACTCCCGCCGGGGACCGTGCCGCTCCACCAGTCGGTGCACGACGTCTCCGAAACCCCCGACCTCGGCGACCACCACCGTCACGTCCGGACCGGCCGCGTACGACGTGGGTGGCGAGACCGGTTCGGCCCCGCGGGTCGTGAGCAGCCGGTAGGCGGCCGCGCAGTCGTCCACCTCCAGCCCGATGATCGCGACGCCGTCACCGTGCCGCTGCACGTACTTCGCCGCCGGGTGGTTCCCGACCAGGCCGGAGGTCAGGAGGATCTGTACCTCGCCCTCGCGCAGCAGCAGCGAGCGCTGGTCCTTGAGGCCGGTCTCGGGCCCGCCCTGACCGTGTGTCTGCAGGCCGAACGCCGTACCGAGGTAGAACGCGGACTGGCGCGCGTCACCCACGTACAGCTCGACGTGGTCGATTCCGTAGATCTCCATGAGAACCCCTCACCGTCGGTTCTTGGTGCTTGCCGGCCCGAGCAGCAGGCTGACGTTCTGCCCGCCGAAGCCGAACGAGTTGGACAACGCGAACGCGGGCCGTGCGTCCCGCGGCGTCTTGCGGACGTGGTCCAGCGCGCACGCGGGATCCGGGTCCGCCAGGTTGTACGTCGGCGGCAGCACACCCCGGCCGACCGCCATCGAGCTCGCCGCCGCCTCCACCACGCCGGACGCGCCGAGCAGGTGCCCGGTCAGCGCCTTCGTGGAACTCACCGCTGGACCCTCGTGCCCGAAGACGTTGCCAATAGCAACGGATTCGGCCACGTCGCCGAGCTTCGTGCTCGTGCCGTGGGCGTTGATGTAACCGATGTCGCGCGGGGTCGCGCCGCCGGAGGCGATCGCCTGGCGCATGCACGCCGCCGCGCCCTCGCCGTCCGGACGTGGCGCGGTCGGGTGGTGGGCGTCGGAGTTGACGCCATAGCCGGCCACGTCCGCATAGCCCCGCGCGCCGCGCGCCTCGGCGTGCCCGGCGCGTTCCAGCACCAGCAGCGCCGCACCTTCCGACAGCACGAACCCGTTGCGCCGTACATCGAAGGGGCGGCTCGCCTCGGCCGGGTCGTCCCAGCCCCGGGCCAGCGCCCGGGCGTTGCCGAAGGTCTCGGCGAACGTCGGGAACAGCGGCGCCTCGCTGGCCCCGCACACCACCACGTCGGCCTCGCCGGACCGGATCAGCCGGACCGCGTCCGCGACCGCCTGCGCCCCGGACGCGCACGCGGTGCCGATCGACGAGGTGTAGCCGCGGATGCCGAACCGGATCGCGATCCGCGCCGCCGGCATGTTCGGCAGGATCCCGGTCAGCAGGTACGGGCTGACCGCCGCCCGGCCACGCTCGGCCCGGGCCAGCACCTGCGTCTCCAGCGTCGCCATCCCGCCGACCCCGCCGACGATCACGGCTGTCCGCGACGGGTCCACGTCGCCGCCGATCTCGATGCCGGCGTCGGCCAGCGCGTCCGTTGCCGCGAGCAACGCGAGCACGACGGTCCGGTCGAGCGTGTTCGCGTCCGGGCCCTTGACGATCGTGCGCGGATCGATCGTCGCGAGGTCCCCCGGCAGGAACCCGGCCAGCTGGACGGACTCCGCGACCGGGTGCCCGTCCGGCGGCCGGCTGATGCCGGAGCGCCCGTGCAGCAAGGCGTCGAAGACGTCGTCCGCACCGCGCCCGACCGGCGTCAGCAGGCCCATGCCGGTGATCGTCGCGGTGTTCACGGCAGCCGCTCCTCGCGCAGCGCCACCTTGCGGACCTTGCCGGTCACGGTCAGCGGAACCTCACCGGCCGGCACCGCCTCGATCTCGCCTTGACGGCCTCGGTGCGGTCGGCGTCGGGATCGGCGTCCGCCGCCAGCTCGAGCAGGATGTCGGTGACCGGACCGTCCTCGTGCTGCACCACGACCACCGTGCAGTCGAGCACGTCCGGGAGGGCCTTGAGGATGCGCTCCTCGGACATCGCGGTGTAGATGCCGCTGTCGTACCCGGCCACAGCGTCGGGCACCCGGTCCAGATGGAACCAGTGCCCGGTCTCGTCGACGTACACCAGGTCGCCGGTGAGAAACCAGCCGTCCAACCGGGCCCGGTAGGTCGTGCCCGTGTCGTTCCAGTAGGCGGGCGACACGGTGGGTGACTTGAAGCCCAGCAGGCCGGCCCTGCCGGGCGGCAGGTGCTCGCCGTCCGGCGTGAGCACGGCGACCTCGGCGAACTGGTAGGGCTTGCCGATGCAGCGGCCGTAGTGGTCGCTGTCCTTGGTGTGCGTGATGTGGAACCCGTTGTGCCCCATCTCGCTCGACCCGATCCCGTCGATGAAGTGCGACCCCGGTTCCGTCGTACGACCTCTGCCAGTGTCACGGCCGCGGGCAACGACCTCGCGGGAGCCGACGGCGACGAGCCGCCGGATGTGCGCCTCGTGCGCGCAGTCGCCGGTGTTGAACCACATCCGCACCGAGCCCAGGTCGCGCTCGCTCAGGTCGTGCCGGGCCAGGCCCGCCCAGGTGACCGCGAAGCCGTAGACCGCCTCGGGCCGCCAGGACTCGATCGCGTCCAGCACGTAGTCGCCGTCCTGGTTCGACAGGCAGAGCATCTCGGCGCGGTTCCCGAGCACCTGGTTGACCATCAGGATGGTCGCGGTGTGCGGGATCGGCAGCGCGTTCAGGATCCGGCCGGTGCCCTGCGCCTGCGGCATCGACAGCAGGTGCCGGGGCGCCGCGAACAACGTGCCGTGGGTGTGCAGCACCGCCTTCGGCACGCCCGTGGTACCCGAGGTGTGGGTGATCGAGATCGGGTCGTCCGGGTGGTGCCGGTGGTGCGGCGGCGCGGCGGCGGGGTCGCCGCTGCCGGCCTCGGCTGGCTGGCCGAGGATCGGGGTGTTCAGGTCGTGGCCTGTGAGCAGGTCCTGGTGCGCTGCGTCCGCCAGGACGGCGGTCGCCCGCAACCGTCTGATGTACTCCGCCGCGATCTCCGGGCGCATCTTGCCGTTCATCAGCGCCGGGATCGCACCCAGCCGGGTCAGCGCCAGGAAGCTCAGCACGATGTCGGCGGCCGCGGTGGCCCACACCGCGACCGGATCACGGCGGCCGATGCCGCGCTCGGCCAGCCAGGCCGCGCGGGCGTTCACCCGCTCGTCGAGCTCGCCCAGGGTGAGCGGCTGCCGGGCCGGCCTGCCGTCCACCTCGGTGTCGAAGGTCAGGCCCGGCCCGGCTGGGTCGGCGCCGAGCTCGAGTACGCGGGCCAGCACGTTGCCGGCGCCGATCCGCTGATCCGCCGCCAGCGTCGCCCGCCAGCTGCGTGGTCGTGGTGCGTCACCCATGTGGTCCCATCCCCTCACCAGTACTGCCCCTTACCAGCACCGCTTCGGCGGTGTCGTGGTCGCTCTGCTCCACCAGCACGACGAGGGCCTCGTCGCAGGAGCCGTCCTCGATCAGCAGCTCGGCCTGAGCCAGCCCGTCCTCCAGCGGGTCCCCGGCCGGGCTCACGCACACGACCGGCCCGCGCAGTCCCCAGCGCGCCGCCACGTACCCGGCGACGCTGTTCGGCACCGACTGGAAGAAGAACAGCGGTCCCGGCCGGCCACCCGTCGCCACCGTGTGTGCCACGTGCTCCGCGCTGGCCCGGTCGCCGCTGCTCGTCACCAGCACCACCGCGGTGCGCTCCGCCGTCGCCGGCCGCTCGCCGTACCGTTGCGTGAGGCAACGATCGGCGACGGCCGCGACCAGCGGGCTGAACGACGAGTGCACGAACCCGGGTATCTGCGGCACATCCTCGTCGTGCGGCCACCGGGCCCGCTCCAGCACCTTCATGACGCACGCACCAGCAGGGCCGTGTTCGCGCCGCCGAAGGCCGCGTTCACACTGAGCGCGTACGGCGTACCGGCCGGGCGCGGACCACCGGCCACCACGTCCACCGGGCACAGCGGATCGGGTTCGGCGAACCCCGCGTTGACGGGTAGCGTCCCGGCCCGCAGCGCGAGCACGGTGACGACCAGCTCCAGCAGGCCGGACGCCTCCAGCGCGTGGCCGTGCACGGACTTGGTCGAGCTGACCGGCACCCTCGCGGCGCCGAACACCGCCTCCAGCGCGGCCGCCTCGGACCGGTCGCTGTAGTCGGTGCCGGTCGCGTTCGCGTTCACGTAGCCGACCTCGCTCACACTGATCCCGGCCCGCTCCAGCGCCGCCTCGATCGCCGTCATCAGGCCGCGCCCCTCCGGATCCGGCTGGCACGGGTGGTAGGCGTCGCCCGCGCGACCCCAGCCGGCCAGCTCGGCGTAGTTGCCCTGAGCAACTGTCTGGGACTCGAGCAGCACGGCGGCGACCGCGTCCCCCAGCAGCAGACCGGTGCGGCCGGTGCTGAACGGCCGGACCACGCCCTCGGTGGCGAGCGCCTTGCCGGCGTCGAACAAGGCGTACTGGTCCGGCTCGACCAGGTACCCGGCCGCGACCACGACGCGTTCCGCGCGGCCGAGCCGGATCAGCGTGGCCGCGTCGGCGACCGCCGTACTGGCCGAGACGCAGGCGCAGGTGTAGACGCCTTGGGCGCCGGCCAGGCCGGCGGCTCCGGCCAGCCGCGTCGCCAGGGTCGCGCCCGGGTCGGAGTGGACGGCGAGCAGCAGGCGGGTGGTCGAACGGGCCCGCTGGTCGAGCCCGGCGCAGGCCTCGTCGATCGCCCCTGCCAGCTCGGCCGGTAGCGTTCCGGCGTCGTCGAGCGTCGCGGCCACCTGCACGCGACGACCGCCCACGTCGAAACGCCGTACCGGCCCGAACGCCGCCGCGCCGGCGAGCGCGGCGGCAAGCTGAGCCTCCGGCCCGCGGCCGAGCGCGCTCGTCACCGCGAGACCCGAGACGACGACGCGCTCAGTCATGGCCGGCGGCCAGCTGCTCGTGCAGCACCGCGACGGCGTCCGTCACGGTGCCCATCCGGTCCAGCTCGTCGTCGGCGAGCTGGACGCCGTACCGCTGCTCCACCTGGTGCACGAGCCAGGCGAGCTCCATCGAGTCGATCCGCTCACGGACCTGGTCGGGTGTGCGATCCCCCATCGAGGCGAGCATCGCCACCACGTCCGACCTGCCGGGCGGTGGCAGGTCGGTCATCAGGCGTGCTGGTCGCTCGTCGCCTTCGTTGCCCGGGCCGCGACTTCGGCGGTGAACTCGCCGACCGTCATGAGCGCCAGCTCCTCGGACTCGTCGTCGGCGAACCGGACCCCGAACCGGTCCTCCACCCGGACGGTGAGGTCCGCTGCAGGGACTCGATGACGAACGCGCGAACCTCGTCCTTCATGGGGTTACCTTCTCTCTGTGGGCGGGTCGGCGGTATCCGGTCGGGACAGCACCGACGACAGGGCGGAACAGGTGTACGTCTGGGTGCGCCGCTGCCCGGCCGGCGAGCTGCTGCTCGAGGCCGGCGCGCTGCTCCTGGGCGAGGAGCGGTCGCGGCTGCGGGTGGAGCGTGAGGCCGGCGGCCGGCCCTGGGTTGCTCGGGGCAACGAGCGGCTCGCGGTGAGTGTCAGCCACTCCTATGACGCGGCGGGCGAGATCGTCGCCGTCGCAGCTTCGCCGGGTGGGCTGGTGGGTATCGACATCGAACCGCTGCGGCCGGTGCCGGTGCTCGGACTGGCGCGGCGCTGGTTCCGCGCGGACGAGGTCGACTGGCTGGTTGCCCAGGACAACCAGGCCGAGGCGTTCCTGCTGCTGTGGACGGCGAAGGAGGCGGTCGGCAAAGCGCTCGGCACGGGCCTGCGGGGTGCCGGGCTGCGCCGTGCGGTGCCACTGCCGGAAGGTGACCTCAGCGTGCTCAGGCCGGTGCCCACGGCAACCGACCTGGCCGTCTCGTACATGTCCGTACATGGCTTTGTACTGGCTGTAGCCGTTTTCGGGCAGAGTGCGCCGCGCATCGAGATCGTTGCTCATGACACGGCCGCCCTCAGCACCTCGAGGTCGCGGACCAGCTTGCCGGTCGTTGTCCGCGGCAACTGATCCAGCGTGTGCACGGTGCGCGGCCACTTGTAGCTCGCCAGCCGCTCGGCCAGCGCGTCGTCGAGCCCGTCCGGGCTGCCCTGGACGAACGCGGTGATGCCGTCGTCGTACCCGACCACCACGGCGTCGACGCCCGGCAGCGCGGCGATCGCCTGCTCGACCTCGGTGAGGTCGACCTTGAGGCCACCGACCGAGACCTGCGAGTCCAGCCGGCCCTTGATCGTGACCAGCCCGGTCACCGGGTCGACAACGCCGGCGTCCCTGGTGTGCAGCCAGCCATCCGCCCAGCGGGTGGGGTCCGAGAGCCCGACGTAGGGCGACTCGGGGCAGCTGACCCAGAGCTCACCGTCGCGCTCACGGACGTGCAGGCCCGGCGCCGGCATGATCGACGGGCGGTGCCGGCCGAACAGGTCGGTGCCGATCACCCCGACCTCGGTCATCCCGTACATGTTCCCGAGCGGGACCTGGTAGGCGTCCTCGAACCTGGTCGAGACCGCGGCCGGGACCAGCTCGCCGCCGGTGGTCATCCGCTTGAGCTGCGGCAGCCGCGGCGGGTCGACCACGGACGCCAGCAGGCCGATGTGGAACGGCACCCCGAGCACGGTCGCGGGGGTGTCCGTCTCGGCGACCGCGGCCAGGATCGCGTCGCCGGTGAGCCGGGCCGGCGGGTGCAGCTCGACGCCGGTATGCAGGCCGTACAGCAGCCCGCCGACCAGCCCGAGCACGTGCACCATCGACGGCAGCAGGATGATCCGCTCGCCGGGCTCCGGCACCCCGTCCATCTGGGTGTACCGGTGGATCTCGGCGGAGAGGTCGGCCGCGGTCCGCCCGATCACCTTGGACGGCCCGGTCGACCCGGAGCTGAGCTGGATCACCGAGTGGTGGCTGATCGCCGGCTCGTCGCTGTAGCCGGTCACGGTCTCGCTGACGTCGTGGAAGATCCGCAGGCCGCCGGCCGCGCGCCGGCCCGGGGCGACGACCACCTGCGGGGTGAGCCGCGCGAGCGCGTTGCCGACCTCGTGGTCGGTCAGCCGGTGGTCGAGCAGGATCGCCTGGCCGCCGGACCGCCAGGTCGCGAGCAGGTTGACGATGTACGCCAGCGACGGCGGCAGCCGCAGCGCGACCGCACCACCGGGCCGGAGCCCGGCCTCCGCGAGCCGTCGTTGCCGCTCGGCAACGAGCTCACGAAGCGTGCCCCGTGCAACGACCACCCCGTCCGGAAGTCGTAAACAGACCTCGCCCCCAGTACCGGCCAGCAGCATCTCGTCCACCCAGTCCGGACCCGTCGTCACATCGGGTAGAACCGGCGATTGCTCTGCGCCCACCAACACCACCACCCCCGGCCGTTTTGCTCACCGACAGTCCGTGCCCCTACGCCCCCCGTAGTGCGGCGTGATGACCATACGACCAAGGTGGCCACGATGGCTATGGACTCTTCGTGATACCTCGACTACTTTCGGCAAGACCGGTTCTCGAATGCCGAAAAGGCGGGTGTTGATCGTTCATATCCGCCGGTCGGGTCACCGATGTTCAGGATTTTCGAAGTCGAAGCGGCAGCCGGCATCCCATTCCGACCGCTGGTTGCCGTGCGCCGGGATGCCGCGGGCGTCCTTCAGCATCCGGGCCAGGTGCAGCAGGTTCCAGGTCATGAAGGTGGTGTTCCGGTTGGTGAAGTCGTTGTCCGGACCACCCGAACCCTCGTCGAGGTACGACGGACCCGGCCCGGCTTCACCGATCCAGCCGGCATCGGCCTGCGGCGGTACGACGTACCCGAGGTGCTGCAGCGAGTAGAGCACGTTCATCGCCACGTGCTTCACGCCGTCCTCGTTTCCGGTGACGAGGCAACCACCGGTCTTGCCGTAGTACGCGTACTGCCCGGCCTCGTTGAGGATCGACGAGTTCCCGTACAGCCGCTCGATCACCTGGTTGCACACCGACGACTTCTCCCCCAGCCAGATCGGCGTGCACACCACCAGGATGTCGGCCGCCATCACCTGCTCCTGGATCACCGGCCACTCGTCGCTCGCCCACCCGTGCTCGGTCATGTCCGGATACACCCCGGTCGCGATGTCCCGGTCGACCGCGCGCACCAGGTCCACGGTCACCTGGTTGCGCCGCATGATCTCCATCGAGATCGCGGCCAGCCCCTCGGTGTTCGACACCGCCGGCGACTTCTTCAGCGTGCAGCTGATGAACAGCGCCTTCAGGTCCGAGTAGTCCGCCGGCCGCTCGTCGCACAGCCGCTGCTGCCTCTCGCTCAACGTCATCGCAGATCCCTCCCGGTCGTTTGGATCCACAGTGGCACGCCGGCGCCCCGTCCGGTGGCCACTTCCTGTGCGTCATGGCCGGTCGCTCCGGCGGCTTCCCGTTCGGCCCGTGGCAGTCGATCACCCAGATGGAGGTATCCGGGCCCGTCTCCGCCGGCACGCTGCAGATCGCCGCCGGCGCGATCCGGGCAGATCAAGCTAACCGGGTAGGAACTCAGAAGCGGGAGAAGTTGTCAGACATCGTGGCGGAGTAGCGCACCGGCCTCCTCGCGGGCGATCTCGAACCCGCCGTCCAGCGACAGGATCTGGATGTCGTCGCGGCCGGCGGCCCACTGCTCTGCCTCCGCGCGTGAACCGAAGAAGAAGCTGTGATGGCAGAACGTCGCCCAGATCCCGTCGGTGTCCTTGGACGTAATGTCCTCGTCGGCGCTAACGACCGGCCAGGTCACGACGGCGTCGGCGGGCGTGGCTTCGCGGACGCCGTCGGGGGTCACCCGCAAGTGGACGGTGACCCCGGACCCGGGCGCGGTCGAGGCCACGGCGACAGGCCGCTTCAGCGCGACCGCGAAGATCAGGGTGTCCATCGCACACCATGCCCACAGGTCTGTGCCGTCGATCGTGACCTGGTGCTGCGTCGGGTTGAAGGTCAGCCCTAGTCCGACGATGTCACCGTCGGCGTTGCGCTCGCACCAGGCGTCCAGGAGTTCCCGCGCCCGGGCCTGGTCGAGATCGGCGATGGCGCGGTCGACATCGTCGCCGGAGATCGGGCGTCCCTTCGCCATCAGCCGCAGCGCCCGCAGGATGAGACGCGCGGGATCGCGGTCCAGCTCGGTGAGGGCTCCGGTGGTCATCTCTGCCTCCTGTGAGG
>WNFV01008050.1_pt1 | contig 12005 bp, 7 predicted proteins | sample 5400101 | NCBI WGS metagenome assembly WNFV01 (sample SAMN13153361, study PRJNA577476) | soil metagenome | isolation source: 115 cm soil or saprolite under grassland replicate 1 | place: USA:California | collected 2016-06-15
CGACCGCACGATCATCCTCTGGGACGTCCCCGGCCACCGCCGCCGCGGCGCCCCGCTACTCGGCCACCGCAACTACGTGACGAGCGTTTCGTTCAGTCCTGACGGGAAGACGCTTGCCTCGGCGGATTTGGACCGCAAGTCCATCCTGCTTTGGGACGTCGAGCGACAGCGACTCTCGGGCACGCTAACGACGGACGATGAGAGCGTCGGCCTCGGGTGGAGAGTCGTCTTCAGCCCGGACGGGAGCAAGATCGCCTCCGCGGGGAACTCCTCGAACGTCACCGTCTGGGACCTCGGGAAGCGCCGAGTAATCTCGACGTTCGAGCATCGTTCGCTGATCTCCATCGAGTGCGTCGCCTTCAGCCCCGATGGCACGTTGCTGGCCGCGGGAGGCGACGCCGTCGACGAGGGACCGATTGTTCTTTGGAATATGGCGAGTCGAAGGGCATGGCGGCTCCGCGGCCACAAGGATGCGGTGAAGACCCTGGCATTCAGTCCAGACGGGAAGACGCTCGCCTCTGGAAGCGCCGATCGCACGATCATCGTCTGGGACGTCGAGAGCCGGAAGGCGCGCGGCGCGCCACTTCAGGGCCACGGGGACGAGGTGCTGAGCGTGGCGTTCGGACCCGGCGGGAAGACGCTCGCGTCAGGGAGCGAAGACACGACAGTCATCCTCTGGGATCTGGGTCGACGAAGCCGACTCGGCGCGTCCTTCGGCAGCAGCTGGGCCCGCGCGCTCGACCTCAGCCCGGACGGCAGGCTTCTCGCTTCGGCTGACGGACGGGCGATCGTCCTCTGGGACGTCGGCCGGCTCCGGCGGGTCGGCGCTGCTTTCTTGGCCCACCGCGGCGACGTGAATAGCGTGGCCTTCAGCCCGGATGGCAAGACGATCGCTTCGGGGAGCAAGGACAAGACGGTGATTCTGTGGCACGTGAAAACCCATCGCCCAAAGGGAGCGCCGCTCGTTGGCCATAGCGACTTCGTGCACGCGGTCGCCTTCAGCCCCGATGGCAAGATGCTCGCCTCAGGAGGCTCCGACAACGTCGTCATCCTTTGGGACGTCGAGACGCATCGGCGCCTGGCCACGCTTCATCACAGCGATCAGATCGTGTCGGTGGCGTTCAGCCCGGACGGCAAGACGCTCGCCGCCGGAAGCGCCGACCACACGCTGATCCTCTGGGACGTCGAGAGCCGCCAGCGCCTCGGCGAGCCACTCGGCGGCCACGAGAGATGGGTCGAGGACCTCGACTTCAGCCCTGATGGCAAGACGCTCGCTTCCGCGGCCTTCGAGGTCATCCTCTGGGATCTCGAGAAGCGGCGACAAATCGAGTCTCCGCTGGGTCGAGACCTGGGTGGCGTCAGCTTCAGCCCTGACGGGAAGACCCTGGCATTCGGAAGTCACGAAGGTCCGGTCATCCTCTGGGACATCGAAAGCCGCCGGCGGATCGGCGCGCTCATGGGGCATCGCGACTGGGTAACCGCCTTAGCCTTCATCCCCGATGGGGAGGCGCTCGTCTCGGCCAGCCTCGATAAGACGATGACTCGCTGGAACGTGAGCCTGCCGTCATGGAAGAAGTTCGCGTGCACGCTCGCGAACCGGAATCTGAGCCACGCCGAATGGACGCGACTGATCGGAGCTGGCTCGTACCGGCGCACGTGCCCGAACCTTCCGTCCGGGTAGGACGCCCGCGGCGCACGCCACGTTTCAGTGCCGGAGAACCCGGAAACAACCGATCGATGCGCCGAACCTTCGCCGTCGCATTCCTAGCGCTTGCCTCGCTCGTGGCCGGCGGGGTCGGCGCACCGGCGGCCGAGCCGCCGCCGAAGCAGGCGGTCGCGGTCGGGACCGGCGGCGCGGTCGCCAGCGTCGACCCGGACGCGACGCGCGCCGGGATCGAGATCCTCCGTGCCGGAGGAAACGCGATCGATGCTGCGATCGCTGCCAACGCCGTGCTCGGCGTCACCGAGCCCTACGTCGCCGGGATCGGGGGCGGCGGGTTCCTGACGATCTACCTCGCGAAGCAGCATCGCGTCATCACGATCGACGGCCGTGAGACGGCGCCGCACGCGTTCCCGGAGGACGCGTTCATCGACCCGGCCACCGGCCAGCCGATCCCGTTCTCGCCGCAGCGGATCACGAGCGGGATGGCAGTGGGTGTCCCGGGCACGCTCGCGAGCTGGGTGCAGGCGAGCCGGTTCGGGACGATGCCGCTCTCGCGGCTGCTGCAGCCGGCGATCTCGGTCGCCGAGCACGGCTTCGTCGTCGACCGGACGTATTTCGACCAGACCGAGTCGAACCTCACCCGGCTCCAGGGGTTCACCTCCTCGCGGGCCGTTTTCCTGACGCCCGACCTGAAGTCGCCTCCTGTCGGCTCGATCGTGACGAACCCGCAGCTCGCGGCGGCATACCGACTGATCGCGCACGACGGTCCGGCGGCGCTCTACCGCGGCCCGATCGGCGCCGCGCTCGTCGACGCCGTGCGGAATCCGCCCGTGGCGCCCGACTCGCCGCTCGCCTTCCCGATCCGGCCCGGCCTGATGACGACCGACGACCTCGCCACCTACAGCGCGCCGTTCCGCGATCCCACCCGCGTCACCTACCGCGGCTACGACGTCTACGGCATGGGCCCGCCTTCGAGCGGCGGCTCGACCGTCGGCGAGGCGCTCAACATTCTCGAGGGCTTCGACATGGCGACGCCCGACCGCGTGCAGGCGCTGCACTGGTATCTCGAGGCGACGAGGCTCGCGTACGCTGACCGGAACCGCTGGGTCGGCGACCCGGACTTCGTCGACGTGCCGCTCGCCGGGCTGCTCTCGAAGGAGTTCGCGGCCGAGCGCCGCTGCCTGATCGGCCCGAAGGCGCTGACGAGCCCGGTCGCGCCCGGCGACCCGTTCCCGCCCTTCGACGTGCACTGCTCTGCGCAGGCGGGGCAGGTGGGCGTCGGCCAGGCGATGTCGACGAACCACCTGACCGTCGCCGACCGCTTCGGCAACGTCGTCAGCTACACGAGCACGATCGAGCAGATCGCAGGCAGCGCGATCACGGTGCCGGGCTACGGCTTCCTGCTCAACAACGAGCTGACCGACTTCGACCCGGTGCCGCTCTTCCCGGGCGTCCCTGACCCGAACCTGCCCGCGGGCGGCAAGCGGCCGCGCTCGAGCATGGCCCCGACGATCGTCCTCCGGGACCGGCAGCCGTTCCTGGCGCTCGGCTCTCCGGGCGGCTCGATGATCATCACGACCGTCCTCCAGACCCTGCTCAAGCGGCTGGACTTCGGGATGTCGCTGCCGGACGCCGTCGCGGCCCCCCGCGCGTCGCAGCGCAACACGGCCACGACGATCGCGGAGCCGGCGTTCATCGCTCAGTACGGGTCGGAGCTGCAGAGCCGCTTCGGCCAGGCGTTCGGGCCGCCGATGGCGGAGATCGGCGCGGTGACCGGCATCGAGTTCCTCGGGCACGACCAGCTGCAGGCAGTGGCGGAGCCCGTGCGGCGTGGCGGCGGAGACGCTCGGGTTGTCTGCCCTGCCGGATCCGCCTGCTAGCGCGCGATACTCCAGTCGATGATCGTCGACTGCGCCGTCTACGAGGACGGCCGTCGCCGTCCGGGCGAGCTTCCGCTGGCCGAGGCGTGCGAGGCGAGCCGCCGGCACGACTCGTTCGTCTGGCTCGGCCTGCACGAGCCGAGCGAGGAGGAGTTCGACTCGGTGCGACGCGAGTTCGACCTGCACGAGCTCGCCGTCGAGGACGCGATCAAGGCGCACCAGCGGCCGAAGCTCGAGGTCTACGACGACACGCTGCTGATCGTGCTGAAGCCGGCCCGCTACCTCCCCGCCGAGAAGATGGTCGAGTTCGGCGAGATCCTGATCTTCATCGGCGACGGCTTCATCATCACCGTCCGCCACGGCGAGGCCGCTCTGCACGAGGTGCGGCTGCGGACGGAGGAGCGGCCGGATCTGCTCCGTTGCGGGCCAGGGGCAGCCCTGTACGCCATTGTTGACCGGATCGTCGACGACTACATGCCCGTCATCCACGCCCTCGACGATCAGGTCGACGAGGTCGAGCGCGAGGTCTTCTCGGCTTCGGCGACGAATCCCGCCGAGTACATCTACAAGCTCAAGCGCGAAGTCCTCGAGCTGCACGCTGCCGTCGCCCCGCTCGCGGAGCCGCTCGACCGGCTCGCGCGCGGCCGGCACGAGCTGATCGACGAGGACATTCGCGCGTACTTCCGCGACGCGCACGACCACCTGCTCCGGGTGATCCAGCAGGTCGAGAGCGACCGCGACCTGCTGACGAGCGTGCTCGCCGCGAACCTCACGCAGGTGACCGTGCGCCAGAACGAGGACATGCGGAAGATCTCCGCCTGGGCGGCGATCATCGCGGTGCCGACGATGATCGCCGGGCTCTACGGCATGAACTTCCGCCACATGCCCGAGCTCAGCTGGACGTACGGCTACCCGCTCACGATCGCCGTGATCGTCACTGCGTGCCTCGTCCTCTATCGGTACTTCCGGCGCATCGGCTGGCTCTAGCGCGCAGGCACGGGCGATCCTCCGCTCGCTGCCTCCGTGACGCAGTTAGCAGGAGTTCCGCACGGTGACCTCGGCGCGGTCCACGACCCGGCCGCGGAGCGAGACGACGATGCGGTAACGGCCGTCCGGTAGCACACGGTCGCGATACAGGTACCGCTGGTGCGTGTAGTCCGCGGGAGCGTCCCAGCGATACGTCACCGTGACCCAAGGGTTGTTGTCGCGGAAGGATTTGGAAGTGAGCTGCGCGTTCCTGGTGAGGCCATGTCCGCGGATGTAGTACCGCAGCTGCTGTGGCCTGCAGGCCTCGATTGTCCCGCCAGGCTTGACTGCATCCGCAGGCGGCGTCCAACCGCGCTTCTCGGTCGACTGCCCATTTGCAGATCCGGCAGCGAACGCAACGATCTCGACCCCCACACCACCAGCGCCCTGCACGATATTCGCGGTCCCGAGTCCGGTTGCAGCGATCAACCCAGTCACGATCAGCGCCACCACCTTGTGGGCGCCGACGACGACCGCGGCCTTTCCGGCGAGGCCCGCCGAGCCGCCATGAGCATTCGCCGCGGAGTCAGCGGCTTGGTGACCGCCCACCGCTGCCGCGGCCTCGTCGCCTGCTTGTGCGGCCAGCTCGCCGGCGCGGGCGAGCAACTCGACTGCGATGGCTTGGCTCCCGGCCGCACCGGCGAGCGCGCCGAGCTCGCGAAGCGCCCACACGGCCTCGGCGACCTCGCCCGCCTGCTGTGCAACCTCCGCCGCCTCGCGCAGGATCGAGACCAGCTCCGCCCACTTGAGCGCGAGCGTGAACGCGGCCACGAGGAGGTGCGCGAGCCTGAGAGCGTCCTTGACGTGCCCGTTGCGGGAGCGGCGGCGGAACTCTCCGAGCAACGAGTCGAGGTCACCGGCGATCGCCACCGGGTCGCCGCCGCGGGAGAGCCACTCGACGACACGCTTGGCCCGCTCGATCTCGTCGGTGACGCGGCCGACGTCGCCGATCAACGCCTCGGCCTCGTCGAGCCTGCCCGGTTGTGGAGCCGTCAGCGCGGCGCGAACGTCCGCCGCCTGCTGTGCGTCGAGCGAGACCTCGCCTACCTGGGCCTGATCGTGCGCTCGGTCGACGCTCGCCATCCGCGAACTCCTTACTCGCCGCGTCGAAGAACTCCGATCGCAGGACGAACCGGCAGGCCGGAATCTTCCCGACAGAGCTCGAGGCTTCCTGGTGCTACCGCAGATTCGCGACCGTGAACGGGATACCCGCGACCGCAGGATCAGGCGTCGTGGTCGCGGGCGTTGGTCCCGTTCGCGTCGGGAAGCTCGAACCAGAACGTCGAGCCCTCTCCTTGGCGGCTGTCGAACCCGATGCGGCCGCCGTGCACGTCGATGATCTGCTTGCAGAGCGCGAGACCGAGCCCGGTGCCGCCGATCTTGCGCGTGTCCGACGAGTCGGCGCGAAAGAACTTCGTGAACAGGCGATGCTGCTGCTCCGCCGGAACGCCGAGACCGCGATCCTCGACGACGACTCGCGTCCACTGGCCGTTCCCCTCCGCGGCCACACGCACGGGTCCACCGTCGGGCGAGTACTTGATGGCGTTCGAGAGCAAGTTGCCGACCACCTGGGCGATCCGCTCGCTCTCCCCGAACGCCGTCAGCGGCCGCTCCGGCAGCTCCAAGGTGATCGCATGATCCGGCGACTGGCCTGAGAACAGCTCGACCTCGTCACGTAGGAGCTCGCCGAGATCGAACGGCGCGGGAGTCAGAGTCAGGCTTCCCTCCTCGATCCGGTGGAGATCGAGAAAGTCGTTGATGAGCTGAGTCAGCCGCTGGCCCTCGCTGTAGATCGTGTGCATGTACCGCCGTTGGGTGTCGGTGTCGAGGTCTCGGGTGATGAGCAGCTCTGCGAAGCCGAGGATGCTTGCGAGCGGTGTGCGCAGCTCGTGCGAGACGGTGGCGACGAGCTCCGTCTTGAGCCGCTCGGTCTCCCGCTCGTGTGTGATCTCGCGTCCGGCGATGAGCCGGCCGATGATCTCGCCGCTCGGGTTTCGAACCGGCCGGGTCGTGACCCGGAAGGACTGCCCCGTCGCGGCCAGCTCGTACTCGAAGGTGCCCTCGCTCTCCGGCCGGGCGGTCAGGGTTGTCATCTGCCTCAAGTACGCATCCGGGTCCGTCGTCTGCACGGCGATCGCCCTGATCAGGTCGCGGAAGCCTCCTTCGACGCGAAGCCCGAGGTTGGCACCGTGCTGATCGGCCGCTGCGTTCGAGAACACGAACCGGCCTTTCATGTCGGTCATGGCGATCCGGTCCGTCGTCGCATTCAGCATGGCCTCGTTCACGCCGGCGAGCCGCTGCGTCGTCTCGTACGCAGTCGCGCTCGCGAGCGCGACTGCCGCCTGGCTCGAGAGCTGCGCGAGCAGCTCGATCTCCCCCTCGTCGAAGCGGCGGTCTTCGAGTCGGCAAAGGGTGATTGCGCCAAGCTCGCGGTCGCCGTGCAGGAGGGGCACGTGCAGCTCATGGCGGAGCGCGGCCTCCCCGCCGAGCGTCGGCAACGAGAGACCCGACTCGCCGTGGCTCACGCCGACGGGTCGCCGCTCGGCGAGGGCAAGTCCGGCCAGCCCGATCCCCGGCTCGAGCGTCGCAGGCAGCTGCGAGCGATCGAGCCCACGCACCGCGCGCAGCTTCGGAGCGTCGTCCCCCTCCTCGTCGATCGCGTACAGTGCGCCGGCTTCGGCTTCTGCCAGGTCGCAGAGCCCGGAGAGAACGACGCCGGCCAGCGCCTCGAGCTCGATGACGCCCGCGAGCTTCTGGCCGAAGCCGTAGAAGGCCTCGACATGCTCCTTCTGCTCGGCGAGCTCGCTCACCATCAGCTCCAGCTCGCCCCGCTGCGCCTCCAGCTCGTCGTTCGCCAGCGACAGCTGCTGCTGCTGGTCCTCGAGCTCCAGCGTCTGCAGCTCGAGCTCGGCGTTCTGGCTCTCGAGCTCGTCGCGGCTCTCCTCGAGCGCCCCGGCCATCGTGTTGAACGCGGCGCCGAGCTCCCGCACTTCGTCCTTCCCCGCAGGAGGCACGCAGACCGACAGCTCGCCTGCCGCAAGCCGCCGCGCTGCCGTCGCGACGCGGCTCACCGGCTCGGCGATCGCGCGGGAGAGCCAGACCGCGAAGACGAGAACGAGCAAGACCGAGCCGCAGAGCCCGATCACGCCGACCGTGATCGCGCGACGAGCGGCGGCGTCGGCCCGATCGCTGCGACTGTCGGAGAGCTGCTGCTCCGTCGCGACCAGCCCGTCGAACAGGCCGCGCATCGCGTCGACGCGTCGCTTGCCCTCCCCGGTTGCCACGACGTCGCGCGCGCCCGGCAGGCTCGATCGCGCGGCAGCAACAAGCGGTTCCGAGTACTCGGCGATATAGCTGGTACCCGCGCGCGTGATCCTGCGCGTCAGCGCCGCTCGAGAGGGGTCGTCGCCGACGAGGCGCTCGAGCGCCGCCGCCTGCTCCGGGAAGTTCCGAAGTCCTGCCTTCCACGGCTCGAGGAAGTGTTCCCGGCCCGCGATCACGTAGCCGCGATGACCGGTTTCGATGTCGAGCACGGTCTTCTCGAGCGCGTTCGCGCTCGCGAGCACCCGCTCGGAATGGCGCGCCGACCGGGCCGTCGCGCGGAGATCCTCGATCGACACGAGCAGTGCGCCGAACGCGGCTGCGACGATCACGCCGAGCAGCGCGCTCGCGATGAGCATGCGCTTGGTCAACCCGCGGTTCACGCTCGTCCCCGGTACGCGTGTGGCGCGATTCGCTCGACCTGCATGCTCGCGGGCTCGGCGATCCGCTCGCTCCGCCCGAGCAAGAGGATTCCGCGCGGCGAAAGGGCGGCCGCGAGCGCCTCGTAGAGCGACCGTTTCGCGGGTCTCGTCAGGTAGATCGCCACATTTCGGCAGAGGATCAGGTCCCAGTGGCCGGGTGGTCGGCCATCGCGAAGGAGGTCGCGTCGCTCCCAGCGCGCGTGCCTTCTCAAGCGTGAAGAGATCACGCTCGCGCCGTAGACACCACGCCGTGCCGCGGCGAGGTTCTCGTCGAGCAGGTCGCTTCCGAGGAGGATCGCGCGCTCGAGCGCGCCGAGCTTGTCGAGCACGATTGCGACGCTGTAGAGCTCGGAGCCGTCGGCACAGCCGGCCGACCAGATCCGAACGGGCTTCCCGTTGCGAAGCAGGGGCGGAAGGAGCTCCCGCTCGAGGACCTCGAACTGGGGACGATCGCGGAACAGACCCGACGCGGACACCGCGATCGAGCGGCGGAACCTGCTCCGTACGGCGGGATCTCGTGCTACGAGCCGAACGAGGTCATCGACCTCGTCGACGCCCTCGCGCGTGACCGCACGCCTGATGCGCTCGGCCACATGCTCCTCGCGGTAGGCCAACAGATCGAGGTCGGCGGCACGGGCGAGCGACGCGAGCACGTCGCGCGGGATGCTCGCTCCGAGCGGTTCCCGAGCAGCGGCCACTGCGGCTCGCTGCGGCTGTAGCTGAGGGCGCTGGCCGTCCACACTTCTCCTCGCGGTCCCCGGCGGCGAGCTGAACCGCCGCGGAAGGGCGATGTTCGCAGCGATCGGGCGCGCAGCTGTCCCCCATTACGGGCGGGAGTGCTCCCGCTGTCCCCCGATTTGGGGGCATTCTGGATCAGCGTCCATAGGCTGGAGACCGTGTCAGCGCGCGCCTACCTCCGCAGCCTCGATCCGCAGCTCCCACGGCCTGTGTGGCTGCTCCAGCTCGGAGGCGTCGCCAACTCCTTCGGGAACGGCGTCGTTCTGCCGTTCCTGTTCATCTATCTGCACGAGGTGCGCGGGTTCTCGGCCGGGACGTCGGGGCTCGTCGTGGGCGTCTCGGCTGCGGCGCAGCTCCTCGCCGGCGTCGTCGCCGGCCCGCTCATCGATCGCGTCGGACCGCGGCCGACGCTCGCCGCGGGGCTCGTCCTCCAGGCGGTCGGCTTCGGCCTGCTCCCGCTCGTTCGCTCACCCTGGCATGCCTTCGCGCTGATGATCGTCGAGGGCGCCGGCAGCGCCGGCTTCTGGCCGAGCCAGTCGACGCTGATCTCGCGCCTGACCCCACAGGCCCGCCGGCACGCGGCCTTCGCGCAGCAGCGGGTGACGATGAACCTCGGGATCGGGCTCGGCGGGCTCGTCGGCGGGCAGATCGCGCGCGTCGCCGACCCGCGCACGTTCACCGTCCTCTTCGTGCTCGATGCCCTGACCTTCCTCGTCTACGTCGGCGCGCTCGCGTTCGTCCGCGACCCGGGCGCCGAGCCTGCGCACGCCGACGCGGCGCCCGCCTCCTACGGCGCCGTCTTCCGCCACCGCACCTTCATGGGCCTGTGGACCCTCAACTTCGTGTTCGTCGCCGCCGGCTACTCGCTGATCAATCTGCTGCCGCAGTTCGCCCGCGATCAGTCGGGCGTGAGCGAGCGCGCGATCGGGATCGTGTTCTTCGTCAACACGGCCGTGATCGTGCTCGCGCAGCTTCCGCTCTCGCGCTGGCTCGAGGGCAGGCGGCGGATGCGCGCGCTGGCACTGATGCCGATGCTCTGGGCGGTCGCATGGCTCCTCGTCGAGCTCGCCGGCTGGCGGCTCGAGGCAGTGGCAGCGGCGGTCGTGATCTGCGTCGCAGCGGCGATCTTCGGGATCGGGGAGTGCTTCCACGGGCCGGCGCACCAGGCGCTCGTCGCCGACATCGGCCCGCCGCAGCTGCGCGGGCGCTACTTCGCGGTTCACAGCCTGTCCTGGGGCCTGGGCGGCGCCGCCGGCCCGGCGATCGGCGGCTTCATCCTGGGCGCCGAGCCGTTCGCGCTGTGGCCGCTCGCGGCAGGGGCGTGCGCGACAGCCACGGTCGGCGTGCTCGCGCTCGAGCGCTTCGTGCCCGAGGAGTTGCGCCGAATCCCGCGGCAGGAGGCCGAGATTCCCCCAGCGGGGCTCGCCGAGCCGGCTCCGTTGCCGGCCGAGTAAGACGAGGAGGCGCGGGTAAAATCGTCGAACTATGCCCGTGGTGACGATCGACGACCCCTTGAGTACCGATGCCAAGCCTTCCGCGCATTCGCCGAATGCGGCCCCGGACGGTCGGGGAGATCGTCGCACGCGCACGCCCCGAGCCTGCTGAGCTCGAGTCCAGCGGCCTCACCTGGATCCACCTCGACGCCCCCGACCACGACACGGCGGTCGAGCTCGCGGAGCGCTTCGGGTGGCACCCGCTCGACGTCGAGGACGTGCTCTCGAGGCGACAGCGGCCGAAGGTCGACGACTACGCCGACGAGGGCTACCTCTTCGGCGTCCTCCACTTCCCCGTCTACGACAAGGCGATCCAGCGGCTGAACGCCGCCGAGCTCGACTTCTTCATCGGGCCCGACTACCTCGTGACGCTGCCGGGGGTCGAGCTGCTGCCGGTGACGCGCCTCTTCCGCCGCTGCCAGGAGGACGAGCGCTTCCGCGAGCAGCTGTTCTCGAAGGGATCGGGCCGGCTGCTCTACGAGGTGCTGGACGACCTCTTCGACTACTGCTTCCCGATCCTCGACAAGATCGGCCACAAGCTCGACACGATCGAGGACGACATGTTCGAGGGCTTCTCGCGCGAGGTCGTCCGCGACATCTCGAACGTCAAGCAGGAGATCATCTCGTACCGCAAGATCATCAAGCCGGAACGTTCGACGTTGCGGCTACTGGAGCGGCACGTAGAGCGATTCCTGCCCGAGGCGCTCGAGCTCTACTTCGACGACATCGTCGACGCGGCCGAGCGGATCTGGGACCTGCTCGACAACTTCAAGGAGGTCGTCGAGGCGCTCGAGGACACGAACGAGTCGGTGATCCGGCACGAGCAGAACGACGTGCTGCGCGTGCTGACTATCTTCAGCGTCGTCCTCTTGCCGCTGACCCTGATCGCGAGCGTGTTCGGGATGAACGTCGACTTCCCCGGCTACGGCACCCACGTCGCGTTCTGGATCATCGTCGGCGTCATGGTCGTGACGATCGGCGGGATGACCGCGTTCTTCCGCTGGAAGCGCTGGCTCTGAGGAAGAGCTCGATCAACCCCGGTGTAACTTCCAGTGGTGCCAGAGAAGCGGCCCACGATCCCGCAACCGCTCAGGCGGGAGGTTCTGCTTGAGGCGGGACATCGCTGCGCGATCCCGACTTGCCGACACGCCACTACGGAAATCGCTCACATCGTGCCGTGGTCGACAGTCCGGCACCACCGGTTCGAGAATCTCATTGCCCTATGCCCAAATTGCCACACGCGATACGACAGGGGAGAGATCGATCGCGCTTCGATGCAGATCTACAAGAGGAATCTCTCGTTGCTGAACCGTCGTTATGGCGACCTTGAGAGGCGGCTGCTCGAAATGGCCGCAGACCTCGGACGCTTCAGGCTGTACCTCCCCTATGGGATGGAACTGCTTCTTTCGTTACGCCGAGAAGGACGGCCTCATCGAGCGGGTTTATGACGACCCGAACGCAG
>WNFV01014757.1_pt1 | contig 11999 bp, 10 predicted proteins | sample 5400101 | NCBI WGS metagenome assembly WNFV01 (sample SAMN13153361, study PRJNA577476) | soil metagenome | isolation source: 115 cm soil or saprolite under grassland replicate 1 | place: USA:California | collected 2016-06-15
CGGCCGTCTCGGCGAGCCGGAGCACGTTGCCGGGGCGGTACGCTTCCTCTGCTCGGACGAGGCTTCCTTCATCACGGGCGGGGTTTTGCTCGTCGACGGTGGGCTAGGGATGTGAGCGTGAGCAGCAACGGACGCAGACGTGTGGTGATCACCGGCCTCGGCTGCGTGTCGCCGCTCGGCAACTCCGTCGACGAGTCGTGGCGCAACCTGCTCGCCGGCGAGTCCGGCGCTGCCGACATCACGCAGTTCGACCACTCGAGCCCCGCATACAACGTGCATTTCGCGTGCGAGCTGAAGGACTTCGATCCGACGACGTGGATCGATCGCAAAGCGGCAAGACGGATGGACCGCTTCGCGCAGATGATCCTCGCCGCTGCGCGCCAGGCGGAAGCCGATTCCGGCATCGACATCGCAAAGGAGCCGGAGCGCGTTGGTGCATCGGTAGCCACCGGCATTGGGGGCCTGCGCTCCTATCAGGACTGCTACGACGTGCTGCTCGAGCGGGGGCCGGACCGCGTAAGCCCATTCTCGATCCCGAGCATCATCCCGAACATGGGTGCGGGCTGGGTGTCGATCGAGCTGGGCACGAAAGGGCCGCTGATGTCCGAGTGCACGGCGTGCGCGGCGTCGAATATGGCGATCGGCGACGCTGCCGATTCGATCCGGATGGGACGTGCCGACATCATGCTCGCCGGCGGGACGGAGGCGCCGATCACGGAGGTCGGGATTGCGGGGTTCGACGCGATGCGCGCGCTTTCGCGCCGCAACGACGAGCCGCGTCGTGCCTCGCGACCGTTCGACCGCGGTCGTGACGGGCTCGTGATGGGTGAGGCGGCGGCCGTTCTCGTGCTCGAGGACCTCGCGCACGCGCGGGCGCGTGGCGCGAAGATCTACGGCGAATTCGCCGGCTACGGCGTCTCGTCCGATGCGGCGCACATGACGGAGCCGGACCCGACCGGTGCGAACCCGGCGCGTGCGATGAAGATGGCGATGGAGGACGCGGGCATCGATCCCGCCGAAGTCGGCTACATCAACGCGCACGCCACGTCGACGCCGCTTGGCGACGCGTCCGAGACGCGCGTGATCAAGCAGGCACTCGGCGAAGAACACGCGTTGCGCACCGCTGTCTCGTCGACGAAAGGTGCAACCGGACATTGCTTTGGAGCCGCGGGAGCGATCGAAGCCGTCTTCACAACGCTCGCGGTGACCGATCGCAAGCTGCCGCCGACGATCAACTACGAAGTCGAGGATCCGGAGTGCGATCTCGACTACATTGCGAACAAGTCGCGTGACGCGCCTGAATTGCGCGTCGCACTATCTAATTCATTCGGGTTCGGAGGCCATAACGCCAGCATCGTCATTCGTTCGTTCGGTGAATGACGCGCCGAGAAGACCGGGCAGGCGCGCTTTGCGCGCGTACCCAATAGTGTGATTGGTAGCGCACTGCTTCGGTGAGAGCGGAGTGTGCAGCGCGGCGAAGCCGTGCTGCCGGCGTACGTGTTGTCCGGTAGGACACCTACGTTTATTGCGTGCGTCGCGTCGACATCGACGGCCGCGCCGTCGAGATTCCGGTGCGTGTGTCGCGGCGTGCACGAAAGCTATCCATTCACGTCGACGCACTGCGCAACGTCGAGATCGTCGTGCCGCCGCAGACCTCGCAGGACGACGTCGACAGGCTGCTGTTCGAGCATCGTGCGTGGCTGGAGCGGGAGCTCGCGAAGCCGCCGAAGACGTTTCACCTGGGCTTGCAGCGCGAAGATGTCGTGTGGATCGGCGGGCTCGCGTTGGCCGCTCCTCCCGTTCCGTCTCTCGAGGCGTGGTACCGCGAGCAGGCACGCGAGGAAGTGACGCGCACGGTCACACGCGAGTCGCGACGGCTGGATGTGAGCTATACGCGTGTGTCCATTCGCGATCAGCTCACGCGGTGGGGCTCGTGCTCGAAGGCCGGAGCGCTGTCGTTCAACTGGCGCTTGATCCTCACTCCGCCCGCGATCCTCACCTACGTCGTCATCCACGAGCTGTGCCACCGCATTCACCACGATCATTCGGCGGACTTCTGGCAGGCCGTAGCGAGTGCGCGCGCGACGTACGTCGAAGAACGCGCGTGGCTCACCGAGCACGGTCCCGAGCTGCTGGCCTACCGCGTACCGAAACGCCGTGCCGCCTAGGTAGCCTCACCGCGTGGCGCTGTGGGCGACGTTCGACTGTTACGGCACGCTTGTGGACTGGAACGCGGGGATTCGCGCCGTCATCGGTGACGAGCTGCTCGCGCGCTACCACGAGATCGAGCCGCAGGTGCAGTCCGAGAGTCCCACGCTGAGCTATCGCGACGTCATGCGCGAAGTCCTGCGGCGCATCGGCTTCGCCGACGTCGACGCGCTCGGACGCTCGCTGCCCGACTGGCCGGTGTTTCCGGAGGTGCCGGGCGCGCTGAGCCGCGCGCGCGAAGACGGTTGGAAGCTCGCGATCCTGTCGAACACCGATCGGGACTTCATCGAGGCGTCCATGACGAAGATCGGCGTCGCCTTCGAACGCGCGATCGCGGCGTCGGAGATCGGCTCGTACAAGCCGGCACTCGGCCACTGGCGCGCGTTCGCGGACGACGTCGGTCGGCTTCCCGACGTCCACGTCGGCGCGTCGCACGTCCATGACGTCGTCCCGGCAGCGCAGCTCGGCATTTCGACCGTGTGGATCAACCGGCTCGGGGAGAGCGAGGACCCCGCACCGACGCGGGAGCTGCCCGATCTCGCGCGCCTTCCGCAGACGCTCACTGAGCTCGCCGGCTGATCGCCGACTCCGCGACGGGGCCGCGGTCTAAACTCGTCCAATCCATGTCCGACCAGGTCGACATCTCGATCGAGCAGAAGGGCGCTCCGCAGCTCGCGGACGCGGGAACGTTCGTCGAGGAGGCTGCCGAGCTGCGTTCGGAGGATCCACTCGAGTTCTTCGACCTTCGCCCGTACACCGAGCGCCTCGCCGAGGCCGAGCTGAAGACGGGGCTCGGCGACGCGATGGTGATCGGACAGGCGGCGATCGAGGAAATCGCATGTGAGCTCGCGATCATGGACTTCGCGTTCATGGGCGGCTCGATGGGGAGCGTCGTCGGCGAGAAGTTCTCGCGTGCGTGCGACAGCGCGATCTCGCGCGGTGTGCCGCTCGTGTCCGTCGCGGCGTCGGGCGGCGCGCGCATGCAGGAGGGAATCCTCGCGTTGATGCAGGTCCCGAAGACCGTCGCAGCCGTTGAGGACTTGCACGACTCGCGGACGCCGTTCATCTCCGTGCTCGCCCATCCGACGACGGGTGGCTTGCTGGCGAGCTTCGCGAGCCTCGGCGACGTCTTGATCGCCGAGCCGGGCGCGCTCATGTCGTTCGCCGGCCCGCGGGTCGTCCAGCAGACGACGCGCGAGAAGCTGCCCGATGACTTCGGGCTCGCCGAGTCGAACTACCGCTTCGGCCATCTCGACGCGGTCGTTCCGCGCGCGGAGCTTCGGCCGACCGTTGCCAAGCTTCTAAGGTTGTTCAGCCATGCCGGGTGAGGCCGAGCTGAGGCTGCGCGAGCGGCTGAGCAAGCTCAAGAACACCGGCTTGCTCCGCGGCGCGCGCGTCTCCGGCGAGGTCGAGAAGCTGCAGCGCCAGCTCGATCGAATCGAGCACGAGGAGACGGACGAGGAGATCTGGCGCTCGGTCGAGCTGGCTCGCGACGACGAGCGTCCGTATACGCTGGATTACGTCGAGCGACTCTTCGCCGACTTCTTCGAGTTGCACGGTGATCGCTTCCGCGCCGACGACGCCGCGATCGTCGCCGGGCTCGGGAAGCTCGACGGACGCACGGTGGCCGTCGTCGGGCAGCAGAAGGGCCGGGACATCAAGGAACGAACACGGCGCAACTTCGGGATGGCGTATCCGGAGGGCTACCGCAAGGCCATGCGCACGATGCAGCTCGCCGACACCTTCGGCTTCCCGCTGGTCACGTTCGTCGACACGCCCGGTGCGTACCCCGGCGTGATCGCCGAGCAGCACGGGCAGGGTGGTGCGATCGCGCGCTCGCAGGCCGTGATGCTCCGGCTGCACATTCCCACGATCGCGTGCATCATCGGCGAGGGCGGCTCGGGCGGTGCCGTCGCGATCGCGGTCGCCGACCGCGTGCTGATGCAGGAGAACGCGATCTACTCGGTGATTTCGCCCGAGGGCTGTGCCGCGATCCTCTGGCGCGACCCCGCCGAGAAGCGTAAGGCGGCCGCCGCCTTCAAGCCCGATGCAGTCCACTGCCTCGAACTGGGGGTGATCGACGCGATCGTCCCCGAGCCTGCGGGCGGAGCCCACACCGACCACGCGGGGGCTGCGAGGCTCCTCGGCGAATCGATCCGCGAGGCGCTGGAGGAGCTGAATGGAACGTCCGGCGACGAGCTGAAACGCCGCAGACGCGGCCGTTTCCGCAGCCTAGGCGTTTTCGCTTGAGCAAACGCTTTGCCGGGCGCCTATCCCCAGTATCCACAGCCTTTTCCCCCGCCCCGAATACGACTCGAGGCCGGTAAACCGGCCTCGAGCGTCGGACCCCCCGCTTGCGGAAAAGCTTCACCAGTGGAGCCTGGCCGCTTACAAACCATATTCTGATCGCGTGGCCGATTCCTAAACGCGGCGTCCGGCAAAGTTTCCCCAGTGAGCCTCAAGGAGTACCGCCGCAAACGCGACCCGAAAGAGACCTCGGAGCCGTTCTCAGGCGGTCGTGGCCGGCGAAAGCGCGGCCCGATCTTCGTGGTGCAGCGGCACGACGCACGGCGCCTGCACTACGACTTCCGCCTCGAGCGTGACGGCGCGCTCGCGTCGTGGGCGGTGCCGAAGGGTGTGCCGCTCGAGCCCGGCGAGCAACACCTCGCCGTCCACGTCGAGGACCATCCGATCGAGTACGCGAAGTTCCACGGAGAGATTCCGGAGGGCCAGTACGGCGCCGGGACGGTCGAGATCTGGGACAACGGCACGTACGAGCTGCTCGACGAGAAGCGCAACGGCGGCCTGACGGTCCGGCTGCACGGCAGGCGGCTCGACGGGGTCTGGGCGCTCGTTCCCGCGCGGCTCGACGGTAAGGAGGAGAACTGGCTGATCGTGCGCAAGCGCGAGCAGGACACGCCGATCGAGAAGCCGTCGTCGGGCAAGTACCGGCCGATGCTCGCGACGCTCGAGAAGTCGATACCGACGGGCGAGCGCTGGGTGTTCGAGGTGAAGTGGGACGGTTACCGCGCGCTCGCGTACCTGCGCGGCGGCGAGGCGAAGCTTTTGTCGCGCAACGACAACGACCTCACGCCTCGGTTCGCACATGTCGCGAAGGAGATCGTGAAGGCCGTCAAGTCGCCGCACGCGGTGCTCGATGGCGAGGTCTGCGCGCTTGACGAACGCGGCCGGGCGAGCTTCTCGGCGATGCAGCAGGGCGGCGCGCCCCTCGTCTACTACGCGTTCGACCTGCTCGAGCTCGAGGGCGAGCCGCTGCTGGAGCTGCCGCTGGAGGAGCGCCGGCGACGGCTCGCAAAGCTCCTCGACCGCCGGAACAAGACCGTTCGTCTGTCCGAGACGTTCGACGACGGCGAGGCGCTGTACGAGGCGGCGAAGCAGCAGGGACTCGAAGGGATCATGGCCAAGCGCAAGGACTCGCGGTACTTCGAGGGCAGGCGCACGCGCGACTGGCTGAAGATCAAGACGCACGGCCGCCAGGAGTTCCTCATCGCCGGGTACACGCACGGAGGCGGCCGCCGCGCGTCGACGTTCGGATCGCTGATTCTCGCGCTGCACGAAGGGGGCGAGCTGAAGTACGTCGGCAACGTCGGCACCGGCTTCAACGATGCCGAGATCCGCCGGCTGCTCGAAAGGCTGAAGCCGCTCCGTCGGGAGACATCGCCGTTCCCGACACTTCCGAAGATGCCGCGCGTGCGGAAGGATGAAATCGTGTGGGTCGAGCCTCAGCTCGTCGCCGAGGTGGAGTTCGCGGAGTTCACGCACGACGGCCGCCTGCGCGCTCCCTCGTACCAGGGTCTGCGCGAGGACAAGGAGCCTGAGGAGGTGCACCGCGAGGAGCCGCTCGAGGACCGTATCCGCAGAGGCTCGCGCGAGCTGAAGCTCTCGAACCTCGACAAGGCCTTCTGGCCCGACGACGGGATCACCAAGGGCGACCTCCTTCGCTACTACCGCGAGATCGCGCCCGTCCTCATTCCGCATGTGAGGGACAGGCCGTTCACGATGAAGCGCTACCCCGACGGCTGGACGGGCGATTTCTTCTTCCAGAAGGACGCGCCCGTGCACATGCCCGACTGGATCCCTCGCTTTCGCGCGCTCGTGTCCACTCGCGAGAAGCCGCGACAGAAGAAATGGGTCAACTTTCCTCTCGTCAACGACGAGCTGGCGCTGCTCTGGATGGTCAACATGGGTTGCATCGACATGAACACGTGGTACTCGCGGACGGACAAGCCCGACCGCCCGGACTTCGTGCTCTTCGACCTCGATCCCGCCGCCGATGCCGGCTTCGCCGAGGCGATTCAGGTTGCGCTGCTCGTGAAGGAGGCGCTCGACGCGCTCGAGCTCGAGTCGTTTCCGAAGACGAGCGGCGCGGACGGCATCCACGTGCTGGTCCCAATTCAGCGGAGGCACGCGTACGAAGACACGCGCCGGTTCGCCGAGATCATCGCCGGTGCGCTTGCACGGACGCACCGCGGCCTCGTGACGACGGAATGGACGAAGTCAAAGCGCCGCGGCGTGCTGATCGACGCGAATCAGAACGGCGAAGGCAAGACCATCGTGTCCGTGTACAGCGTGCGGCCCAAGGCGGGTGCGCCCGTTTCGACCCCGCTGCGCTGGGACGAGGTGAACGAGAAGCTGAACCCGGCGATCTACTCGATGCAGGTCGTGCTCGATCGTGTCTGTCGGTACGGCGACCTGTACGAGCGCGTGCTGACGACTCGGCAGTCGCTGACGAAGGCGCTGAAGGCGATCTCGTGACGCTTTGCCAAATCTCGGTGATCGGCAGCGGCGCCGACAACGAGGGCCGCGCGGAGGAGGTGGGGCGGCTGCTCGCCGAGCGCGGCTGCACGGTCGTCTGCGGCGGTCTCGGCGAGGTGATGGCGGCCGCAGCTCGGGGCGCAAAGGCTGCAGGCGGCACGACCATCGGCATCTTGCCGGGTACGACTCGCGCCGACGCGAACGAATGGATCGATCACGTCGTCGTCACCGGCCTCGGCCATGCGCGCAACGCAGTCGTCGCCGCGTCTGGCGACGCCGTGATTGCGGTCGGAGGCTCGTACGGGACGCTGACGGAGATCGGCTTTGCGCGGATCTTCGGGCGCCCCCTCGTGATTCTCGAGCCGGGCCTCCAGGTCGAGGGCGTACCGCGTGCCGCAACGCCGGTCGAGGCCGTTGAGTACGTGCTCGCGTCAGTCGCGCAGTAGCGGGCGCGTCAGGCACGTGGGCCCGCCGTCGCCCTTCGACAGCTCGGCGCCTTCGTACACGTGCATCGTCACGCCTGCGCCTTCGAGGCGACGGCGCGTCTCAGGGTTCCGCTCGAGCGCGAGGCCGACGCGCGGCGCGAGCGCGAGCACGTTTGCTCCCATGGTCTCGAACTCGTCGTCGGGCACGTCGACGATCTCGATTCCGCGCTGCTCGAAGAGCTCGACGAGTCGGACCGGCAGCAGCGGCGTGTAGGCGACGACGAGGTCTTCGTCGAGCGGCGAGACGAGCGACATCAGGTGCAGCACCTCTCCGCGCCCGCGCAGGTGCGGAAGGTCGAACACGAGCACGTCGGTTGCGGGAAGAACGGCGCGAAGAACGGCGATGCCGGTGTCGTTCGTCCGATAGCCGCGCCCGACGAGTAGCGTTCGCTCGTCGAGCCAGAACATGTCGCCGCCGTCGGCGGTGCCAGGCGCGTCCATCCGCGCGACAATCGGGATTCCAGCCCTGGCCAGCGCCGGCTCGAGTGCTTCCGCTTCCGCGACGCGGCCCGGCTTGCCGATCCGGAGCAGGATCGCGCCGTCCGGCCCGATCAGCACGGGGTCGTACGCGTAGATCGCATCCGGGTCGCCCGGCACGGGTTCGTCCGCGAGCACGACCTCCGCCCCCGCGCCCGACAGCAGCGCGCACAACTCTGCGTGCTCCTTCGCGATCGCGACGGGATCGGGCTCCGCGCGCCAGCCGAACTCGCGCCACGCTCCGAGCTCTTCGGCGTGCGGCGGCCGCAGGAGCACGCGCGACAGCGTGCGCGTCGCGCTGAGACAGCCAAAAGCCCGCTCGACCTGCATTCGCCGAGCCTAGCTCGCCATCCGGCGCAGCAATGTCAGCGCGCCCCTCGCGCCCCTGACCGCCGCCCGCTCCCGGCCGGCGGAGCCGGCCTCCGCGGGCGGCTCGCCCCGCTGGCCGCGCTCTGTCGGATGCCCCGTGCTACTTGCACTGTGACGTCCTCCGCCGCTTGCTAGCGGGGCGTCAGGAACGCGAGTCAGCGAACAGCACCCGCCCTTCCCATTCGCCGGAGCAACGTCAGCGCGCCCGCTTTGTCCAGCGGTTCGTTGAGGTTGCCGCACTTGGGGCTCTGCACGCACGATGGGCAGCCGCGTTCGCATGGGCACTGCGCGAGGAGGCGGGCCGTGTCCTCGACCCAGCCCTCGAAGATCTCGAAGCCGCGCTCGGCGATCCCGACTCCGCCCGCGTGCCCGTCGTAGATGAAGACCGTCGGCCGACCCGTCTGCCGGTGCAGATTGGTGGAAAGGCCGCCGATGTCCCAGCGATCGCACATCGCCCACAGCGGCAGCAGGGCGATCATCGAGTGCTCCGCCGCATGGAGCGAGCCGAGCAGCTTCGACAGTTGATCGAAACCTTCGAGCTGCTCGTCCGACGGCACGTACCAGACCGCCTCGGTCTCGAACGTCGTCTCCGGCAGGTCGAGCGCGACGAGGTCGATCGCTTCCTGTGTTGCGATGCGCCGGCGCTGGTAAGCGACCACCTGTTCGGTGACGACGACCGAGCCGAAGCGGAGCTCGAGGCCGCACCTGCGCTCGCGGCGCCGCTCCTCGAGGATCGCGGTGTCGCTTTCCTCCTTCGCCATCGTGTACCAGTCGCCGCGGAAAGGAGTGACGAGCGCCGTGCGCGCGTCGAGGTCGAGGCGGCTCACGTGGTACGGCTCGCCGAGGTGAAGGTAGACCGCGCCGTCGTGGACGGTCGAGTACGAGCGCTCGAGCTCGACAAGACCGAGCAGCGCGCCCGTTTCCTCTTCGACGACCGTCACGGCGTCGGGCGTGGACGAGCGGAGCGAGATGCGTGCGGCTGGGTAGTCCTTACCCGCCCAGACGAAGCCCGCCGGCGTCTTCTTCAGCTCCGGCAGCAGCGCCGCCCGTTCGAGGGCGGCGGCGCCGAGCGTGTCGCGGTCCGCGTCGTCGAGTGGGCCCTCGAACGCTGCCGAGAGGACGTGTCCGTCGAGCACACGGTGGTTGGTCGAGTCGAGAATCGCAGCCTCCACACGCCGGCCGAGCAAGGCTTCGGGTTCTCGCGTGAAGTACTGATCGAGCGCGTCTTCGCTCGCGATCAGGACGGCGAGGCCGTGGCCGCGGCGCCCCGCGCGTCCCCACTGCTGTCGTAGCGAAGCGATCGTTCCGGGAAAGCCGACGGAGATCGCGCAGTCGAGCAGCCCGATGTCGATTCCCAGCTCGAGCGCGTCGGTTGCCGCGACGCCGAGCAGCTCGCCCGCGACGAGTCGGCGCTCGATCTCGCGGCGCTGCTCCGGCGTGTAGCCGGCACGGTACGGCGCGAGCCGCTTCGCCGTCGCCGGCTCGACGCGCTCGGCCGTGAAGCGGTGGATCAGCTCGGCGCTGCGCCGGCTCTTCGCGAAGCAGATCGTGCGCAGACCACGCGACACGAGTGCAGCGTAGAGACGGGAAGCTTCTCCGATCGCCGAGCCGCGCTGTCCCAGCTCCTCGTCGAGGAGCGGCGGATTCCAGAGCGCTATGGTGCGCTCCGCGCGCGGCGCGGCATCCGTGCCGACGACGGTGACGTCCACACCAAGCAACGACCGCGCGAGCTCGCCGGGATTGGCGATCGTCGCTGACGCGAGCAGGAACTGCGGCTCCGCTCCGTAGACGCGGGCGAGCCGGCGCAGCCGCCGCAGGACGTTGGCGACGTGCGAGCCGAACACGCCGCGGTAAACGTGCGCCTCGTCGATCACCACGTAGCGCAGGTTCGAGAACACGTTGCCCCAGCGGTCGTGGTGGGGAAGGATTCCGACGTGCAGCATGTCCGGGTTCGTGAGGATCAGGTTGGCCCAGCGCCGGATCTGCCAGCGACGCTCGCCGGGCGTGTCGCCGTCGTAGATCGCCGCGCGCGTGCGTGGCAACTTGAACGCTGCGAGCGTGCGCGCCTGGTCCTGCGCGAGCGCCTTCGTCGGGTAGAGGTAGAGGGTGCGCAGCTTCGGATCGCGGGCAATCGCGTCGAGCACCGGAAGGTTGAACGCGAGCGTCTTGCCCGAGGCGGTCCCTGTGGTGACGACGACGTGCTCGCCGCGCCGCGCCGCGTCCCACGTCTCGCGCTGGTGCGTGTAGAGAGCGTCGACCGCGAGCACTTCGCGTACGCGCGGGTGCAGCTCGTCGGGGAACGGCGCGAGCGGTCGCGAGATGCGCGAGCTCCTCACCCTGAAGCAGGTCGTCCCAGCGTGCGAGCTCGACGGCCACGCTCTCATTCTCTCTGCGCGGCAAGTGACAAAATGTCACTTGGTAGGCTGGGTACACCGGGGTGCCCTTTTCGGGCTGAGAACACACCCGCAGAACCTGATCCGGGTAATGCCGGCGAAGGGAGCTATGCCGAACTCACACGCAGGACAGCGGGTTGTTGAATGTCGGGCGGAGCCGGGCTTTGCCCGAGCGCAGCCCACACTGCTGGTGTCTCCGAGAGCTGAGAAGGAGGGGGCCCATGGGGGAACCATGGGTTCCCCCATGTGATTCCACGTGCTTTGACCATCGCCTCGTCCGACTCGGGCGGCGGCGCCGGCATCCAGGCCGACCTGAAGGCGTTCGCCGCCGCGGGTTGTCACGGGATGTCCGCGATCGTCGCGCTGACTGCGCAGAACACGGTTGGAGTGACGGCGATCCACGAGGTGCCGCCTGACTTCGTCACCGCGCAGCTCGCAGCCGTATTCGACGACATCGGCGTCGACGCCGCGAAGACGGGAATGCTCTTCTCGGCGCGGCTGATCGAGACGGTTGCTGATTTCCTACAAGAGCACCGCGTGCCGCTCGTCGTCGATCCGGTGATGGTCGCAAGCTCGGGAGCGAGGCTGCTCGAGGCGGACGCCGTCGACGCGCTCGTCGGGCGCCTATTTCCGCTCGCCACCGTCGTGACGCCGAATGCTGCCGAGGCCGCTGCACTGGTCGGCCCCGGTGATCCGGCCGAGCAGGCGCGGCGGCTCGTCGAGCTCGGAGCGGGTGCGGCGATCGTCACCGGCGCCGGCGCCGGCGATCAGTTCTTCGACGGCGCCACGGCATTCGAGATCCCCGTCCGGAGGCACGAGGTCGGCGCGACGCACGGCTCCGGCTGCACGCACTCCGCAACGCTGGCCGCCCTCCTTGCCCGCGGCGAGGACCTGCTCACGTCGGCGACTCTCGCCGCGTCGACTGCGAGCGATGCCGTCGCGCACGGCCTGGTGGAGCTCGGCTCGGGTGAAGGCCCGGTCGACGTCTTCCACTTGAAGGGAGCGCGATGAGCGATTCGCCCGGCGCTGCGCTGCGCGACCTGCGCGAGCGCAAGCCGTTGATCCACCAGATCACGAACTACGTCGTGATGAACGAGACGGCGAACGTCACGCTCGCGATCGGCGCGTTGCCGGTGATGGCGCACGCGATCGAAGAAGTCGAGGAGATGGCCTCCGTCGCGGGCGCGCTCGTGCTGAACATCGGCACGCTCTCGCGTCATTGGATCGACGCGATGCTGCTGGCGGGCAAGGCCGCGAACGCCGCGGGAGCGCCGGTCGTGCTCGATCCCGT
>WNFV01015631.1_pt1 | contig 11997 bp, 13 predicted proteins | sample 5400101 | NCBI WGS metagenome assembly WNFV01 (sample SAMN13153361, study PRJNA577476) | soil metagenome | isolation source: 115 cm soil or saprolite under grassland replicate 1 | place: USA:California | collected 2016-06-15
GCTTCTCGCTTTATGCAGTCACTCCGAGCTCGTCTTCGCTGCGGCTGCAGAGAAAACCAAAGATGACCGCGTAGTCAAGGACGGGATGATGGTGAGCTTGGACTACACGCTTAAGGGGACGGACGGAAAAGTGATCGAAACGAGCAAAGGCAGAGACCCGCTCAAATATATTCACGGTCAAAAGATGATGATCCCGGGATTGGAAAAAGAACTGACCGGTATGAAAGTCGGTGGCGAGAAACATGTCACGGTCAAGCCCGAGGACGGCTACGGCAAGGTTAATCCGAATGCCGTTCAGGAAATTCCCAAAGAAAAAATTCCTCCGAACGCGCTCAAGGTCGGCGCCGTGCTGGCCGCAAAAAGTCCGGAAGGAATGGTCGTTCCGATGACGGCCCGTCAAATCAAGGAAAAAACCGTCGTCATGGACATGAACCATCCGATGGCCGGGAAGACTCTGGTCTTTGACGTGAAAGTGGTCGATATCCAGCCCGCGCCGCCGCCTCCCTCGACGCAGCCGACAAAACCAGCCGCGCCCGCCAAACCCGCAGCGCCGGCGGCGCCGGCGAAACCGACGGATCCGGCGCAGAAAAAATAAATCTCCGCCAAACGCGAGAAGAAGATGGATCTCGAGGAATTTGCCGCGCGCTTGCGTCAATCTCAGGCGATTGTCTTTTTCACCGGCGCCGGTATCAGCACGGAATCCGGCGTGCCGGACTTTCGCAGCCCGGGCGGCGTCTGGACCAAGTATCAGCCGGTGCTGTTCCAAGATTTTCTCGCGAGCGAATCGGCGCGCATTCAACACTGGCGCCTCAAAAAAGCGACCTACGAGCTCTTTAAAACAGTCAAGCCGAACATCGGCCACCACGCGATTTGTAACTTCGAGACGCGCGGCCAATTGCTCGGACTGATCACCCAAAACATCGACGGCCTGCACAAGCTCGCGGGAACTTCCGAAGAACGATTGATCGAGCTTCACGGCACCGATCGTCTCGTGACCTGTCTCAAATGCGCCAAGCGATATGAACCGGTCGACATCTATGAAAACCTGGGCGAAGAATTCAGCGCGCCGACGTGCGACGACTGCGGCGGATTTCTCAAGTCCGCTAACGTCTCCTTCGGGCAGTCGATGCCTGTTGTTGCCATGCAGCGCGCCCAAGCATGGAGCGAGCAAGCGGATCTCTTCATCGTCGTCGGCTCATCGCTGCAAGTTCAACCCGCTGCTTCTTTTCCCGTCATTGCCAAACGGAGCGGCGCGCTCCTGGCGATCATTAACCGCGATCCAACTCCGTTAGATGATATGGCGGATTTCGTTCATAATGGCGCCATCGGAGAGTTTTTTGGCCAGCTTTCGGCGTTCCTCGGCGATAGCTAGCGTGGCTGCTTTCGTAGGGACGTCTCGTGTTGAGGCGCAAAAAACATTGGTCACTATTGCACGACATAGCAGCGCCGTTTGAATTCTCTTACCCTCGCCCGCCTTGTGGGAGAGGGAAGGGTGAGGGTTAGAAGGTGCGCGAAAGGCTTCACGCTTCTCAGAGACGTTAGCCATGCAGCTCATGCGTTTGGCCGACGTCCCTTTGGATCAACGCGATCGAGTGTTTCATTACTCCAGGTTTCGTGCCGTGACGGGCACGATGATCCTCGTCACCATCGCACTTGGGGCGCTAGTGTTCGGCTGGCTGAAAAATGCCTGGCTGGCATACTATGTCGCCGCTGTTGTCGCCATCTGTCTGCTGATCTTCCAAAGGCTCGTCACCGCCCGCTTTCGCTCTTCCAACTGGCTCATACGCATGACCGACCATGGGCTCTTCGTAAAATTTCGCTCGTATCTCAATCATCACTTTTCCGATCAAGACTCCACGGTTGTATTTCTTCCCTATTCTGAGATTCACTCGGTGAAGTTGGTAAACGAGCGTCAGGAGCTCCCCGATCGAGATGATACAAGTCAATCGACAACGATAATTAGAACGCGCCGAATAATCGATCTCGAACTCCCCGGCGACTCCACCCAGCTAGCGGAAGCGCTAGCAAAGGAACGCGAGCGAGTATTCGCGAAGCCAACCCATGGCACCGGCAGGACATCTTCGCGTTACCAACATTTGCCGGTCCGACTCGCTTCTCCAATGCTTTTGAGAATTGAATGGGGCGTCGTTCCCGGCGCTCAAACGTTACTCGATGCTCTTACCCGTCACACACTCGTTCGGCACGCGGAAACAACTAGCAAGGATTTCGTCAATTTCGACGGGTTGAGCCGAGAGGAACAGGAAGCACGCCTACTGGAGTTAGCCGAATCAGGCGATATGATCAGTGCTGTGGGAATGGCAAGAAAACTTTACTCCTACGATCTGGCCACGGCGAAGCATTTCGTCGAAGACATTGCTCGAAAGCGCTCACAAAAATGAATGTCTCAAATCTGACGACGCCCGAAACCATTCTTGATTTCTGGTTCGGCTCCAAGCCCGACGACGCCGTGGTCGCCAAGGAGCAAGCCGACCTTTGGTGGTCGAAGAATAAGGCAACGGACGATGAGATTCGCGGCCGTTTCGAGATCTATCTGATCCTGGCGGTTTCGGAACAACTCAACGATTGGCTGTCAACTCCGCGCGAGCGCCTTGCACTGATCATTCTCACGGACCAATTTCCGCGCAACATCTATCGAGACACCGCCCGGGCGTTTTCCGGCGATGAAAAAGCATTGACGTGGTGTATCGAAGGGCTCGAAAAAAAAGTCGATCGTCAGCTCCGGCCGATCGAAAGAGTATTCTTCTACCTTCCGCTCGAGCACGCGGAACATTTGGGACACCAAGATCTGTCGGTGAAATGGTTCGGCGAGTTAGCTGCCGACGTTCCGGCGGAGCAGAAAAGCTTCTTCGAAGACTACTTGAACTACGCGATTCGCCATCGAGAAATCATCGAACGCTTCGGACGATTTCCCTACCGCAATAAAGTACTCGGACGAGAATCAACTCCAGAAGAGCTGGCTTTCCTCTCAGAGCCTGGATCGTCGTTTTGAACCAGAAACGTCGCGTTAAAAAGGTTTGATTAGAATTTTTCGAGCTCCCGGCCGTGCCGCATGACCCACAGCCGCGACACCGTCATTTAAAGAATAGATCTCTTCGATTAGCGGAGTTACAGAAACCTGTTTTGTGGAAAGCGCATCGAGCGCGTCGGGAAATGGTCCGCAGCGCGAACCGATTACATTGATTTCGTTGATCACGATCGGCGCCAACGAAACCTGATGATTGCCGGCAATGGTGCTTTTTAAAATTAGTGTGCCGCGCGGCCGCACGGCGCTCAATGCAAGCTCGAGCCCTGACGCGGAGCCACTAGCTTCCACGACGACATCAAACAGGCGAGGCGTCCATTCGTTTAACGGAATTGTTCGTACGCCTACGTTCTTAATCAATGCGAGCTTGTTAGCATACTTTCCGAGAGCAGTCACTTTCGCGCCAGTGAGCCGCAGCACCTGCGCGCATAAATTACCCAACTTCCCGTCGCCCAGAACGAGAACGTCGTCGCCAGGATTGACCTGAGCCTGGGTTAGAATCTCGAAAGCGGCAGCCAGTGGTTCGGTAAACACCGCTTCCTCGTCGCTGAGATTGTCCGGCACGACGTGAAGGTTTGCCGTCGGCACCGAAACGTACTCAGCAAATGCGCCGTCGGCATCAAGAATGCCCATCACGGTACGATTTGGACAATGACGCCCAAGATCGCGCCAGCACGAATCACATTTTCCGCAAGCAAAGTTGATTTCGCCGACGACACGCTTGCCGACAAGATCGCCCGGACCTTCACTGGCGCTCCCGACAAATTCATGGCCGGGAACGCCTTTGAATCCCATGTAGCCTTTAAAGATTTGCAGATCGGTGGAGCAGATGCCGGCGAGATGAACTTTGATCAGCGCGATTTTGTTGTCACTAGATTCCAGGCGACTGCCAGTCGCCCCTACGATCTTCGATTCTCGATCCTCGATCTTCGGCCCAGTAAACGGTGACGGATAGGATGTATTGAAGCTCAGCTCGTGACCGTCCCAATACAGCGCGCGCATGTTTGCGGAATGTCGAGTCAGCTTCTGAGCGGTTGGGCCCATTTCGTCTTAGGCTGCGGTATCAGTTCGCCATCGACGTAAATATCGCAGCCGCGCTCGTGAAAGAAACAAACGAGCCCTTTGATCTTGGGACATTCGGGAATCGGATTCATGTAGCCCCAAACCAAGTCAGGGAATGTCTCGCTGCCGATTTTCACCGACCAATAGGACGCCGGACCTTTATAGGGACAGCGCGACGTCGTTGAGCTCGAGACCAGCATGTCCATTCGCACGTCTTCCTGAGGAATATAATAGCGCACGGGGTGATTGGTCTCGAAGAGAAGATGCGGCCGGCGCGTGTCGGCAACGGTTTTCCCGTCGATCACCACGCGCACGTGGCGCCTGCTCGGCATCGCATCCACGCGTTTGTACGGGTCACGCGCGTGCTTAAAGATCTCCTCGTCTTCCTCCATCCACTTGTCCATTTTGGGCCATTCGAAAGCAAAATGGTCTTTGATCGCGCTCGCCCCAGGCAACTTGGGAAAATAGTAAGCCGGCAAGACTTCCGGCTCGCGCACGAGTTTAACTCTCTTGCTGTCTGCGATCGTCTCGCGGTCAAACATGACGCGCACGTGGCGCGGACTGTCGCTCACATGAATCCAGTGGCCCGGATCGCCGTGGATCGGCACGCGTTGTTGAGTAACGTTGCTCTGCATAATCGACTCCTTGGCTTCAGGGCGACCGGCCGGTCGCCCCTACAAATGACTCTTTGTGATCTTGGTGCTAGGATGCTTTAAATTTCTCGCAGCCTGCGTAAATGTTCTGACCGAAAGACCCGGTTTTCGCTGCACTACATCTGCGCTACAAACTGGCCGTGCGCGGAGCGCATCCTACGAAAACTTTGCGTCCTTTGCGTTCCTTCGACTTCGCTCAGGACATGCCTTTGCGGCGAAATCTTCCGGCCCCTCTTTCACCCGTCTTAATTCAGCTTCTTTAGCTTCTGCAGACTGCGCAGCTCGCGCTGCGGTTTCAGATGCTGTCCCATGATCGTCCACGAAACTTCGCCGACGTAAATATCACCACGTGAATCGATGGCGATCCCATGCGGCGCGATAAACTGTCCCGGCTTCTCGCCGGCGCGAATGTCGCCGAGGCGCGCCAGTCGCTTGCCTGTCTTGTCGTAGATGTCGACTCGATTGCCGAGATTTGGCGCTTCTTTATTCACACCCAATCCTGGCCCGAGCTCCCCGATGTAGCAGATCGGATCTTTTTTTGTATTGTCCATGTAGAGCGCGCAGGGACGATGCATGTTGTTCCATTGCGTCTCGTATTTGCCGTTGCCGTTGAAAACTTGAACGCGGTTATTCTCGCGATCCGCGACGTAAACCCAACCTTCCTTGTCGGTGCAAATGTTGTGCACGATGTTGAATTGTCCGGGATCGGAACCCGATTCTCCCCAAGACAGCAGCAATTTGCCGTCCGGCGAATATTTATGCACGCGAGAATTGCCGTAGCCGTCCGAAACATAAATATCGCCCTGGGGCGAGAAGGCTACATGCGTGCAGCGATTAAACGGTTCGCCGCTCTGATAGGGCGACGACTTTCCAGGAACTCCGATCGTCAGAAGAATTTTTCCATCCAAGGTGCATTTGCGGACCGTGTGATCGCCGTCATCGGTCAAAAAAATCGTCTCCTCCGGTCCGATGGTCGCGCCGTGCGCCCGCTTGAAAACGCCGTCCCCCCACGCCCGCAAAAAATTACCATCGCTGTCGAAGACGATCACTGGATGTTTGCCGCGGGTGAAACAATAGACTTGATCTTTGTTATCCACGGCCACGGCGGCGACTTCATGAAAGGCCCAATCGTCCGGCAACTTTCCCCAGCCTTCGATCACTTCGTAACGGTACTCACCGCTCCCTAAGACGACGCCCATAGAAACCTCCTTATTAATCTCAATTCGCCATCCCCGATCTTCGATCCTCGAAATCCTATCCCGCCTCATGCTCATACACTTGCCGCCACGCTTCGAAGCCGCCACTCATGCTCGCGACGTCTTTGAATCCATTGTCAATCAGAAACGCGGTTGCGCCGAGACTGCTGTTGCCGTGATAGCAGTAAACAACAATGACCTCATCCTTTTCCGTTTTCTGCAGAAACTCGTGCACGTTGTCGTCGTGCAGGTGAAGCGCCTCTGGAATATGCGCCTCGCGGTACGAAGCGGGATCGCGAATATCGACGAACGTACACGCTCGTTGATCCAGCTTCGTCTTGGCATCTTGAATTTGAATCTGCGGGATTTCCATGGGACCGCTCCTTACTTACAGCCACTTTTCTATCAAGCCAAAACTTGACTGTCCACAGCAACAAATTTCAAGCCGTATCATAGGCGATGGTTAAGTGAGTTGCTATAATCCGCCGTCATGAAATTTCCGCCGATCACCCTTTACGTGTTAGCCGCCATTTGCCAGGCGGCGGGATCATCCGGTGCCGCGATGCTGGCGCCGTTCTTTATGAAAGAACACGGCTATTCCGTCGCATTGGCTGGAATCCCGCTGGTTGCCAATGGTCTGGGACGAGTTTGCTCCGACGTCCTTTCCGGCATCATGGCAACCTACTTCAGTGTCGGTCGACTGCTTATTTTTGCTGTGATCATTGGGCTTGCGACCAGTATCGTTGGTTATATCTTTATCGGTACGATGCCGGTTTTCATGGCAGCCTGGATCGTGTTTGGGTTAACCGAAGCCATGTTCGCCCTCTCGCTGAGAAAAATTGGCTTCGATCAGTCTGCGCCTGGGCGACAGGGTCGGGTCCAGGGCCAGATGGCTTCAGCATTGGGGATCGGTTTTACTCTCGGACCGCTACTTGGCGGCTTTATCGGCAAGTGGCTTGGACCGGATGGATTGTTTTTTCTCTACGCCACGCCTCAATTTATCGGCATGATTCTCGTTCTTTCTGCCGGCGCACACCGGTATCGGCGCAGCGGTAGTGACCAATCACCAAACCTTTGGCGCGAGGGTCGCCTTCTGCTGGTCAAACTGCCTTTTCTCGCCTCGTGCCTGGCGATCTGTCAAGCATTTTTGTTTTTAGTCGGCGTCACACGAGTTGCGTTTCCATTTTTGGCCGTGAATCTCCGGGGCCTAAGTTTAGAAACCGTCGGAGTGATGGTATCGGTATCGCGTTTGACGGACACATTCGGGCGCTACGTTGGCGGTTGGCTGTGCGATCGGATCAAACCAGCCCGTGTCATTCTACTTGGCGTTGCCGTTGGGATCCCCATGTTTTTGCTGCAGGTTCATGGTGCGGGCTTTGTCACGTTGCTAATTCCGTTGGCGATTATGACGATGGGCTTTGGCTTTACTAACGTCGGCGCCACCACCTTTGCGCTGCAATCGGCTGACCGTGGCGCTAAAGAGCTAGCGCTCGGTATATCCCGGGCGTCCAGCTCGGTTGGCCAAGCGATCGGACCGTTGGCATGCGGTGCATTGATTCAGCAAATGGGTTACGAAGAAGGATTTCAAGCGATGGCGCTGAGCTCGATAGTCGTTTTGGCGGCTGCCTGGTATGGGCTCAGAAACAGCCGGCCTAAAAAGGGTTCAAAGTTCAATGTTCCAAGCCTGTCTTGAACGAAGTGAAAGATCTTTTTTACCTTTATGACAGATCCTTCGAAGCCTCAGGACGCGCGAGGCGCGCGCCTTTGAACCTGGAACATTGAACCAGTTTTTTTCTTATCGTAGTCCTTTGTACTCTTCGCCGATGCCGAGGTCCTTGAGATATTCGATACTGTTGTTGGCGTAACCCACCTGGCCGGCTTTCTCTGCACGCCAAGCGTCGAGATATTTGAAAATGTCGTCCAGCGGCAAAACATCGGCGTACTTCTGGTTCATGTCGAAGAGATTGATCGCATGACACGCTTCGTGCCGATCGAAAACACATTCTTCAGCGACGATCATGCGAAGACGATTGGTCGTGCCGTCGACAACGCTCGCGCGCACGCATCCGCTGGTGCTCTCGCCGCAAGTAATGATCGTATCGACGCCGAGGAAGTTCAGATGGCCGACCAGCGGCGTACCCCAGAAGGCACTGGGCGAAGTTTTCTTGAGCACGGTTTCGCCAGGAATCGGTTTTACTTCATCGACAATTTGGAATCTGCGTCGAAAACGATCAAGATCTTCGGCGCTCATTGTCGCGCGTTTTTTTCCATCGCGCCGAAACGACCACGGCTCCACCGCCACACCGTCTAGTCCGGTAACGTGAATCACCGGAATACCCACTTCGCGCGCCTTGGCGATCAGCTTTTGAATGTACGGCAGCGCATTCCAGCCGGCGAGCCCACAGCTCCCCGGCCAAGTTTTGATCGCCTCAGTCACCGGCTCCGGCTTGTCGCCGAACACCCAACGATAAAGATCGATCAGCAATAAAGCCGGACGTTCGCCGAATCCGACGCGCCGATCCGCTTTGCCAACCAGCGTCGCCTTGTCCTGTTCCGTTAGAAAACGTTCCCAAACTCTCTCAGCCATTGTGCACCTCCGAATACGTCAATTGACTGAAAAACTATCACTGCGGTCATTCGACCGTCAAGGACAAGTCGACATGATTCGCGGAACTGTCCTGAGCTTGCCGAAGGGCTCAGCACGACACATCAATAGGAAGATCTCTTGTCAGCTAGGCCGAAGTGAACATTGAGGCTGTCACTCTGAACGAAGTGAAGAGTCTCGCTTTGAAATCCGCGCCACAAGCACGCCGCCAGGAGTCTATTGCCGGGTACGATTCGAAAGCGTTATAGTCCGTACATGAAACAGCTAATACCGATCGATCTCAAAGACATCGTCGACGATGTGAAAGCCGAGGGCAAAGGTCGCCGCGTGCTGTGGCAGGATTCGGAATCCATCGCGTTCTTGAGCAGCGGACGCAAAGAGCGCTGGGATTTTCACATCGACCCGGCGGACGAAGTGACGTTGCAATTGAGCGGAGTGCAGCATCTGGTCTATCGAACGCCCGACGGCAAAGAACAAACGGCGGACATAAAAGCCGGCCAAATCCTCCTTTGTCCCGCCGGCGTGCCGCACTCGCCGCGGCTCGAGGAGAACTCTTGGTTCATCGTCTTCGAACGCAAGCGCAGAGCCGGAGAGATGGATCATTTCCGATGGTTCTGCAACGAGTGCGGCGAGAAAGTTTACGAAACCTCCATCGAGGTCGGCGATTACCGCGCCGATCCGGTGGGACAGGTCTACCAGAAGTTCTCCAGTGATGAAAAACTGCGGACCTGCAAGAAATGCAGCGCCGTCGTCCCCGTGCCGCCAGGATGACAAGCCTGGCCGTGGCCAGACTTGTCATCCTGAACGTTAGTGAAAGATCTTACATCGAATCCCATGAACAATTACGTCAAAAGACTAACGCGATTCGCCTCAGCTTACCGCGATGCTGAAGCGAAAGTGGTCCGCGCTTTCTTCAAGACGCCCAGAACCAAAAAGGAGCACTTGCGCTGGCTCAAAGCTCAGGGGTTCAAAGAATACTCCGCCATCAAACCAATCATCGACGCGTTGACCGTGCTTTATCCCAGTATCGATCTCGGCATCCATCGTCGCGACTACGCGGAGCTCACCGAAAAGCTCGCCGACGAAACCAAACATGCCCGTCTGGTCATGGATCTGCTCCAAGAGATCAGCGGCGAGGACATCGCTCCTCGCGATCTCACTTGGTTACCCGAAGACCGAAAGCTTGCCAAGGTGCGAGCCCAATACTCCAAGAGCTTCGCCGGGCTTTTACACGGCTCAGTGAATGTCAGCTCCAAGGAAATTCGTCGCCAGGACGAACAGCTCGAGCGCGCCGCCATCACCCTCACCGAAGGCGGTGGCGGCGCGCTTTATCAAGTCTGCAGCCGCCTCAAGAAACGCGGCATCGAGAGGCGTATCGCGTGCGCCTTTCACGAGATCTTGCGGGACGAAGTCGAACACAAAGACGCGGGCGCCCGCTCGCTTGTTCCATTGATAAAAAATGAAGCCTCATTCAGGCGTGCGACGGAAATCATCTGCGAGATCTCCCGCCAGCGCTTGCGCATGCGCAACGAGCAATTCGGTTTTCCATTGAGTAGCGCGGCGCTCGTGGCGCTCGATCAGCGCGCTAAACGATCCATAGAGCGGCGATGAACTTCTTGGTCATCGCGCTTCTCGTCAATGTCATATTTTGGTCCAGTTCCTTCGCACTGGACCTTCCGCCACTCAGATCGACTATCAACGACTTGGCCGGAATGTTGCCGCAAGCGAGCGTCGACGATCTTGAACAGCGCCTGCGCCGCTTCAAGACCGAAACTGCCGACAATATCGTAGTTCTGACGGTAAAGAGCCTCGATGGCGAGAACATCGATGTCCTGGCGCGCAGGGCTTTCGAAACTCTTCCGCTCGGCGAGGCGGAGCTAAAAAAAACCGTTCTCCTTGTCGTCGCGCGCAAAGAACGCGAGGTAGGATTCCACGCTGGCGCTGATTTACGCCATCTTCTTCCCGAACCCATCGCGAGCCAAAAGCTGTACGCTCAAGTAAAGCTCTATTTCGACGGCCTCAGGCCGGATTTGGGTATTCATGGCGCGGTGAATTATCTCTTTCGCGTGCTCAAGGGCGACGTACGAGTGGGCAGCCAAACCGAAGAAGAAAAGTTAGAAGAAACTTCTTTGCGCGGCGGTGAGGCCGGAGCGATTTTCGCGCTCTGTTTGGGACCGTTTTTGGCATTCTTCGCCGGCGGGCTTTGGGGCATCTACGCGACCCAGTACGGAGTTCAACGTATCACGCGCCTCGCGATGGGCGCGATCTTTGGCGGCGGCACGGCGAAAATCGTCGCCGCGCTCATGTCTTTACTCGGCAGCTATAGCGAGAATCTTTGGTATTTCATCATGGCGCTGGCTATTCCTCTCGGCGTGCTCGGCAGCCTGACCGAATTTTGGATGGCCGGCGACTGGAGCGGTATACCGCGCGTCAAAGAGCGAAGACGGAAGCCGAAGGACAATATGGGTATATGAACAGTGCTGACTTAGGAGCCCCGGGGGAACGAGTGTCGGGCGCCAATGAAAAGGCTTGCGCCGCATCTACAATGACTGAATTAAATTTCTCGCGCGCCAACTCGATGTCTCGGCGCGAGTTCGTGAGAGTCGCGCTTGGCGCCGGCACCTTTGCACTCACGGGAGAATTTGCCATGGCGGATTCGAGCATACGCAAGCCAATTCCAAAAACAGGTGAATCTTTGCTCGCAGTCGGTCTCGGTACTTGGCAAACCTTCGACGTCGGGGCGGGACAATCCTCCCGCGAGCCGCTCAAAGAAGTGTTGCGCGAGTTCGTTCGCTTAGGCGGCAGCGTCATCGACTCGTCGCCCATGTACGGCAAATCGGAAAGCGTCGTTGGCGATCTCGCCACCGAACTGGGCGTGCGCAAACATCTGTTCCTCGCCACCAAAGTTTGGACCAGCGGCCGAGAGGCTGGCATTCGCCAGATGGACGAGTCGTTCAAGCGCCTACGCACGCAGCATATGGATCTCATGCAGGTTCACAATCTTGAGGATTACCGCACTCAACTGGCGACACTCAGACATTGGAAGGAGCAAGGCAAGGTTCGCTACATCGGCGTCACTCATTACACTGCGAGCGCCCACGATGAGCTCGCGCGCGTCCTCACCTCCGAAAATCCCGATTTCGTCCAAATCAATTATTCCATCGTGGAACGGGAAGCCGAACGACGTCTGTTGCCGCTCGCCGCCGAAAAACGCGTTGCCGTGCTAGCCAACCGGCCTCTCGCTGCCGGAGGACTATTCAGCCGAGTGCGTGGAAAATCACTGCCGCCTTGGTCGAGCGAAATCGGTTGCGCGAGCTGGGCGCAATTTTTCTTGAAGTTCGTTATCTCCCACCCCGCTGTCACTTGCGCGATCCCGGCAACCAGCAAGGTCGAGCATCTGATCGACAACATGCGAGCAGCAGTTGGGCCGCTGCCCGA
>WNFV01026628.1_pt1 | contig 11996 bp, 10 predicted proteins | sample 5400101 | NCBI WGS metagenome assembly WNFV01 (sample SAMN13153361, study PRJNA577476) | soil metagenome | isolation source: 115 cm soil or saprolite under grassland replicate 1 | place: USA:California | collected 2016-06-15
CGTCGGCAGCAGGGCCGACGCCGGGGCCCTCAGCGTGCTGCCCGGCTCCGCCGGTGGGCTCACCGCCGTCGGGGGGCAGCTGTTCACCCAGGTCGCCGGGACCGTCGAGGCCGGCGACCAGTTCGGCTTCGCGCTGGCGACCGGCGACTTCAACGCCGACACCTTCGCCGACCTGGCCGCCGGCGCCCCGTTCGAGAACGTCGGCAGCACCGTCGACGCCGGGGCCCTCAGCGTGCTGCCCGGCTCCGCCGGTGGGCTCACCGCCGTCGGGGGGCAGCTGTTCACCCAGGTCGCCGGGACCGTCGAGGCCGGCGACGGCTTCGGGTTCGCGCTGGCGGCCGGGGACTTCAACGCCGACACCTTCGCGGACCTGGCCGCCGGTGCCCCGTTTGAGGATGTCGGCAGCACCGTCGACGCGGGGGCGGTGAGCGTGCTGCCCGGCTCGGCGGGTGGGCTCACCGCGGTCGGCGGGCAGCTGTTCACCCAGGACACCCCTGGGGTCCCCAACAACGCCGAGGCATTCGACGGCTTTGGCTTTACCCTGGCCGCTGGTGACCCGGGTCCCGCGGCAGCGGCGTCGGCCTCACCGTCGGGATCCAGCTCCAGGACGCGGACAGCGGCGCCGAGTCGCTAACGCCTGCTGGCACCGGTATCCGACCGACCGGTGCCGGCAGCCGACGCCGGCTCCAGCAACGGCAGCGTCGAGCCGTCGGCCAAGACGGCCAGCCCTGCTGGTCCTCAGCAGGGCTGGTGAACCGCTGGTGGTGGTGCATCGAGGGATATCCGAGGGTGCTCAGCAGCCCGCGGATCCGTGGCAACACGCAATCCCTGGTTGGATCCATGGCCGTTCAGCGCTCCTCGCGCTCGTTGTCGCGTTCCTCGCCAACCCAGCGCGCAGCTGCGCCCGCGGCCGCGCTGACGGGATCATCACGCTCCTGGCTCGGGCATGTCCGTAGGTGTCTGGCGCTCGGTGGTGCGGACGCGGAGCGCCTCGCCGAGCCCCTCATGCTTCTGATCCTTCGTCCTGAGCTGCCGACCAGGCGTAGCGGTCGGAGAGCGAGCGACATCGCGCTGCTACCTCGGCCTGCGCCTGAACCCAGCCGGCCACGGCCAGGTGGGCCGGTGTGCTGGTGGTCGCCCCCGCGGCGCTGCTGCATCCGGTCGTGCCGCAGCCGGACGGCACCGTGCTGTACGAGCTGGTGACCGGCCACCCTGACCGAACGCCACACGAGCTGGTGTTTCTGGCTGACCTGACGGTGGAGCTGCGTGCCTGGCCGATCGACACCTGTGCCAGGCTCGATGTGGACCCGCAAGCGGTCGCCGGCGGGATATCGGCGCCTGGCGCCGCGGCCACCTCACGGGCCTCCGACTCGGCGGGCTGACCGGTGAGGAGGCGCTGGCATTGGAGAGGCGGTCCATGACCTACGTGCGCGAGCAGCTCCGCCAGCGGCTCGGTCAGCAGGTCCGGCAGGCTTGGTGGCGGTGGCTGCACCCACCAGCGGACGTCGGCCAGGCGACCGCTTCCTGGAGCCGCGGACACCCGCAGGCTGCAGAAGTGTCCGCGGCAGACATCAACCGTCCGGACACCGACCAACCGTCCGGACACCGACCGCGGTTCCGGAGCAGCAGCGGACATCTCCGGCGTCCGCCGTGTCCGGTTCCGCAACTCTCTGGACACCGGCCGCGGTGTCCGGCTGGGCGGCCGGCTGCGGCAGGACGGCGGCGGACCCACTGCCGCCGTTCCGGCACCATGGCAGCGCCGCCCACGTTGCGCTTGCTCGTCTGTGCTGGTCACGCAGGCCAGGTCGACGCAGCCGGCCGGTAGCGGCTGTCCAGACGCACGGACACCGGACGCGGCCTGCCGGACAGCGGGAGCCCGCACGCCCCGACACTGCGGACACCCACGACTGCCGCCGGGGCATGCGTGCACTGCGGCAGCGGCCACGCGGATGCCGGCAGCAGCACCATGCACCACTGTGCACCACCGCAGCCGGCACGCCGGCCACCACCTGAGCCGCGCCCAGGCACGGCACGGTCGTCAGCGCCGACCAGCAGCGCAGCATCCAGGCGAGGCTTCCCGAAGTTCGCCAAGCCACCGGCGACCTACCCATGCCGCCTTTCGGCAACAGGCTCCCTGCGGTGGAATCCTGGGTTCCGGCTTCACCAACACTGAACTCGGCTACGCCAACTTGGAGAAGGCGAGGATTGCCGGGACCATCCTGAGCGCGAGCCTGGACGGGGCCAACTTATCCGGGGCAGACCTTGAGGAAACGGGTCTCGAAGGCGCCCATCGGCCGCCTACAGCCATCCGTCCGTCACAGCAGAGCCTCCTTGGCCATCGCCTCCGCCTCCCGCAGCCCGTTGGAGCCATTGCCGGCATGCTCGATGGCCTGGTTCAGCAGCTGGTCCACACGGGGGCTGGCGGTGTTCAGGTACGGGGCGACGCGGGCGAGCGCATCGGCGGACCGTGCGTAGCTGGCGCAGGCGCGCTGGGCGCGCTGCACCGCCTTGGCGAGCCGCTCGCCGGGATCAGCCAGCTTGTCGAGGCCAGGCCGGCAGGAGCGGCCGGCGGCAACTTCCTCGCGCAGGCTGGCTTGGGTGAGCACGCCCGAGCGCAAGATGGTGCGGTCAAGGCGCTCGCGCAGCTTGCGCACACCAGCGATCCAGGCTTTCTCCGCCGGGGTCGCGGGTGGCTTGGTCGTGGTGGTGGGCTCCACTGTGGTAGCGGTCACAGTGGTGGCGGTGGTGGCGGCGGCGGTGGCGGCCTGACGCTCGCCGTCCTGCTGGCAGGCAGCAGCAAAGGCGAGCAGCAGGGCCAGGGCAAACAGCCGTCTCAATGGGTTCACCCTCCTGCAGTCCTCGCAGATACGTAGCCCCGAACTGTCGGTCGCTTGCGCAGGTGCGGGCACTCGCTAGGCGCGGCATCGTCGACCCTTCCCTACGATGCGCGACAGGCCGCTCCGATCATCGAGCGTGACGGCCGATCATCCGCCTCGAGGGTCGGCCCGTCGATAGCCCAGCCGGCGGAGTCCCACTGGCCGCCATGTCCGGTGCTGCTACGACGTTCGCCGCAACCTATGTTGCTCGCGCAGTTGAGCAGGGTGGCCTTCCCGGGCCTGAGACAGGCTGCAGGACACCAGCCGTCCAGACGGGCGATCGCTCCGGACGCAGCGGTCGGTCAATCCGCTGACCGGTCCGACTCGTTACAACTTCCTCCACTCCTCCTCAAAGACCGGACCTGCGGGTGGCCTGCGGCTGCCCTCCGGCCCGGCAACGACCCGGTTACCGGGAACCGGCCGCACCTCCGCACTAGGCCGACGATGGCCGACACGTGCGAAGCCGGGACTTCCTCACCGGCCGGCTGGGCATGGTTCGGGCATGCTCCATGGACAACTCGACATAAGCGGGGAATGGCTAATGCGGCAGTACGACGATCAGGGCAAGCCGCCGTCCACAACAGCGTAGGTCGAGTGCGCCGACTAGGCCATTGACCGGCTTGGTGGACCGGCACAGATTGGCCCGATGCGCGAACTGCACGAGCTTCGCGCCGGAAAGGGGGGGATCGCGGTGCGTTCTCCAAAGTGGTTTTCCATGACCGTGTCCAGACGCGCGCGCCTTGTCGGGCTGCCATCGCTGCTGGCCTGCGCCATGCTTCTCGCCACGGCTGGCGCGAGCGCCGATACCACGCCGACCTGTTTCGGAGAGTCGGCGACGATCAGCGGCTCCGGTACGGTCGCCGGGACGCCGGGCAACGACGTGATCGTCGGGTCTCCTGGGTCTGACACCATCGACGGTGCCGGTGGAAACGACCTCGTCTGTGGGCTTGACGGGGACGACGCGCTTGTGGGCGGTCCCGGAAATGACCGGGTGGACGGTGGTCCAGGCACCGACATCGTGGTCGGGGATCGATTCGCGAGCAAGGGCGACGTCACCGGCCCAGGGGGCAACGACGAACTCCTCGGCGGCTCCGGTGACCTGGAGTTCGTCGTCGGCGACAACTACACACTGTCAGGCAACGCGAGCGGCGCGGGCGGCAACGACACGCTCGACGGTGGACCCGGGTTGCGTGATCGCGTCACCGGAGACAACCGCTCCGAGAAGAACGGCGTGGCGAGCGGCAATGGCGGCGACGACCTCGTCGTCGACAGCTCCGGCGACTTCGATGTGCTGACGGGCGACAACGCCAGCTTCGGGTCTAAGCCGGCGGTCGGCAACGGTGGCGACGACGTCCTGCGCAACCTTGACAGCGGCAGCCTTATCTTGCATGGCGACAGCCGGAACGTGGGTGATGTAGGCGGCGCGGCTGGCGACGACCAGATGTTCGGCGGACCGGGCGACGACCGGATCGTCATCGGCGACTACGACAGCAACCGGGCCGCCACGAGTACGGCTGGTAGCGGTAATGACCTCATCGACACCGGCGCCGGGAGCGACGGGGGCTTGCTCGGCGGTATCTTCGCCGACAACGCGGTCGAGAGTCGCGCCGGCACGACAAGCGGCGGCGGCAACGACCAGATCGCGGCGGGCCCAGGCGACGAGACCATCAATGCCGGTCCGGGCGACGACGCCATGGATGGCGGCGCGGACACCGACACCTGCAACGGCGAGGCCGGCACGGACACCGCGGCCAACTGCGAGACCGTGACGGGCGTGCCGTAGCACATGGCGATCAGCTCAGCGCTCAAGGAGGGGGATCAACCGGCTGATGGTGGCTATGCCGCGCCTTAGCGGCCATCATGACCGAGCCCAGTGACACCCGAAGAGGAGGATGGTCGATGCATACGACGGCGAAGCGCGGGTCGCCAGTGGCCCGGGTCCGGCGGGCGGTCGTGCCGCTGCTGCTGGTTGGCCTGTTGACCGTAGTGGCCGCGCCGGCCGTCGCGGCCCCAGCAGCCGAGGTCATCGTGCTGCCCGGGGCCAGCTCGGCCGAGGGCATCGCCGCCGGCGGTGGCGCCACCTTCTACGCCGGCGACCTGTTCCGTGGTGACATCTTCCGCGGCAACCTCCAGCGCGGCACCGCCGAGCTGTTCATCGACGCCCCCGACGGCCGCATGGCCGTGGGCATGGCAGTGAATGTCGCGCACGACCTGCTGTTTGTCGCCGGTGGGTTCACCGGGCAGGCCTACATCTACGACACCCGCACCGGTGCCACCGTGGCCAGCTACCAGTTCGCCGCGCCAGGGACCTCGCTGGTCAACGACGTGGCCCTCACCAACGACGGCGCCTGGTTCACCGACTCCTTCCACGCCCAGCTCTACTTCGTGCCGGTCAGCCGGGCCGGGATCCCGGCGCCAACGTTCCGGACGCTGGCGCTCAGCGGCCCGGCAGCCACCGTCATCGGGAACGGGGCGGTCAACCTCAACGGCATCCAGGCCACCCCCAACGGCAAGATCCTGATCGTGGCCCACTCGGCCAACGCCCAGCTGTACACGGTGGATCCGGCCACTGGGGCCAGCGCGACCATCGCTGGGGTGAGCGTGCCCAACGTTGATGGGATCATGTTGGAGGCGGGGCGGCTGTGGGCGGTGCAGAACTTCAGCAACCAGATCGCCAGGATCCGGCTGCGTCCGGACCTTGCCTCCGGGGTGGTGGAGGAGGTCATCACCAGCGACCTGTTTCAGATCCCGACCACCGCGGCGCGGTTTGGTAGCCGCCTGGCGGTGGTCAACGCCAAGTTCGACACCGGCATCCCGCCCAAGGCCGACCAGTTCGAGGTGATCGTGGTCGACCGGTGAGCGTGGGTCAGTCACGCCAACCGGCGGCCTGGATTGGCTATGCATCGGTCGCCGGGGTCCGTCGGCGGTCGAGGTAGCCGCCTCGGCGCCGGCCGTACGCCTTGGGTCGGAGCTGGCGCTCAAGCTGCATGAGGCTCCAGACCCTGGTGCCGTCGGCGCGGATGTAGGGCTCGACGTTGGCGGCCGCCTCGCGGATGGTGGCCAAGTCAAGGTCGAGCAGCTCCGCGCACTGCTCCAGCGGTGCCGCTAGCGGCCGGCCCAGGTCCGGGTCGTGCCAGGTCCCCACCACGACAGGTTAGCGAACAGGTGTTCGAGATGGAATCGGGAATCCTGCCTACCACGACCGGATGGACCGGACGGCTCATCCAGCGATCGGCCAGCTCATGCACCTCCAGGCTTGTCGGCGAAGCGACCAGGTCGGCGCGGAACCGTGCCTGGCCGCCGCAGCTCGTCGGGCTGGTGGCGTCATCGGGCGTCGGCAGCCGTCTCCCGCTCGGGCTGGGGTCGGCTGGTGAGTTTGACCCGGTCGGCCTGGTGACGCTCGCCGCGCTGCTCGCGATCCTGGTGACGGCGGTGGGCGCGGTCGGCGCGGCGGGTAATCGCCCACGCCCACGCGCTCGGCTTGGCCGCGTGGCTTTCGCTGTGCAGCTCTACCACCACCCGAGCGCCCAGGGCCGCGTACTCCTCGGCACGGCGCACCCGCTCGGCCAGCTCCCCACCCGACCGAGCCCGCACCGGGAGCTCGTCGCGGTTGAGCGCCACAAACACTGGGTCCAGGTTCGGGGTGGCCGGCCGGCCGCTGCGCAGGCGGGCAACCTCGGCGGCGCGCTGCCGGACGGCCTGGGGGTTGCGGGCCGGCATCCCAAGGCCGTGGCGGGTGAATGCCTTGCGTAGCGACGGCCAGGTGGTGCCCAGCTCGGCCGCGGCGGCGTTCACCGAGCCGAGTCGTTCGGCGAGCTGGAAGGCGCGTTCGGCCTCGCCGCGGTCGGCCAGGAAGCGGCTGGGCTGCCAGCCCACCCGCTGCTGGACAACCGCAAGGCCCCAGTGGTCGCCGTCGGTGATGGTTTGGCCAGCGTTCGGCGGTGGTTGACCGCTTACAGTCTGAGGCTGGTATGTGCTGTCAAGCCGCCCTGAGGATTTGGACGCCTGGTTGGTCGTAGCGTTCCAGCAGCCGGAACAGCTGGCGGGCGATGACGCGTCGCAGGCACCGCTTAGCGTCGCGGCGGCTCTTGCCCTGGGCGGTGCGGCGGGCCACGTAGGCGCAGGTGTCGGGATCGATGCGCAGACGCACCAACAGGATGGTGTGCAAGGCGCGGTTGAGCTGCCGGTCGCCGCTGCGGTTGAGCCGGTAGCGGGTCACCTGCCCGGAGGATGCAGGGATCGGGTTGGTGCCGGCCAGGCGGCAACGGCGGCCTCGGAGCGCAAGCGTCCGGCATGCGACCAGCTGACCAGCACCTGCGCGGCGCTCAGGGGGCCGACGCCGGGAACCTCCAGCAGCCAGGGCGCGATCGCAGCGACCAGGGTGGTGAGCTCAGCCTGGAGCTGGTCGGCCTCGGCCTGCAGGAGCTGGATGCGGGCGGCGGTGGCCCGCAGCGCGTGCACGGTGGCCTGGTGCTCCAGCGACCTGGTCGGCCGCTCCCGCAGGCTGGCGCAGTAGTGGATCTGGCTGGCGGTGTTGCGGCCGCGGAGCTCGGCTCGCAACTCCTCGGGGGCGCCGACGATCAGTGCTTTGAGCTGGCCGATGGCGGCCACCCTGGCCAGGGTGGCGCAGCGTCGGGTTCTCAGCAGCACCCGCAGGGCCTCCCGCTGGCCACGCCGGCGCGGGCTGGCCAGGTGCTCCTGACCGAGGGCTTCCCGGGCAGCCCGGACGGCGTCCAACGCGTCGCTGTTGGCACCGGTGCGGGATGCTGGCCGCTTGGGTCGGCCGACCTCCAGGACGTGTTCCCCGTGCTGCTGGAGGAACCCGGCCAGGCCGGCGCCGAAGCTGCCCGCGCCTTCCACCGCCCAGACTCCACGACCAGGCACGATCGAACAAGCAAAGCCCAATAGGTGCTGGTAACCGGCCGCGTCGGCGCTGGTGGTGGTCTGAGCGAGCACGCCGCCGACCTGGGTGACAGCGGCAGCGGTCAGGGTGTCGCGGTGGGTGTCGACGCCGATGACGCCGTCGACGAGCTCTGCCAGCATGGCCATTGCGGTGGTCCTCCTGGTGAGGGGCGGCCGTGAGCTGGTGTCGGCCTGGGAGGAGTCACCGCGCGGCACAACTGTGACGGGTCACAACCCGTGCAGGGTTGGACAGGCTGCTGATCAGGCCAGCGTGGTGGGCCAGGCCGACGCCGGCACCTCGGCAGACAGCTCAGAACTCAAGGCAGCCCAGCGGGCGCCAGTTGCACAACCAGTCATACCGCGGTGCCAACGTCAGAGCCTGACAGCGATCCTCCCCGACCGCCCCCCACACACTCACAGTTGCGGTGACCTACCGGCCCGTTTGATGCGGGCGGAGCGAGCTCACGGCGCTACGCCGCATCCGAGCCGTCGGACCCGGCGTGGGCCGGTGGGCCGCCCATCATCTTCAGCATGGCTGGGCCGCCGGTCCGCAGGAACCGCACCACCAGCACCGCAGCTAGCGTGAGGAAGACCAGGTTGAGGATGGTGGTGTAGTTCCAGGTGACGCTGGCCTCCACCACCTTGGCCGAGCGCTCGTCGGGGACGAGCCCGACGGCCCCGAGGAGCAGTTCGACGATCAGACCGGCGGCGACCATGGCGGCGTAGAAGGTGGCCAGCAGGAACCCGGCCATCCGCCAGCCGTAGTAGCGGCGGTAGATGTCCAGGACCGGGAGCACGGTCAGGTCGGCGAAGATGAACGCGATCACCCCACCGAAGCTGATCCCGCCGTTCCACAGCACCGCCGCCAGCGGCACGTTGCCGATCGAGCACACAAACGACACCACCGCCACCAGCGGACCGACCAGCGGCCCCCACAGCTTGGCCAGCAGTGGATGGTCGACCAGGAAGAACCCCTGCCAGAACTGCATGGGGACCCAGGCGCCCAGCGCCCCGGCGATCAGCAGGCCCACGGCGATGTCGACCCACACCGATGCCCAATCCATCACGAAGTAGTGGCTGGTGGCGGTGAACCCCTTGGCCGAGCGGATCCGCGACCAGATCGACCCTTCTATGACCGCCATGTCCATGTCGGCGTGGCCCTCCATGCGGCCCGCCAGGCCCTTGTCGGCCTGGGCGCGGGCCGCCTCGACCAGCCGACGGCGCAGGAACACTCGGAACAGCAGCGCCACCAACACGATCATCAGCGGTCCGCCGACGAACTCGGCGAGGGTGAACTGCCAGCCGAGCAGCACCGCCATGATGATGCCGAGCTCGATGACCAGGTTGGTGGAGGCGAACTGGAACGCCATCGCAGCGGTGAAGTTGGCGCCCTTGCGGAAGATCGACCGAGCTAAGGCCACGGCCGCATACGAGCACGAGGAGGAGGCGGCCCCAAGGCCGCTGGCGAGACATAGCGAGCGGGGGGAGTCGTCGGGCAGCAGCCGGCTCATCTCGCCCTTGGCCACGACCGCCTGGACCATCCCGGACAGGGCGAAGCCCAGGATCAAGGCCCACAGGATCTCCCAGAACATCGCGAACGCCAGGCTGAGGGCGTGGCCAGCGGCGTCCAGCATGGTGCTCATGTCCTCGCTGCCCTCGACCAGTCCAGCACGATGGTGCCGCCCATCGTTCCTGGCCTCAGTCGCTGATGCGATCGGCTGCCGCCCACCCTGCCCTGTCGGCGACACAACCTAGCAGACGAGGCGCCACGCCACCCGCGGACTCCGCATGACCTCGAGGCTGGCAGCGGATATCGCGTAGCTGCGCGCGTCAGTGCACGTAGGACAGGGTGGTCATCATGCCGGCCTCCTGGTGGTAGAGGTTGTGGCAGTGGACCATCCATTGGCCCGGGTTGTCGGCAGCCACGTCAACGGCGAGCTGCTGCATGGGCCGCACGATCACGGTGTCCTTGCGGGGGCCAGGCCGAGTGCCCTGCTGAACTTGGAAGCTGTGCCCATGCAGGTGCATGGGGTGAAACATCATCGACTGGTTGCCGAACACCAGCCGGACCCGCTCGCCCGCGCGGACAGGCAGCGGCTCGGCATCCGGGAAGCTGCGCCCATTGATCGTCCACTGCGGGCTCATCATTCCGCCCGACAGCAGCAGCTGGTGGCTGCGGTCGGGTTGGGCGGTGGGCAGCGTTCCCTGCGGGTCGGGGCCGAGTTCGGCCATGGCGGCCAGCCGCCCACCCAGCTCGCCGGGATGCGCGTCGGCAGGCGGCGCACCCTGGCCGGTCCGGATCACCCCGAGCGCCTGGCCGGACTTGCCCTCGGCCAGCGCCACCAGTGGGAAGGCGCCGTCGTGGAGGCGGACCAGCGCATCGGCGCGCTCGCCCATCCCAAGCAGCAGCGCATCGGCCGTCACGGGGGTGACGGGGAGCCCGTCGGTGTGGGTCACGGTGAGCCGGTGGCCACCCAGCGCCAGTCGGAAGGCGGTCTCGGCGGCGGCGTTGATGACCCGCAGCCGCAGCCGCTGTCCCGGCTTGGCGTGGATCGTCGGCGGGTCGGCGGGCGGGTGCCCGTTGAGCAGGTACAGCGGGTAGGCGATCTGGCCGCCGCTGCCGCCCAGCGCCGGGCTGCCCCCACCCTGCCCCAGCATCCCCATCCCCATGTTGCCGCGCATCATGCCGCCCTGGGCCATGAGCCGGTCCTGCAGCTGCTCGGGGGTGGGGCCCACCCCCAGGGTCCAGTCGTCGAGCACGACCACGGCCTCCTGGTCGTAGCCGCCGGGTTCGGCCGGGTCGTCGACCACCAGCGCGGCGTACAGGCCACGGTCCAGCTGTAGGCCGACATGGGGGTGGAAGAAGTAGGTGCCCGCGTACGACACGGTGAACTCGTAGACGAACCGCCCACCGGGCGGGATTGGTGGCTGGGTGATGCCGGGCACGCCGTCCATGTCGTTGCGGACCACGATGCCGTGCCAGTGGATGGTGGTCGGCTCGGGCAGGCGGTTGTCCAGCCGGGCGCGCAGCACCTCCCCGACCCGCACGCGCAGTACGGGACCGGGAACGGTGTGGTTGTAGGCCCAGGCGGTGACCGCACGGCCGGCCAGGTCGATGGTGGCCGGTGCGGCGGTGAGGGTGACCTCGCGCACGGGCGCGCCGGGCCGGCGGCGGCGTGCCTCAGCGGCGGCAACCTCCCTGGCGGCAGGGCCGACCGGTCGAGGGCGGCTGGTGATGCCGCAGCTACCGCCGGCCACCCCCAGCGTGGCCGCGGCGGCCGCGGTCAGGAACCGGCGACGGGACCACTGCTGCATGACGTTGGGCCTCCGGGTCGTCCAGGTCGACGCGCCCTTCCTCATCCGCTTCGCGGGTTGGCTCGCTAAGGGTGACGGCGGCTCGGGCACCTCAGCGCTCGGGCGGCGACACCAGGCAACTGTGGTGGGTGACCGCCGGAGCACAATCAGCCGCCGACCTCCAGCTTGCCGCCCATGCTTGCACACCAAGCGATGTCTTGAGAGGGCAACGAACGCGGCCCTTGTGCCTGCTTGCTGGTCGCGACACCATCCTCGCGTCGAGCTGGTGATTGCCTTCCAACAACGACGCGACCGGCGGGAGCTGTCAGCCTGCGTATCGGCAGCGGTGGACCTCCCCCCGGGAGGTGGACACCGGGGTTATGCGGCCATGGTCGATGGTAGCGGGCTGATGGCGGCGTGCTGCTGTTCCCACTGGATGGGTGGCAAGTAGCCATTGGCGGAGTGCAGGCGGGATCGGTTGTACCGGCGAACCAGGCCTCGGCAACGGCGTTGTCCAGGCACGACCCGGTGCGGCTCATCGAGCGGCGCAACCCCAGCCGCCGGCACGCCTGGATATAGGCGGCCGAGGTGTACTCGGCGCCGCGGTCGGTGTGGAAGATCGTGTCGGGCATGCGCGGGCGGCCGCGGGTGGCCACCGCGGCGTCCAGGGCATCGCAGACCAGTTGGGCGTCGTGGTGGGCGCCCATCGAGTAGCCCAGCAGGTGCCGGGAGGCCAGGTCGATGACCGAGGCCAGGTACAGCCAGCCCTCGTCGGTGGGGATGTAGGTGTAGGGGTCGGGCCGGGGCGCCCTGTCCGGCTTTCACTGGGTGGGTTTCCCCGGCCCGCCCTCCGAACCGGACGTGCGACTCTCACCGCATCCGGCTCTCCACGTGGTCATGCCGCTGGTGCGGGCGGTCCTGTCG
>WNFV01008059.1_pt1 | contig 11994 bp, 14 predicted proteins | sample 5400101 | NCBI WGS metagenome assembly WNFV01 (sample SAMN13153361, study PRJNA577476) | soil metagenome | isolation source: 115 cm soil or saprolite under grassland replicate 1 | place: USA:California | collected 2016-06-15
GATCAAGCAACCTTCTGAGTCGAGCAGAAGTCAAGATGGACAACGGCTTCGATCGCGCCGTTCGTGTGCTGTATGGAGGAACTTCGGCCGCAGCTTTGGAGTTAGCTGACCATGCCTGACTTTCCAATCGATCCGGAGCTGCGGATCCGCGCGAGCCCGCCGATCGTACTGCGCCGCACAACCGAAGCTGTTGACTTCATTCGAAAGGTGGCACTGAGCACCCCCGACCGCGCATGGCAAGACCTACTGCAGAGCTTTGAGGCCGCCCGGGACGAGTGGAGTGCGATGGAAGCCGTCGTCCACCTCGAGCTCGTGCTCGAGGCTGGAGGCCTACTGATTGAGGTGGCGACAGCTTACGCTGCTCGCTCTGGGCAAGGTCGGTCTCGCGCTGCCTAGATAGAGGATGGCCTGCAAGGCGCCGTCCGCATCTGCGTGGCAAGCGAGGCTTTGCGCGAAATGCGTTATGTGGATTTGAGCAGTGGGCTGGATAAGCCCGTGAGCGCCTTCCGTCGCTTCATTCTGGACTTTTTTCTTGATCAGAAGGCCGATGCCATCTCTGGGCTAGTCGGGCGACGAGCCCAATCGCACGCCGGAGTTAGTGCGCGCCAAAAGCAAATATCGCGCAGATCACCATGAAATAGCCGGCCAGCGCTATAAAATTGCCTGCCTGCATCTCAAAATAACGCTCGAAACCAAGGCGCTTCCACTCGGGCGACACCAATAGCGTTAGCAGTGTCGGAAACAACAGACCGGCGATCACTGCAACCGCGGCCACTGACCAAACCCGTGCGCAAAACAATCCGCCAACGATTGAGATAAGCATCACAATGTGTTCAGCGTCTTGAACGGTCATGAGTTTTTAAGTCCTGGTCTGCGGGCTCTAAAATTCCGTGAGCAGCACGGTCTCACCGGGTCGGCCTAAATTGACGCGATCGCGCTTCATCCAGCGCGCGCTCGATTAGAACTCCAGTTTGGCCATCCTCAATTTCGGCAAGCGCACGTTAACTTACCATTTAGCATCCCTCGCAGAACGACTCGCGCGCTCGATACGAACAGTGAGACAGTCGCCCCGGCTCGGTCGGGCATCGGGGGCAAGTTCTTCGCACACGCATTCCCAAGGCTGCTTCCGGGGAGTGCCAGGCCGAGCCAGCAGCTCCAGCCCCGGCTCGCCCACCGGACTTTCAATGCCAAAGACAGTGATGATCGTGGAGGACAACGAGCTCAACATGAAGCTCTTCCACGACCTGTTGGAAGCTCACGGCTATCGTACCGTCAGCACGCGCGACGGCTTCAAGGTGCCCGATCTCGCCCGCAAACACCGTCCTGATTTGATCCTAATGGATATTCAGCTGCCGGAAGTCTCCGGTCTCGAAGTAACCAACTGGCTGAAGGAAGATCCCGAACTCCAGGCCATTCCGGTAGTCGCGGTGACCGCCTTTGCGATGAAGGGCGACGAGGAGCGTATCCGTGAAGGCGGTTGCGAGGCTTATTTGTCGAAGCCGATCTCGGTACCCAAGTTCATCGAGACCGTCCGCCGTTTTTTGGGGGTCGGCCTGAGCATAATACCGGCCGTTAGCCAGCCTGCCGCCGTTGGCGCTGCCGCGCGCTCGCCACAACATCGTCGAGCGCCGCGCCGCCGCCCGGCGCAAAACCACTGAGATAGCCGACCAGTGGGCTCAAGCGCTGCTGCGCGCGCGCCGCGAGCGGCCACGCCGCCGCCGCGCCGCCCAGGAGGGTGATGAAATCGCGGCGCTTCATTTAGTCCTCCCCAACAAGATCCTTAGGATCATGCCATGCGCCTCAAAACATAGCACATCAGGAATGAGGTTATGGGCCCACCACTGGCCGGTTCCCGGGGCGACCATGAACGGCGGGCAACAGCAGCACCAGGCCTGCAGATAGTTTGGCTTGAGCGCGGCAAAGACGGATAGTCTACTTGCCGAACACGCGGTCGGCTGCCGCCATCACGTCGTCATCGGGGCGAGCTTTACAACGATTTGCCAGGCTCACGCTGTCTACAGATAGCTTGGCGAAGTCGACAACCGGCGTTTCATGCTCATCGAGGTAGTAGCCCTGCAGCCACCCCACCACTATGAGGTTTACGCACGCTCGGGCGGGCACAAGGTGGTCGCATGAAACCGCCGCGTCATTCGATCACCTCGTCGGCGCGGGCGAGCAGCGACAGCGGCACGGTGAGGCCGAGCGCATTGGCGGTGATCAGGTTTACCGCGAAATCGAATTTCGTCGGCTGCTCGACCGGGATGTCACCTGGCCTGGTGCCGCGCAGAATTTTGTCGACGTGCTCGGCAGCGCGCCGGTACAAGTCCGGAAAGTTCGGCCCATAGGACATCAGACCGCCTGCTTCGACGTGCTCGCGTGAAGTGAAGATGGCCGGCATTCGCAAAGCGAGCGTCAGAATATTGATTCGAATTCGGTTGACGACGACGAGTGGGTCGGCACAGACGTAAAGGGCGTCCGCGCCGCCCTTCACCGACGCGATGGCGGGCGCGATATCCTCCGAGCGTCGGATTTCGAGCGCAGCGGCTTCGAGACCGAGCGTGCGGGCCGCTGCGCGAGCCTCGTCCAACTCCCGCGCAGCGCCAGGCGTGGCCGTATTAGCCAAAACTGCCACCCGGCGCAGATTTGAAACAACCTCGCGCAAAAGTTCGAGCCGCTTGCCTGCGAGATCGGGCCCCTGCAGCGAGAGCCCAGTAATATTTCCACCGGGCCGCGCGAGGCTCGCCACGAGGCCCATACTTACCGGATCGACCGCAGCGGCAAACACGATCGGGATGTCCGATGCGACCTGCTTCGCCGCGAGGATGGCGGCGCCCGATGTAACAATGACGTCAACCCTGCGCCGAACAAACTCCGCGAAGATTTCCGCGAAGCTCTCTTCGCGTCCCTGCGCGAAGCGGTACTCGATCGCGACGGTGCGGCCCTCGATCCAGCCGAGTTCGCGCAGTCGTTGAGCCAATCCCGCGAACCATTGGCCGTGGGACGCCGGTGTGCCGGAGACGAGGAATCCGATAGTCGGCAGCTTTCCCGGCTGCTGCGCCCGCGCCGCGAGCGGCCACGCGGCCGCGCCGCCGAGCAGCGTGATGAACTCGCGGCGCCTCATTCGCGCACCTCGTCGGCGCGGGCGATCAGCATCGGCGGCACCTCGAGGCCAAGCGCCTTGGCGGTCTTGAGGTTGATGACCAGTTCGTATTTGGTCGGCGCCTGCACTGGTAGGTCGGCCGGCTTCTCGCCCTTGAGGATGCGATCGACGTAGCCGGCCGCTCGCCGGTACTGGTCGACGAAATCAGGCCCATAGGAGACCAAGCCGCCGGCGGCGGCGAATGAGCGTTCGTTGTAGACCGCGGGCAGCTTGTGCCGGGCCGCTAGCGTGATGATCAGATTGCTATGAACTAGCGCCCCGGAGCTTCCAGTCACGACGAGGCCGCCATTCGCACTTTGCGCGAACGCCGTGATGGCGCGTTCGATCTCGTCGGTGTCTCGCAAGCCGACCGGGGTTACCTCCACCCTAAGCGACGGCGCCACGGCCTGGATGGCGGCGAACTGGGCAGGCCCGGAGGTGAGCGCGGGGTCGCGAATGACGCCAGCTCGCGTTACGCGCGGCGCGATCTCTTTGAGCAGCTCCAGCCATTTGCCGCTCTGGCTGTATTCTAATTCCATGAACCCGGTGGCGCTGCCGCCCGGCCGCGCTAGGCTGTCAACGAAGCCGGCGCCGACCGGATCGGCGATGACCGGGAACACGATGGGCACGGTGCGGGTTGCCTGCAACAATGGCCCCACGGTAGAGCTGCCATGGGCTAGAATGACGTCCGGCGCGAGCGCAGCCAATTCCGCCGCGTGCCTGCGGGTTTCTGCGGCATTGACTCCGGCCCAGCGCGTGTCGATCCGCAAGTTGCGGCCGATGGTCCAGCCCAATCGCGCCAGCGTCTGCAGGAACGCTCCGACCCACGGCTGAAATTTCGGATCATCCGCAGCTGCGTTCAGGAGTATGGCGATGCGCCGCGTGCGTTCGGGCTGCTGCGCGCGCGCCACGAGCGGCCACGCCATCGTCGCACCGCCGAGCAGCGTGATGAACTCGCGCCGTTTTAATTGATCGAATTGCATTCAGTCCCTACAGCCAGGGCCGCATTGCAGGATATCGAATTGGCGAGGATCAGTCAGGAGGTAACGGAATGATTTTACAACTTGTTAGCCGTTGCGCATTCAGTCCGATGTCTGAGTCGGGTCCAAACTCGATCATTGCGGTGATGTCCGCCGCATGCCGCTTTTCCAATGCCGCAGAAGTGCAACAAACCGACATCATGCCGCGTTGCGGACCGTCATGGCATGGGCGCCGCGCACGAGATCGATCAGGGCCATCGGATCGGCCGAGTCCTCATCGCCGCGCCACGCCAAGTGCCGGTCCGGTCGCACGAGGACGAGCTTGTGCGCATAAAGTGCTGCCGCATCGGAGGCATCGACGTCGAGGATGATGAGCGGGACGCCGCGCCGCGCGGCTGCCTCGACGATGCCTGCGACACGCACGGTCGGATCGAAACGGATGAGCGTATAGTTTGGGCCAAGCGCATCGTAGAGCGACCGGCCATCTCGCAGCCACAAGTGCGGCGCACGGCAACCGGGCACGGACGACGACGTGAAGCGGCCCATGGAATAGGGCGGGTGGGCCGTGCCGTCATAGGCGATGACCGGCGAGTCCGCGTGGAAATAGCCGAAGTTCAATCCGCCGCAGCATTGCTGCTGGACGTAGAGGTCGTAGGCCTCCTTGCCGATGGTGGTGCGTGTCGCCTCGCCGACGGCGTCTTGCCGTTCGATGTCGGCGGTGATTTCGCGCCGCTGCTGCGATATCTCCTTCGCCATGTTGAAGGCAAAGCGCGACACCTGATCGGTGATCGGCTGACGTTCGGCCTGATAGGCGTCGAGCAGTGCCGGCTCCGCCCAGCCGCTTAGCACGGCGGCAAGCATCCACGAGAGATTCGCCGCGTCGGCGATGCCGGCGTTCATGCCGTAGCCGGCATGCGGAATCCAGAGGTGCGCTGCATCGCCGGCGATGAACACGCGGTCGTTCTGGAAGCGGTCCGCGACCAGTCGGCGACCAATCCAATCCTCCTTTGAGATGATCTCGAATTCGAACTCCGACCCGACGCCGAGGATTTGTCGGATCGCCCAGCTGCGGTCGATGGAATCGTAGTCCGGCTCGTCGTTGTAGAGGAAATTATGAATGAGCCAAGTCTCCTTGCCATCGATCGCCATCATGGTGCCGCAGCGGCGCGGGTTGAACGCGAGATACATCCAGGCGGGCTCGCCGGGCAGCAGGCTCTTGAGTTTCGGCGCACGGAAATAGGTGGACTGCACGCGCTGGTATTCCGCTATCCCGGCAAGCTCGGCACCAATGCCTCGGCGGACGGTCGACCGGCCGCCGTCGCAGCCGACGAGATAGCGGCAGCGGATCGAAACGAGTTCGCCGCCGGCAGGAGCCAGGTGCCGATGTTCATGGTCGGCTCACGGAACGCCCTGACGCGAAATGCTCGCAGCCATCTCCTGCAGAATCTCTTTTTCCTACCGACGATCACATCCGCGACCACCTTGGGCGCGCAAGTGCTCGGATAGGACACGATAAGTGCAACCGAGGGCTCACCGCTCGCCCGCCATGACATAGGCCCATAAGGCCTGGAGTTGATCCGGCGTGAAGAAATCCCCCCATGGCGGCATCTGATTCTTGCCGCGCGTCACCGCATTGACGAAGCGCTCGCGCTGGTCGGACGGGAATTTCCGCAGGTTGAATGCCGCGCCGGGATCCTCCATGTGCGCGCCATGACACGGCGAGCAGTTGACCGCGTAGAGCTCCGCGCCGGTTGCGATCTGATCATTAGGAAAACTGCGCGCGTCTTCAGCGGCCGCTGGCGCCGTCATAAGGAAACATGCCAGGGCGACCGATAACACAACGCGCTTCACGGCGGTTTGGCCTAACGCTCCGGCTGCCAATGACGGAAGCGGCCTTCACTCCGGCAAGAGTGCGAAGGTCCAAACCGATCCGCCTTGCGGCACCTTGTCCTTGAGCTGCTCGCGCGCGATGTTCCAGTACAGCCCGCCGATGCCGGAGAGCACGGTGACGTATTGCCGACTCTGGTGTGTGTAAGTGACCGGGATGGCGTTGATACCCGACCCGGTCTGGAACTGCCAGACGATCTCGCCGGTGTCGGCATCGACTGCAATGAACTCGCCGGTCTCTTTGCCGGTGAACAGCAGGCCGCCGCCGGTGGCCAGCATCGCTGACCAAATCTGGAAATCCATCAGCGGAGTTCGCCATTTCTTCTGCGCGGTGAGCGGATCGATGGCCTCCATGTGGCCGACCGGCTGGTCTGCAGCCCGCGGGAGCGGTAGGTTCTCGATGAATTGGTAGCGCTGGCCGATCACGTGCGGCTTGATCTCCAGGTGTTTATACATCCGCCCTTCGTGGAACGTGTTGGCGTAGAGGAGGCCGGTCTCGGGGTTGAACGCGGCGTGCTGCCAGTTTTTGCCGCCCCGCGTCGAGGGCCAATGTTCGGTTGCCTTGCCTGCACGGATGCTCTTGGCGATGTCGGTCTCGACCGGCCGACCGGTCTCACTGTCGACGTGACTCGCCCAGTTCACCTTCTCGAACGCATTTGCCGCCAGCAGCTTGCCATTGGTGCGGTCGATCACATAGAGGAAGCCGTTGCGGTTGAGCTGCATGATCACCTTGCGCTTCTGGCCGCCAACATCGATGTCGGCGTTAATCAGTTCCCAGCAAGCGTCGTAGTCGTAGGCATCGTTGGGCGTGAACTGGTAGTACCAGACGATCTCGCCGGTCGCCGGCCGCATCGCCAGCACCGATGAGGTGTAGAGGTTATCGCCGTCGCGGCTCTGTGACGCCCAGGGTGCCGGATTGCCGATGCCCCAATACATCAGATCGAGTTCGGGATCGTAGGAGCCAGTGATCCAGGAGGAACCGCCGCCGATCTCCCAGGCATTGTTGTCCTGCGGCCAGGTCTCGTTGCCCTTTTCGCCGCGGGCGGGGATGGTGTAGCGCCGCCACAGATGCTTGCCAGTCTCGGTGTCCCAACCGTCGATGAAGCCGCGAATGCCGAACTCGGCGCCGGAAATGCCGGTGACCAGCACGCCGTCCGCGATCAGCGGCGCAACGGTGAGCGAGTAGCCCTCTTTCCATTCCGCCGCCCTCGACTTCCACAGCTCCTTGCCGTCTTTGGCGTCATACGCGATGACGTGGGCATCGAGCGTAGTGCGGAAGACCTTACCGTTGTAGATCGCTGCGCCCTTGTTTGAGACGCCGCAGCAGACCACGCGCGGGGTCTCCGGCGGCCAATCGAGCGTCTGTTTCCAGATTTGCTTGCCCGTGGCGACATCGATCGCGACGGTCGCCTTGGCGTTGGTGACGTACATCACGCCGTTGTAGATCATCGGCTGCGCCTGCTCGCCCCAATTGTTGTCGAGGCTAAGATTCCACACCGGAACCAGACGCTTGACGGTCTGCTTGTTGATCTGTTTGAGCGGGCTATAGCGCTGCTGGTGATAGCCCATGCCATAGGTGAGGATGTTGTCGGTCGAGCCGCCGTTGCCGTCTTTTTTGAGGTCGTCGAGGGTTTGCGCCCAGGCGCCCGAGCCAAGCAGCAACAGAACACACGCAGCCGACGCGAGGGTATTCATGAGGGTCGCTCCCTGACAAGCCATTCATGGCGGTATGCGGTATGGTGGATGGTTGAGCCGACAGCGGATGGGTTATTCTCTCCCACAACAATTGATATTGCTAGGCTGTTACCGAGCAGGAGGTCTCCGCTTCACTCACCCGTCACACCGGCGTTCCGCCCTTAAGAGGTGGCGGCGCTCGTTCATGTCGTAGTCGACGCCGGCCTAATAGATGACGCTGCGGTTGTCCTACATCGCCACTTGTGACGATATTCGTATTTTCGCAGGGTTGCGTGACGCATCATTCATTGATCAGCGCCCGGGCAGTAACTCTCATCCGCAACCTTCGAACGATCGCTTCACTGACCTTGTTATCATCGGCCAGCGACTTGCAGTTTGATGACCGTTAGGCTTGACTGTGCCGGTGTCGTTTGAGGTCGACGGCACGCAATACATCGCGGTCCAGTCCGGCTGGGGTGTCGATCCCGCGAAAATGCAGACCACATGAACCTGATCTTCTCCGGCAAATATCCGGACGTGCCGCAGGACGGCGCGATCTGGGTCTTCGCCGTGAAGTAGCGGCTCGATTGAAGATCGAGCGGGGGGTGCGGCGCGTTCTCGTACCGTCATCCCGCCGCTACAGCCGGAAAAGACACATTTTGGCACAGACAAGAACGACATCTGACACAGTGAGGCGAGCCGGAGGCAGGGAGGAAGACATGACGGATCAGGGTTTCGGCCGGCGTGATTTCTTGAAAAAGGCGGTTGCGGGCGGTGCGGCCGCAGCGGCCACTGCAACCGCCATTCCGGCGCCGAGCGCGCAGGCGCAACAGCCCGCCGCCCAACAGGCTGCCGAGGGCTACGAGTTCTTGAACCTCGATGAGGCGGCTTTCGTCGAGGCGTTGGTCGATCACATGGTGCCGGCCGACGAACTCACGCCCAAAGGCACCGAGATCGGCATCAACATCTATATCGACCGCGCGCTCGCGGGCGCCTGGGGCAATGGCGAACGGCTCTACATGCAGGGCCCGTGGCAAATGGGCATGCCGAGCCAGGGATATCAGCTGCCACTCACGCCGGCGCAGCTCTATCGCGCGGGCATCGCAGCGACCAATGCCCATTGCCGCAAGGCCTACGGCAAGGTGTTCGACCGGCTCGACGAGACGCAGCGCGAGGAGGTGCTGGTTGGGCTCTCAACGGGCAAGGTGAGCTTCGACAATGGGCTTCCCGTGCGTGTGTTTTGGACTACCGTCTATCAAACGGTGATGGAAGGGATGTTCTCGGATCCGATCTACGGCGGTAACCGCGACAAGGCGGGCTGGCGGCTGATCGGTTTCCCCGGCGCGATCGCGGTGCATCGCGAGAACGTCGAGAAATATCGCGACAAGCCCTTCCCCGCCGATCCCGTCAGCATCGCGGACATGAGCTGAGGGGGCAGCCAAGATGGCGACGAAATTGAAAGAAGTCGATGCCGTCATTGTCGGGCTGGGCTGGACCGGCGGCATCCTGGCGAAGGAATTGACCGAGGCAGGGCTCAAGGTGGTCGCGCTCGAGCGCGGAGCGATCCGAAGCCCCGAGAAGGATTTTGCGGTGCCGATCGTGCGCGACGAGCTGCGCTTCGTGGTGCGCCACGATCTCATGCAGAACACCACCCGCGACACGCTCACTATTCGCAACAACCCGTCCCAGGCAGCGCTGCCAATGCGACGTCTTGGCTCGTTTCTGCCCGGCGAGGTTGTCGGCGGCTCGGCGGTGCATTGGAGCGGTCACACTTGGCGCTGGACAGACATGGAGTTTAAGATCCGCTCCATGTACGAGGAGCGTTACGGCAAGAACTTCATCCCTGCCGACATGACAGTGCAGGACTGGGGGATCACATATGCCGAGCTCGAGCCCTATTACGACAAGTTCGAATATACCGCGGCAGTCTCGGGCAAGGCCGGCAATATTGGCGGCCAAATCCAGCCCGGTGGCAACCCGTTCGAGGCGCCGCGCGCCCGCGAGTATCCGCTGCCGCCGCTTACGCCGATCCTAGCAAGCGAGATGTTCACGCGGGCTGCCAAGAACAACGGCTACCACCCGTTTCCGCGGCCATCGGCCAATGCGTCACGCAGCTATACCAACCCTGACGGATCGAAATTCGGCGCCTGCCAATATTGTGGCTACTGTCAGCGTTTCGGCTGCGAAGCGAATGCGAAAGGCAGCCCGCTGATCACCGTGATCCCGATCGCGATGCGCAATCCGAATTTCGATTTGCGCACGTATTCGTGGGTCACCAGGGTGCTCAAGGCAACCGATGGCAAACGCGTGACCGGCGTAGCCTATACCAGCCTACTCAACGGCGAGGAGTTCGAGCAGCCTGCCGGCATGGTGCTGCTGTGCGCTTACGCCATTAACAACGTGCACCTCATGCTGCTCTCTGAGGTCGGCGAACCCTACGATCCGGTCTCGCAGAAAGGCGTCATCGGCAAAAACTACTGCTACCAAACCGGCGCCGGCGCGACGCTGTTCTTCGAAGGCCGGCACTTCAATCCGTTCATGAGTGCGGGTGGGTCGAATGCCACCATCGACGACTACAACATCAATTGGGACTTCGATCGCGGCAAGCACGGTTTTGTCGGCGGCTACAACGTCGCCGGAGGCTTCAACACCGCGCTGCCCATCGGCTACCGGCCGGTGCCCCGCGGCACACCACAATGGGGCAAGGCCTGGAAGGCCGCCACCGCCAAGTGGTACCAGACCGCAATGAATATCGGCGCCAGCGGCAGCGTCATGGCGAACCGCTACAACTACTATGATCTCGATCCGACCTATCGCAATGCCTTCGGGCAGCCCTTGATGCGCATGACCTTCGACTACAAGGAGAACGAGCACAGGGTGGGCCGGCACGCGGCGCAGGTCATCAACGACATCGCAAAATCTATGAATCCCACGCGCTTGAACGAGGCGACGGCGCGCACGCAATGGACCGTGGTGCCGTATCAGAGCACGCACAATACCGGCGGGACCATCATGGGCACCAATCCGCGCGACAGTGCCTTGAACAAATACCTGCAGAGCTGGGACTGCCACAACCTGTTTGTGGTCGGCGCCAACGTGTTTCCACACAATGCGTCGTACAACCCGACCGGGCCGGTGGGGGCGCTCGCCTATTGGACGGCGGACGCGATCAAGAATCACTACCTCAAGAATCCCGGGCCCCTGGTGCCAGCATGACGGGGTTGGCGATGCGAGCTATCGCTTGGATACCAGCAATGCTGCTGGGCGCGGCCGGTATGGCGCATGCTGGCGGCGACCCAGCGCGCGGCGAAAAGCTCTATGAGGATTGCGTGGCATGTCATCCGATCGAGCGTGGCGTGCACGGCATCGGGCCGACCCTTTACGGCCTACTCGGCCGCAAGGCCGGCGAGATTGCTGATTACCGCTACTCGCCGGCGCTCAGGCGTAGCGGCATCACCTGGACGGCGGAAGCTCTCGATACTTTCATTGCCGACCCGCTGGCGTCGGTGCCCGCCAACCGCATGCCCTATGCGGGAATGCCGGACGCTGCTGATCGTGCCGATCTGATCGCCTATCTGCAGAAGGTATCGAAGTCATCGACGCCGTGACCCTTCGCATGAACGGCCCACGTGTTGCGATGGCGGTGCGAAAGGGCCAGCCCGGCCGGCTTGCCTATTTGAGCGAGTTTGTCGAGGAAGCTAAGTCCGGATTGGTGAAGGGCGCCCTCGAACACGCCAGCGTGCGCGGAGTGCATCGTTGCGGGGACCAATTGACGACTCCCGCAAGACAAGGTGAGAACCTATGCTTCGATATCCTGCAATCAGGCTCTAGCCGGCAGGCAACCGAATACAATTCGAGCAGATGAAACGACGCGACTTCATCACGCTGCTCGGCGGCGCGACCGCCGCGTGGCCGCTCGCGGCGCGGGCGCACTCCTTCCGGACGGAGCTACGCGAAGAATTGCGCAGATACGGTTATGTCGAAGGACAAAATCTTATCTTCGAATTTCAGCACAGGGGCATGGCGGACCAAGAAGCTGATGAAACGATGGCTCAGCCTGACTTAGCAAAAGGAGCGAACCCATGAAAATCGATGGCGCGTGCCACTGCGGCTACATCAGGGTCGAAGGCGACGCGGACCCGGAGAAGACTACGGTTTGCCACTGCACGGATTGTCAAGTCGGCAACGGCTCCGCCTTCCGCGTCAATGTTCCCGTTCCCGGTGCGACCTTTCGCATAACGGGCCAGCCGGCGACATACCTCAAGACCACGGCCGAGAGCGGCAATCCACGCCTGCAGGCGTTCTGTCCGCGCT
>WNFV01008060.1_pt1 | contig 11994 bp, 10 predicted proteins | sample 5400101 | NCBI WGS metagenome assembly WNFV01 (sample SAMN13153361, study PRJNA577476) | soil metagenome | isolation source: 115 cm soil or saprolite under grassland replicate 1 | place: USA:California | collected 2016-06-15
CCTGAAGTCCCCGCGTCACACTGTGGATCGGGCCAAAGGCACCAAGAAACAACGACGTCGGCCGGACAGCACACCCAATCTTCCCAGTCGCAGGTCGCCGACACATCGGCGCCGATCACTGTGGACAACGCGGTCACATGACCGCCGCGTGCACCTGACCGGTTGTCCACAGATTCCCGAAACGCGACGAATGAACGCAGGAGGTGGAAGGCGGCCCGCGGGTTCAACACGATCTCGCCGCTGGAGCGGGCCGTTCGTTATCTCCTACTGGTGTTCGTCCTGCTGATCACGATCGGGCCGTTTCTGTGGCAGCTGTCGACGTCGTTGAAGGGATCGGGGGAGGACGTCTACACGCGTACCTCAGGCTCGTCATCACCAGCCCGGCGCAGGGCTCCGACCCGGCCGTCCGCATCTACGAGTTCCGCGCCTTCTCCTGAACCGCCGAGTTGTCAGCCACACCCCGTTCCACGGCGCGGGATGTGGCTGACAAACCGGGGTCAGGGGAGGACCGCGCCGGTGTAGCGCTCGCCGGGGGCCTTGCCGGGCTCGTCGGGGATGACGCTGGCCTCGCGGAAGGCGAGCTGGAGGGACTTGAGGCCGTCGCGGAGCGGGGCGGCGTGGTGGTGCCCGAGGTGCTGGACGCCGCCGTCGAGCAGGCCGGCCAGCGAGTCGATCAGCGAACGCGCCTCGTCGAGGTCGCGGTGCTCGCGGAGATCCGCGGCCAGCCCGAGGTGGACGGCGGCCGCACTCATCAGGTGCAGTGCCGCGGTCGAGATGATCTCGACGCTCGGGACCTCCGCGATGTCCCTGGAGTGCGCCGGAGTGGAGACTGGGTCGGTCATCCTGCTACCCTGTCACGGCGACCGATCGGGTCCAGCGGTGCCCTATGGAATGAATCAGGGGAGCCGGTGGTTCCGGTCAAAGCGGAGGACCACCTCCCACCCGCACCGGCTGAACCATAGGCCGTCGGGTCCCGGTCAGGCTGGCGGCACCGAGCGGAAACGCCCGGGCGGCCGGCTGTCGACGTCGTACGACGTCCGCTCAGCGGATGCGTCGGGCGGACGTCGACCAGGGAGTTGGGCCTTCGTGTGGACGCACGGAGGCCTTCGTCGTTTCAAGAGGGCTCTCCGGGTGTCCATCAGGTAGCACCGAATACACAGACAACCCAGGAGGACCCATCACCACTGAACTGCGCGTCAACGAGCGCATTCGCGTTCCCGAGGTGCGTCTTGTCGGCCCGAACGGTGAGCAGGTAGGCATCGTCCGGATCGAGGACGCACTCCGGCTGGCTCAGGAAGCCGACCTCGATCTCGTCGAGGTTGCCGCGACCGCCCGTCCGCCCGTCTGCAAGCTGATGGACTTCGGCAAGTACAAGTACGAAGCCGCGCAGAAGGCCCGGGAGTCGCGTCGCAACCAGACGAACACGGTCATCAAGGAGATGAAGCTCCGGCCGAAGATCGACCCGCACGACTACGAGACCAAGAAGGGTCACGTGGTCCGCTTCCTGAAGCAGGGCGACAAGGTCAAGATCACCATCATGTTCCGTGGACGTGAGCAGTCCCGGCCCGAGCTCGGGTACCGGCTGCTGCAGCGGCTCGCGGAGGATGTCGGCGATCTCGGTTTCGTCGAGTCGAACCCGCGTCAGGACGGCCGCAACATGATCATGGTGCTCGGGCCGCACAAGAAGAAGTCCGAGGCCCGCGCCGACGTCGAGGCCGAGAAGCAGAAGCGCGTCGCCGACCGCGAGGCCGAGGAACAGGCCGAGCGGGCCGAGCGCGCCGAGCAGCTTCAGCGCAGTGAGGCAGAGAAGGCCGCGGGCCCGCCGAAGAAGCCGAAAGGCCCGGCCGACAACCTCGATCCGGAGTGACCTGTGGCGCCGGCCGGCGTCCCACAGCAGCTCCGGCCGGATCGCCGCAGCAGTACCGCACCGCATCGATGTATTACCGAGAAATGGAGAACGGGCGAATATGCCGAAGATGAAGACCCACTCTGGGATGAAGAAGCGCATCAAGATCACCGGCAAGGGGAAGCTCCGCCGCGAGCAGACCAACCGCCGCCACCTGCTCGAGCACAAGCCGACCACCCGGACGCGCCGGCTCGCCGGTGAGGTCGACGTGGCGCCGTCGCACACCAAGAAGGTCAAGAAGCTCCTCGGCCTCTGACGGCTGCCCCGGCTTCCTTTCCCCCCAAATATGCACACCTGCGCCGCACGCGCCCACGCCGTACGACGCTTGAAACACAAGGAGTACCCACCCCATGGCACGCGTGAAGCGGGCTGTCAACGCCCAGAAGAAGCGTCGCGTCGTTCTCGAGCAGGCCAGCGGTTACCGCGGCCAGCGCTCCCGCCTGTACCGCAAGGCGAAGGAGCAGGTCACCCACTCGCTGGTCTACGCCTACCGTGACCGCCGCGCCCGCAAGGGTGACTTCCGCCGCCTGTGGATCCAGCGCATCAACGCCGCTGCCCGCGCCAACGGCATGACCTACAACCGCCTGATCCAGGGCCTGCGCCTTGCCGAGGTCGAGGTGGACCGCAAGATCCTCGCCGACCTGGCCGTGAACGACGCCGCCGCCTTCGCGAAGCTCGTCGAGCTGGCCAAGGCCGCGCTCCCGAAGAACGACGACAAGGCCGCGGCCTGAGTCCGACGCCAGTGGCGAGCCCGGACCTGCTCACCCCGCGTTCCACGCGGATCAAGCAGGCCCGAAGGCTCGCCACTCGCGCGTTCCGCGCCAAGTCCGGCCGGTTCCTCGCCGAGGGACCGCAGGCCGTCCGCGAGGCGCTGCGGACCGGACTGGTCGTCGAGGTCTACGCCGAGCCGGCCGCCGAGGACCGGCACCGCGACCTGCGCAACCTGGCCCGTGCCGCGCGGACACCCTGGCTCGGCGTGGACGACGCCGCGCTCGCCGCGATCACCGACACCGTCACCTCGCAGGGCGTCGTAGCCCTCTGCCGCCTGGTCGACGTCCCCCTCTCGGAGTCGGTACGACGTGACATCCGGCTGCTCGCGTTCGGGGTCGAGGTCCGCGACCCGGGGAACGCGGGCACGCTGATCCGGTGCGCCGACGCCGCCGGCGCGGAGGCGGTCGTGTTCTCCGCCGAGTCGGTGGACCCGCACAACCCGAAGGCGGTCCGAGCCAGCGCCGGCAGCGTCTTCCACCTCCCGATCACCGTCGAGGCCGGCGTCGTCGCCACGCTCGAGCACTGCCGCGACCTCGGCCTGCAGGTGCTCGCCGCCGACGGCGAGGGCGACGACGACCTCGACGACCTCGCCGACGCAGGCGGCCTCGCCGCGCCCACCGCCTGGCTGTTCGGCAACGAGGCCCACGGCCTTCCCTCGACCGTCACCGCACTCGCCGACCGGGTCGTCCGCGTCCCCATCCACGGCCGCGCGGAAAGCCTGAACCTGGCCACCGCCGCAGCCGTCTGCCTCTACGCGTCAGCCCGCGCCCAACGCCGTACGACGATCTGACCGAAAGGCGCGGCTGCTCGGTCCTGCACGCTGGTGGGGGAGCGGTCCACCTGTCACGCCGATTGCTCGCCGCCGGTCGGCGTCGCGCGGGCGAACGCCTGGCGGATGCGGTGGGCGACCAGTTTCGGTGTGTCCAGCTCGTCCCAGATCACGCGCACCACGATCAGGCCGATCTCGCGCAGCGCGTCCTCGCGAGCCTTCTCCGCCAGCACGACCTCAGCGGCCGACTCGCGGTACTTCAGCATGCCGTCGAACTCGACGACAACCCGCTGCGGCGGGAAGTAGAAGTCGACCCGAGCGACCACCGTGTCTCCCCTGAGGAACCGCGACTGGAGCGACGGCGTCGGCAGGCCCGCGTTGTCCATCAGCACTCTGAGGCGAGACTCACCGACTGATTCGGAGCGACCATCGGCGAAGGCCGCCGCCGCACGCGCGGTCGCCGAGCCGGGCCAGCGTTCGATCGCCGCAACGGCTGCCCGCAGGGCGTCGGGCGTCACCATTTGCTGCCGGAGGGCCGCGTCCATGGCGACCACGGCCGTCTCGTACGACGTGGTGCAGGCGAGCTCGCACAGCGCACGGGCCGGATGGGTCAACTGGATGCCGTCGACAGTGACCACGGCGCCGTCGTCGAGGACGCCGACGTGATGCCTGACCTTGTTCTGGAGCCGTCCTGTCCGCCGCCGCCGTTCGGTCACGTGGACGGTGTCGAGGTCCACGCCCCAGACGGGTAGCCCGAACATCGCGACAGCCGACTGGTGACTGACCGCGACCTGCGACGCGTCAAGCGCGCGAACAGTCGCGAGCACCCCGAGACGATGCAGCGCGAGCCCAGACTCCCAAGGAGGCAAGGAGCCCAGGTCGGGAGTGACGGCATAGTAGCCGCGCCGCAGTCGCGTCCACGTCCCGCGGCGCAGCCGGACCCTGATCTGGCTCTCGGTGTACCCGCACTCGATCGCGTCTCGATGCGAGAACACGCCGTGCTGTGACGCGACCCGGACACTCAGTTTCGGATTCACGCTCAACACCTTGCCCGCGCTAGCGGCGCTCGCCGCGCCCTTACCGCCGACCTGTGGACAGTCAGGCCCGATCGCGGCCCTGTGGACGAAAACCGACACCGAGCGGACTGGCCCTCCGCAGGCAGTGCCGGAATGGCGCAGCCTGCCTGCGAACACGTCACTTCGCCCGGCAGCCCGCACATCACCCACGGTTGCGATCTGGGGTTAGGTGCGACAGTGCGGGGCGAAGTATCGGGTTCGCACAACCGAACGCCTTTCGGCGCACGGCAGGCGGGCGGCGTGATCGACTCGGCCTGGTGGACCCGGCGTGGCCGGTCGGCGTGGTGTGGCCGGCGAAGCATTGTGCGAACGCGTCACTTCGCCGCGCCGACCGCACTTCACCCACGGTTGCAACGCAGGGTGAAGTGCGGTCCGGGCGGCGAAGTAGCGGCTCTGCATCGGCGACTGGGGGCGCGTGACGGTGACGCTGAGCCGGGTGGTGGAGGTTCGGACAGGGCCGCCCGGGCGTGGCGCGCGAGCCCCGATTGGCGCGCCTGAGCGCGTGAGCGAGACCGAATCGTGGTGGACCGGTGGGTGACATCCGGGTGGAAGTTCCTAGACTCGTCCCGGCACATGCCTCACAATCTCTCGGAATGCCAGCCGGAAAGGGAGCTATGTCTGCTCCGAACAGGGACTACGACCCGGTCGAGGTCACCCCACTGCACGCGGACGAGGTCGAGCGCATCCAGAAGGAGGCGGTCGAGGCGTTCAACGCGGCCGCTGACCTGAGCGCGCTCGCCGAGGCGAAGCTGCAGCATCTCGGGGACCGGTCGCCGATCGCGCTGGCGAACCGGGAGATCGGCGCGCTGCCGCCGCAGGCGCGCAAGGAGGCCGGCCAGCGGATCGGGTCCGCGCGCAAGGTTGTCAACGAGGCCTACGCGGCCCGGCTGGCCACGCTGGAGCAAGAGCACGAGCAGCGGATGCTCGCCGAGGAGCGGGTGGACGTCACGCTCCCGTGGCACACCCCGCAGCTCGGCGCCCGGCACCCGCTGAGCCTGATCTCCGAGCAGATCGCGGACGTGTTCACCGCGCTCGGCTGGGACGTCGCCGAGGGGCCCGAGGTCGAGGCGGAGTGGCTGAACTTCGACGCGCTGAACTTCGAGCCGGACCACCCGGCCCGGCAGATGCAGGACACGTTCTTCGTCGACCCGCCGGGCTCGGGCGTCGTACTGCGGACCCATACGTCGCCGGTGCAGGCGCGGACGATGCTGACGCACGAGCCGCCGATCTACGTGATCTGCCCGGGGCGGGTGTACCGGACGGACGAGATGGACGCGACGCACTCGCCGGTGTTCATGCAGGTCGAGGGCCTGGTGGTGGACGAGGGCATCTCGCTCGCGCACCTGAAGGGCACGCTGGACCACTTCGTCGTGCAGATGTTCGGTGAGGGGCTGGAGTCGCGGCTGCGGCCGAACTTCTTCCCGTTCACCGAGCCGTCGGCCGAGGTGGACCTGAAGTGCTTCGTGTGCCGCGGCGAGTCCGTCGGCAACCCGGACCGCCCGTGCCGGACCTGCGGCAGCGAGGGCTGGATCGAGTGGGGCGGCTGCGGCGTGGTGAACCCGCGGGTGCTGAAGGCGTGCGGGATCGACACCGACAAGTACTCGGGCTTCGCGTTCGGGATGGGGCTGGAGCGGACGCTGATGTTCCGCAACGGTGTGGAGGACATGCGGGACATGCTCGAGGGTGACGTGCGGTTCAGCCGCCAGTTCGGGATGGAGATCTGATGCGGGTCCCACTGTCGTGGCTGCGTGAGTTCGTCGACCTGCCGGCCGGGGTGACCGGTCGCGAGGTCGGCGAGAAGCTGGTCCGGACCGGCCTGGAGGTCGAGACGGTCGTCGAGGCCGGTGCTGACATCAGGGGCCCGGTCGTGGTCGCGCGTGTCCTCTCCTACGAGGTCGAGGAGCACACGAACGGCAAGAGCATCCGCTGGTGCTCGCTGGACACCGGTGAGGACGAGTCGCGCTGGGTGGTCTGCGGCGCGCACAACTTCGTCGTCGGCGACCTGGTGGTCGCGGTGCTGCCGGGTGCGGTGCTGCCGGGCGGGTTCGAGATCTCCGCGCGCAAGACCTACGGCCACATCTCCGACGGCATGATCTGCTCGACCCGCGAGCTCGGTATGGGCGTGGACCACACCGGCATCCTGGTGCTCGGCAAGCACGAGGCGAAGGTCGGGCAGGACGCGGTCGAGCTGCTGCACCTGCGCGACGACGTGCTCGAGATCGCCGTCACCCCGGACCGCGGGTACTGCCTGTCGGTCCGCGGTGTCGCCCGCGAGGTCGCGACGGCGTACGGCGTGGAGCTGCGCGATCCCGCCGCGCTGGAGCTCACCATCAAGGACGAGCCGGCGTACGGCGTGCAGGTCGACGACCCGATCGGCTGCAGCGTGTTCGTGGCGCGCACCGTGACGGGGATCAACCCGAAGGCCGCGACGCCGCGCTGGCTGCAGCAGCGGCTGGTGCTGGCCGGGATGCGGCCGATCTCGATCGGTGTCGACGTGACGAACTACGTGATGCTGGAGCTCGGCCAGCCGATCCACGGGTACGACAAGGCCAGGCTGTCCGGCGACATCGTCGTACGGCGGGCGAAGCCGGGGGAGAAGCTGGTCACGCTCGACGACCAGACCCGCGAGCTGGACCCCGAGGACCTGCTGATCACCGACGACTCCGGCCCGATCGGCATCGCCGGCGTGATGGGCGGCGCGTCCACCGAGATCGGCGACTCCACGTCCGACGTGGTGATCGAGGCGGCGCACTTCGACGCGATCACGATCGCCCGCGCGTCCCGGCGGCACAAGCTGTCGTCGGAGGCGTCGCGGCGGTTCGAGCGCGGCGTCGACCCGGAGCTGCCGCCGTACGCGGCGCAGCGGGTCGCCGACCTGCTGTCCGAGCTGGCCGGCGGCACCGTCGAGCGGTCCCAGACCCTGGTCGGCGAGCCTGCGCAGCCGAGGCGCGTGACGTTCCAGGCCGATCACGCCGCGCGGGTCGCGGGCGCGCCGATCAGCCGGGCGGAGACGATCGGGCACCTGAAGGCGGTCGGGGTCGGGCTGCCGTACGAGCGCGAGGAGGACGACAAGCTGCTCACCGTGACCGCGCCGTCGTGGCGGCCGGACCTGCGGGACCCGAACGACTTCGCCGAAGAGGTCATCCGGCTGTACGGATACGAGAACGTGCCGTCGGTGCTGCCGCCGGCGCCGGGCGGTCACGGGCTCACCGTGACGCAGCGCCGTCGCCGCCAGGTCGCGCAGGCGCTGGTCGGCGCCGGGCTCACCGAGGTGGTCTCGTACCCGTTCGTGGGCGAGGCGGATCTCGACGCGCTCGGCCTGCCGGCCGACGACGTACGACGGAACACGGTCACGCTGACCAACCCGCTGTCGGACGAGGAGCCGGGCCTGCAGACCACGTTGCTGCCGGGGCTGCTCAAGACGGCGGCGCGCAACATCGGCCGCGGGCAGACCGATCTCGCGCTCTACCAGACCGCGCTGGTCTTCAAGCCGCGGCCGGACAGCAAGCCGGCTCCGCTGCCGTCGGCGGCGAAGCGGCCGAGCGACGAAGAGATCCAGGCCCTGTACGACGCCCTTCCGGAGCAGCCGACGCATCTCGCGGCGGTGCTGACGGGTGCCACGGTGCCGCCGGGCTGGTGGGGCAAGGGTTCGCCGGGCGGCTGGGCCGACGCCGTGCAGGTGGCGCGGACGGTGGCCGCCGCGGTCGGGGTGTCGGTGTCCGTGCGCAATGCGGAGCTGGCGCCGTGGCATCCCGGCCGGTGCGCGGAGGTGCTGCTCGGCGACCGGGGGGACGCGACGGTCGTCGGGTACGCCGGTGAGCTGCACCCGAAGGTGTGCCAGGCCTACGGGCTGCCGGCCCGGTCGGCCGTCGTCGAGCTCGACCTGGACCGGATCGTTGCCGCCGGCCCCGAGATGGTTGCCGCGAGCACCTTCTCGTCGTACCCGGTGGCGAAGGAGGACGTCGCGCTGATCGTGCCGGCGTCCACACCCTCCGCGGACGTCGAGGCGGCGCTCGTCGAGGGCGCCGGTGAGCTGCTCGAAGGGGTGCGGCTGTTCGACGTGTACACCGGCGAGCAGATCGGCGAGGGCAAGAAGTCGCTGGCGTTCGCGCTGCGCTTCCGGGCTCCGGACCGGACCCTGACCGAGGCCGAGGTCGCCGAGGCCCGGCAGGCCGCGGTCCAGGTCGCGGTCGACCGCTTCGGCGCCGTCCAGCGCGTGGCCTGAGGGCAGGGCCTGCGGTGTCGCGGGTCGCGGTCGCCGCGCCCAACCCGGCGGCGGCTGGTGCGGGCATCCGGCTCGCCGCCGAGGGCGGGAACGCGGTCGACGCCGCGCTGGCCGCGGCGCTGGTGACGATGGTGACCGAGGTCGGCATCGTGTCGCCCGGCGCGGGCGGGTACGTGACCGTGCAGCCGGCCGACGACGAACCGGTGACGATCGACGGCTGGGTGGAGATGCCGGGTCGCGGGCTGCCGCCGGAACGCTTCGGGCGCGGCGTCTGGGACATCACGACCGAGTACGGCGGCGGCACCACGATGACCGTCGGGCACGGCTCGGTCGGCACGCCCGGCGCGATCAAGGCGCTCGACGTCGCGCACGGCCGGTACGGCCGGGCGCCGTGGCGGGAGGTGCTCGCGCCGGCGGTGGAGATCGCGCGGGCCGGGTTCCCGCTCGGGCCGACGTCGGCGTACTACCTGTCGTACGTGCACGAGATCGTGTTCGGCTGGCAGCCGGCCAGCCGGGCGGTGGTCCAGGACGGCGCCGGCGCGGTGCTGGCGGCCGGCGCGACCGTGCTGATCCCGGACCTGGCCGACGCGCTGCAGCTGATCGCGGACGACGGCGCGGACGCGCTGTACACCGGCGACCTCGCGGCCCTGATCGTGGCCGACATGGAGGCGAACGGCGGGATCCTGACGGCCGAGGACCTGGCGTCGTTCGAGGCCATGGTGCGGCCCGCGCTGGTGGTGGACCAGAGCGGCTGGCGGATGGCGACGAACCCGCTGCCTGCCGTGGGCGGGGTGGCGGTCGCCGCGATGCTGGCGCTGCTGGAAGGTGTACCGGCCTCCGGGGCGTGGACGCGCGCCGAGGCCGGTCGGCTGGTCGACGTACAGCATGCAGTGCTCGGCCGGCGGCTGGCGGAGCTGGACCGCGAGGAGGAGCGGGTGCTGGCCGGCAAGGGCCTGCTCGAGCTGGCCGCCGGGGGAGACCTGCGGGCGCTGTCGTCACCGAGTACGGCGACCGTGTCGGTGGTGGACGACGCGGGTGACGCGTGCGCGGTGACGGTGTCGTCCGGATACGGCTCCGGCGTGCTCGCGCCCGGGACCGGGTTCTGGCTGAACAACGCGCTGGGGGAGCAGGAGTTGCTGGTCGGCGGCGCGCACAGCCTGCCGGTCGGCACCCGGCTGACCTCGAACATGGCGCCGACCGTGGCCCGGCGGGCCGCGGACGGCGCGGTGCTCGCGATCGGCTCGCCCGGTTCGGACCGGATCCCGACCGCGCTGGCGCAGGTGCTGGCCCTGTTCGTGCACGGCGGCCTCGACCTCGCCGCCGCGGTCAGCCACCCGCGGCTGCACGTCCGGGTCCGCGAGGACATCCGCGTCGACCACGAGGCCGACCTGGCCCTGCCGGCGGATGTCGGGCTCCCGGTCCGCGACATGCCCGCGCACTCGATGTACTTCGGCGGCGTCGCGGCCGCCCTGTGGACCCCCGGCTCCGGCCTCACCGCCGCCGCCGACCCCCGCCGCGCCGGCGCCACCGCCCTCTCCTAGCCCGGCTTCAGCTGAGCTCGCTCAGCCTGGGTACGGCGCCCAGCTTGTCGGGGTTGCGGACCAGGTAGACCTCGGTGATGCCGGTCTCGTCGGACTCGACGAAGCCGACGATGTCCGGCTCGTCGCCGTCGTACCCGACCAGGGCGCGCTCGCCGTTCACGACCAGCAGCCGGATCTCCAGCTCGGGGGTGTCCGTGCGGGCGAGGATGCCGAGCAGCCAGCGGGCGACGTTGTCCGGGCCGTGCAGCGGGCGCAGCGCGGCCCGGCGCTTGCCGCCGCCGTCGCTGACCAGCACCACGTCGGGCGCCAGCATCGACATCAGCCCGTCCAGGTCGCCGTCGCCGGCGGCCTGCAGGAACCGCATCGTCAGCTCCGCCTGCTGGCCCGGCTCGACCGGCTGCCGCGGCCGCCGGGCGTGCACGTGCGAGCGGGCCCGGTGCGCGAGCTGCCGGACCGCCGCCTCGGACCGGTCCAGCGCGGTCGCGATCTCGCCGAACGGCAGGTCGAACACGTCGCGCATCACGAAGACCGCCCGCTCCAGCGGCGACAGGGTCTCCAGCACCACGAGCATCGCCATCGACACCGAGTCCGCGACCTCCGCGGCCTCTGCGGGATCGGGGTCGGAGGCGACCGGCTCGGGCAACCACGGGCCGACGTACGACTCGCGCCGCGTCTTCTGCTGGCGCAGCCGGTTCAGCGCCAGGCGGGTGGTGATCGTGATCAGGTACGCGCGCACGTCCCGGATCTCGCCGCGGTCGGCGGCCGCCCACCGCAGCCAGGCCTCCTGGACGACGTCCTCGGCGTCCGCGACCGTGCCGACCACCCGGTACGCCGCTCCCACCAGGACCGCCCGGTGCTCGTTGAACTCCCGCGCCAGTTCGTCGTACATGCGATTCATCCTTCCTCGTGTCGTGCACCAGGGACACGCGGAAGGCCGGGGTTTGTGACGTGGGCACCGCGTGACGCGGATCATCGGAGGATGAGGGTGCTGATCGCGCTGGGGGGCAACGCGCTGGCGGGTGCGGACGGGGAGTCGCGTCCGGACGAGGAACGGGCGGCGGTGGACGACGCGATGGAGTCGGTCGCGGACCTGGTCGAGACCGGCCACCACGTCGTGCTCACGCACGGGAACGGGCCGCAGGTCGGCAACCTGCTGCTCAAGAACGAGCTGGCCGCCGAACAGGTCGCGCCGGAGCCGCTGGACTGGTGCGTCGCACAGACCCAGGCGAGCATCGGGATGCTGGTGATGAACGCGCTGGACCGGGCGCTGCGCGAGCGCGGCCGGCCGGCGCGGATCGCGGCGCTGGTCTCCCGGACGCTGGTCGACGCCGACGATCCGGCCCTGGCCGCGCCGACGAAGCCGATCGGCCGCTACGTCACGGAGCCGGAGGCGGCGGTGATGATCGAGCACGGCCAGCACTGGGTCGACCTCGGTGAGCGCGGCTGGCGGCGGGTCGTCGGCTCGCCCCAACCTCGCCAGTGCCTGGACGTGGCGGCGGCGCGGACGCTGGCCGACGCCGGGTACGTCGTGGTCTGCTCGGGCGGCGGCGGAATCCCCACCGTCCATGACGAGGCGGGACTGACCGGGATCGAGGCGGTGGTCGACAAGGACCTGACCGCGGCGCTGCTCGCCGAGGAGTTGCACGCCGACCTGCTGCTGATCGCGACCGACGTCGAGGCCGCCGTCGTGGACTGGGGTACGCCGA
>WNFV01012979.1_pt1 | contig 11993 bp, 12 predicted proteins | sample 5400101 | NCBI WGS metagenome assembly WNFV01 (sample SAMN13153361, study PRJNA577476) | soil metagenome | isolation source: 115 cm soil or saprolite under grassland replicate 1 | place: USA:California | collected 2016-06-15
GGCGAAGTTCAGCATGCCCGCCGGGGTTCCGTCGCCGTAGATCGAGCCCAGGTCGACGGAGGGCGAGGCGCTCGCCGAACCCTTCGGCGCCGTCCCCGACACGCCGCAGGCGGCCAGGAAGGCCGAGAGCCCGACGGCGCCCGCTCCGGCGCCGGCGCCACGCAGGAACTCGCGCCGGGTGAAGCGGCGCTGGGTCAGTCCGCGCAGCAGCGCCGGGTGGATCTTCCGGTGTCGGATCCGATCGCGGTCGCTCATGCCTCCTCCTCCTCCTCCTCGATCGACGCCGGCTCCGGCGTCACCACGAACGTGTGCTCCGGCCGCCACCGCAACCGAACGGCCTCGCCCGGATCCGGCACCCGTTCCCCCTTCCCGCCCAGGTTCTGGGCGTAGACCGTCAGGACGCGGCCGCCGGGGCCCTCCACCGTGTACTGGTGGCTGACGCCGACGTAGGTGGCGACGCGCAGCAGGCCGGCCACGCAGTTCCACCCGTCCGGTGGGCGTCCATCGTCGGCCTCCAGATGGATCTTCTCCGGTCGCATCCCGAACTTGACCGTCGACCCGTGGCCGTTCAGGGCCTCCCGCGGGACGGCCAGGCGCGTCCCGTCGGCCAGATCGACCGCGGCGTGCGCGCCAGCTCCATCGGCCACCCTGCCGTCGAGGAGGTTCGACGCGCCCAGGAACCCGGCGACGAACTCCGTCTCCGGGCGCTCGTACACCTCCTCGGGGCCGCCGATCTGCTCGATGACGCCGCGGCGCATCACCGCCAGCCGGTCGGACATCGTCATCGCCTCCTCCTGGTCGTGGGTGACGTAGACGAAGGTGATGCCGACCTCGCCCTGGATCCGTTTCAGCTCGAGCTGCATCTGCTTGCGGAGCTTCAGGTCCAGGGCGCCGAGCGGCTCGTCGAGCAGGAGGCAGCGCGGATTGTTCACCAGCGCCCGGGCCAGGGCGACGCGCTGCTGCTGGCCGCCGGACAGCTTGGCCGGCTTGCGCTCCTCGAATCCCGGGAGGTCGACCAGGCGGAGCATGTCCCGAACCCGGGCCGGGATCTCCGAGCGCGACGCCCGCTTCCGGCGCAGCCCGAAGGCGACGTTCTCGAACACCGAGAGGTGCGGGAACAGCGCGTAGGACTGGAACACCGTGTTGACGCTGCGCCGGTACGGCGGCAGGCCGGTGACGTCGTGGCCTTGAAGGTAGATCGCGCCCTCGGTCGGGTCCTCGAAGCCGCCGATCATCCGCAGCGTCGTGGTCTTCCCGCACCCCGAGGGCCCCAGCAGTGAGAAGAACTCGCCGCGCTCGACGTCGAGGTTCATGTCGTCGACGGCGACCGTGTCCCCGAAGCGCTTGGTCACCCCGCGCAGCCGAACGTCGATCTCGCTCATTCGGCTGTGTGGGGAGGAGACCCTCCCCACCCCCCACCGGTCGGGGAGGTCCGAGGCTCGCTCATCAGTCGATCTTCGCCATGACGTGCTTGATGATCGTGTAGTCCTCCAGCGCGTACACGGAGAGGTCCTTGCCGTACCCGGACTGCTTGTAGCCCCCGTGTGGCATCTCCGAGACCAGCGGGATGTGGTCGTTGATCCAGACGGTCCCGAACTTCAGCCGCCGCGCGGCGTTCAGGGCCCGCCCGACGTCGCGGGTCCAGACCGAGGCGGCGAGCCCGTAGTCGACGTCATTCGCCCAGGCGATCGCCTCGTCGTCGTCCGCGAAGCGCTGCACCGTCACCACCGGGCCGAACACCTCGCGCTGGACGATCTCCGAGTCCTGGGCCACGTCGGTGATCACGCTGGGACGGTAGAAGTAGCCGCCGCCGTCCATCGTGCTCCCCCCGGTGACGACGGTGGCGCCGGCGCCGACGGCCCGGTCGACGAACCCCGTCACGCGCTCGAGCTGCTCCTTCGACACCAACGGCCCCATCTCGGTGTCCCCGTCGCTCGGATCGCCCACCACGAGCGACTCCACCGCGTCGGACAGCTCCGCGAGGAGGCCGTCGTAGACCTTCGGCCCGGCCACGACGCGGGACGCCGCCGTGCAGTCCTGGCCGGAGTTGAAGAACCCGCCGACCTTCACCCCCTCGGCGACGGCCTTCGGGTCGGCGTCGTCGAACACGAGCACCGGCGCCTTCCCGCCCAGCTCGAGGTGCACGCGCTTCAGCGTCTCGCTCGCTGCGCGCGCGACCGCCTTCCCGGTCGCCACGTCGCCGGTCAGCGAGACCATCCCCACGCCCGGATGGCGGACGAGCCCGGCCCCGACCGGCTCGCCGTGCCCGGTCAGCACGTTCAGCACGCCGGGAGGGAAGATCTCGGCGGCGATCTCGGCGAGCCGCAGCGCGGTCAGTGGCGTCCACTCCGACGGCTTCAGGATCACCGTGTTCCCGGCCGCGAGTGCCGGCCCCACCTTCCACACCCCCATCATCAGCGGGTAGTTCCACGGGGCGATCGAGCCGACCACGCCGACCGGCTCGCGGCGCAGCATGCTCGTGTAGCCGGCCATGTACTCCCCGGCGACCTGGCCGGTCATCGTCCGGGCCGCCCCGGCGAAGAAGCGCAGGTTGTCGGAGCACGGCCCCATCTCGTCGTCGCGCCACGCCGACGGCTTGCCGACGTTCGCGGACTCGAGCGCCCACAGCTCGTCGGCGTGCTCCTCGATCGCGTCGGCGAGCTTCAGGAGCATCCCGGCGCGTTCTCGCGGCGTGACGTCCTGCCAGGACTCGAACGCCGTCCGCGCCGCGGCTACGGCCCGGTCCACGTCGGCCTCGGTCCCCATCGCCACGTGCGCCAGGACCTGGCCGGTCGCGGGGTCGTGGATCGGCTCGGCCTCGCCGGACCCGGCCGTCCACTCCCCGCCGATGAACATGCCCTTGCGGGCGATCTCCTCCGCCGTCACCGCCATCGTCCCATCACCCCCGCAGCCGCGCCCTCCCGGCGGAACGTACCATCGGCCCTCTCGGCGGGCTGTCTACGAAGCGGCTATTCAGGACCCGCCGTTTGTACGAACCGGTACGCGCCACCAGCACTATCGGAGCGTCGCCAGCAGCTCCCGGGCTCGGAGCGCCAGCCAGAACTCGATCCGGTCATGGGGCAAGGCGAGGTCGCGGCCGGTGAGCTCCTCCACCTTGTGCATCCGGTAGCGCAGGGTGTGGCGGTGCACGAACAGGTCGGCTGCGGCGTGCTCCCACTTCGCGTTGCGCTCCAGGAACACCTCGAGCGAGGCGACCAGGTCGCCGTGGTGGTCGAGGTCGTAGGCCTCGAGTGGGCCGAGCACGCTGTCGGCGAAGGCGCGCAGCGCGTCCGGGTCCTGCATCGAGAGCAGCAGCCGATACGAGCCCAGCTCGGCGAAGCCCGCCTCCCGCCGCCCCTCGACGCGGCACACGCGCAGCGCGTAGGTGGCCTCGCGGATCGATCGGCCGGCCTCCGCCGCGGGCGCGTCGCTCCCGGTGGCGACGGTGACGTCGGCGCCCGAGCGCCGTGCCACATCGCGGCGCAGATCGGCGGGCACCGGACCGGCGTCCCCTTCGATCAGCGCGAAGACCGTGTCCTCGCGCACGGAGGTGAGGAATCCGCCGCGGCGCCGGGAGAGCGCGTCGGCGAGCGCCCACTCCACGTCGCCGGCCGGCGCGCCGTCGGGCGCGACGGCGATCCCCCGCACGCTCGATCCCGGCCGGAAGCCGAAGCGGCGCAGGCCACGCTCGACCTCCTCCGGACCGAGCGCCCCCTGCCACAGGGCCTCGAGCAGGTCACCGCGCAGCGCGCGCTCCGCCTCCGCCACGGCACGCGCCTTGTCCAGCTCGATGGCCAGGAGCGAGAGGGCGTGGGCCGCGACCAGGCGGTCCACGTGGGTCAGCGCCTTCCGCTTCCCGACCGCGAGGAACGCCTCGACGTGGCCGGCCCCGACCGGCTGCACGGCGACGTGGTGTCCCAGATCGGCGAGCGACAGGCTGAACCCGGTCCCCTCGGGGCGGGACTCGCGCAGCTCCTCCCACAGCCGGGGGGCGCGCACCTCGGCCGCCGCCGGCGCGGCGGCCAGCGGGAGACCGTGGAGGTCGAGGACCACGGCCCAGCCCTTCACCAGCGCGGCCAGGGTGCGCACCAGCCCCGGGATCCCGCCGCCCTCCAGGACGGCTCGGGTCAGCACCTGCTGCGCTTCCACCGACCGCTGCAGCTCCTCGTACTGCTCCGCGACGAGCCGCGTGAAGACCGCCTCGGTGATCGCGATGAACGGGATCTCGTACGGCACCTCGAACACCGGGAAACCGTGGCGCTCGCACTCGCTGGCGACCGCGCGCGGCACCGTCGGGAAGCCGAACCCGGTGCCGAACCCCAGCCCGGAGAGTCCGGCCTTCACCAGGCGGGCGACGTAGGCGCGCTGCCGGGCCGGTGTCTCGCCGAGGCCCATACCGGTCGTCAGCAGCAGCTCGCCGCCCCGCAGGAACGGCGTGGGGTCCTCGAGCTCGCTGACGTGGACCCATCGGATCGGCGCCCGCGCCCCGGCCCTCCCCGCGACGAGCGACAGCCCGAGCGCAGGATTGCGCACGATGTCGGCGACGGCGACGGCCACGGCGCGATTGTACGCAGCGTACAAACGGCCCGCCGTGGCGGTGTCCGGCCTGTACCTTCCGGGACCGCGCCGCGAGCCGGAGACTGAGGGCATGCGCATCGTGGTCGTGGGCGGCGCCGGCGCCATGGGCCGCGTCGCGGTGGACGACCTGGCGGCCGATCCCGGCGTGGCGCTGGTCACGGTCGCCGACGCCGACGGCGTGCGGGCCAGGGAGGTGGCCGAGGCGGCGGCCGGGCAGGGCGGGAAGGTCCGCGACATCGAGGCCGACGTCCGTGACCCGGCGTTCCCCGGCCTCCTCGCCGGTCACCACGTCTGCCTGAACGCCGCCTCCTACCGGCTGAACCTGACCGTGATGGAGGCGTCGCTCGCCGCCGGCTGTCACTACCTCGACCTCGGCGGGCTGTTCCACGTGACCCGGCGGTCGCTCGAGCTGTCGCCGCGCTTCGAGGCCGCCGGGCTGACGGGCGTTGTGGGCGTCGGCGGCGGCCCGGGGATGACGAACCTGATGGCGGTGCTCGGGGCGCGCGAGCTCGGCGCGGTGCGCGCCGTCCACGTCCGCATGGGGTCGCGCGACCCGAGCGTCGCCGGCTCCCCGCTTCCCGTCCCCTACTCGCTGGACACCATCCTCGACGAGTTCAGCCACCCGGCGATGGCCTGGCGCGACGGCGACTTCGTCGAGGTCCCGCCGCTCGGCGAGCCCGAGGACGTGGACTTCCCGCCGCCGGTCGGGCGGATGACGGCGGTGACCACGCTGCACTCGGAGGTGGCCACCCTTCCGGCGCACTTCGCCGATCGTGGGATCCGCGAGGTCACGTTCAAGATCGCCTTCGACCCTGCATTCGTCGAGCGCTTCCGCCTGCTCGCGGCGATCGGCCTGGCCGGCGAGGACCCGGTGGAGGTGGCGGGCGTCTCCGGCGGGACGGTGCGTCCGCGCGACGTGCTCGCCGCGCTGGCCCGTCGCTTCCCACCCGCCGCCGGGACCGATGACCACGAGGCGCTGCGCGTCGTCCTGGAGGGCGAACGCGACGGCGCCCCCTCGCGGGTGGTGGTGGACTGCGTGGTCGACCCCGACCCCGCGCGCGGGATGGGCGCCGGAGCGCGCGACACCGGCATCCCGCCCTCGATCGTGGCTCAGATGCTCGCCCGCGGCGAGATCGACCGGCCCGGCGTCCACGCGCCCGAGGACGTCGTTCCGCTCGACGCGTTCCTCGCCCGCCTGCACGAGCGGGGCATCGCGGTCCGCGCCACCCGGTCGCGCGCCGGACGCCGTGGCGAGATGGAGGGTGTGGAGGGGTAGCTCGCCCCAGGACCGGATCGACCCGACCATGCCGGCGAGCGGACCCAAGGAAGGACGAGGGAGGGCGCATGGACATCGAGCAGGCACGCCGGATCGTCACCGAGATCCCCGGCCCGCGGTCGCGCGAGCTGGCCGCGCGGCGAGCGGCGGCGATCCCGCGTGCGGTGTTCAACGTGGCGCCGGTGTTCGTCGAGCGGGCGCAGGGCGCCGTCGTCGAGGACGTGGACGGCAACCGCCTGATCGACTTCGCCGCCGGTCTCGCCGTGCTGAACGCCGGCCAGACCCACCCGGCGGTGGTCGCTGCGGTCCGCGAGCAGGCGGCGCGCTACCTGCACACCTGCTTCCACGTCGCGATGAACGAGCCCTACCTGGTGCTGGCCGAGCGCCTGAACGCGCTGACGCCGGGCGCGTTCGACAAGCGCACGCTCCTCGTCAACTCGGGCGCCGAGGCCGTCGAGAACGCCGTGAAGATCGCCCGCTACGCCACAGGCCGCCCGGGGGTGGTGGTCTTCGACCACGGCTTCCACGGCCGGACGCTCCTGGCGATGACGATGACCGCGAAGGTGATGCCGTACAAGAAGGGCTTCGGCCCGTTCGCCCCCGAGGTCCACCGCCTGCCGTTCGCCTACCCGTACCGCTGCCCGGCCGGCGCCGCACCCGAGGACTGCGGCGAGGCCTGCGCCGCGTACGCGATCGACGAGATGACCCATCACGTCGGCCCGGATCAGATCGCCGCCGTGGTCGTCGAGCCGGTGCTCGGCGAGGGCGGATTCGTCGTCCCCGGCACCGGCTTCCTCGAGGCGATCCGGCGGTTCACCGCCGACCACGGCATCGTGTTCGTCGCCGACGAGGTGCAGACCGGCTTCGGCCGGACCGGCCGCTGGTTCGCATCGGAGCACTTCGGGATCGAGCCCGACCTGGTGGCGATGGCGAAGGCCCTCGGGGGCGGACTGCCGCTCGGGGCCGTCACCGGCCGGGCCGATCTGATGGAGGCGCCGCACGTCGGGGGCCTCGGCGGGACCTTCGGCGGTAACCCGCTGGCGTGCGCCGCCGCGCTCGCCGTCATCGACACGCTCGACGGCGAGAGACTGATCGAGCGCGCGGCCCGGATCGGGGAGGTCATCGCCGCCCGCTTCCGGGAGTTCCGCGACCGCTTCGAGGGGGTCGGCGACGTACGCGGGCTCGGCGCGATGCAGGCGATCGAGTTCGTTGGCGACCGGACGACCAAGGCGCCGTCGAAGGCGGTCGCGGCGCGGGTCCTGGAGGAGGCCCTGCGCGAGGGGCTGCTCCTCATGAAGGCCGGGACCTACGACAACGTGATCCGCCTGCTTCCGCCTCTCTCGATCGACGACGGGCTCCTCGACGAGGGCCTGTCGATCATCGAGAAGGCCCTGTCGGCCGCGTCCTGACCAGGAGCCCTACTGGCCGGCCGCCCGCCGCCCGGCCCCGACGGCCCACCGCGACCCGGGTCAGGTCCGAGCGCATCTCGGCCAGCTCACGGTGCACCTCCAGGAAGCCGGCGCGGAACTCCGCGCGTGAATCGGCGATGTCCGCCTTCAGCTCCGCGCGCGTGCCGGTGACCTCCGTCCGCACGTCTCGGATCCCGGACCGCACGTCTGGACCTCTGACCGGACGTCTCGGATCTCGGACCGGATGATCGTAAGCAGGGAGCACCGACATGACGGCGCTTGACGGTTCGCTCGAGAGGCGACACCGTGCGAGGTATGGCCGCGCTCTCCGAGGACCAGGTGCGGGAGGGGATCGCCGACCTGCCGGGATGGCGGCTGGGCAAGGGCGAGATCGTCCGGAACTACATGTTCCCGACGTTCCGCGACGCCGTGGACTTCATCGTCCGGATCGCCGAGCACGCGGAGGCCGCGAACCACCACCCCGACCTGGAGAACTCCTACAACCGCGTCCGGATCGCCCTGCACACCTGGAGCGAGAACGCGATCACCGAGAAGGACATCGCGCTGGCGCACGCGATCGAGTCCGAGGCTGGGAAGGCGCGGCCCCCGAGCCGGCGATCAGAGGCCTGAGCCCTCGTCGTCGGGGACCATCCGCAGGAACGCCGAGGGAACGTCCGGGAAGCCGGTCATCTCCACGTAGCGCTCGGGCGGGACGGTGAAGTAGTCCACCTCCCCGCGGGCGGCGAGCATCGTCCCCGCGCGCGCCTCCACGTGGACCGCCAGCGACCGGCGCCGACGCTCGGCCAGGCGGGCGACCGCCGTGACCGGTTCACCGATCGTGGCCGGACCCCTGAACGCGACCTGCATTCCCACAGTGAAGAATCCCTGGTCGGTCAGCGTCGCCACCAGGAACCCGGCCGCTTCGTCGAGGAGCGCGGTGAGCACGCCGCCGTGGACGACCCTGCCTCCCCCGCCGTGGTGCTCGGGGGGCACGTAGTCGGCTCGGACCGCGCCGTCGTCCTGCAGCCGGTACACCGTGTGCCGGCCGAGCCCCGCGTGGTTCCGCGGCGAGCAGCCGAAGCACATCGACTGCGGGATCTCCGGGACCAGCCGCCACCCCACGGCGCGTCAGGCCCGCGGGACGAGGACCAGGCGGTCGTGCGGCTCGTGCACCTCGAGCCGTCCGTCGAGCCCGGCCTCGACGAGCAGCACGAACCCGGGGCCCTCCACCCTCTCGTCTCCCTCCTCCGGCGCCTCGGCGAGCAGCGCTTCGACCGACGGCCCCCTGCGGGCCAGGCGCAGGTGGACGTCCGGGTTGTAGCGCCGCGCGGCCTCGTACGACCGCCCCAGGATCTCCACCGCCCGCTCGGTGAGCTCGATGGTCACGGCAGCATCTTGCACTACGCTACGCGAGCGATGGGAGCGAGAGCGGTGCCGTTATGGCGTTTCGCGGGCGAGCCCGGCGGTTGTGGGACGCGTTGCGGGCGGAGCGGCGCACGCTCCCTTCGGCGCGATCGGCGCACGGCTCGGCACGAGCATCCACGCCGGCCTGTTCGAGCAGACCGCCGCGCGCTCCGGCGTCCTCTACCAGAACGTCTTCGTCGGGATCACGCTGACGTTCTCCTCGACGCTCTACCTGGCCGCGCTGGCACGTCTCTCGGCGGCGGCCTTCGGGTTGCGCTCCATCTCGTTCCTCGACTTCGTCACGATCTCGGTGGTCGGTGGCCTGCTCGACTCGGCGATCATCCTGCTGATCACCGTGGGACTGGCCCGGCTGTCCTACGGACGGGGCTACGACCTGGACGCCGTGTCCACGCCGGTGATCACGGCCCTGGCCGACATGGTGACGATCCCCACGCTCTTCCTGGCCACGTTCCTGCTGCGCGTGGAGTGGCTGACCACCGCGATCGCGGTGCTCGCCATCCTGGCCTGCCTGTACGCCACGCTCCGGGGCGCGCTGACCGACCTGCCGTACGCGCGGCGCATCCTGGTCGAGATGGTCGCCGTGGTGCTGCTGACCCCGATCCTCGACGTCCTGGCGGGCACGGTGGTCGAGGCTCGTCTCGACCGGTTCGTGGCCTTCCCCGGCCTGCTGGTGCTCGTCCCGCCGTTCGTCGCCGTCGCCGGCGCCCTGGGCGGCATCCTCTCCTCCCGCCTGTCGTCGAAGCTCCAGCTCGGCGTGATCTCGCCGCGCGGCCGGCCGGAGAGCCCGGCCGTCCTGGACGCCGCCATCGTCACGGCGTTCGGGGTGGTGGCCTTCGTGCTGATGGGCGCCCTCGGGCTCGGCTTCAGCGTCCTGGCGGGCAAGGCCCACCCGGGCGCCGGGGCGATGGTGGGCGGGACGCTCATCGCCGGTCTGCTCGCCACCGGGATCGCCATCGTGGTCAGCTACTACGTGGCCATCGTCACCACCCGGTTCGGGCTCGATCCCGACAACCACTCGGTCCCGATCATCACGAGCGTGATGGACCTGTCCGGGGTTCTCTCCTTCCTGTTCGTTCTGTCAGTATTTGGAGTGACCAATGGATGAGCGCCCGAAGAACGTCAAGGAGCTGCTCGTCGAGGCGAAGGACACCTCCGAGCTGATGGTCGACCTGGCCTACGCGGCCGTCTTCTTCAACGAGGACGACCTGGCGGAGGAGGTCGGCCGGCTCGAGGAGGTGATGGACGAGCTGCTGCGGCGCCTCCGGGAGATCTCGATGCTCGCCGCTCGCAGCCCGGAGGATGCCGAGGCGATGAGCGGCGTGCTGCACATCGCCGCGGCGATGGAGAAGATCGGCGACGCCGCGAGCGACATCGCCCGCGTGGTCCAGGCGCACCTCGGGATCCCCGACGCGCTGCGTCCCGACCTGCGCCACGCCGACGAGGTGGTCGGGCGAGTCAAGGTGCGCGAGGGCGCGCCGTGCGTCGGCCAGAGCCTCCGCGAGCTGTTGCTCCCCACGGAGACCGGTATGTGGCTGATCGCGGTCCGCCGCGGCGCGGAGTGGGAGTTCGACCCCGGCCCGGAAACCGTGCTCACCGAGGGCGACGTGCTGCTGTTCCAGGGTCCCGAGGAGGGCGTCAACCTGATCCGCGCCGTCGCCGGCGCGCCGATCCTGCCGGAGGCGCCCGAGTCGGAGGGCCCGCCACTCACAGAGCTCGACCGCGCCGTGGACATCCTGGTCGAGATGAAGAACTCCGCCGAGGTCGCGGTCGGACTGGCGTACTCGTCCTTGCTGTTCGACGACCAGGCCCTGGCGGCGGAGGTCGCGACCTTGGAGGCGCGCAGCGACATCCTGCACGACGAGCTGGAGTCCTGGGTGCTGAAGGCCGCGCCGGAAGCGCGCAACTCCGACGAGCTTCGGGGTCTGCTGCGGCTGGCGTACGCCGGCGAGACGATCTTCGACGCCGCCCGCGACATGACCTGGCTCGTCGAGCAGGGGGAGGAGCTCCACCCGGTGGTGCGCATGGCGCTCGAGGAGACCGAGGAAGTGGCGGTGGAGTCGGTCGTCGAGGGCGGCGCGCGCGCCGTGGGCCACTCGCTGAAGGAGCTGTCGGTCGAGACCGAGACGGGGATGTTCGTGCTGGCCGTCCAGCGCGGGCGGCGGTGGGTGTACCGGCCGCGGCCGCGCTTCGTGCTCGAGGCCGGGGACCGAGTCATCTCGATCGGGCCCGAGGACGGCATCGGCGAGCTGCAGGCGCTGGTCGGCGCCCCGGCGCATACGGCACCTTCCGCGTAGAGGGGCGAGAGGCGTAGCCTTCACCCCATCCGAGAAGGGGGCGCAGATGGACGCGTACGTCTACGTAGAGACCGAGCCGGGAACCGCACGACGCGTGGCCGAGGACATCGCGCGCCTCGACGTGCGCGAGGTCGTCGTGGTCACCGGCCCGTACGACGTGGTGGTCTCGCTCGAGAACGTCGACCCGTTCTCCCTCGGCGAGACGGTGCTCGACCACATCCAGGCGGTGGCCGGCGTGGTCCGGACCAACTCGGCGATCGTGGTGGACCCCGCGTTGGTGAGTGCTGCCCCTTGGCCGACCTTCCCGTTCCATTTCGCGGGCGGTGAGGTGACGGCCCTGGTCCACGTCCTGATCCAGCCGGGCACCACCGGGCGCGTGCTCGAGGGGCTGTCGGGATCCGACGCGATCGTCGGCTGGGCGCTCCTGGCCGGCGACTGGGACATCCTGGTCGAGGTGTCGGCGCCGACCTGGGACGACGCATCCCGGGTGGTCCTGGAGCAGATCCAGCCGATCGAGGGGATCGCCCGGACCTCGACGTACCTGGCGGTCTCGCCCAAGCTGAAGGCCGAGCAGGCCAGCGCGAAGGGGACACGGGCGCGGCAGTAGGACGAGCGCGGGACCCCGGCCCGGAGGAGGCGCGGGCGCGCGTGAGCGTGGGCAGCGAGCGGAAGCTCGTCACGGTGCTGTTCGCCGACCTGTCCGGATTCACCAGCGTTGCCGAGCGGATGGACCCGGAGGACGTCCACGCGTTCCTCGAGCCGACCATGCGCGAGCTCGGGGACATCGTCGAGCGCTACGGCGGCACGGTCGTGTCGTGGATGGGCGACGGGCTGCTGGCGGTCTTCGGCGCGCCCCACACCCACCAGGACGACGCGGAGCGCGCGATCCGCGCGGCGATCGACTGCCGCGAGGCCGTTCGCCGCCGCAAGGGCGAGGTGCCCTCCTGGCCGGGCCCGTCCGACCTGCACGTCGGGATCCAGACGGGCGAGGTGCTTGTCCTGCCGCGCGCG
>WNFV01028823.1_pt1 | contig 11993 bp, 15 predicted proteins | sample 5400101 | NCBI WGS metagenome assembly WNFV01 (sample SAMN13153361, study PRJNA577476) | soil metagenome | isolation source: 115 cm soil or saprolite under grassland replicate 1 | place: USA:California | collected 2016-06-15
ACTCGAAACAGATCCGTCATTGGTCGTTGATGCGAATGCTGTACTGGCCCTTCCGGTCCCCGATCAGCGCCTCGAAACGGTTGCCGGGCAGGGCGGCTAGCGTCCTTCAGCGACACGGCCGCCTCGAGGCGGTCAAGCTTCATCTGCGCGGACCGTTCGATTCCAGAGAACGCCTTGACCCGCTTGCCGGCAGCGACCAGCAACGAGAGCCTAGAAAGTGATCCGTCCATCGCAACTGCCCTCACGAACGAAAGGATGCGTGGCTTGAACCCTCATCCGGCCACACCGAACTGACGCCGCACACCGGTCCCCACAAAGTGGGACAACAAACGGTAATTCTTCTGCTCGTGTCGGATCCTGCCCGCGACGATGGCTGGATGAACTTGCAGTGTTTTCGCGAGATTGACTACAGCCATCGGGGTCGGGTTCTGCCGGGCTTCACTTGTTTCCCAAATCGTCTGCGGGACGAGGGCTTCCTCAGCCCATTCGTCCGCCTGTGCCTCCTTCGGATCTCGCCGTCCGCCTTCCATATCACGAAGGGTCAAATCGTCGACGAACGCGCTGTCTCCATGCTCGTCCATTTGGCGGCCGACGTGGGCGAGCTCATGCAGAAGGCAGAACCAGAAATTGTCGACGCGGTCGTAGCGCAGCGTCAGGCCGATCACCGGCGTGCCATCCCCGAGTTTGAGCGCCGCGCCGTCCAGGTATGTCTTTGGTAGGTGACGAACGACGACGAGGGCAACACCATGTTTTGCCAGAAATTCCTTGGCAAGGCGTGGACCGTCGTCGGACCAGCTTAGACCCGCGAGTCGGCGCAGAAACTCAAGCGTGACCGTTCCAGGCGCATAAGAGACAGGGGGCCGGGCCTCGTTGGCGTCCGCCAGCACCTTCCAGCACCAGGCCTTGAGTGCGTATGGGTCCGTCTTTGCGTTGGCCCGGGCGTGGTCGTTCTTCCGATAGAGCGCCGCGCCCGCGACTTCCACTCCACCCGCGCGTCGAATCAGATCACGCATAAGTTCCTCGGCATGCGCCTGAAGGTTCCGGACGTTCGGGATCCAACCGAGCTCTGCCATCGCCTTCACCGGAAAGCGGTTCCACTCGATGTTGGCAAACGGGTCCGAGAGCGTGACCCCTGGTTCTTGAAGAAGCACCTCGGCTGGTATGCCGAGGTGCTCGTGAAGCGCCCGGGCCATCGGCATGGTTATCCGCCGCTTGCCGGAAAGAACTTCCGAAACCTTGGCGCGGCTTCCGATGAACGGCGCCAAATCTCGGTGGGTCAACCCTGCCTGCTCGAGCCGGAACTCGATAGCCGCCACCGCGCTCGGGAACCCCATGGGCACATGCTTTTCCTCGTAGTGCTCGACTAGGTCGGTGAGGACGTCGAGTTCCTCACCTTCTGGAGTGCCGGGTTCGGCGTCCATGAGCGTGTCGATGCGGGCGAGTGCGGCCTCATAGTCCGCTTCAGTCCGAATCGCGTTGATCTTGCCCATGTCACACCTCCTCCGCGGCGATTGCATCGTACTCAGCGTGCGTGCCGACAAATCGGATGTAGACCACCCGGTATGGGTAGTTGATCTTCACTACCAGTCGGTAGTCGTTGCCCTTCACGTTGAACACCACCCGGTTGTCGCCGACGATGCTCGCGCCACGATACTTTTCTTTGACCCTGGCTGGAGTGTCCCAGTCCTCCCTTTCGACTTCTCGGTACCACGCAAGAAGCGGCTCCTCTGCATCCGGATGTCGCTTCCAGAACTCCCGGAGCGCCTTCTTAGCGATGATCCGCATCGAGAAAAGTACATCGATCCCATTTACTAGTAACGTAATATGCTCCCAAAACTTACCTTTGTCAATGTTGCTTTTTTTATCATAGTGATTAACTACTTGAAAAACATGAATAAAGCTAACATGATCTCGATCGCGGCGAGCGGTGTGAAGGCCAGCCAGCGCTCGCCCTCCCCCGCGATGTCGTAGCACTCGGCGCCGCAGGCGTGCGCGAGCACGTACGCCGAGTAGTCCTTGTCGAAGAGAACGACCTGGGCGCCGGGGTACCGGAAGACCTGCGCGATCAGCAGGCCGACCAGCGTCGACTTCCCGGACCCGGTGGGCCCGAGGATCAGGGTGTGGCCGACGTCGCTCACGTGGAGGTTCAGGCGGAACGGTGTGGCCCCGGCGGTGGCCGCGTAGCAGAGCGAGGGACTCCCGGGCGGATAGAAGGGGCACGGGTGCTGCTCGAGCCCCGGCCAGATGCTGGTGAGCGGCAACAGATCGGCCAGGTTCAGGGTGTGCAGGAGCGGCTTGCGGACGTTCTGGTAGCCGTGCCCGGGAAGCGAGCCCAGGTAGGCCTCGAGGGCATTCACCTCTTCCGCCCGCGCGCCGAAGCCGCGATGCTGGAGCTGCTTGACCACCTCGCGCGCCGTGCCATCCAGCCGTTCGCGGTCGGGATCGAACAGCAACACGTTGCACGTGAAGTAGCCGAAGCGCACCGCGTTGGCGCTGGCCTCGCCCACAGCGTCGTCCGCGTCCTGGGCCATGGCCACCGCGTCCTTGTTCGCGAAGGTGACCGTCCCGAAGTTGAACGACTCCTTGAGGAGCCCAAGCAGCCCGTGTCGCTTCTGGAACCAGTTCCTCCGGTAGACCCGGAGCGCGCGCTCGGCGCTGGCCGGGTCCAGGAAGATGAAGCGCGTCGACCAGCGATACTCCACCGGCAGGCGGTTCAGGAACCCCAGGATCTCCGGCACCGAGTCCATCGGGAATCCCATGACGGCGATGACGCGAAGATGGCGCTCGCCGATCCTCGGCCGAAAGCCGCCGACCAGGTCCTGGGTCGCGGGCACGGCATCGAGGTACATCGGAATCGCGGGCACCCGCACCGGGTGTCGCAGGCCGGTGATGCACGCGTGCAGGTACGTGAGGAGCACGGCGGAGTCGAGGCGCACGAGCGTCAGACGCGCCGAGAGCGCATCCTCGATATCCGTCACCGTCTTCCTGAAGATGTCGAGGATCTGGCTCCAGCCCCGGCGCCGCTCGCCGTCCCCTTCGAGGAAGAACGCCGACACGCGGCGTCGTCGGGGTAGCCGACGCTCGGCCGGCGGATCGCGTCGACGTGGAGCATCCAGCCGTTCCCGAGGCGCACCAGGGCCGCGTTCACCTGGCTCGAGAGCACGGCAAGCTCGTCGTGGCCGGCCGAGTCGAGATCGGGGCCGGTGTAGGTCCAGGCGGCGAGGAAGCCTCCGTCCTTCAGGAGGCACACGCCCTCGTCGACGAGGGCCGCGTAGCTCACGAGGTCGGCGAGACCTTTCGGCTTCGGCGTGAAGACCGCCACCATCAGTCGTCCACGGAAGGATAGACGCAGGCGGGCCGCGCCCTGGTCAGGGGCCGCGCCGGGTAGTACGGCTGGTACCGGACGTGACGGACGTAGATCCGGCTCAGCCGCGGGTCGTACCTGGCCGCTCGGGTCAGCGCCCAGTGCCCGGCCGTGGCGAGCAGGCCGGCGATCGTGAGACTCGCCCAGTGGAATCCCACGCCGAAGATCAGCGCGGCGATGAGGGTGCCGTTCACCAGCACGAGCTCGCGCTCGGCGCCGCCCAGCAGGAGCGGCCGAGTGAGTGACGGATGGATCGGCGCCCGGCGTGGCTCGTCCATGCTTACTCTACTGAGCAAAGAACCGTACGCCGCCCTCGGATCCCTGAGGCCACACGGTGGCGGGTCATCATGCGGCCACCAGATCCAAGGCTCATGCCAAACCTTCGTGCCTTTGCCCCACCCGTTAAGCGCGCGTCACCTCAGCGCTCGCTCGCCGCGGGCTCCTAGACGGGCGGATCGAGTGTGGAGATCTGCAGCGGGAAGAGCGGCGAAGTGCACCGGACCGATTCACCTGGCACAGTCCATCAACTCGAAGGCGAAACCGTGCCGACGTATGCGGAGAGCCAGCTTCCAGGATATCGGTCGTAATGAACCGCAGGTTATGCTCCTCCTCGGGCATCAACGTCATCTCGTCCATTGAATGCCGAACCACGTTCGGAGCCCCCGTCGACCCTGCGGCGTAAGCGTGAGGGTCCGCTCCTTATCGACACGATGCACCCAGCGAAGCTCCACGCAGCGACGCGCCAGGGCGGCGCCGAGCGCACCTGCGAGATGCGTCCGTCGCTCGCTCCAGTCCAGACATTGCCGCGCGAACACCCGCCGCTCTCGGCGGGTTTTCTCGATATCGACGCCCAGTCGTGCGAGAATGCGCGCGCCGGAAGCCGTCAGGAGGTAGTCGCGACCCATCGGCCTCAGCAACCGACGACGCACCATCGCATCCGTCACACTCACACCGAGCCGGCCTGCGAGATGGTCGTAGCATGTTCGAGCCAGACGCAGTCCGTCGAGCGACGGCTCGGACGCCATCCCTCGAGGCAGTGCAGGCGAAACCACCATCAGGGCCTCGACTGCCTGCGCCACACTCGCTGCGGCCAGGCGAAAGTAACGGTGGCGGCTCTGTCGCTCGACGGCCAGCAGGCGCGCACGCAAGAGCTTCGCGAGATGGCTGCTTGCCGTCTGGGGAGTGATGCGAGCGCCGTACGCAAGCTCTTTCGCCGTGCGTGCCCGTCCATCCATCAAGGTCACGAGCATCCGCGCGCGGGTCGGGTCGCCGAGGAGCGCTGCGATGGTTGCAATGTCTACGTCTGCATCCATAGTTCGATGGTAATCGATTCATTGATGCTTTACAAGCGTGCGCCGTCCGCGCATCGTGAGACGCGTGTTGCCGAAGCCCGTGTACGGCTGCGCGGTCGTCGCGTCCGGACCTCGCCGCGGTGCAGACCCAGCGCCCGACACGACGCCTCCTGACGAGTCCGGATCCTGCCGCTAGATCGTGCTCGGTGTGTCGACGACCGTCAACGCGCTCGCATGGGGGCGCGAGCCACGTTTGCGCTCTTTTTTGTCGCGATCATCGCAGAGTTCCCTTGAGGGCGCGGTCCAATTGCACTCGGATACACGTTGAGCTGGCTTTGCTTCGTAGGCTTCGCGCCAGTTGCGGGCTGGCTGCACGACCGATGGGGAGCCCGGACGGTCGTGGCGATCGGCGGACTCTTTCTCGGTCTGGCCCTGGCACTCACCGGTCACGCGACGTCCTTGACGCTGTACTACCTGTGCTTCGGCGCCCTCGGCGCTGCGGGCACCGCCTGCATCCTCGTCCCCTCGACCACCACCGTAACCCGCTGGTTCACCACGTCACGCGGTAAGGCGATGGGGAGGGCCTCAGCGCCGCCAACCCGGGCGGTGCCGTTGCCTTCTACCCGGTGAACGTGTGGCTGATCGCGACGCTGGGTTGGCGAGCGGCGCTCGCCGCCTTCGGCTGTATCGTCGCGACCGCAGCCGTCTCGCTCGCTCTCCTCTACCGGGATCCTCCGGTCGATAGAGAGCACCTGGTGGCTGGCGCAGCCACCGCACAAGGCGGGAGCATACGCTCCACCGACGAGGTGTGGACGCTTCGGCGTGCCCTTCATAGCTCTGGGCGGCGTTCACGATGACGGCACTCGGGGTCATCGGGTACCAGATCATGGCGACGCATCAAGTTGCTCACGCGGTGGACCGTGGGTTCCACCAAGCGACGGTGGTGTGGCTCTTCGCCTTCGGCGCCGGTTGCACGATGGTCGGAAACCTCCTCGGCGGTTGGCTCTCCGATCAGCTCGGCCGCGGATGGGTCTTGGTCCTCGGCTCGATCATCGCGATCGCGGGGATCGGCTGTCTCGCGATGATCAGAGGCCCTCACAATCTTGTGCTCTTGGGCCGGATCTTCGACCGGTGCGCGGGCGGCGCCGGCTTCGCACGATCGCCAACGAGCTCAATGCGGACGGCGCGGCGGCGACCCCGCCCCGCCGTCACGCGCGGCCGCGCGGGTGGGCGCCCTCGAGCGTGCGCGAGCTGCTCGTGGATCGCGTGCTCTACCGGCCGGTGCTAAGGGGGATGGGCGATGGTGTGAGTTCACCGCGCCGTGCTCGCTCGGTCGCGTTCTGCACGGCGTGGTGGACTCAAAAGCTGGTGGCGACAACAGGATTCGAACCCGTGTTTCAGTCACGACCACGTTTTCGCCAGCAGGATCGCGGGTTTTTCGGCCGTAGACTACGTCGGAACCCAATGCGACTAAAACATGCACGGTAAACTTCCCCCGGAACATTTCTCTTCTCGGACCTTCGCCTGTTCACATCGAGGGTGCATCTGAACCAGCGGCCTTGGGGGTTATCAACGGTAGCAGGCTGTAACAAGCAGCATGGCTACAGGTCCTTTACTCCTGAGGCTTCACGTAGGACACGATCTTTCGAAGCGAGAGCTCCTGCGTCTTCATGACCTCTATGTATCCGAGTAATCTTCATCGGCCTTTACCGCCTACCGGCTGGGGGCTCAGCGGCGCGCGTCACCCGAGCGTTCCCGCTGTGCGAGATTGCCGGCGCAGCGTTTCGACTGCTGCCGCAACTGCTGCGGAGTCCGGGGCCTTTTCGCCCCACTCCTGCCAGAAGTTGCGAGTCTGGCTCAGCGGCTCGATGGTTGGGAACTTCAGCTTGATTCGGGCAGGGAGGAGGATCGCGTCGCCCAGTAACAAGGCTTCGCCGGTGTCGAGCAGCGGCAAGTCATCGAGGACACCCGCCAGCGAATCAGGCATGAGGCGACGGACGACATTCTGGTCCTGATCGTTGGTCAAGCGCAGGATGAGGAAGTTGTTGCACTGGCTGAGGATGGTTCGGCTCACGTCCGAGGGGCGCTGGCTCACTACAAGCAGGGAGACGCCGTATTTTCGGCCTTCCTTAGCGATGCGCTCGAAGGAGTAGAGGGCCTGTTTCTCGACTGCGTCCGCGTCTTCACGGACCGGCAAGTACAGATGGGCTTCGTCACACACGAAAACGAACGTCGTCCGCTTTTCCGGCTCCATCCAGAACTGGACATCGTACAGCAGTCGTGCGACGTCCTCAGAGTCGATGTCGAGTCCGAAATAGAGCGGTGCCCGGTTCCACTGCTCCAAGTAGAGCCGGAAGTCCGGCGCGCATCCGCGCATGTCCACCGACACCGTGAATGCGATGTCGGCCGAGCGCTGTCCCTCGGCGTGCTCAGGTTCGATGGCCCGATAGGCACCGTAAAGCGCGATCGTGGTCTGCGTCCTGTGCATCGGACCGAGAACGTTACAGATGCGCAGGAGGAGCTTTTCGATCGCACTGTGCCAGTAGGACGTCAGGCTCGTCAGCACGATCACGTCTGGTACGCAGCCGCGCTTTACGACGTCGTCCAGGTAGTGGTCGAACTCCTCAAAGGGCCTTCCGAAGTGCCAGAGCGCGTCTGCCTGCGGCCCTGCCCATGTCTCCTTCACCTTGTGGCGCGGCACATCGCCCTTCTCGTCGGGGAACATGAAGTCGAAAAGACGGATATCGGCCGATCGGATCTGTTGCTTCAGCCACGTCGAGAGCCGCAGGAGCTCCAGCGGCTGATTCCATCGAAGCCAGTGGTAGCGCTTCTCTTGCACCGGCGGGTTGACAAGGAGCACCTTCGCCTTCGGGCGAAGGCGGCCCTTCAGATAGTCGGCCGGGGTACTGATGAGCTCAGCCACGCTACTCGGCACGATGCGCGAGCATCCGAAGGGCGAGATCGATCATCCGCTCACCGCTCTCTTTCGCCAAGTGATAGGCAAGGCGCCAGACAATCGCCGAGCGGAGGAACCCGTGGTCGTCCATGTACAGCTTCACAGGGTGCGCCCAGTTCACGTAGATCCGCCCGACTGTGCTGTCGAACTCGCACATCGGGTCGGTGTGCCCGCCCTGCCGGAAGCACACCTCGAAGTACTTGCCATGGAGATAAATGGACTGGTTCCAGATGTCGCGCCGACCGACAGGAGAAGGACGTCCTTCGCATTCGCCAGGCCGTTTGCGCTGATCGAAGCGTCGAGGAATTCGCGGAGCCGCTCCTCGAGCAGCGGATCAGCCTGTGCCACCGTGTTGATGGCACTCGAGATATCGGTCAGGACCTTCCGCCTCTGCCGTGCGCTGCCGAGCTTGTCGCTGACCTGGCCGCGGATGTTGCCTCGGTCGCTAATGAGACGGACCGCCTGTCCCACCGTACCTGCCAAGACGTCCTCGTGCCCGATGAGGGTGCGCTTCAGGGTCCGGTAGTGAACGCTTTCCTCATAGAAGCTCTCGCGCCCGGGGTTGATCGCATCGGCCGCGTAAAGGCCCTCCAGGACGAGCACCTCTCCGCTAATCTGGCTCAAGGCAGCCTTGCGCGCCCCGGCCAACGTGCGCTCGAGACCGAAGAACGACGGGTCGCCAATCGCGACATTCCGCACCCGCACGGTGATGCCGCGGAGCTCGGCGGGGATAGATCACTTCGTCCTGCGCGAGCAGGTAGCCAATCGCGCGAAAGCCTCCCTCGTAGATCGCGACCGGCACGACCGAGTCTTCCGGCGCCCCCCCCTTGGGAAGCGCCACGGCCCTCGTGATCGAGGCGGCTGCCTCGTCGCGCCACTGGATGAAAACCTCCGGGAGCTTTGCTCGCTTCTCCGCCTTCCGCAGCTTCGCGATCGCCTCGGGGAGTACCCCGTCGGAAAAGGCGTCTACGATGGGCGCCGCACGCGCAAGACGCCAGAAGAACTGCTCCTTGCCGCTCTGAGAGCCGATGTTCCAGCCCTTGCCGCGATGCCGAGCCGCAGCGAGATCGCGCACAACGAAGTCCTTGAGGCCGATGAGCCGGATCCTCGTCCCCAGGGCCGGTTTCGCGGCGACCGCAACCTTCGCCTCGCAGAAGTTCTCGAGGAGCTGCAAATCCGCCTTCCGCTCCAGGCTCAGGAGGTAGTCGAAGTCGATTGCGGCCCTCAGGAGAAGATCGCCGCACAAAAGGGCATACCGGACCTCGAGCCGGGATGCCGAGCGCGCGCGTCTTCACCTGAGGTGAATCACGCCGTCCCGGACGGTGTAGTCCTCGCCTGTCTCCAAACGCACTTGCTTCTGGCCGACGATGCTCACGCCGCTTACTCGAAGCCGTGGGCGCGCCATCGTCACGGAAATGAGGTGCTCGAGCGATTCCGCGAGGTCGATCAAGGGGCGGTGCCCGACGCGGAGTACGGCCCGATCGCGGTGGAGCCGTGTGGTGGCGCTCTCGACCTCCATCCGGCTGCAGTAGCGCGCAACGGCAAGGAATCCGATCCCCTTGTATCCGATGCGCAGGCGGCCGCCTGGACTGCGGCCCTGGTTGAGCCACGCAGTGCTTCCCCCGAGTCGCGCGAAATCCCGATGGAACTCGATCGGCGTGAGGCCGATGCCGTTGTCGCGGACTTCGATCGAAGAAAAGTCGCGGGCGACGGTGACGCTGATCGTCGTCGCATCCGCGTCGTAAGCGTTCGAAATGAGCTCCTTGAAGGCCTTGACGAACGGCTTATAGATGCCAGAGAGCTCCCGGATGATCGACGGATCGACCCCGGAGAGCCGCATCGCCTACCGTCCGATGGCCACGCGCCGCGGCGCGAAGAGCCGCCGCGCGAGTTGCCGATGAACTTCGCGGGCGCCGCTTCGTCCCCCGAGCGCACGGAACGGACCCACGTTGGACCAGTCGAAGTCGCGAAAGGGCCCGAGATGACGCTCGAATGTCGCCGCCGTTAATTCTCTCCCTCCCGCATAGCGAACTTCACGATGTCGGCGGCGAGGAGCGAAACGCCGTGTACCCCGATGCCTTTGGTGAGCAGATGCGTCCGCGGTTGGTTCCAGGCCTCGGGCCACGTGCGCACGAGCGCGAACCACAGGTCGGCGACGACCTGGTACTGCTCCTCGATTGGCAGATCGCCGATCGGCGCGTGCTGCAAGAAGAGCGCGACGGCGTGGCGCATGCCGCGGAGGCTCATGCGCCGCTTCGCGCCCTGCGTCGCGGCCCCGCCGAGCTTCAGGTCGTCGCGCTGCTCCAGCGCATTGAGCAGCGTCGTGGTCAACCGAGCCCCGGACGCGCCCAGCGGATGGCCGAGGGCGATGGCACCGCCGTTGACGTTGACCTTGTCGAGGTCGGCCCCGAGCTCGCTGGCCCAGGCCAGCACCACCGAGGCGAACGCCTCGTTGACCTCGAACAGGTCGATGTCGCGAAGGCAGAGCGCCGAGCGAGCGAGCAGCTTGCGGGTGGCCGGGATGATCGCGGTGAGCATGTACAACGGATCGTCGCCTTCGACGACCAGGGCGTGGATGCGCGCCCGAGGTCGCAGGCCGAGTTGCGCCGCCCGCTCGGCGCTGGTGATCAACACGGCGGCGGCCCCGTCGGTGATCTGCGACGAGTTCCCGGCCGTGATGCTCCAGTGGATCTGGGGAAAGCGCTTGGCCATCGCCTCGCTGCGGAAGGCCGGCGACAGCTTCGCCAGCCCGTCGAGCGACGACGCCCGGATGCCCTCGTCCACGGCGACTTCGACCGGTCCGCCATCGGGGCCGGCCACCTTGAGTGGGACGATCTCGTGGTCGAAGCGTCCCGCATCCCGCGCCGACGCGGCCCGTTGCTGCGACGTCAGCGCGAACGCGTCCAGCGCCGAGCGGTCGAGGCCCCAGCGGGCCGCGATGAGTTCAGCCGAGATGCCCTGAGGGACGAACCCGTCCGGATACCGCTCGGACAGGCGGGTCCCGTCGAGATCGGCACCAGCCACTGCTGACCCCATGGGCACGTGGCTCATCGACTCGACCCCACCGGCGACCACGACGTCGTACGCCCCCGCGAGGACCCCTTGGGTCGCGAAATGGATGGCCTGTTGCGCCGAGCCGCACTGCCGGTCGACGGTGGTGGCCGGGACCCGTTCGGGGTAGCCGGCGGCGAGGGCCGCGCGGCGGGCGATATTGGTGCTCTGCTCGCCGATCTGGCCGACACACCCGACGATCACGTCGTCGATCACCCGGGGGTCGAGGCCGGTCCGCTCCACCAGCGCGGCGAGCGGGTGGGCGAGCAGGTCGACCGGATGGACACCGGCGAGGGCGCCGCCCGGTCGCCCCTTGCCGAGGGGAGTGCGCACCGCGTCGATGATGACGGCGTCAGCCATCACACGGCCTCCTTGATTCCGCCTGTCAGCGCGGACCGTTCCCGAGCGTGCGTCGGCCCTTCGAACCTCACCGGCCACGCGCGTCCTCCCCGCGGAGCGTCATGCAGGTCGACGACGCCCGGGCCACGAGACTCTGTTGCTCGTCGGTGATATCACACTCGAGGAGACCCAGGGTCTTCCCGCGCTTGACGATCCGCCCGACGGCCCGGAGCTTGCCGGTCCACACCGGCTTCAGGAAATTGATCTTCAACTCGAGGGTCGCGAAGGTCTCGCCCTCGGCGAGGGTGCTGGCGTACGCGATCCCCATGGCCGCGTCGGCGATGTCGCACAAGACGCCCCCGTGGAGGGTCCCCATCGGATTGGCGTGTTGCCGGCCTGCCGCCAGCTCGATCACCGCCTCCCCGGGCGCGACCGCGCTCAGGGTGAACCCGATCAGGGCCGCGATGGGGGGCGGCGGCCGCGTGCCGTCCCGGATTTGCTGGAGCTCGGCGAGCTTCGTCGGCATAGATCGATCCTCCTGGGCGGGTTATGTCTCAGACGCCCCCGGCTCGCGGCGTCGCCACGCGCCGGACTTCACGGCCAGCGTCACGGTGAGCCCGAACACCACGAAGGCGAGGGCCATCACCCCGAAGAGCGCGGTCAGTCCCCCGCCGAACCAGTAGATCGCCAGCCACCCGCCCACGCTCGCGATGACGAGCCGGCTGAACCCGGCCAGCACGGGCCAGAGCAGCCGTCCCGCCCCCTGCGAGGCGAAGTACAGGGCCAGACCGAGGCCGAAGAAGCCATAGACGGGACCCACGATCCGGAGGTACGTCGCGCCGGCCTTCAACACGTCGGGGTCGGTGCTGAAGAGGCCGAGCCAGGCGTAAGGGAGCAGCGCGGCGCCGACCCCGATCGCTCCCGTGAGCGCCGCCGCCAGCGCGGCGCCGGTCCAGGCGATCCTCTCCGCTCGCTTCCGGTACCCGGCGCC
>WNFV01010865.1_pt1 | contig 11991 bp, 12 predicted proteins | sample 5400101 | NCBI WGS metagenome assembly WNFV01 (sample SAMN13153361, study PRJNA577476) | soil metagenome | isolation source: 115 cm soil or saprolite under grassland replicate 1 | place: USA:California | collected 2016-06-15
AAGTCGACGATGCCGAAGAGGCGGAGCAGATCATCGAGCACAAGACCGCGCTCGGCTCCCCGATGCACTCGATCTTCTACGTTCAGGAGTACGTCGCCAAGCCGCAGCGCGACCTGCGGGCGTTCGTCGTGGGCGACGAACTCGTCGCCGCGATGTACCGCTACTCGGACGACTGGCGGACGAACGCGTCCCGCGGCGGGATCGCGGAGGCCCTGACGCCGACGCCGGAGATGGCCGAGCTCGCGATGCGGGCGGCGTCTGCGGTCGGAGGGGGCGTCTTGGCGGTGGACCTGATGGAATCCCCCGACGGCCTCGTCGTGCACGAGGTGAACCCGACGCCCGAGTTCAAGGCGCTCGCCTCGGCCACGGGCATCGACGTCGCCGGCAAGATCGTGGACTACGTCGCGGAGGTCGCCCGTCGATGAACGTCGCGATCGTCGGCGGGTCCGGATACACGGGCGGAGAGCTCCTGCGCCTCCTGATTCGCCATCCGAAGGTCGAGGTGACCCAAGTCACATCCGACTCCTTGGCGGGCAAGCCCGTCGGCCGGGCCCATCCGAACCTCCGGAAGGTCACGGACCTCACCTTCACGCCGCACGCGGACCTCGAGTCGTGCGATCTCCTGTTCCTCGCGATGCCCCACGGCAAGTCGATGGGCCGCATGCGCGAGTTCCTCGGCCGCGCGGGGAAGATCATCGATCTGAGCGCGGACTTCCGGCTCAAGGATCCGTCACTCTACCCGGAGTACTACGGACTCGATCATCCGCAGGCTGACCTCCTGCCGAAAGCGGTGTACGGCCTCCCGGAGATTCACCGGGACGAGATCCGGGAAGCGACGATCATCGCCGGACCCGGCTGCATCGCGGCCGCGGCGATCCTGGCGGTCCGGCCCCTGGCGAAGGCGGGCCTCATCGACACCGAGCGGGTCGTGGTCGACGCGAAGACCGGCTCCTCCGCGGCGGGCGCACACGGCGGAGATCGAACAGGAGGCCGGCGTGCGGGTCGCGCTCTCCTGCCACGCGGTCGAGGCCGTGCGGGGCATCCTGGCCACCTGCCATGCGTTCCACCGTGAATCCGTCACGCCGAAGGACCTGTGGCGGGTGTATCGGCAGGCGTACGCGACCGAGCCGTTCGTGCGGATCGTCGTGGAGGCTTCGGGCCTCTACCGCCTCCCAGAGCCGAAGATCCTCGCCGGGACGAACTATTGCGACGTCGGGTTCGCGCTCGACGAGCACGCCGGGCGCGTCGTCGCGGTGTCCGCGCTCGACAACCTGATGAAGGGCGCCGCGGGGAACGCGGTGCAGTGCATGAACCTCGTCGCCGGGTATCCGGAGACGATGGGCCTCGAGTTCATCGGCTTGCATCCGGTCTGAGGTGACGTCGGTCGATGTTGGTCGTCAAGGTAGGCGGTGCGGAAGGGAACGGGCTCGACAACGTGCTGATCGACCTCGCTCCACGCCGGGACTACGTCCTCGTGCACGGCGGGTCGAACGAGGTCGACCGGCTCGCGGAGGCGCTGGGGCGCCCGATCCGGTGGATCACATCGCCGAGCGGCGTCCTGTCGCGTTACACGGACCGGGAGACGATGGAGGTCTTCACGATGGCGCTCGCGGGCAAGCTCAACACGGAGATCGTCACGCGGCTCCAGTCGCTCGGCGCGCCCGCGGTGGGCCTGAGCGGCGTCGACGGCGCCCTCCTGATGGGCCGCCGCAAGGAGGCCGTCCGCTCCGTCGACAACGGCCGCGTGCTGCTCGTGAAGGACGACTACTCCGGGACGGTCGAACGGGTGAACACGGGGCTGATCCAACTGCTGTTCGACGCGGGGTACGTCCCCGTCATCTCGCCTCCGGGCGTCACGGCGCGGGGCGAACTCATCAATGCGGACGCGGACCGGATCGCCGCGCAGGTCGCGGTCGCGATGGAGGCGGACACCCTCATCCTCCTGACGAACGTCCCCGGCCTCTTGCGGGAGCCCAGCAATCCGTTGACCCTCATCCCCGAGGTGCCGCGGGCGCAGCTGCGAACGTTCATGGACTTCGCGTACGGACGGATGAAGAAGAAACTGATCGCCGCGCAGGAGGCCCTCGAGGGCGGCGTCGCCCGAGTCGTGATCGCCTCCTCGCAGCAACCGGACCCGGTCGAGCGCGCGCTCGAAGGGATGGGCACGGTGATCGCGTGATCACGGTCGAGGCGCGGGCCGCGGAGTTCGCATGTTCCCCGAAACGCGCCCTCACGTTCGTGCGCGGATCGATGGCGACCCTCTGGGACGAGGACGGCCGCGAGTACATCGATTGCGGCGCCTCGTTCGGCGTGGGGAACCTCGGCCACTGCAACCCCGCGATCGTCGAGGCGATCGCCTCGCAGGCGCGGGAGCTGATCCACGTCGGCCCGGCGTTCGGGACGACCGCGAAGGAGATGTTCGTCGGGAAGCTCCTCTCCGTCGCGCCGCGGAACCTGGAGCGGGTCTTCCTGAGCAACTCCGGCTCCGAAGCGGTTGAGGCCGCCATCAAGTTCGCCCGGGCGGCGACGGGCCGCCCGAAGATCGTCGCGGCGATGCGGGGCTTCCACGGTCGGACGATGGGGGCGCTCAGCGCGACGTGGCGGAAGGACTTCCGGGAGCCGTTCGAGCCCCTGGTCCCGGGCTTCGTGCACGTGCCCTTCAACGACATCGACGCGCTGCGCGAGGCCGTCGACCGGGACACGGCCGCCGTCCTCCTCGAGGCGGTCCAAGGCGAAGGCGGCGTCCACGTGGCGTTGCCGGAATACATGCCGGCCGCCCGCGAGATCTGCGATCAGGCGGGTACACTTCTAATCCTGGACGAGGTCCAGACGGGCATGGCCCGCACGGGCCGACTGTTCGCCGTCGAACGGTGGGGAGTCGAGCCCGACCTCCTCACGCTGGCGAAGTCCCTCGCGGGGGGCGTGCCGATCGGCGCGACCTTGGCGACGCAGGATGTCGAGCGCGCGTTCAAGGGCAGCCACAACTCGACGTTCGGCGGCAATCCGCTCGCCTGCGCGGCGGGCACCGCCGCAATCGACTACACGGTCCGGGAGCGGCTGTGGGAACGCGCGGAGCGTCTCGGGAGCGGCGCGATCGCGAAGCTGCGCGGCCTCGCCGCGCCATCGGTCCGCGAAGTCCGCGGGCTCGGACTCATGATCGGCATCGAGCTCCGCGCCAAGTCGGCGCCGGTCCTGGAGGCGATGCAGGAAGAGGGCGTGCTCGCGATCGGCGGCGGTTCGAGCGTCGTCCGGCTCCTCCCGCCGCTCGTGATCCCGGAAGCGCAGTGGTCTCGCGCCATCGACGTGCTCGGGAGGGCCCTGACGAATGGATGAGGTCGGCGTCCTGACGGCGCTCGTCGAGGAATACAGTCCCTCGGGACACGAAGCGGACGCTGTGCAGCGGTTCATCAAAGTGTCGCAGTCCCTGGGCTTCACCGCGCATGCGGACGCCGTGGGAAACGGAATCGCCCGGATCGGCGAGGGCCGTCCCTCCATCCTGTTCCTCGGACACATCGATACGGTGGAGGGAAGGCTTCCCGTCCGTCTCGACGGCGGTCGCCTCCACGGGCGCGGCGCCTGTGACGCGAAGGGGGCGCTCGCGGCCGCACTCGTGGCCGCCCACCGCCACGCGGGCCCGGGAGAGATCGTCGTCGTTGGCGCGGTCGGTGAGGAGCGCGATTCGCGGGGCACCCGCCATCTCCTCACTCGCGCTCGCCCCGACTTCCTCATCGTCGGAGAGCCGAGCGGCTGGGACGGCGTCACGATCGGCTATAAGGGGAACCTGAGCCTCGTCCTCCGGCTCGACGGCGAACGGGCCCACCTTTCATCCCCCGCCGCGACGACGGTCGAGACAGGCCTCGCGTTCATCGAACGCCTACGAGAGTTCTGCGACGCACACGCAGGCCCGACTCCATTCCGATCGCTGACGATGAAGACGCGGTCGATCAATACGACCCAAGAGGGCAGCGCTGAACACGTGGAGATCGGGCTGAACCTTCGGCTCCCGCCTGGCATCGGTGTCGACGATGTCCTATCGTTCATCGACGGAAACCGCGGCGCAATCGGGTGCGAGACCGTCGACGCGTCCACGGCCATCGAGGTCGACTCGCGGAACGACGTCGTGCGGGCACTCTGTGCGGGGATCCGGAACCGGGGATCGCGCCCCACGCTCCTCCGGAAGCTCGGAACGTCGGACCTCAACCTGGCCGCTCCCGCCTGGGGATGTCCGGCCGCTGCGTACGGACCCGGAGATTCGCATCTCGACCACACCGAGGCGGAGAACGTGGACGTCGGCGAGTTACGACGCTCCATCGACGTCCTGCGAGAGGCGTTCACGTTCCTCACGGCCCCGGACGGCCTGCGCCTGGCCACCGCTGAATCGGATGCGCCTCGGTGGTGAGGACCACCTTCCGGAAGTCGAGCGTCTCCGGCGGGGCGAAGAGCAGATAGAAATATTTCAGGGTCTCCGAGAGGCAGAAGCTGTGCATCTCGTCGGACCGCTCCTTCGTCACGACATCGCGGAGCGAGGCGTACCCGACCTCCGATCGGCAGTAGCGGACGAAGCTCTCGAAGAGCGCCTCGCCCATCTCCCGGTACCGCGGATCGCCCGTGAGTTGGTACAGGTAGTACGTCGATTCGGCGACCTCGGGCCGCAGCGGATACGCGCCGTTCACGATTCGCATCGTCCGATAGTCGAACCGCTCCGGCTCGATGCCGTGCATCATCCACATCCTGTAGCACGAGTCGTGGAGGCGTCTCGCGCGGTCGAGGTCTCCCGACAGCGCGAGGACCGCGGGGAAGAACGCGTCGAGGGCCCCGAATACGGTCGCGGTCGGCTCTCCGGTGAGCATGTCCGCGTGGCGATACCACAGCTCCGCGCCGTCGTCGTCCGCGAGGTACCGCTGGATCGCACCCACGGACCCGAGCCACATCCTTCGGCAGTCGAGGTCGCCGAAGGCAACCCAGCCCTTGAGCAGGTACTCGTAGTACGAGTCGATGCATGCGCTGACGTGACTGTCCCGGTCCGTCCACTCGCCCGTCTCCGCGTGGATCCCCTGGCCGACGAGGCCGATCGACGACCGGCGGTTGTAGACCTCGAGGAGCGCACGCTTCGCGGTCTCGTAGAACCGGCGGTCCTTCGTGTGCCGGCTCAACGTGCCGAACTCAAGCAGGAGGGTGCCCGCCTCCGCGGGGTTCGTCTCGGGGCCCTTCGCGGCACCGGTGCGGAGGTTCACGAAGCGGTATGGGAGGCCGGTCGGCGAGCCGAAGGCGGGCAACAGCCGCGTCCCGAGGTCCCTGGCGAGATCGAGGAGGCGTTGGTCCCGCGTCAGCTCGTAGCTCGAGAGGAGACCGCCGAGCAGTCGGATCGTGATCTCGAACGTGCTGACGTCGATGTCGCGATCGAACTCGAGGCGCTCGGAGATCAACGTCCGCGCGTCCTGGGCTTCGGGGTCCAGACCCATCAGGACCATCGTGTCGAGCGAGTCAACCGGAGTCATGAGCAGGGGCCCCGCGTACCAGTCGCGATACGATCGCGAGAGGGGCCGCAGGTCGTCGTGGCCCCACGCGTATTGGCGGTAGCCCTGCCACGCGTGCCGGAACTCCGACTTGACGCGCTCCGCCAACCGCGCCGCGTCCGCCTCGTCCACCACGCCCTTCCGGTCCCGGCCTCCGCATCGGCTCTCGGCAAATAAATCGGCAGGTGCGCATCGCTCCCATCGCGCCGCCGACGGACCGGGTGCGCTTGTACCACGGGCGGTGGACTCCGTGTACGTAGGTTCCTAGTGGCACGCCGGCGCAAGGAAGGCCAAGGCGTCTTGTGACGACCCGTCGCGCGAGTGGCGGGTCATTGTCGCGTCGCAGGGGCGTCATGCATATGACGCGGAGGAGGAGGACGTCCACGGGACGCTCCCCTTCTCCCGGGAGGCGTCGCAAGCATCCCGGGCGGGAAGGGCCCAGCGGAGCGCCTCCGCCCGCATCCGCGGAGGATTCCGCTGAACGCACCCTTCGTCGGATCCTCGGACCGGAAACGGCGGACACGACCAAGGCGGCACTCGCCGCACGGGCCCGCGTCCGCTCGGAATCGCCCTGGCCGGAGCTTCTGGAAGCGCTCGATCGAATCGACCCGGACATCGCGGCGGTTCTCCGCCGGTTCGCGGGGATCCCGCCTCCCAAGAAGCGACGACGCTAAGCAGAGGGCCGAACTTCAAGCCGACCATCCGAGACCCTCTTGAACGACTGCCGGCTCAAGGCACCTCGATGCGTCGAACGGTCGGAGCGTGTGGTGTGTCCGCCCCGCCGTGGCGGGAACCCGCGGGGCATTCCACCCACAGGCTCAAGTGCGACACCGGCGCATTCGGCGTGGGGACGTGGTAGGACATGAACCTGGAATCTCAGAGACCGTATCGGATGTGGCGTTGGGCCCCGTTCGTATTGCTGGCGGGAATCTTCGCGGTTGCGATCGTCGTGGGGTTGATCTCCCGCGCGGTGTCCCCCGGCGCGCCCGGTCCGGTGTGGTTCCCGTTCGCCGGTTTCTGGGTCTTCTTCGTGTTCTTCGCGCTGTTCTGGGCCGTGCGCTGGTTCTTCTGGCCGTGGGGTTGGGGCTGGGGCTATTCCCGGAGGGTGTACTGGCACGGCGACGAGAGCTACTACATCCTGCGCGCGCGGTTCGCCAGGGGCGAAATCACGAAGGAGCAGTACGACCAGATGATGCGGGACCTCGGCCACCAACCCTGATCGGCGGTCCCCTTACCCTCGGAGGGCGCGGTACATGCGGGGAAGGCTGATGTCGTACCGGTACGTGATGAACGAGTGCGTGTCGTCGAACTCCTCGTACACGTGCTTGATGCGGCGGTCCAAGAGTTTTCGGTGGATCACCCGCGCGCCCCAGATCAAGTTGTACTGGTCTTTCGTCCCGCAGTCGATGTACACGAGGCGCAGGCGCCGTAGGCTCGGCGCGTACTGGGCCAGCATATTCACCGGGTCCCACCGCCGCCACCGCGCCCACACCTCGGGCCTCCATTCGCCCGTCTCCAGGTCGAACGGGAAGTCGATGCCCATGGTCGGGCTGCGTGGATTCGGGGAGTAGTGCGCCGCCATCCCGATCGTGTTCAGGATCGGATAGAGGCCCTCGAGGCGGCGATTCGGCTGGCGCCAGAACCATCGGAGCCAGCCCGCAGGCCCTCCGTGCTCCCGGAAGGCGGCGAGGGCCTTCGGGAAATCCATGATGTAGACGTATTCGAACAGCGCGTCGCCGGAATGGTCCGCCAGGGCCGACCACGTGTCCGGATGGAGCATCCCCTGGACGATCGACCCGTATCCGCCAGAGGACTTGCCCCAGATTCCTCGCCGCGACACCGGGTACCGCGACTCGACGAACGGGACGATCTCCTTCCGGAGGTAGTCGTCGTAGCGGCCCGTCGCGGTCGAGTTGATGTACTGATTCCCGCCGACCTTCGTGAAGCAGTCGACCATCGGGACGATCATCGGCCCCATCTTCCCCGTGCGGATGAGCCGGTCGAGCTTCGACTTGAGGTCCTCGCCCATCGGATCGACCGACAGGAGTGACTTGCCCGTCCCGGTGTAGCCGACGATCGCGTACGCCGCCGGGTACCGCCGGGTTCGGTCGTACTTCGGCGGGAGATAGATCGCCACTTCCCGCTTCGTCGGGTCCCCGAGCGAATTACCTCGGAGGACCTTCGAATCGAACGTCTCGATGACGACCTCTCCGCCCGCCATCCGTCAGCCCTCGTCCGGGGGAGGGCCCGCCCAACTCATTAAGGCTCTTCCCCGGTGGCGCCGGGAGTCGGAGACCGTCTCCGATGGAGAAAGCTGCGCGGCCGCTGCCGTTCCTGGGCCCTTCGCGTCTCGTTTTCAATTACGATAGTCGTCCCACGCCGATTAAATAGCCGCCGGTAGACCAGGGCGTCTGAGGATCGAACCGCCATGACGCGTACGCCCACCGCCCGTCGTCCGATGCCCCGTGCCGTTCCGATTGCCTTGATGGCCGCCCTCGTCGCGATCGCCTTGATGGGCGTCTTGCTGCCCTCCGCTTCCGCAGCCCCGACCGGTCCGCACTTCGGCCCGAACGTGCAGGTCGACCGGCCTCCCGCGTACTCGGCCGGGGCCCCGTCCCTCAAGGTCGGGTCCGACGGCGTCGCCTATCTCGCCTTCACCGGATGGGGCGGCTCCGTCACCCAGGCCGACATCTTCTTCACGAAGTCGCTGGACGGCGGGCAGACGTGGACGACCCCCGTGCGGGTGAACAACGATGCGGGCGGAGCGAACCAGGCGGAGCCCGCGCTCGCCCTCGACAACGCGAACCATATCTACATCGCGTGGACGGACTCGCGGAACGGGAACAACGACGTGTTCTTCGCGAAGTCCACGGACGGGGGCCTGAGCTTCTCGGCGAACGTCCGCGCGAACGACGTGACGACGAACTCCCAGGCGGAACCCGACGTCGCGGTGGATCCTGTGAACCCGACCATAGTCCACACCGCGTGGACGGACACCCGGAGTGCCGTCACCGGCCCGGACATCTACTACGCGAACTCGACGGACGGCGGGTTGAGCTTCAACCCCTCCGTGCGAGTGAACAACGACGCGACGGCCTCCGAGCAAGGAGAGCCCCGGATCGCGACCGCGCCGAACCGGGACGTGTACCTCGCGTGGAGCGACCCGCGGACGGCCGCTCGAGGCCGGGACATCTACTTCTCGAAGTCGTCCGACCGGGGCGCCAGTTGGGCGCCGAACATCCCGGTGAACGACGACACGGGGGCCGCGGCCCAGGGCGAGCCCACGATCGCGACGGACGTCGCCGGCATGATCTACGTGGCGTGGACGGACTATCGGAACCCGAACACGGCGCCGGACATCTACGCGACCCGATCTTCGAACGCGGGCGCGTCGTTCGCGGCGAACGTGAGGGTGAACGACGAGACGGGGGCCGTCACCCAATTGATCCCGAATATCGCCGCGAACGCGGGCAAGGTCCAAGCGGCCTGGACCGACAGCCGGACGGTCGGCTCCACGAGCTGGGACATCTACACCTCGTCCTCGGTCGACGGCCTGGCCTGGTCTCCGAACGTCCGCGTGAACGACGACCCGGTCTCAAACATCTTCCAGTACGATCCGAGCATCGCGATCGACCAAGCAGGCGACGTCTTCGCGGCATGGCTCGACACCCGGACGAGCGGCCAGGATGTCTTCGCCGCGACCTTGGATGTCGTCGCCCCGACCGCGAACGCAGGCGCGGGAATGACGGTCGATCAGGGCTCGCCCGCGTCCTTCAGCGGCTCGGGCTCGTCCGACAACCTGGGACTCGCGAGCTACGCGTGGGACTTCGGCGACGGCTCGAGCGGTGCCGGCGTCACGACCAGCCACGCCTATGTCATGCCCGGCGATTACACGGCGACGCTCAGCGTCTGGGATTACTCAGGCAACGTCGCGACCGCGACGGTTCAAGTGACGGTGCGGGACACGCAGGCACCCGTCTTGCGCGGGGCGGGCGACCGCCTCGTGGATGAGGGCCAGCCGCTATTCTTCGACGGATCCGCGTCGTCGGACAACGTTGGCGTCGCGTCGTACGCATGGGACTTCGGGGACGGGACGACCGCCACCACGGCGACCGCAAGCCACGTCTACGCCCGGCCGGGCGCGTACGCCGCGACCCTTACGGTGACGGACGCGGCGGGCAACTCCGCGACGTCCTCCTTCACGGTGACGGTCCGGTCGAGTGCGCTCCTCGGGATGATTCAGATGCTCGAGGGAATCATCGCGCTCCTCGTGATCGTCCTCGCCTTGCTCGGCTGGATGGTCTGGGGCATGCGGAAGCGCGAGCAGCACCGGCGGATGCCGCCGGTGTCGCCAATGTCGCCGATGTCAACGGTCTCGCCGCCGCCCGGGGCGCCGCCGGCGCAACCGCCGAGGGAGCCCGACCCGCTCGACATGACCCTCCCCGGCACGCCGCCGAAGCAACCCTAGAAAAATGGAACGGCGGGCCGAGCGCCCGCCCCTCCCCTTTTGAACGTCTGACTAGTCCTCTTCGTACTCCATCAGCGTGTACTTGTTGTCGTCCGGGTCGAGGAACGTGGCCGTGATCCCGCCCCAGGCCTGCTTCTCGGCCTTCTTCTCGAATCGCACGCCTTTCGCCATGAGCTGGTCCTGGACCTTGTAGATGTCCTTCGTCGCGAAGTAGATCGACGTGTCTTCGCCGATGTGCGTCATGTCCGCGTCGTAGTCCGCGGGATTGGTGTACATCTCCTTCGTCGGCGTGAAGGGCATGACGCCCGTGGCTTTCGGGGAGTGCTGATAGATCGACATGTCCTCCTGGCCTTCCTCGCCCGGCACCCGGCGCTTCCGCAACCCGAGCGCTTTCGCGAAGAACTCGCCGGCTTTCGCCGCGTCCCGAGACACGACCGTGACGAAGGTCAGTGCTGAGAGCCCCGCCCGGCGGATTTTCGGCTTCGCGGGCTGCGCGACGAACAGGACGTTCCCGTCAGGATCCGTGAAGCGCCCGAACGTCGCCGAGTCGTTGTCGAGTTCCGCCTTCACGCCCTTCTTCTTCAGGGCTTCGGTCGTCCGCTTGAGGTCGTTCGTCAGGAAGCCGATCCCCGTGACCCAGCTTGAGCCGGGACTCGTAGTCCGCCTGGCCCCATTCCGGCGAGGGCGCCCACAGATCCAGGGCGGCGTCCTCTCCGCCCTTCGTCGCGCCGAGGGCCAGATAGCCCCATTTCGGCATGGACGACCGCACCTTGAGGCCGACCTTCTTCGTGTAGAACGCCCGCGCCGCCTTCAGATCCTTCACGTAAATCCCGATCTCCGCCAACTGCAATTTCGGCAAGCAATATCCCTCAGGTGCGGCCCCTATGCGCACCGTGCAACATAAAGGAGTCGAAACCTCACGGGAACGTGACGATGCAATCCTCGGGCCGCTTGTCGTCCCGCATCCGCGAGAACGAAGGGGCGCGCATGCGACGGTCCTTCGACCATTCGAGGAAGTGCGCCTCGGCGACGAGGACCGGGCGGGTCCAGAAGCCCACGTGGGCGTCGATCTCGGGAACCTCGGGGAACGGACACGGGCCCTGGAGCGGACGAAGCCGCTCGATGATCGAACGCCGACCCGCCTCGGAGAACCCCGTCCCGACCCGGCCCACATGGACGAGCTTGCCTTCGTGGTACGCGCCGAGGATCAGCGAGCCGAACGTGTCCTCCCGCTCGCCTTCGCCCGCGGTGATCCCGCAGATCACGCAATCGAGGGTCGTCTTCTTCTTGATCTTGATCCAGTCCTTGCTCCTCTTGCCTGTGTAGTAGCGGGTCTGCTTGTGCTTCGCGATGATCCCCTCGAGCCCGCGCGCGATGACCGCGTTGTAGTAGTCGACCCCACGCCGCTCGATGTAGTCGCTCAGGACGACGCGGTCGTCGACCTCGACGATGTCCGGCAGGAGGGCCTTCCGTTCCATCTGGGGGAGGCTCATGACCTCCCGATCCTCGACGTACAGGATGTCGAAGACGATGTACGTCGCCGGGAGCGTCTTCGCGAGGTACTCGATGTTGATCTTCCCGCTCGCGCGCTCCCGCTCCTGCAGCTTCTCGAAACTCGGGAGCGCTCCCTTCATCACGACGATCTCGCCGTCGAGGATCGCGTCCTTCCTCGTGTGGACCTTCAGATCCGGATACCGATCCTCGATGAAATTCAAGCGTCGGTTCTGGAACCGCAGGCCGTTCCGTACGAAGGCGAGGGCCCGCGTCCCGTCCCACTTCAGCTCGAAGATGTGGTCCGGCGAGTCGAACGGGGTCTGGCGGCTCTCCGCGAGCATCGGCTTGATCACGTGCGTGTACGGATCGAAGGACGGCATCCGCTCAGCTGGCCTTCGCGGCCTCGAGGCTCGCCTTCAGCGCGGCCATGAGGTCCTGCGTCGGCTTCGTCTCGACCTTCGCGACCGCGGGCAGCTCTTTGCCCTCGACCTTCGCCTGGATCAGCGCCATGAG
>WNFV01012661.1_pt1 | contig 11990 bp, 4 predicted proteins | sample 5400101 | NCBI WGS metagenome assembly WNFV01 (sample SAMN13153361, study PRJNA577476) | soil metagenome | isolation source: 115 cm soil or saprolite under grassland replicate 1 | place: USA:California | collected 2016-06-15
TTCTCCTCGAAGGAGAAGGAAAAAAACGCCAGCTTGAAGTTGGCGATGAGGGGCGCCGAAGTGAAAAAGGCCAAGAGCGTTTCGGATTTGGAAGTGGCCTTTAGCAATCTGACCAACTCACTTGAGGTTATCGAAGCGACAGGATAATCTAGCCCACTACATCTTAGTTGACGCCTTGACCGGCGACCTGCTCTGGCGCAAGAACATCGTCAATGAGCAGACGCAGACGGTCACCTACAGCGTCTACAACGACGACAGCCCCGCGCCGCTCTCGCCTTCGAACGCGTTTCCCGGTTCCGGCATTCAGGGCGCGGCCATCCCGCGCACTCTCTTAACTCTGATCAGTGAGCTTCCGGCGTTCGACAATCTCGGGTGGATAACCGACGGGGTAAACACGACTACAGGCAATAACGTTGACGCCGGGTTGGACATTGACCCTTCCATCATTACCGGCAACGGCAACGGCATTGACCCTGGTGGACGCGCCGTCGGCAGTCCTTTCAGGGTTTTCGATTTTCCCTACAATCCGTCTCCGGGAATTCCGCCGCCGGGTGACGCTCCGACGCTAGCCAATTACCGCATGGGAGTGGTGACGAATCTCTTCTTCTGGTCGAACCGTTACCACGACCGGCTTTACGAACTCGGGTTCACCGAGGCGGCCAGAAACTTCCAGCAGGACAATTTCGGCCGGGGCGGGCTGGGCAATGATTTTGTCAGGGCCGAGGCGCAGGATTTTTCGGGAACGAACAACGCCAACTTCGGCACGCCGCCGGACGGCCAACTGCCGCGCATGCAGATGTTCATCTTCACCGGGCCGAATCCGGACCGTGACGGGGACCTGGATCAGGAGATCGTCCTGCACGAGTTGACGCATGGCACGTCGAATCGCCTGCACGCGAACGCCACTGGATTGGGCTCCAACGTGTCCGGTGGAATGGGCGAGGGCTGGTCGGATTATTACGCGCGCGCGCTGCTCTCGACGGCTGACGAAGATGTCAACGGCCTCTACGCGTCGGGGGCGTATGCGACATTTCAACTCTCCTTGATCGGGACCAACAATTACTACTACGGCATCCGGCGGTTCCCGTACGCGGTGAAGACGACGGTGGGGCCGAACGGGAAGCCGCATAACCCGTTGACATTCGCCGACACCGACCCGGCTCAGATAAACACGACAGACGGCGCTTTTCCCGAAAACCCGCTCAACTTTTCGGGCAACGGGGCGTTGGAGGTTCACAACCTGGGTGAAATCTGGTGTATGACGCTGCTCGAAATGCGGGCGAGGCTGATCACCAGGCTAGGCTGGGCCGTGGGCAACCAGCGGGCTCTCCAACTCGTCACCGACGGGATGAAGCTCGACCCGGTCAATCCGAACATGCTGCAGGGCCGCAACTCCATCCTTTTGGCCGATTGCGCGGGCTTCAGCGGTCAGGATGAACTTGACATCTGGGCTGGATTCGCGGCGCGTGGAATGGGCTTCAGCGCCAGGTACAATTCGGCCACTTCCGTGACCGAGGCCTTCGACATACCGAATCTCACTTTGGGCGCGGTGACGATCTCGAACGATTCGTGCCCGCCGTCTGACGGATTCGCCGATCCCGGCGAATCGCTGACGTTGAACATTCCGCTCAGCAACCCGTTTTGCGCAATCGGGGCGAACGGAGTGACGATCTCTGTAGACGGCGGCGCCCCACAAGGCGAATTGCTCTACATCGAATGCCGCCCGACCGGCCTGTTGAAGCTCAAGAGCACGTCCATGCAGTCGCTCTCGATCGTCGGCGTCACAGGAGTGATCATCGGCAAGGCGACGATCAACGGCATGGGGAACTATACGTTCCGCGCCACGGTCGTCGACAACGGCGAGCCGGGAAGGGACGATCAGTTCGGATTGCGGGTGACTGCTCCGGGCGGAGCGGTCGTTCCGGGTCTGACGTTCGACCCGATAACCCTGAGCGGCGGAAACATTCAGGTTCCGCATCAATCAAGCGCTGCGGCAAGCACGGCGCTTAAATAGAAGGCCGTCAGGAGGCGTCAGGGGGTGACAGACTTTTGTCTGTCTGTAGCATGGATTGGATACAGGCAGATAAAAAGTCTGTCCCACTCTGGCGCCTCACAACTTCATTCAATAAACTATTGACAAGACCAACTCATTACATGTAGATTTCGCCCGCACTACATACGTCCTCATTGGTTGTCACGTGAGCCTGAACTTTAAGCAGGCTCTTTCCTGAAAGCCCCAGTTGCAAATTATTTTCTCGGGGCCGTTCCATACCTGGCTCGCTATTTGGCAAGGCTTGCGCCGCTACCACGCTCGACTGCCATGCGGCTGTCTAATTAGACAGTCGCGTAGTGGCGCACGCGGTACTTTGCCTGTGCCTCATGTTACCTGGTTCGATTTAACGCAGCTTCTTGGCGTAACTGTCACTTTGAACAGCTCGCTTCTATCCTCAACCAAAAAGGAGACACCTTGTTTATGAAGAGAACCCCACTATGGATTATGACATCCATCGTTGTCCTATTGTTGGCCTCAACACTCTTTTGGAATTTCTCGATGCGGGCGGCCCCTCGCTCCGGCCGAGGAACAAGGGGCCAAGTCGCCGGCAGTCAGGCGATAGAGGATTTCGACATCCGAGACAGACGGAATAAAGACGCGGTACTGAAGTTCGAGCGCCGCATGGAAAAACTCTCCTCGAGGCAGAAGGAGAAGAACGTCGGCCTCAAGTTGGTGATGGATAGCGCCAGAGAGAGGAATGCCGGGAGCGTTGAAGGACTGGCAGTGACCTACTACGATCTGACCAACTCCCCCGAAGTCGTTGAAGCGAAACCCAATGGGCACAGATTCCTGACGCCGCCTTCCTCGCAGCCGCGCGAAAACGTCGTCAGAAGTTTCCTCAATGAACACACTGATCTGTTCGGGATGAGTCCTCAGAAGGTGGCGGGGCTCAGAAAGACCGCCGAGTACACAAATCCGAATGGCAATCTTTCGTGGGTGAGGATGGAGCAGCGATGGAACGGAATGAAGGTCTTCCAAGGCGAGATGGTGGCGGCCTTCACCAGCGACGGGGCGTTGGCGCGGACGGTGGGCGGACTCACCCCAGGGCCTGAAGCGCAGGAGTTGGCGACCACTCCTAATGTGAGCGCGGCTGCGGCGGTGGCGGCTGCGGCTGCCTCTGTGGACATGACTGTGGCCGAGAGCCAATTGGCCGTGAAAGATAGGTCGGCGGACGGCAGGACTATGATCTTTCATCCCGCCGGGCCATTCACTAACGCCATCAACGTCGAATTGCAATTCTTCTCTCTGGACGCTGAATTGGCGACCCTGGCCTGGTCGATGGTCTTGTGGCAGGATTCGGCGGCCTACCACATGCTGGTCGACGCCGAGACCGGCGTTTTGCTCTGGCGCAAGTGCCTCACCGACTCGCAGACGCAGACGGCCACATACGTCGTCTATAACGACGACAGCCCGGCCCCGCTCTCTCCGACAACAGCGCTGCCAGGCTCCGGCATTCAGGGCGCGGCCATCCAGCGTACTCTCTTTACCATCATCAGCGAGCTTCCGGCCTTCGACAATCTCGGATGGATCACCGACGGGGTGAACACGACCACGGGCAATAACGTCGACGCAGGTTTGGACGTGGTTGCTCCTGACGGCATCGATCCGGATGGGCGGGCGGTCGGCAATCCTTTCAGGGTTTTCGACTTCCCATACAATCCCTCGCCAGGAATCCCGCCGCCGGGCGAGGCCCCGACGCTGGCCAATTATCGGAATGGCATAGTGACGAATCTCTTCTTCTGGTCGAACCGCTACCACGACCGGCTCTACGAACTCGGCTTCACCGAGGCGGCCCGTAACTTCCAGCAGGACAATTTCGGCCGGGGCGGGCTGGGCAACGATTTTGTGCTGGCCCAGGCGCAGGATTTTTCGGGCACGAACAACGCCAACTTCGCCACGCCGCCGGACGGAATCTCAGGACGCATGCAGATGTTCATTTTTACCGGGCCGAACCCGGATCGGGACGGGGACCTGGATCAGGAGATCATCCTGCACGAGTTGACGCACGGCACGTCGAACCGCTTGCATGCGAACGCCGCCGGGTTGAACAGCAACCTGTCGAGAGGAATGGGCGAGGGCTGGTCGGATTTTTACCCGCGCGCTCTGCTTGCGACGGCGGACGAAGACGTCAACGGCCTCTACCCGACGGGAGGGTATGCGACGCTGCAACTCGGCCCGCTGGGGACCGACAATTACTATTACGGCATCCGGCGGTTCCCGTACGCGGTGAAGACGGCGGTGGGGCCGAACGGGAAGCCGCATAATCCGATGACCTTCGCGGACAGCGACCCGGCCCAGTTGAACACGACGGACGGCGCTTTTCCCGAAAGCCCGCTCAACTTTTCGGGCAATGGGGCGACGGAGGTTCACAACCTGGGTGAAATCTGGTGTCTGCCGCTGCTCGAAATGCGGGCTAGGCTGATCACGCGGCTGGGCTTCGCCGTGGGCAACCAGCGGGCTCTTCAACTGGTGACCGACGGAATGAAGCTCGACCCGATCAGTCCGAACATGCTGCAGGGCCGCAACTCCATTCTTTTGGCCGATTGCGCGGGCTTCGGCGGTCAGGATGAACTTGACATCTGGGCCGGATTCGCGGCGCGCGGAATGGGCTTCAGCGCCAAGTACAATTCAGCCACATCGGTGACCGAGGCATTCGACCTACCGAATATCAGTCTGGGGGCGGTGACGATCTCGAACGATTCGTGCGCGCCGCCGGACGGGTTCCCCGATCCGGGCGAGTCGCTGACTCTGACCATCCCGCTGAGCAACCCATTCTGCGCCACTTTGGCTACCGAGGTGACGATTTCGGTCAACGGCGGCGCCCCTGTCAGTTACGGAGACATTCCAGCCGGGGGGACGGCGTCGCAGGATATTCCTTTCACCGTCCCGTCTTCGACGGTCTGCGGGAGCCAATTACCCGTGGAGGTGGTCATCACGAGCAGCCTCGGGACTGTGACCAGAACGTTCAATCTGCAAATTGGCAGGCCGGCGGTTGTGACTCCCCGCAGCTACAGCAGCGGCAATATCGCGGTTCCGATTCCCGACCAGACTACGGTAGACATACCCATCAACGTGTCCGACGTCGGCGCGGTGGCCGACATCAACGTCAGAACGCGTTTGGACCACACCTTCGACGGCGATCTGACGATGACGCTGATCGGGCCGGACGGGACGTCAGTCCCGCTCGTCTTTCTCCGCGGCGGGAGCGGCGCAAACTTCGGCACGGGGACGAACGATTGTTCGGGCGTCCCGACGGTCTTTGACGATTCAGCCTCAACACCGATCTTCGCGGGCACGGCTCCGTTCGCGGGCGCGTTCAGGCCCGAGACGCCTTTGTCGGCCTTCAACGGCAAGCAGTTGAACGGACTCTGGATATTGAGAGTGACCGACATTCGAGTCCTGAATGTCGGGACGATCGGGTGCGTCACACTCGAAATCTCTCGCCAGCAGTTCGCCTGCTGCGGAGTGCCGGATACGCCTAAAATACAGGCCGCGCCGCCCATCACAGTGGTGAGCGAGAGTTGCGCCCCGGGCAACGGCGCGCTCGATCCGGACGAGACTGTGACGGTCAACTTCCCACTGATAAACGGCGGCGCGGGGAATACCACCGACCTGGTCGCCACACTGCTCCCAGGCGGCGGAGTCCTCTCGCCTAGCGGCCCGCAGAATTACGGCGTCCTTGCTGCGGGCGGCCCTCCGGTCGCGAGGCCGTTCACCTTCACCGCGGCCGGGATATGCGGCGGCAATATCACAGCGACTCTGGCGCTGCAGGACGGCGCGACCGATCTCGGCATGGTGACATTCACGATCAAGGTCGGCCCGACAGTTTCCACCACGACGTCGTTCTCGAACGCGACGCCGATCATCATTCCGGCGACCGGCACTGGCTCCGTGACGGGAGCGCCGGCCGCTCCTTACCCGTCGACGATCAACGTCTCCGGCATTACCGGGACGGTCAGCAAGGTGACGGTGCAGCTCTTCAACTTCAATTACGACACTTTCCCCGACGACGCCGACATTCTGCTCGTCGGGCCTGGAGGGCAGAAGCTGCTCTTGATGTCCGACGTGGGAGCCGGCGTAAGCCCGGTCAACGTCAACTTGACGTTCGACGACGCGGCGCCGGCTCCAATTGGCGCAACCGTCACCTCCGGCGTGTTCAAACCGACAAACGTAAACCAGGGGGGCAGCGATCCCTTCCCGGCGCCCGCGCCTGCAGGGCCTTATCCCGATCCGCAACTGCTTTCGGTCTTCAACGGCGTGAATCCCAACGGGGCGTGGAGACTGTTTGTGGTTGACGACTTCCCTGGTGAAGTCGGAAATATCAACGGCGGGTGGCGGCTGAATATCACCACCACGGATTCGGTTTGCCCCACTCCGACCGTTTCCTCAGTCGCCGGGCAGTACAGCGACGTGGTTATGTTGAAGGCGAACGTGGCGAACGTGAACTGTCCGGGCGGCTCGGTTCAATTCAGCGTCAACGGCTCCGTCGTCGGATCGGCCCCAGTCACAAGCGGCATGGCGACTTTGTCATACAAGATCCCGTTGGCGCAGGGAAGCTATCCGATCGTGGCCACCTACGTTACCTCGGGAGGCGCGGGCCTCAGCAGTTCCAGCACGCTGACTGTGACCAGAGAGGACGCCATCGTGACTCCAGCGGCCTCCAATCCGACCGTCGTCAAGGTGAAATCGCCAAAAGGGACGTCAGGCCCGATCAACCTATGCGCCGCGGTCAACGAGACTAATGACGAGAGTCCGGGCGACATCGCGCTGGCGACTCCGGTGACGTTCACTCTGACGCCATTCGTGTCTGGCGGGCAGGTGATCACTCAGACGGCGACCACGACCGGCGGGGGCGTCGGCGGGACGCTCACGGCCTGCGCGGCGTTGAACAACGTTCCGGTGAACGTCTATGATGTGGGCATTAGCGTCGGCGGGAACAATTACACCGGCTCCGGCGCCACCGCTCTCGTGGTCTTTGATCCCGCGCTCGGGTCTTTCAAGGGCATAGGAACCGTCGTCCACAACGGCAGGAACGGCGCCTTCATGTTCAACGTCAAGTACAGGAGGGACGGGACGCCACAGGGCGGACTGATTTACGTCGAACGCCGCCCGACTGGCTTTCTGGCGCTCCAGACTAACGCCGTGCAGTCGCTCTCGATTGTCGGTAATACGGGGGTGATCTTCGGCAAAGCGTCGCTCAACGGCGTGGGGAACCACACGTTCCGCGCCACGGTCGTCGACGCCAGCAAGTCGGGAAGAGGCGATCGGTTCGGCCTGCAGGTGATCTCGCCTTCCGGGGCTACCGTTTCTGATATGACGTTCGGTCCAATAAACCTCAAGGGCGGAAATATCAAGCGTTAGGCAATCGCGTGGCAGGCCGTCACAAGATGCTTAAATAGAAGGCCGCTCGAAGGCGCCAGCCCCTCACAGCGCTGGCGCCTTCGCTTTAAGCCATTGACTTGACTGGGGAGCGCTTTTTTTCAAGTCGCCTCCAAAGGCTTGAAACACCCTGAGAATAAAGGTGGTAAGAAGCCCAGGTTCTGACGCTCTCTCAACTAGCGGAGGCCAATCCGACGAAGGCTGACGCTGCGAGAGGCGCCGTGATTATCTACCTGCTGCCATTGGCCGCTGTTCGCAATAGTCGCCGAGTGGATCGAATAAAACTCACGGTCAGCAATGATGACCATGCGCTGGCGCGCCCATTCAGCACAACTGACTTCAGGTCAACTCCAACGGAGGCATTGCCGTGTTAAAACAAATCACACCAGTCGCAAATCCGCAGGGTCGGGGTTGGCCAACTACCCGCCGCGCCGTTCAGATTATCAAGCTGCTCCTCTGGGCCGGATTGTCGGCTTCTCCATGCCTATGGCCGGAAGCGACGCCTGTGCAAGCAATCACTAGTGAACGCAGTGAGGCGCAAAATGTTCAAGAGAGCAACTCACTGGAACTCAGTAAGCCAATTGAACAAGAACTCTCCGGGGGGCTATCGCATTTCTACAGGATCACGATGATCTCCGGTCAGTACTTGCATATAGTGATCAGGCAACGGGGGATAGACGTGGTTGCGGCGCTGTTTGCGCCTGATGGTAAGAAGATAAGCGAGGTTGACAGCAATCCTTTGATCGAGGGATCAGAGACTGTGTTGGCGATCGCAGAGGCGTCTGGCGCATATCTGATCGAGGTGCGATCACCCGAGAAAACAGCCAAGACAGGACGCTATGAGATTAAAGTAGAAGAATTGAGAGCGGCTACCGCCGAAGATAAGTATCGAGTCGCTGGAGAGTCGGTCTTTCGAGAAGCAGGAATGCTAAAAAATGGAACACTGGAAGCCAAAAGAAAGAGCATTGAAAAGTATCATGAAGCGTTGGAGTCGTATCGAAGAGCGGGTGACCGCAGGGGTGAAGCTGAAACACTTTCCAACATCGGTGAGGTTTACTACTTATTAGGAGAGACGCGGAAGGCGCTGGAGAAGTTCAATGAGGCTCTGCCAATCAGACAAGGGGCAGGCGATTCCGGTGGTGAGGCTGAAACTCTCAACAGCATCGGCGCGGTCTATCAGTCACTGGGAGAGACGCGGAAGGCGCTGGAGAAGTACAATGAAGCTCTGCCGCTTAGGCGGACGGTTGGCGATCGTCGAGGGGAGGCCACCACGCTCATCAACATCGGCTTGGTCTATTGGTCACTGGGAGAAATGCAGAAGGCGTTGGAGAAGTACAATGAAGCTCTGCCGATTCTCCAAGCAATTGGTGACCGCAGGGTGGAGGCTGTCACGCTCAGCAGCATCGGCCTGGTCTATCAGTCATTAGGAGAGATGCAGAAAGCGTTGGAGAAGCACAATGAAGCTTTGCCGCTCAGGCGAGCAGGTGACCGAAGTGGGGAAGCTGTCACGCTCAGTAGCATCGGCTCGGTCTATTACTCACTGGGAGAGATGCAGAAGGCGCTGGAGAAGTACAATGAAGCTCTGCCGCTCAGGCGGACGGTTGGCGATCGTCGAGGGGAGGCCACCACGCTCATCAACATCGGCTCGGTCTATGACTCGCTGGGAGAGATGCAGGAGGCGCTGGAGAAGTACAATGAAGCTCTGCTACTCATGCGGGCGGTAGGCTACCGAAGTGGGGAGGCTGCCACACTCAACAACATCGGCGCGGTTTATGACTCACGGGGGGAGATGCAGAAGGCGCTGGAAAAGTACAATGAAGCCCTGCCGACCTGGCGTGCAGTAGGTGACCGCCGTGGAGAAGCTCAGACGCTCCACAACATCGGCAGGGTCTATCAGTTGCTGGGGGAGATGCAGAAGGCGCTGGAGAAGTACAATGAAGCTCTGCCAATCAGGCGGGCCATAGGTGACCGCAACGGAGAAGCTGATACACTGCTGCGGATGGCGCGAGTAGAGCAAAAACTCGGCAATCTGACCAAGGCCCGCCAAACCATTGAACAGGCTGTCGGCATGATCGAATCTCTGCGCACAAATATCACCGGTCAGGAGCTTCGCGCTTCCTACTTTGCCTCCCGGCAGGATTTCTATGAATCTTACATAGACGTGCTGATGCAGATGCACAAGCAGAGCCCGGCTGCGGCGTTTGACGCCGTCGCATTAGCGGTAAGCGAGCGTGCCCGAGCGCGCTCCTTACTGGAACTTCTGACGGAAGCGCGCGCCGACATTCGTCAAGGCGTCGATAGTTCGCTGCTGGAGCGCGAACGCTCCTTGCAGCAACGACTCAATGCGAGGGCCGCGGCGCAGGTTAGCTTATTAAATCGTAAGCACACTCCCGAACAGGCCGATGCCGCCGCCAAAGAGATCGACGCTATCATGGTCGAATATGAAGAGGTTCAAGCCCAGATTCGGGCTCGCAGCCCGCGATACGCGGCTCTAACCCAGCCTCAGCCACTGGGCCTGACAGAGATTCAACGACAGGCGCTTGATGAAGATACGCTGCTGCTAGAGTACGCGCTCGGCGAAAAGCGCAGTTACCTTTGGCTCGTTTCACATCGCTCCATCGACAGCTACGAACTTCCTCCGCGCGCCGAGGTCGAAGCCGCCGCTCGCCGGGTTTACGAACTAGGCGCCGCGCGCCCGAAACGCGGGACTCCGCCCGATCCGCAATTCATCGCTCAGGCCAAGGCGCTAAGCGAGATATTGCTCGGCCCGGCGGCCCCGCGACTCGGCGGCAAGCGGCTGGTTGTTGTGGCGCCGGGCGCGCTATCTTATCTGCCTTTCGCAGCGCTGCCGGCGCCGGGAGATGAGGAGCGACCGGCGGGAGGTTATGAGCCCTTGATCGCCAGGCATGAGGTGGTGAGCGTTCCTTCCGCTTCGGTCTTATCGGTCATTCGCCGTGAAACGGCGGGCCGGCAGCGGGCGGCCAAATCGGTCGCCGTCCTGGCTGACCCTGTCTTTGAATCGAGCGATCCGCGCCTGGCGTCGGCTAAAAACGGAAACTTTTCCGGAGAGACGCCGGCCGCACCGGCGGCTGACGCGGAACTTTCAGAGTTGACGCGCGCGATCAGAACCATGAATTTTTCCGACGCCCGCGCCGGTTTCACGCGACTCGCCTTCTCGCGCCAGGAAGCCGAGAGCATCATTGCGCTGACTCCGGGAGGAACAGGGCTTAAAGCGACTGACTTCAGCGCCAGCCGCGCCCTTGCCATGAGCCGGCAATTGAGTGAGTACCGCATCTTGCATTTTGCGACCCACGGTCTGCTCAACAGCGAACGCCCTGAACTTTCCGGACTGGTCTTCTCGCTTATTGATCGGGAGGGGAAGCCGCAGGACGGATTTCTACGGCTGCACGAGATATACAATCTGCAGCTCAACGCCGATCTGGTCGTGCTCAGCGCGTGCGAGACTGGGCTCGGCAAAGAGATCAAGGGCGAGGGACTGATCGGGCTGACGCGCGGATTTATGTACTCCGGCGCGCCGCGCGTGGTGGCGAGTCTGTGGAATGTCGACGATTTGGCGGCGGCGGAACTGATGAAGCTTTTTTATCAGCGCATGCTCAAAGACGGTCTGCCGGCGGGGGCGGCTCTGCGAGCGGCTCAGCTTGAATTGTCCGGGCAGAAACGCTGGGCATCTCCCTACTTCTGGGCCGGTTTTGTGCTGCATGGAGAGCGGAAATAGCAACCGCTGGGGCCGGCTAAGGACGGACAGAAATGAGCAATGGTCACTGCGTGTGAGGAGTGAACATTGCCTGGCGGCGCTGTAAAGGTCATAATTTGCGAGAAAATGAAATACGATTACATCTCGAAATTTTTCCGTCAGCGCTTCTTATTAGCCTCCTTTGCCCTCTTTGCCTTCTTCTCTTTCTTCTCCACTATGTTCGCGCAACAATCGAGGAAGGCGGAAGTGATGCGATTAGGCCAGGAGTTTGAGCTGAAGATCAATCAGGAGGCGGCGATTGAAGGCGAAGGTCTGGCCGTCATGTTCGAATCCGTGCTTGAAGACAGCCGCTGCCCCGAAGGCGTGGACTGCATCTGGTCGGGCAACGCGAAGATCAGAATCAGATCGAGCAAACAGAAACATGCGCCCGCGCCCATCGAACTCAACACCGACGTCGGGCCGAAGAGTTCTTCATATCTGGACTATGAGATCAAGCTAGTCGCGTTGAAGCCGCGCCCGAAAGCGGATAAGCCCGTTCAACCGAATGAATACAAAGCCGCTCTGATTGTCACGAAGAAATAGCTCCAGCCGACCAATCCCGCCTTCAGCTTCCTCCGTGTCTCATTACGTATTTCTGTGGTATAACGTGAGTGGTTGTATAAGTAATTAATCGAAGCGTGTGGAAATTAAAGCTGAATACAATTAACTACTTGAAATGGCGACAGCCTTTGGAGTGCGGTTGCTTGGAACCGCTTTGGTAGTCATCTCCGGATTCTACAGATTTCCCAGGCAAAGGACCCGAGTGGGTTTCCTCTCCGATCATTGCCGCAGGATCGAAGTGGA
>WNFV01012918.1_pt1 | contig 11990 bp, 10 predicted proteins | sample 5400101 | NCBI WGS metagenome assembly WNFV01 (sample SAMN13153361, study PRJNA577476) | soil metagenome | isolation source: 115 cm soil or saprolite under grassland replicate 1 | place: USA:California | collected 2016-06-15
GGGGGCACGCCTGTACAAGACTGGGGATCTGGCACGCTATCTACCAGATGGGAATATTGAGTTCCTTGGTCGGATCGCTCATCAGGTCAAGATCCGCGGATTCCGCATCGAGTTGGAAGAGATTGAGGCGGTGCTTGGTCAACACCCGGCGGTGCGCAAGACGGTGGTACTGGCGCGGGAGGACATTGCTGGAGACCCTTCGGCTCTACTCAGGACAGGCAAGCGGCTGGTCGCCTATGTGGTTCCTAAGGATGAGGACGCTCCTGCAATCAGTGAGCTGCGCAGCTTGCTGAAAGAGAAGTTGCCCGAGTACATGGTGCCTTCTGCCTTTATGCTGCTTGATTCGTTGCCGCTGACACCTAACGGCAAGGTAGATCGCGGGGCGTTACCAGCGCCCGACCATGCGAGGCCGGAGTTGGAGAAGCCCTTCGTAGCCCCCCGAGATGCCTTAGAACTCCAGCTCACCCAGATCTGGGAGGAAGTTCTAGAAATTCGACCTATCGGGGTGAGAGACAATTTCTTTGATCTAGGGGGGCACTCGCTGCTAGCTGTGCGGTTGGTGGCTTTAATTAAGCAGAGGTTAGGTAAAGACGTTCTTATCGCGGCGCTTTTTCAGGAACCCACTATTGAGCAATTAGCGAGTGTTCTCCACCTGGGGCCAGAGCCGACTCGGCAGTCTTCATTGGTGACTATTCAGCCCAGTGGTTCCAGACGTCCTTTCTTTCTAGTCCACCCAGTCGAGGGAATCGTCATCTGCTACGCGAATTTGGCGCGTCATTTGGGTGCCGATCAGCCCTTATATGGGCTACAAGCAAGGGGATTGGAAGAAGGACAGGACTCACAGAGAAGCATCGAAGAGATGGGAGCTCACTACATCAAGGCGATGCGGACCGTTCAGGTCGAAGGTCCCTATATTCTGGGGGGATGGTCCATGGGCGGCATTGTGGCCTTCGAGATGGCTCAGCAGTTTCGAACACAGGGTCACGAGGTGGCCATGCTCGTTGTGTTGGACGGTTGGGCAAGGCCTCCTAGCATAGAGCCAGCGGAAGAAAATCTCACGGCACTCCTGGATGGTCTTAGCCAACACCTAGGTTTCTCCCTGAAAAACATCAATTTTCCCTTAGACCACCTGTTAGCGATCGCACCTGAGGAGCAAGTGAATTACGTTTTGGAGCAGGCGATTGCTTATAAACTCGTGCCTCCCGATCTTGGAGGCGCCCGGATTGATCGCTACTTACAGGTTTATAAGCATAACCTCCAGGCACTTCAGACTTATGTCCCGCGAGCCTACAGTGGCAATGTTATTCTCTTCAAAGCCAGCGAGCAGTTTGCGGTAACTCATAAGAACCCCGAGATGGGATGGGGCGATTTGGTACAACGGCTAGTGATTCACGTTGTTCCGGGAAACCACTACTCGATGTTGAGAGAACCCCATGTCCAGATTCTGGCCGAGAATTTACAGAGCCGCTTACAAATTCCAGAAGCACATGAGCAAGGCAGAATTTTCTCTAACTTGCCATCAGATGTCGACTTGAGGAGGCAAAATGAACAGCGATGGTGAGGCAGACAATACAATCTACAAAGTCGTCTTGAACCATGAAGAACAATACTCAATCTGGCCAGCTGACCGAGAGAACCCTGTTGGCTGGAGGGTTGTAAGTAAAGTAGGATCCAAAGCGGAATGCTTAGGCTATATAAAAGAAGTATGAACGGACATGCGACCGCTGAGTCTGCGGAAGAAACTGCCAGAGACCGAACGATCTTGCAGGACAACTAAGGCATGATACAGAAGAGGATCGTTAAGCAGATCTTGTTTTTCGTTTTGGTGCTTTTCGGAGCTTTGGTGTTTTGCAATAACCCGGCAATCTCTAGCACCACACAGGAAATTCTCCGAAAAGCGGATCAATCACGCGGAAACTTGACAGGAATCACTTGGAAAGTGGTTTTGGCCAACGCCGAGACACGCACTGAGACGATGACCTTCGATGTGAAAGCACGTGGCTTCGATATACTGGCCGAAAACCTAGCTCCGCCCAGGGACCGAGGTAACAAAGTACTGATGGTGAATGGGAACATGTGGTTTCATAAGCCTGGTCTCAGCAAACCCGTGCCTATTTCCCAACGTCAAAGGCTGATGGGAAATGCGGCTTACGGAGATATTGCAGCTACGAACTATGCCGACGACTATGAGGCTACACTCCTGGGGGAAGAAAGTGTTAAAGGCGAGGTCTGTTATGTCTTTGATTTGAAAGCAAAAGACAATCGGGCGGCCTATGACCGTATCAAGTACTGGATATCCAAAGAGCGTGTGGTCGGAGTCAAAGCCGAGTACTTCACGGTATCCGGAAAGAGGTTCAAGTCAGCCACGATGGAGAGTGCGAACACCGTAAGGATTGATGGCGATGTGCGCCCGTTCATCTCTAAAATTACCATCTATGACGAGTTGCTAAGTAGTAACGTAACCACTCTCGACCTAACCAGGCCAACTTTCCGGAAACTTGCAAGTTATATCTTTGATGTGAACCTGCTAATAAAATGACCGCAGTCGATGCTCGCAGGCTAGAAGCAAAAACATGGTCTATTAGACTCAAGTCGGGTTAACTGCAAATTGTGAAGACACTAAGTGCCTCCCTGTTGAAACTCACATGTTTCTTATGCGGAATATTTTTCTTTGTGCTGATAGAGCTTGCACTCGAGCTTTTTTATGTTTTGAGGGTTGCGCCGCTAACTGCGGTGGCTAGGGCTGAAACACCAGCCGATCCCGGGACACTGAGGCACACTCATAAGCAACCGCATGGGATCTATCACGTGGTGAAGAGCGGTGAAAACCTGTTTCGTATTGGGAAGGCTTATGATGTTCCCTATCAAGAGCTAGCTCGGATCAACAGCATCCAGCCGCACCAAATCCATATCGGGCAAAGGATTCTTATTCCCGGGGCAACGCGGGAGCTTTCGGTAGAGGTAATGACTAACTTGAAGTCGGCTTTAGAGGGTCCTGGTATAGCGGATCAGCGGGAAGGGATGCGAGAGAGCGATGAAGCTTCGAGCAGCGACAGGCCTTGGCTGTCCAAGCAACTATGGGACGAAGTCAGCAACGGGTTTACCGCACGCATTGAAATTCTGGGATTTGGCCTCATTCAGAAACCTGTAGATTCTCCGCTCAATCCGAACAATATAGGGAAAATTCCTCGGTATCAGACCGAACTGGATTTAAGAGCTGATTTCAATCTTACCTTTCGCCGGCTGGAACTAGGGCTGAAACCGCGATTCGAACTGAAGTGGCGGAAATGGGACAATGGTCCGCAAAAGGGGAGCGAGGGAGACGAGGATTTATATGTCCACGAAGGCTTCGCTCGATATCGCCTCGTCGATCCACTTATCTTGTCCTATGGTCGAGAAAATCTGCAGTGGGGGCCCTCATATCTATTTTCGCCGTCCAATCCCTTCAACCGGGATAATGGGAGAAATAACCCAAAGCTGGAGGAGCCGGCATTAGATTATGGGCGAGTAATATGGCTACCGACAGACCAATGGACCCTGTCGTTCATCGCCAATACCACCAGAGGGCGTCAGAGACTGATTCGGGATTTCGAGAAAGGGTATGCGATCAAAGTAGACTATAGCGCTGGAGGAAAATATTTAACCTTTATTCCTTCTTACCGTGAGGACGGAGAGTTCAAGTTCGGGTTCTTTGGCGGCTGGACGGTTTCCGATGCATTCTTATTGCATGCTGAAGGCAGTTTTTCCGATCATATCGGTGAAACGGATATTCTAGTCGGTGGTTCCTATACCTTCGAATTAGGTCCAACGATTGTCGCTGAATATTTTCGCAATCAAAATGGGTGCACTCGAAAGCCATTTCATCTGTGTTTTCCCCCGTTCGGTACAGCCGAGCCTACAGACATCCTCTTCCGGCGCAATTACCTTTTGCTGCAGTATAACCATCCCCGGATCAGGGATACTGTTAATATTGTGGTTCGCTGGATTCATAATATCGATGATCATTCCAATAGGATTGTGAATATTTTGGAATACGAACTCGGCGAACGCGCACGGCTCTTCGCCATCGGTAATGTCTTCCCGGCCCCGAAGAAAACGGAATTCGGCAGTTTTTTGGATTACTCAGTCATGCTCGGCGTTAGTTTTGTGTTTTAATGACCAAGGTCGCCTATCTTAGAGATAACTTTTCCGAATCCTGAAACTCGACTCAACCCCCATAGCGTCGTTGTCATTAGTATGGGTATCAGTCGAATCGGCTAACTTAACTAGGCGGGTTTTGTATCATCCGGGTGGCCGCACCTTGCGCCGCATCCAAATAGTCTGGATCCTAGATTACGAAGGCATGGCGTATGCCGCTCATAGAGCTAAAACAGGTCTATAAAAATTATCACCTGGGAGAAACCAGGATCGCCGCCCTAAAAGCTATTGATCTGAAAGTAGAAAAGGGCGAGTTGGTGGCTATCTGGGGTCCTTCCGGTTCCGGCAAGTCGACCCTCTGCAATCTTGTTGGAATGTTAGATACTCCCACTTCGGGAACAGTATTTCTTGAGGGTAACGATGTCAGCAACCTCTCGGATGAAAAGCGCAGTGAACTGCGCAACAAGGCAATCGGATTCGTATTCCAAACCTTCAATTTGATACCTGTCCTGTCAGCGCTGGAGAATGTGCTCTTGCCTTTAGAGATTCGAGGTGAAAGCGCCGCAAAGGCCAGGGAGAAGGCTATGCAGCAGCTCACGGAGCTGGGTCTCGGCGAACACATGGCTCACCGTCCACACAAGTTGTCGGGGGGGCAGCAGCAACGTGTTGCCATTGCTCGGGCGCTGATTAATGATCCCGCTATCATATTGGCTGATGAACCAACCGCTAATCTTGATTCGGATACGGCCGTGAAAATTATCGATTTAATGCGTGAGCTAAACCAGAAAAGTGGGGCTACCTTTATCTTCTCTACTCATGACCAACGGCTACTGGGCAGGATAAATCGAAAGATTTTGCTGCGTGACGGTATCATTGTCGAGGATGAATTAGCTTCGACTTAGCCGCCAGCTCAGCCGGTCCGACGCGGATAGATTTGTGAACACCTGGATCAAGATCGCATTTAGGAATCTTTTTAAAAACCGCCGCCGTTCTCTTTTTACCATCTTCGCGATAGGTCTTGGCTTCGCGGCGGTAAACGTCTTCGGCGGCTTTACTTCATACATGTTTACCAATCTTGAGGACAGCTATATCTATGCTCAAGCAAACGCCCACGTGACCATCTTTAAGAAGGCTTTTCTCACAAAGGGCAAGCTCGATCCAGTTGGCTATTTATTGACAGAGAAGGAAATGCAAAGAATCAAGCGAGTACTACTGGGCTTTCCGGACGTGCTCTTGGTAACGGAGCAACTGCATATCTCGGGTTTGGTAAGTAATGGGAAGGTGTCTACAATATTCGTCGGCGCAGGTCGTGTTCCATCCCATGTCCGTTTCATTAACAGTCACGCAAAAAGTATGATGATTGCTAATCTAAAGCTTTTTAACGGCAAACCCCTGGATGATGATATATCGTACGGTATAGGCTTAAGCACCGGGTTAGCAGAGCAACTAAACCTCAAAATTGGCTCTGATGTCATTGCGATGGCACCCACAGTCCGAGGACACCTCAATGCTTTAGATGTACACGTTTACCAACTGTTCGATTCGGCCGTCGAGATTCTCAACGATAAACTCATGCATGTTCCGTTAAAATTTGCCCAGTCGTTGTACGACACGGGGAGCGTGGACCGCCTTTCGGTCTTATTAAAGGACAGCGGAAAAACCGAACCTATGAGAGCTGAGTTTGCTCGCGCATTAGCCGAGCACGGCTTGGAGGTAGACATCAAAACCTGGAAGGAACTCGATCCGATCTACACGAAGATTAGAGATATGTTTGACATCATATTCTCGTTTATCTTTGTCATTGTATTTGTCGTCGCCGTCATGAGCATCGTCAATACGATGAGCATGGCGGTTATGGAACGGACGCGGGAGATTGGAACTTTGCGAGCGCTCGGAGTCAAGCGTCCGGGTATCGTAAATATGTTTGCAACTGAAAGCGCTATGCTCGGCGTTCTTGGGTCGATGTTGGGTATAGGATTGACTGTCCTTAGCTGCTTTCTGGTCAACGTAGTAGTGCAACCCACTTGGGTTCCTCCGATAATAACCCGGCGTATACCATTGGAAGTGTATCTTGTACCTGAGTATATGCTTTATAGTACCCTCTTCTTAGTTCTTTTATCGGTGGGTGCCGCCATCCTGCCAGCACGGAGGGCAGCAAAACAAGAAATTATAGATGCGCTCGGGCATGTCTAGCGAGCACGGGCTTAATCAGGAGCGCCGGTTGGACGCCATGCTTGCGTGACGACTTTAAACTTAAAGGAACGGTTGAAGGCTGCAGCTCATAGGTAGCGAACATCCGTTGTCTGCTTAAAGTGCTCAAGTATTGGCAGGAGCACTACTGGGGAATATTGCCCCGATGATCTGCAAGGGGCTATTGCCTGTTGAGATCTACGAAAATAACTTTAATTTCCGTCTTATCTGAGCTCCTCTTCCCTCCTTGTAGAAACATGCAATCGCAACACCAAGGGTGTGCTATTCCCGAGCGGACTGGAGCAACAACTTAGTCCTTGCCGCTCCGATAGAAGCGAATCTGCACTCTTTCCACCGTCGCCATTCCGTCTTGGATTGCGCCGTCGATGACGGGAAGAAAGGCTTCGATCTTTTCCGCCGTGTCGACGATCTCGACGATGCGCACTCGGATGCGAGCTACGCGGGGCGCTTTCCCAAATTGTCGCCGCGATTTGCCGCTACGCCGATACCTGAATATACTCAAGCCAATCAATGCGGTTGACCGGATGGAGACGAAAGGGAAACAACTCTAATGATAAATGCAACGTTATGGATAGGCGCGCTTTTGTTCGTGCTTTCAGGTGGCGCCAGCGCCCACGCGGGAACGACGGCGGATGGGGCGCTCAAAAAGGGCTTCATTCGGTGTGGCGTCAACACCGGCATTGCCGGCTTTGCGCAGCCGGACAGCAACGGCGAATGGCGCGGCATCGACGTCGAATTTTGCCGCGCCGTCGCCGCCGCGCTCTTCGGCGATGCGCGGAAAGTTCGCTACACGCCGTTGACCGCGCAGCAACGCTTCACCGCTTTGCAGTCGGGCGAAGTGGACATTCTCTCGCGCAACACCACCTGGACTATGAGCCGGGATACCAGCCTCGGACTCAACTTCGTCGGCATCAATTTCTACGACGGCCAGGGATTCATGGTGACGAAAAAGCGTAACGTGAAGAGCGCGACAAAACTGAACGGTGCCGCGGTTTGCGTGCAACCGGGCACCACCACCGAACTCAATCTCTCCGACTATTTTCGCGCCAATAACATGAAGTTCAAGCCGGTGGTGATCGAGAAGATAGAAGAAGTGCTCAACGCTTATTTCGCCGGGCGTTGCGATGTCTTCACCACCGACGTGTCCGGGCTGATCTCGGCGCGCGCTTCTCGCGCAACCAATCCGGTCGATCACGTGATCCTGCCAGAAGTTATTTCCAAGGAGCCTTTCGGACCCGCGGTGCGGCATGGCGACGATCACTGGTTTGATGTCGTCAAATGGTCACTGTTCGCGACGATCGAGGCCGAGGAGCTTGGGCTCACATCGAAGAACATCGACCAGCAAGCCAAAAGCGCCAATCCCGTCATCGAACGCTTCGTCGGCGCCAAGGGCGAGTTCGGTAAAATGCTGGGCCTGGATAATCGCTGGGCCTACAACATCATCAAGCAGGTAGGCAACTACGGCGAGAGTTTCGAACGCAATCTGACACCTCTCGGTCTGGACCGCGGGATCAACAAACTTTGGAACCGCGGCGGACTCATGTACGCGCCGCCGATTCGGTAAATGCAAGCGCCGAACCGTTCGAAAGTGCAATGCTCCCGCAAATTCATACCGGCGACGGTACTGCCGGCGCAAGCAAAGCCGTGTGGTCTTTGAGCCAGCCACACGTTCGGTCGATCATTTATCAAGCTTTGGCCGTCGGAGCCGTAGGCCTCACTTGCTGGTATTTCATTTCCAATGCGGCGGAAAACCTGCTGGCGCGGCGGATCGCCAGCGGTTTCGCTTTTCTCTCGCATGAAGCCGGTTTCGAGATCGGCGAAACCACGTTTCTTTCCTACGCCGCCGCCGATTCTTACCTGAGTGCTGTCGCAGTCGGATTTCTCAATACCCTCCGCGTCGCGACCCTCGCGATCGTGTTCTCGACACTGCTGGGCGTCATGATCGGTCTGGCGCGCCTATCGCTCAATTGGCTCCTCGCGAAACTTGCCGCGGGCTACGTCGAAGTGATCCGCAATGTTCCATTAGTCGTGCAACTATTTTTTTGGTACGCCGTCATTAGCGAAAGCCTGCCCGCTCCCGCCGAGGCGTTGAACCCATTGCCGGGTGTATTTCTCAGCAACCGCGGGATCGCTTTTCCAATTCTCATTGCGGCAACACCCATGTCTCTCGAATATCCGATCCTCGGCGGCTTTAACTTTTCCGGCGGCGGTTTACTGTCGCCCGAATTCGCCGCGCTTTTTCTCGGCCTGACTCTTTACACGGCGGCGTTTATCGCGGAAATCGTTCGCGCCGGCGTCCTTGCGGTGGAGCACGGCCAGTTCGAGGCGGCCTACTCCCTCGGACTCACTCGGCGTCAGGTCATGCGCTATATTATCCTGCCGCAGGCACTGCGCGTCATCGTACCGCCGATCACGAGTCAATATTTGAACTGCACCAAAAACAGCTCGCCATGATCGTCTATCTGACGATTAGCCTTGCCATTTCGGGCTTCATGAACTGGTACAACCGCCGCTTCGCGCTGAAGGGAAACTATCGATGACGCGCGCCATCGACGAACCCACGGCGCACAGGGACTCGCCGCTGCACTGGTTACGTGCTCGGCTTTTTTCTAGTTGGTCCAGTACTTTCGCGACGCTCGCAATTCTATATCTCGCCTGGAAGATCGTTCCACCGTTCATCGAATGGGCACTCTTGCGCGCGGTCTGGTCTTCGCAAAATGCGACTCTCTGCCGTGCATCCGGTCACGGCGCCTGTTGGGCCTTTGTCGCCGACAAGTACCGGTTCATTTTGTTCGGTACTTTTCCGGCCGACGAGCACTGGCGGCCCGCGGCGACGATTGCGATACTGATCGGCCTTTACGCGTTGAGCGCCTTCGGTGTCGTGCGGCGAATGCGCCTGGCTGCCCTTTGGCTCGTAGGTCTCTCGGCAATCGGCGTGCTCCTGTGGGGCGGGTTGTTCGGCTTGAGCTACGTCGAGAACGAACGCTGGGGCGGTCTGACCCTAACGCTGCTACTCGCTACTTTCGGGATTGGCTTCGCCTTGCCGCTGTCGATTTTTCTGGCACTTGGTCGCCGTTCGGAGATGCCGTTGTTTCGCTGGCTCTCGATCGCCTACATCGAGCTGATCCGCGGCGTCCCCTTGATTTCGGTACTTTTCATGGCTTCGGTCATGCTGCCGCTTTTTCTCCCGGTCGGAGTTTCGATCGACAAGCTGCTGCGGGCGCAACTCGCCATGATTCTCTTTGCCGCCGCTTATCTCGCCGAAGTCGTGCGCGGCGGCCTGCAAGCCATACCGCGCCATCAAGAGGAAGCGGCCCAAGCGCTCGGACTGAATTATTGGCAACGCACCCGGCACGTGATCCTGCCCCAAGCCCTGCGGATTGCGGTCCCGCCCTTGGTCAATACCTTCATCGGCTTTTTCAAGGACACCACCCTCGTCGTCATCATCGGTCTCTTCGATTTTCTGACGACGATAAAAGTTTCGCTCAGCGAGCCGGCGTGGACGGGATTCGGAGTCGAAGCCTATTTATTCGCCGCACTCGGCTACTTCCTCTTCTGTTACCCGATGTCTCGGTACAGCCAGACGCTTGAACGCGAAACTGCTCCAGGAAGAGGATTGGGAATGCTCAGGGAGAATTGAGTCTCGAGCACAATCCAGCAAGGGTAAGCCCGCGCATCACAACAATGAACCCGGACACCAAATTGGCATACCTTTCCAGCACAGCGAAATCGTTGCGCCCCCAAGAGTCGTTGTCAGAGTGTTCTCTCTTCGCTACGATGCTCCCGTGCTGAGTTGGCTCTTCGGAACAAAGGATCAGGCGACACGCGGCGAGGATTGCATGTGGATGTCCGGCGCTGCAAGGCTCAAAGGAATCGGTCGCGAAGTCGAACGACTCGCGAAGGACGGTCCTAGCATCGTTGTCGTCGCCTGGACGCTTCCTGCCTTCGATGAACTGGCGCGCGAGCTCGAGCGGCACAAGCCGTTACTTTGCAGAGATCTGTTTGGCTTCGACGCGTTACACAGTCAGTTAACCCGAACTGGATCGGTTGCAGTTGCGTTGGCAACCACTCTTTCCAGCGACGTAAAACCTCCAACCACCGTCCCCGTCGAAATTCTCGTCTGCGGGCGCAACGACTTGCGCGCGACCGACGACACACTCGTTGGATTTGCCGACGTTATTGGTGCAAATGCCCGCGTGACGTTTCATCTCGCGCTGGATGACGCCCTGCTTAGAGATTATATCGGGTGCTCAGGCAACTTCTCACCCGGCTAGGCGTCTCGGAAGATGAAGCGATTTCCAATCCAATGGTAACCCGAGCCATCGCCCAGGCGCAGGCAAAAAAGGTGGAGAACTCAGCGTAGGATGCGCTTGTACCTCAATTTAGAGAGGTCGGCGAACCACCCCAGCAGGAAGTCCAAAATTTGATCTTCGTTCTTGTTTTCGCGAGGCAACGGGGTTGCCAAATTGACATCACATAAGGGGCGCCAAGAAATCCTTTTGGCGGGGGCTGGAGGATGACAAACGCCAGATTTCGATGAGCGAATGGGGCAAAGATCCCGAATTTTTTGTTCACCTATTGGACGCCCTCCAGCTATGAGCAACGTTTACCGGAGAAATAGCATGAAGATCGATTCCGACGATTTCCGTGTGCGCGAAGGAAAGAAGATTAAGCTGAAAAAGTGGCCGACTGAGGTGACACCCTATTACAGCTCGGAAAAGGAGCTCAAAAAGACCCTCAGCGATCGAACCGAGGAGCTGAGCGATTTACAAAGTTTGCTCTACGCATCGAATCGTTATGCCGTGCTCCTGATCTTTCAGGGAATGGACGCGGCCGGCAAGGACAGCGCCATCAAGCATGTGATGTCCGGGGTCGATCCGCAGGGCTGTCAGGTATTCAGTTTCAAGCAACCGAGCCAGGAGGAATTGGAGCATGATTTTCTATGGCGCACGACACGATGCCTGCCGGAACGCGGCCGCATCGGCATTTTCAATCGGTCGTACTACGAAGAAGTTCTGGTCGTGAGGGTTCACCTGGAGCTGCTTCGTAACGAGGGATTTCCGGATGAGGCGCTCGACGACAAAACCATCTGGCGAGATCGCTACGAATCCATCCGCAACCTCGAGGCGCATCTGCATCGCAACGCCACACGGATCGTCAAGTTCTTCCTCCACCTCTCGAAAGAGGAACAGCGCAAGCGTTTCCTGGCGCGCATAGACGAGCCGGACAAAAATTGGAAATTCAGCAAAGCGGATCTCGAAGAGCGAGAACGCTGGCGAGACTATATGACGGCGTACGAGGCGTGCCTGAGCGCCACCAGTACCACGCATTCGCCGTGGTACGTCGTTCCTGCCGACGATAAGAAGAATGCCCGCCTGATCATCTCCCGGATCATCTTGGACACTCTCAAGAGTTTAAAGATGGAATATCCGAAAGTCAGCGCGGAACACCGCAAAGAATTGGGGCTGCTGCGCAAGCTGCTCGCCAAAAGCTGACGGACACTACTTGATCTCGTACCGTTTCACGGTTGCCCGTCCGCCCTGCAACCCGCGCGCATGTTTCTGGATCTCTGCATGAGCGTCACTCGCCCGGTACTTATCGATGTTCGCCTGGCTATCCCATTCCGAGTAGGAAATAAATTC
>WNFV01008066.1_pt1 | contig 11989 bp, 7 predicted proteins | sample 5400101 | NCBI WGS metagenome assembly WNFV01 (sample SAMN13153361, study PRJNA577476) | soil metagenome | isolation source: 115 cm soil or saprolite under grassland replicate 1 | place: USA:California | collected 2016-06-15
CGGGCGTAATGGGGTAGCCCGCGAAGAGCATCTTCTCGAGCCCCGCCGCGCGCATCCCCGCGAGCAGTCCCCAGGCGACCGCCTCCGTGCCGCTCACCGTGCGGTAGACGCCCGGCGTGACGGGCGCGCGCCGCACCGTATAGCCGACGCCGTACTCCGACATTTCGGCCGTCTCGCCGAAGGCGTGCCCCGCATTCAGCGCCGCGACGTTCGCCTGCGCGATCTCGGGGCGCGCCGCGAACTTCCGCTTCAGCCATTCGATGGTGGCCGCGCGATCGCGCCCGTACATCCACAGCATCAGCCCCAGCGCCCACATGTTGCGGCAGCGATGCGCTTCGCGCGTGTGGAGCCCGAAGCTCTGCACCGCGTCGAGGGTGAGCTTGGTGATGTCGAGCTTCAACACCTGGTAGGGTGCGAGCGAGCCGTCGTCGAGCGGGTTGGCTGGGAACTCGGCCTTCGCGAGGTTCCGCTCGGTGAAGGCTCCCGTGTCCGCGACGATGGTGCCGCCGAGCCGCAAGTCCCTCAGATCGACCTTGAGCGCGGCGGGGTTCATCGCGACGAGCACGTCCACCTCGTCGCCGGGCGTCATCACGTCCACCGCCCCGAAGTGAATCTGGAACGCCGACACGCCATAGGGCGTGCCGGCGGGAGCGCGGATCTCGGCCGGGTAATCGGGGAAGGTCGTGAGGTCGTTGCCGGCGAGCGCCGTTTCAATCGTGAAGCGCCCGCCGGTCACCTGCATCCCGTCGCCCGAGTCGCCGGCGAACCGGATGACGACGGAGTCGCGGGATTCGCGCGTGGGCAATGTCGCGCTGGTGGGCATCTTCAACAAAACTAACGGGTTGGCACGCGCGCGGAAGGGGGAGATGTTGCCGCCGGTGAACGGGGCGCCCCGGGCTGACGCCCGGGGCTATGCAGTTCCACGCGCACTCTCACTCTCCACTCGGTGAACAGGGACGCCGAGGCATAGCCCCGGGCGTGAGCCCGGGGCTAACCATCGCCCGTCACTCTCACAACTGGCACCACGTCCCCGATCGGTCGCGGTCTCCTCGTTCGGCTCGTATCGTTCGAGCAATCCCCAGCGGAGGGTCCCAGTGGCCTCGACAGTGGGGCGCGCCGGCCCGCGTGTGAGCCGATTGATCGGAGTTGTGTCGGTCGTGCCCCGGACAACGTCTCTCAAGGTCGAGGCTCGGAACGGTTCTCACCGGCTCGAGGCCGCTGCGGCACATGAGCGATCCACGTCGATCCATTTTTGGCCTGCGCCCACGCTCTAGCGTCGGTTCGTGGGTGGTCCTCGCATGTCTGGGCTCCGCGGCGTTGGGGCAGGAGCGGCCGCTCGGCGTCCTGGACATACGGATTCCATTGGGACCACCGCAGGCTCTCGTCGTCGTATTCAATCAGCCCGTCGCGCCGGACACATGGTCTCCTGGTCAGGTCCCGATGGGCCTGCACATCGTCCCGTCTGTGGCCGGACGGTACGATTGGCCGGATTCGGTCACGCTGCGCTTCATCCCAGCCAAACCATTCGCCCCTGCTGTCTACTACGCCGTCACCCTGGACTCGACGTTCGCGGGGCGCGACGGGGCGCGGCTGGAACGCAACGCCACCTATCGTCTCCAGCCTGAGGTCCTGCGGACGGACGTTGTCCTGCGCCGCCAAGGCAACTCCCTCAGCGACCCCCTCGACCTCGTCTTCAGCCGGTCCGCCGGTATGGCGGGTAACACGAGCGACCGTCCTCCTCGTGGCGTCACCCTCACCCCGGCAACGGAGGGTCGATGGCTGTGGCTGGATTCTCTTCGGCTTCGGTTCACTCCGGCCCGGCCGTTCGTCGCCGGGGTGCAGTACGCGATCGTCGTCGATTCGACCTTCCTAGGCCCTTCCGGGATCGGCTTGCACGCGCACGCCGTGCTCCGATTCCCTGACCCAGTCTGGATAATGTGGCACCGGCTGCCTGGGTCACCTACAGATCCTCTGATCCTCAAGTTCAGTGCCCCTATCGCGCTCGCGGCCTCTCCCGAGAGCCTCCTGTCGATCGACCCGCGGGTCGACGGCGTCATCACGCTGCCCGACTCGATGACGCTCCAGTTCACCCCCCGGACGCGGTTCAAGCCGGGCATCGACTACGTCGCACGGCTGTCGGACAGACTCCATGCCGTTAATGGCGCTCGACTCGTCGCGTCCAGGTTGTGGGCGGCGGAGTTCGCCTTCTGGCTCCAGCTGGTGGAACGCCCATTGGAGCTCGTCCGGCCCACAGAGCCTCTCACGTTCCGCTTCAACCACCGGGTCCAACCGTCGTCCGGGGCCGGGAGAGCGCTGCCACGGTGGATTCGACTTGACCCGCGCGTGCCCGGCCATGTCGAGTGGCCAGACTCGAAGACCCTGCGTTTCATCCCCGCCTCCCCGTTGACCCCTGGGAGAAGGTACGTCTTCACCCTGGGACAGGACTTTGTGACGCCGGACGGTTTCCGTCTGGCCCACTCGATCACCGTGACGATCAGGACGGGGATGCGGCTTGGGAGCTACAGCTATTCGGTGCGTCTAGTGGGGCCCATCACGATAGGCGTTTGGCCAGGCGCTGGTCGCCACATCTCAGTCAAGCCCGACACGAGGATGCCGCTGCGTGGCTTCCGTATCGACCCCCCCGTCCAGGGGTCCCTGTGGTGGACCCGCGATGGCCACGTGGAATTCCGGCCGGACTCCGTGCTCCAGCCCAACACCGAGTACCGGCTCTTCTTCGACACGACGTTTCGAGCGCCCGACGGACTGCCGCTGCTCGAGCCCGAGACCATCCAGGTAAGCACAGGGAGGCGGGGCCTGCTCGCCGCGTGGCCGGTTTCCGCGTACGCCTCCTCGTTCGTCTCCTCGAGGACGCGGTTCAGGTTCGTGATGTCGGAGCCGACCGACCCCGAGGCGTGGGCTGATTCGCTCCACATGGCGCCGCAGGGCTACTTCCGGCCGGGCCACCCGTGCCGGAGTCTCACAACGGTCCGTTTTCGGGCCCAGCCTCCACAACCGCTGCGGCTCGGCGACTCGCTGTTCGGAGACCTCCGCTTGCCGGGCGGGGTGAAGGTCTTCGACTCCATCTTGCTTGCACGTGCGACCCCCAGCGTGATCACGGTGGTCCCCGACCGCGACCTGCCTGCGGGGTGCGTCGGAATTCTGACCGTCGGTGTGCGCGTCGCGTTGGCCTACCAGCTGGCGTGGCCTTTCCAGACGGCGGGCGAGTTCCGTCTGCTGTCCGCCCGCGCCATCCCGCGCGAGCCCGTCCCGCCAGAGCTCGGCTATGGCGTCGGGGCGGAGTTGACCTTCACCACACCCGTCAGCGAGAGCGAGCTCCAGCGTCACGTCCGCATCGCGCCATCAGTCGCCGCCCGCTTCGTTGGGGGACGATCGCCGCACGGGCCGCCAGCCACAGTTTGGGAGCTGCAGGCCGCCTTTGTGCCCGCGACCAGCTACCGCGTGTCCGCGGACAGCGCGCTCCGAGACGCTTTCGGCCAACGCCTTGCGGAGTCGTTCGAGTACACCTTTACGACGGCTCCTGCGAAGCCGGCAATCACCTACCAGAGTACTCACCGAACGGTCTCGACCCGTGCAGTCCCGAGCGTGGAGGTCACGTCGATCAACGTGAGCGAGCTCCGCGTGTGCAGCGCGCGCGTTCCCGACTCGGCGCGGACACGACTGGTGAGCGGCGGTTGGTGGAACGGATGGTGGACATGGAGCGGGATCGACTCGGTTTCGAGTGAATCCACCGAATGCCGACGCCTGGCCGTGCGCGCTTCACCCAGGGACAGCGTGCGTTCCACTATCGAGGTTCCGTGGAAGCCGGCGTGGAGGTCGCGGCCCGCCGGCCTGTACGCCGTGCGGGTCTCGAGTCCTGAAGCGCCACGCGATTCGCGCACTCCGTCGATGGTCGTGTTTCACGTTACCGATCTCGCGGTCCACGCGCGGCTTGACCGCGACCGCGCAACGGTTCTGGTCGCCAACCGCTCGGATGGGGCGCCCGTGGCCCGCGCCGCCGTCACGGCGACAACTTGCAGCGGCGACGTCATCGCCACGGCGGCGACCGACCGATCGGGTCTCGCCGAGCTGGCCGGCATGGCCAGGGCCGAGCAGCGGGCGCGCGTCGGTTGCGATCCGTCGAGCTGGCGAATACTCGAGGTGACGACGCCATACGACTATGACGCGCTGAACGTGCCGATGAGCGGCAGCAGGGAAACCCTCGTCGGTGCGCTCCCGGCGGCGGTCGTCATCACAGACCGCCTGGTGTATCGGCGAGGGGATTCGATTCGAGCGAGAACGGTCGTGCGACGTCCTTCACGTGACTCCATCCGGTGGGTAGTCGTCGGCAGTGAGCGGGACGGACTGCAGCGGCGTCCGGTGCTCGACACGATCATTCCGCTCTCACGCGCCGGGACTGCTGAGCTCGTGTACGCCGCCGGACCTCGATTCTCTTCCGGGATCTATCAGACGGCCCTCCTGGTGAGGCGGTTGGGCCGCTGGCGCGAATTGGCGGATGCGATCTTCTGGATCACCGAAGATCCTGCACCCAGGGTCTACCTTTCCCTGATCCCCGACCGGCGCTGGGGCGCGCGTGGCGATTCTGTGCGCTTCGTGGTCGAGGCGTGGAATCGGAACGGCACACCGGCCCGCGGGGTGGTTGAAGTGACTTGGGCGGGGAGCCACCTGAACCCATATGCCGTCGTCCCGGTGCCGCAGGACTTCACTACGGCCGAGGTCAGCGCGCCACGGGGAGGTGATTCGCCCGACGCAACCGGCGGCCGTCGCACCTTGACCCTGAACGGCGCTGGCAAGGGACGATTCACGCTCCGGCTTCCGGAGCGCGCGCCGTCGTGGCCTTGGAGAATGACCGTCCGGGCGACGCTGCGGGGGACGGAAGGGCCGACGCAGGAGGGCCACACATCGGTGGACGTCTATCCAGCCGGGTTCAACCTGGCGATCAGCACCAGGCCCGATGGGCGCAGCGCCATCCTGGGCGCTCGCGATTCGGTCGATGTCGTGGCGCTGCGACCGGACGGGACGCCGGTGCCCGGCGTCTGGATCGAGGGCCTCCTGGCGGGACGTAAGTGGAGTGCGGATCCACAGGAGGGCGACTCTCTGCCGGGCCCCGGGGGCGCCATGGTGCCGGATACGCTGGACCGTTGCAGCGTGACGACGACGGATCGACCCGCGCGCTGTGTGTTACGCCGGTTCCCTCAAGGGTACGCCTCTGTCTTCTTCACTGCGAAGGATTCGCAGGGACGCGGCGTGGAGATCGAAAGGCTGGCCTCCTACTCACTCGCCCCCGAGTGGAGCAGCGCGTTCAGGTCCGATGAGCCCGCCCTCGCGGTTGACCGTCCCAGCTTCCAGGTGGGCGACACCGCCGTGGTCAGGATCGAAAACGGTGGACTCGGCGGGAACGCCTGGCTGACGGTTGCGTCCGGGGACCGCATCGAGAGCCATGTCCTGCGGCTTTCCGGCAGCGTCGACACCATCCGGTTGCCGATTCGGACGCGCCACGTACCCCGGGTGACCGTGACGGCGACCGTCTGGTATCCGGAACGTAGCGGCCAGATCGTGAACCGCGTCGCGACGACCAGCCAGATCGACTTGGAGGTGCGGGATCCGGCTGAGACCATGAAGGTGACGATGCAGCTGCCCGACCGTGCCGAGGCTGCCTCGACGCGCGCAATAGCGATCACAACGGACACCGGCCAAGGCGCGCTCGATCCGGCGGAGATTCTGGTGTGGGCCATCGACGAGCGCCTCGCGGCAGTCGATAGCCAGCGCATGCCCGATGTGGCCCGCGCGCTGCTGCGACCTCCTCCCGCCGGGCGTTTGACGGTTTCCTCGCTCCGCGATCCCGCCCCGGTCGCGTTCGTACCAATTGATCCGGGCTCGAGCATTCCGGAAGGGACGTGGGACGAGGATCCCGGGGTGTTGCGGTACGGGCCATGGGGCGAGCGGGGCGCCAGGCAACTGGACGATTCTCCCGGCCCGCTCTTTCTGGGGGCGGCGCGCGCTCGCCGCGACGGCACCGCGACCCTCAACGTGCGGCTGCCCGAAGCGGCCGGGCGGTACCGGGTGATCGCCGTCGCATTGACGAGAGCCCGTCTCGGAAGGGCCGAGGGCATCATCACCGTCGGTCCGCGGCAGTAGCTCCCCGCCACGGCTTGCTGACCGCACGATGGGCTTGGGCAATTGCGGTCGGCCGGTATCCACACGTTGTGCTTCGCCCGCATCGCGACGATGAGCCCGGCGATCGTGACCTGTGGCGAAGGAGGTGCCGCTGTTAGGAGAGGGTTGGTCCTGCCTGCGCGCGCCCGGCCCGTCCTTGGGTAGCGACCTTAGGATAGACGGGCGTGCGACAGTACACCTTCCTTGCAACTCCCACGCCGGGTTCGGAATTGAGTTGCGTCACGGTCGAGTCAACGCCGCAATCGAGTCAAACTGCCGCAAAGGTCAGCCCCGGATCCGCCATTGCACGATGTATTCCGAAGGCCGGGGGACTCCACCGCCCGCTCAGCAACGACCTCTCAGCAACGCCTCTGGAGCAGCCACACGGACAGCAGAATCGCCGATTGAGCAACCCCATGCGTACGGAGCGTTCACGGCTTCAAGGGCCACGTCTCCGCCTAGGTTGCCCGAAGGCGCTATCCGGGTTCAACCGCCAGTCGGCCCGCTGCATGCCGGCACCGTCGTTGGGACGGAGATACCCGAATTCGTCCGAACTGACCAGGTCTGGGAGGGCGTCCTCAACTTGACCGAGACTTTGTAACGCGGCGATCGCGGAAAACACTCTTTCGTTCGTGGAATCCGGGGGCACTTGAACATAGTACACACCCTCCATCCCCTCGAAGGGGACTCCACCAACGACTGTCCCGCTGACAAGATCGATCGCGTTCTGCCGCTGCACCTGCGTAGCGTCTTGGATGAATCTAACGAGGACGAGGTCGCGCACGAACCGACCACTGACCCGGGCTGCGTTTGTTACCCACAGCGACGGCGCGCGAAGCCAGTTGGGGACTGAATCAGGCGCGCTCATGGGCACGACCTGAGAAAGGGCCGCGTATGGATTGATGAGTCCATAAAGAACAAGAGGCATGGCGGCTGCGATGACTGCTCGGCGGGTCGTCATGATGCCCTCCCTTTCGTGGCGAGAATCCGCCGATCCGGCTGATCGCTGTGAGCTAACGGGGACTGGTCTTGGCTCCAAGAAGACGCCCCCACCGCTCCCATTTGCACAAGCGACCCGGTGGTGACGGTGCGCCTTCGCTCCCTGCCGGAGCCCCTACTTCCCAAACGAATGCTCCGGCCCCGGATATCGCCCCTCGCGCACCTCGGCGGCGAAGCGCTTCACCGCCTCGCGCGCGTCGTCGGCCGCCGCGTGGCGCCTCACCTGTTCGGGTAGCGCGAGCGGATCTGTAGGCGACCCCGCCATTGAGGGATGTGGGTGGAGAAGACGCCAGCCTCCTTGTCGATCTCTCGAGCGAGGGAGTCGATCGCCGCGTAGGTGCCGCCGGGATCGGGTGCTTGCAGGTAGTACACCGGGTGTGGGAAAGCCACTCCTCCGGCGACGATCACGGCCTGGTACCTGGTGAAGATGGCTCGAATCGTGCGACCGCTGGTCGTGTCATCGAACAGAACCCCGACAACATCACGGTAATATCGTTCGGCGGTTCCGAAGGGCGAGGGCAATGTTTCTGGGGAATCGTCGGGGGAGAGCGGCGGACTTTGGTCAATGGCGGTCGGCTGGTATCCACATGTCGGTGCCGGCCCACGCGCTGCCGGCGGCTACGGCGGTGCTACCCCGCCGCACGTGCGCAAACGGCCTTCGCTCCTCGCCGTCGAGTAGGGCCGAGTCAGCCGGATTGGGCCATGGCTCAGGGAATCCGCGGGGCACGATCACTCTCGAGCGGGCTCAAGCGGCGAGAAGTCCAGCGACACAGCGACGAAGATCTCCGGTTCGTTGTTCAACTGCTCCAACACGGTGAAGAGAGCCTCCAACGACGAGCCGGGGTCGGGGATTCCCGCGAAGAACTGACCGGATCGCGTGACACCCACGACCGTCATCCTATGCCGGTTGAAGAACGCGACCTTCGCTGAGTCGGAAACGTTGTCCTTAAACCGCAGCGTGATGTTGGCCCGATACAGAAACCGGCCGCTTGGTAGCTGAACCAGGCCCGAGGTGTCGAGTCGGGGAAAGCTATCGATCAGCAGTGGCCAAGGCGGCTTCTGTTGGTTAGCACGGTAGACGAGTGAATCAGGGCTCCGCCGTATCTGCGCCGCCGCCATGCGCGGCGTGGCGGTCGCTAGAATCGGAACAAGCACCGCGACAGGTACGACGCGCCCCCGAAACATATTGCCTCCGATTTTAGCGGATCCTCGTCGCGGCGTGCAGTCGCAAGCTCACGGCATCTTGCATTCCACGGTGACCTCGCGATCGCGAAACAGTACTACGCGGACGGACGTTGGGACCTCGACGATGTCCACGGGACTAGTCAGCGCCATGCCCTGGATACACAGGCTCCCAGGGCTGCTCAGCACCACGTGGACTTCCATCGATGGTCCCCGCACGACCACAGAATCGATCGTGATGCCAAATCCCGTGCTGGGCCTGCTGCCCATGGCCGCGACGATCACCATGTTGTGCTCGAACTCGATCCGCGGCATCGGACGCGCACTCGGGTCGCCGCGGACCGCCTCTGCCCACAGCCGTCGGAAGCTCCCGGAATCCCTCGCCACGGCGCGCAGCGGGGAGGCAAGGCCGGAGTGGGGTGATCGGAGGAGATGTTTGAGAGAATCCGCGGTCGAGTACGCGGCCGGCGACGGCTGCGCCGGCCGCAGCATCAGCACAACCAGCTTGGCGGCTGCGATCACTGCTCGGCCGATCGTCATAGTCTTGATTCCAAGAGACGCCTTGAACGCCTTTGTTTGCACAACTGCCCGGAGCGAGACCGGTAATTGAAGCGGTAGGTTCCGATTGATCGTATCCGCGGTCGGCTGGTAGCTTGGTCAGCACGGTAAGGCTTGATGAAGCGTGCGAGCTGCATAGCCCCGGGCGTCAGCCCGGGGCTCACCAACCGCCGGGGATCATAACCACCAGCGGGCAGATCGCGACGCGCGTCATCGTAGTGGCGCAGCATGCAGCGCCCTTACACTGGCCGGGCCTCTGGCCCGTAAACCGGCCGGTCGTGCAACCCCGCTTCAGCGGGGAGAGGCCGAGCCGCGGCTTGAGCCGCGCCTATCGAGCGGGGGCTTGGGAGCTCCGCTACTTCCCGAACGAATGCTCCGGCCCCGGATACCGCCCCTCGCGCACCTCGGCGGCGAAGCGCTTCACCGCCTCGCGCGCGTCGTCGGCCAGCGCCGCGTAGCGCTTCACGAACTTCGCGCTGAAGCGCTCGTTCAACCCGAGCATGTCGTGGAGCACCAGCACCTGGCCGTCGCACGCCGGGCCCGCGCCGATGCCGATGGTGGGAATGGTGAGCGACTTGGTGATCTGGGACGCCAGCGGCGCGGGGATCAGCTCGAGCACGATCGCGAAGGCGCCGGCCGCCTCGAGCGCCTGCGCGTCCTGCTTCAGCCGCTCGGCCGTCCGCTCGTCCCTGCCCTGCACGTGGTAGCCGCCGAGCGCGTGCACCGACTGTGGCGTGAGGCCGAGGTGGCCCATGACCGGGATGCCCACGTCCACCAGCGCGCGCACGGTCTCGGCGACCGGCTTCCCGCCCTCGAGCTTCACGCCGTGGCACCCCGTCTCTGCCATCACCCGGCCGCAGTTGCGGATCGCGTCTTCGCGTGACACCTGATACGTGAGAAATGGCATGTCGCACACCACCATGGCGCGCTCGGCGCCGCGGCGCACGATCTTCGTGTGATAGATCATCTGGTCGAGCGTCGCCGACAGCGTCGTCTCGGCGCCCGCGAGCACCTGGTTCACCGAATCGCCCACCAGCAAGACATCCACCCCGCTCCCGTCGAGCAGGCGGGCGAACAGCGCGTCGTAGCAGGTGAGCACCACGATCCGCTCCCCGCGCTGCTTCATGCCGAGCAGCTCGTGCACGGTGACGGGTCGGTGCTGTTCAGCCATCGGGGGAGGCGGTGGAGGTTGTGGAGGTGGGGGTTCCGTCCAGCTCCGCGATCTCGCGCAGCCAGAAGTCGCGCCGCGGCAGCTCGGGATGGGGGATGGTGAGCTCCGGCTCGCGTACGGCCCGGTCGCCGAAGCGCACGATATCCAAGTCCAGCGTCCGCGGGCCCCACCGCTCCCCGCGCACGCGCCCGCGCTCGGCCTCGATGGCGTGCAGCAGCGCGAGCAGCTCCGCCGGCTCGAGCTCCGTCTCGAGCAGGACCATCTGGTTCAGGTACGGCCCCTGGTGGACGGGGCCGATGGGCGCGGTCTCCTCCACGCGGGACGCCTTCAGCAGGCGGGAGCGCGGCAGCCCCGCGAGCCGCGCGCGGGCGTGGGCGAGGTGGCCCGCGCGATCCCCCAGATTGGACCCCAGCGCCACGTAGACCCGCTCGCCCATGGGCACGGGAGAATGGTAAGCGGCCTACGCGACGCTGGCAAAGCTGCGGGTCAGCTCCCGCAGCATCGCGGCCACGTCCTCCAGCTCGTGGGTCGCCCGCTCGAGGTCCGAGAGGCGGCGCGCGGCCTCGCTCGCGCGGGTCGCCACGTCGTCCGCCTCCGCGCGGTTCTTCCCGGCGATCTGCGCCACGGCGTGGATCCGGTCCCGCAGGCGCGCGAACGCCTGGTCCTGCTCGCCCGCGGCTTCGGCGATGCGGCGGGCGTGCCCGGTCGCCTCCGCCGTCGCGGCGACGATGGCGTCCAGGGCCCCCAGCGCCGCCGACGACACTTCCTCCACGCCCCCGACGTTCACCTGGCCGCGGCGCATCTGCTCGACCACCTCGCCGACTTGCCGCTGAACGTCCTGCACCAGCTCTCCCGCCTCGACCGCGGCGGTGGCGCTCTGCTCGGCGAGGCGCCGGATCTCCTCGGCGACCACCGCGAATCCCTTGCCGTGCGTTCCCGCGCGGGCCGCCTCGATCGCCGCGTTCAGCGCGAGCAGGTTCGTCATGTCGGCCAGTTCCCGGATCGACGCGATGAAGCCCGTGATGCGGCGGCTCACCTGGCCCAGCTGCTGCACCTTGGCCGAGCTCTCGCCCACGAACGACTTGAGCGCCACGAGCCGCTCGATGGCGTCGCGGATCTGCTGGCGGTTGCGGTGCGCCACCTCGCTGGCCATGCTCGAGGCCTGCGCCGCCTGGGTCCCGTCCCGGGACACACGCCGCGACACCTGGGCGAGGCTCTCGGTGGCCTCGAGCCCGCCCGACACCTCGCTCTCCTCGGTGAGCACGCCCGCGCGGATCGCGCCCGTGGACTGAGCCACCGCCCCCGCCGCCTCCCGCAGCGCCTGGGCGGCCCGCGCCAGCGTCGCGAGCTGCCGCGTCATGGACTCGACCGTTTCCACCAGCGGCCGGCGCAGCTCGGTGATGTGGATCGCGGTCGCGAGCTGGGTCGCGAACGTGGTGATCTTGCGCACGTCCCGTGACCGATACCCCTTCCGGCCGGGGTGCTCGAGCTCGAGGGTGCCGAGCACGTGGTCGCCGAACTTGAGCGGCGCCATGACGAGGCTCCGCACCGCGAGCGGCGCATCCGCGATGCGCTGGTCGCGCGTGACGTCGTCGATCACCACGGTCTCCCCGCTTTGCACGACCTGGTCCCGCAGCGCGGCGGTGTCCGCGGACGGCTCGCCCCGCTCGGCGCGGCCGCGCTCGCTCCGGTACGCGAGCTGCAGCGTGGCGTCGCGCCGCCAGTAGATCCGGAAATCGCCCCAGTCCACCAGGCGATCCGCGAGGCGCTCGATCCGCCGGAACGAATCCTCGAGGCTGATGCTGCTGGTGATCAGCGCCTCGACGGCGTGGATCTTGTTCTGCTCCTCCGCCGAGATGGCCTCCTCGAGCATCGTCTTGAAGAGCAGGCCGAGGAACACCAGCA
>WNFV01008067.1_pt1 | contig 11989 bp, 13 predicted proteins | sample 5400101 | NCBI WGS metagenome assembly WNFV01 (sample SAMN13153361, study PRJNA577476) | soil metagenome | isolation source: 115 cm soil or saprolite under grassland replicate 1 | place: USA:California | collected 2016-06-15
CATCGGCGTGCCGAGCGGGAACTGGTGCGACGGCGTCACGTAGACCACCGCGGCGTCGTCCGGCAAGGCGTCCACCACCAGGCCCTGGCCGTCCACCGGCACCCCGGCCACCCGCGCCCCGTGCGAGGCGAACAGCGACCGCGCCGGCGGGTACCCGGGCTCCTCCACCGCGACGCACCCGCCCGGCTCGACCAGCACCCGGGCGATCAGGTCCAGCGCCTGCTGCGCGCCGTTCGTGACGATCACGTCGTCCGCGCCGGTCCGCACCGACCGCGACACCCCGATGTAGCGCGCGATCGCCTCGCGTAACGCCCGGTGCCCGCCGGGCCCCGCGTACGACGAGACCCGGATCGCGGACGCGCGCAGCTCCCGGTTCACCAGCCGCCGCCAGGTCTCCAGCGGGAACAACGCCGGGTCCGGCAGCCCGACCCCGAAGTCGTACGGCGGCCGCCGGGCGTCGCGCTCGCTTGCCGGGGGCAACGACTGCCACAACCACCGAGGCCGCACCTCGCCGGCCGGCGCGGACCGCGCGCGCAGCCGGGTCAGCGGCTCGCCGCTCACGAACGTCCCCGCCCCGACCCTGCCGACCAGGAACCCCTCGGCGGTCAGCCGGTCGTACGCCGTCGCGACCGTGTTCCTCGACACCTCCAGCTGCCGGGCCAGGTCCCGTGTCGGCGGCAGCCGCTCCCCCGCCCGCAGCCGGCCGTCCAGAATCGCGTCCAGCAACTGCCGGTAGATCCGCGCGGCCAGGTCCCCGCGCCCCGCCAGGTTCAACTGTACGTCCACGACACGCACCCTACATTGGCCCAAACATCGCCGCATCGATTGGTTCTTACGACAGGCCAATGCGATCCCATACCGTCAACCCCATGAGCAGCCAGAAGACTTACGCCGAACTGCCTCTGACCAACAGCGATGCGGGAGGGCGCCGGCCGGGGCGGACGCTGGCCGCCGCGCAGCTGGCGAGCTCGCTCGGCGACGGCGTGTTCCTGGTGACGTCGGCGCTGTACTTCACCAGAGTGGTCGGGCTGACCGCCGGCCAGGTCGGCGCCGCGCTGACGATCGGCTGGGCCGTCGGGCTGCTGGCCGGCGTGCCGCTCGGCAGCGTCGCCGACCGGCGCGGTTCGCGCGGTACCGCGGTCGTGCTCGCGGCGACCACGGCGCTCGCCGTCGCGTCGCTGCTGGTCGCGCGGTCGTTCCCGGCGTTCCTCGCCGGGGTCTGTGTCTACACCGCCTCGCAGACCGGGCTGGCGGCGGCGCGGCAGGCATTGCTGGCCGCCCTCGTGCCGCCGCGGAGCGGACCCGGACGCGGGCCTGGCTGCAGTCCACCGCGAACGCCGGGCTCGCCGTCGGCGCGACCATCGGCGGTGCCGCGCTGTACCTCGACGCCGCGCCGGCCTACCTGGCCGCGTTCGCGCTCGACGCCGTCAGCTTCGTCGTCGCCGCGGTGCTCCTGCGCCGGCTGCCCGTCGTACGGCCGGTCCTGAAGGTCGCCGGGGAGCCCGCGCTGGCGGTGCTGCGGGACCGCCCGTACGCGATGGTGGCGCTGCTCAACACCGTGCTGCTGCTCTACATGCCGATGCTGAGCCTGGTCGTGCCGCTGTGGATCGTTCAGCGCACCGAGGCGCCGCGCTGGATCGTCTCGGCGATGCTCATCCTCAACACGCTCAGCGTGGTGCTGTTCCAGGTCCGGGTCGCGAAGCGGGTCACCGGGCTGCGGTCCGCGACCCGGATGGTGCGCTGGGCCGGGGCGCTGATGACGGCCTGCTGCGCGGTGTTCGCGCTGTCGGCGAGCGGCCGGTCCGCGTGGTCGGCGGCCGCGATCCTGCTCGCTGCCGCCGCGCTCCAGGTGACCGCCGAGATGATGCAGGCGTCGGGCTCGTGGGAGATCAGCTTCACACTGGCGCCGGCCGACAAGCAGGGGCAGTACCAGGGCTTCTTCGGCTCCGGCGTCGCCGTCGCCCGGATGGCCGGACCGCTGCTGCTCACCACGCTGGTGCTCGGCCTCGGGCAGGCCGGCTGGATCGTCCTCGGAGGGCTGTTCCTGGTCACCGCGTGCGCGATGACGCCGGCCGTCCGCCATGCCCAGCGTCGTACGACGAACGCCCCGGCAGCCAGCGTCAGCCCGGTGCTCGCCGCGGCCTGAGCGAGCAGCGGGTCAGATCAGCGTCAGAGCAGCAGGGAAAGGCTGTGGATCGCGAGGCCGGCGAGGCCGCCGACGACGGTGCCGTTGATCCGGATGAACTGCAGGTCGCGGCCGACGTGCAGCTCGATCCGGCGGGCGGCCTCGCGGCCGTCCCAGCGGGCGATGGTGTCGGAGATGACCGAGACGATCTCGGTGCCGTACGTGCGGACCACGTAGCCGATCGCCTCCGCCGCCCGGGTGTCGACCTGGGCCTGCAGCTCGGGTTCCTCCACGAGGCGGCGGCCGAGGTCCAGCAGCGCCTCCCAGGCCCGGATCCGCAGAGGCCCGTCAACGTCGGCGGCCGCGTCCAGCAGGGCGACCCGGAAGGCGTCCCACACCGCGGTCAGGCTGGTCGGTACGTCCGGATGCTCCAGCATCCGGCGCTTGAAGTTCTCGAACCGCAGCCGCATCGCCGGGTCGTCCTGCAGGTCGCCCGCGAGCCGGATCAGCAGGTCGTCGACGGCCTTGCGGGCAGGGTGGTCGGGCTTGTCCCGCACGTCGGCCAGCCAGGCCAGCAGCTCGCGGTGGATCCGGTCGATCACCAGCGAGTCGACCCACCGCGGCGACCACTTCGGCGCCCGCGGCGCGACCACCTCGGCGACCACGTCGCGGTTCTCGCGCAGCCAGCCGTACGACTCGACGATCGCGAGATCCAGCAGCGCGTGGTGCGCGCCGTCGTCGACGACCGACTCCAGCAGGTGACCCGCGATCGGGCTCAGCGGCTCGTCCGCGAACCGCGGCAGCAGCGACCGCTCCATGAAGGCGGTGACGTCGGAGTCCCGAAGCATCGGCAGCACCCGGCCGACCCCGTCGGCGACGACCTCGACGACCCGGTCGGCGTGCCGCCCGGTGCGCAGCCACTCCCCGGCCCGGCGCGCCACGCGCGCCTCGGTCATCTTCTGGTGTACGACGTGCTCGGCGAGGAAGTTGTCGGTGACGAACTCCTCCAGGCTCTCGGCCAGGGCGTCCTTGCGGGTCGGCACGATCGCGGTGTGCGGGATCGGCAGCCCGAGCGGGTGCCGGAACAGCGCGGTCACGGCGAACCAGTCCGCCAGCGCGCCCACCATCGCCGCCTCGGCGGCGGCGTTCACGAAACCCCACACACCGCCGCGGTCGAGCGTGGCCACATAGGTGGCCGCGGCGAGTAGCAGCAGCCCGAGCGCCACCGCGCGCATCCGCCGCAGGCCGCGCAGCCGTGCGGTGGCCGGAGCGCTCAGAGTCATCGTCGCCATGTCACCGATAGTGCCCTGCTACCGTCGGGGCCGCTGGCCGTCGCTGGGAGGGGTACGTGGACGTGGCGCAGATCAGCACCGAGGCCGAGCTGCGGGAGCTGCTCGGCGAGCCGCTGCCGAGGGCCGCGAACAAGGCCCGGCCGCGGCTGCACGAGCTGGACCGGCAGTGGCTGGCCGCGTCCCGGTTCTGCCTGGTCGCGACGTCGGCCGCCGACGGCACCTGCGACGTGTCGCCCAAGGGCGACCCGGCCGGGTTCACCGTCGTCCTCGACGACACCACCATCGCGATCCCGGAGCGGCGCGGGAACCGCCGCGCGGACGGGTTCCGCAACATCCTGACCAACCCGCACGTCGGCCTGATCTACCTGCTGCCCGGCCGCGGCGACACGCTGCGGATCAACGGCCGCGCCCGACTGGTCCGCGACGCGCCGTACTTCGACCGGATGGTGGTCAAGGGCGTCCGGCCGGTGCTGGCGCTGGAGATGGAGATCGAGGAGATCTTCCACCACTGCTCGAAGGCGTTCCTGCGCTCCAAGCTGTGGGACAGCACCACCTGGACCCCGGAGGCCGTGCCGCCGAGACCGGTCATCGCGAAGGCCATGGAGGCGCCGGACTCCGACCTCGCCGAGCTCGAGCGCTACTACGGGTCGGCGTACGAGACCGACGAGAACCTCTACGGCTCGCCGGTGGCGTAGTCGTACGCCTCCGTCAGCCAGTCCCGCAGCTCGTCGTCGACCTGGCCGGTCGCGGTCAGCCGTACGACGTGCCAGGTCGTCGTGGCCGACACCGGCATCCGCCGCAGCACGCGCGGCGAGTCGACCGAACGCGGCAGCAGCAGCTCGAGCGACAGCGCCCGCGCCATCGGCCGGACCTCGGCGAGCTTGCGGTCGGACTTGAGGAACACCCCGACCTTCACGGCGTCGACGTGCACGGGCCCGAGCGACTCCAGGTGGGCCAGGATCTCTTCGTACACCTCCCGTTGCGCCGGCGGCCGGCCCGCGAAGACCTCGTCGTCCGTGCAGCCCGGCGCGCAGACGTGGGCCTGGTTGCGATTGCCGAACTCCCGCCCGCACTCCGGGCACTGCCAGCGCGCCATGCTCCTCAGGATCGCAGTCGGGTGCGCGCCTCGTCCCACGACGGCGGCAGGGCGTCGCCGGCCACGTCGTAGAACACGAACTTCGAGTCCGCCATCCCGGCCCGGTGCCGGGTCATCGTCGACCGGTGCGGCTCGGCGCGCACGAACGAGGTGATCGCGTCCCGGTCCCGCCACGCGCTCAGCGTGTAGAACTCCCGGGCCAGCGGCCGCGCGACCAGCGACACCCCGAACGCGCCGTCCGCACCGGTGGCCTGGGCGCGGATCCGCATCGCGTCGTACAGGAACCTGGGCACCCGCAGCAGCGAGGTGAGCTTGAAGTGCGACGCCATCACGACAACCTCGGCGTCGGCGGCGGGCTGGGCGATCCGGGTCCACGGCAGGGTCGGCACTGAGGGCTCCTTGTGTCGGCGGCGAGTGCCGACCCTACCCGGCGGACAACGCTGATGCGGAGTGTCGGTGGCATGCGTCAGGATGTCAGGTGTGAACTCGCAAACGACTCCTGACAAGGCTCCACTCCGCTCCTGGCTCCCGGGCATGGTCGCGCTCGCCGCGATCTGGGGCTTCAGCTTCCTGTTCATCGCCGTCGGGGTCCGCGAACTGCATCCGGCGTACGTCGCGCTGGGCCGGGTCGCCACCGGCGCGCTGACCCTGCTGGTGGTGATGGCGGTACGACGTGAGCCGCTGCCGAGCTCGCCGCGGCTGTGGGGTCACTTCCTGGTGCTCGGCGCGGTGGGCGCGGCCGTCCCTTTCATGCTGTTCGGGTACGGCGAGGAGCGGATCCCGTCACTGCTGGCCGGGATCTGGAACGGCACCACCCCGCTGGTCGTGCTGCCGATCGCGGTCCTGGTGTTCCGCACCGAGCGGTTCAGCGCCCAGCGCGCGGTCGGCCTGCTGATCGGGTTCGCCGGGATGCTCGTGGTGCTCGGCGCCTGGGAGACCGGCGGTGCCGCCCTGTCTGGCCAGCTGATGTGCTTCGGGGCGGCGGCCTGCTACGGCGTCGCGATCCCGTACCAGAAGAAGTTCGTGGCGAGCGCGCCCGTATCCGGGCTGGCGCTGTCGGCCGGGTTCCTGATCGGGGCGGTCGTCGTCCTCGCGGTGCTGGCGCCGCTGATGGCCGGCGGGCTGCCGCCGGCGCCCTGGTCGCTGTCGGCCGGCGCGGTCGCGAGCGTCGTCGCGCTCGGTGCGCTCGGCAGCGGGCTGGCGTTCGTGATCAACCTGCGCAACGTGCGCCTGGTCGGGGCCAGCACGGCGTCGATGGTGACGTACCTGATCCCGGTGTTCGCGATCGGCGTCGGCGTCGTGTTCCTGCACGAGCACCTGGTCTGGTACCAGCCGGTCGGTGCGGTCGTCGTACTCACCGGAGTGGCCGAGTCACAGGGCGTGTTCCGCCGCCGCCGCACGCCGCCGGTGGTGACCGAAAAGCTTCTCCCGGCGGCGGATCCGGTCCGGTAATCCTGATCTCGGAGAAATTGTTCGTCCTTGCGGACAGGATCTGACCGCAAGGGCTCATAGCGTCGTACCAACAGCTGGATACACCACAGAGGAGACGCAGATGAGCACCGAGATCAAGCCGTTCCGCATCGACATCGCACAGGCCGACCTCGACGACCTGGCCGACCGCCTCGCTCGCACCCGGTTCACCGACCCGGCGCCCGGCGAGACCGGAGCCGACGAGGACTCGCCGTACGGCGTGCCGGTGTCACGGGTGCGGCGGCTGGTCGAGCGCTGGCGCAACGGATACGACTGGCGCGCGTGGGAGGCCAGGCTCAACGCGTACCCGCAGTTCACCACCGAGATCGACGGTCAGACCATCCACTTCCTGCACGTGAAGTCGCCGGAGCCGGACGCGCTGCCGCTGATCGTCACGCACGGCTGGCCGGGCACGGTGGTCGAGTTCCTGAACGTGATCGGGCCGCTCACCGACCCGCGGGCGCACGGCGCGGACCCGGCCCAGGCGTTCGACCTGGTGATCCCGTCTTTGCCCGGGTTCGCGTTCTCCGGCCCGACCACCGACGGCGGCTGGGGTACCGAGCGGACCGCGAAGGCGTGGGTGGAGCTGATGCACCGGCTCGGCTACGAGCGGTACGGCGCGATCGGCAACGACGGCGGCTCGATGGTCTCGCCGGAGGTCGGCCGGCACGACCCGGAGCACGTGGTCGGCGTGCATGTCACCCAGGTGTTCTCGTTCCCGTCGGGTGACCCGGCCGAGTTCGAGGGCATGTCGCCCGAGGAGCTCGAGGGCATGCAGGTGCTGAAGTGGTTCTGGGAGGAGAAGGGCGCGTTCAACCAGCTGCAGTCCCAGCAGCCGCAGAGCCTGGCGCACGCGCTGGCCGACTCCCCCGCCGGGCTGCTCGGCTGGATGGCCCAGCTGATCGACGACGCACAGGGCGACGACTTCATCATCACCAACGTCGCGCTGCACTGGCTGACCGGGACCGCGGGGTCGGCGATCCGGTTCTACTACGAGAACGCGCACGCCGGGCAGCAGCAGGCCGAGCCGACGACGGTGCCGCTGGGTCTGGGCCAGGCGAAGTCCGGTGACTTCGTCTCGATCCGCCGGTTCGCCGACCGCGACCACAAGAACATCGTGTCCTGGAACACGATCGACGCGGTCGGTCACTACACCGCGCACAGCGCCCCGTCGGCGTACGCCGGCGACGTCCGGGCGTTCTTCGCCAAGCTGTCCTGAACCTCGCTCTGACCCGGTCGGGAAGACGGGTCGGCCGGGTGGTGTTGGACCGTGACGTGGAGGTTCGTGAGGTCGAGGTCGTGGTGATCGGGGCGGGGCAGGCCGGGCTGTCGGCGGCGTACCACCTGGTGCGGCTGGGGTTCCGGCGGTACGACGAGGTGGTGGTGCTGGACCGCAACGCCTCCGCGGGTGGCGCGTGGCAGCATCGGTGGCCGTCGCTGACGATGCGGGACGTGCACGGGATCGCCAGGCTGCCCGGGTTGCGGGTGCCGGAGGCGGCCGACGGTGAGCGGGCGAGCGAGTTCGTGCCGTCGTACTTCGGGGACTACGAGCGGCGGTACGAGCTGCCGGTGCTGCGGCCGGTCGAGGTGACGGAGGTCCGGGACCGCGCCGACGGGCGGCTCGACGTGGTGACCGACAGCGGCACCTGGGTGGCGCGGCAGATCGTCAACGCGACCGGGACGTGGGACCGGCCGTTCGTGCCGTGGTACCCGGGGATCGAGACGTTCGCGGGTCGGCAGCTGCACACCGCGGACTACCGCGGGCCGGAGGAGTTCGCTGGGCAGCACGTCGTCGTGGTGGGCGGCGGGCACTCCGCCGCACAGCTGCTGGCGGAGCTGTCCGAGGTCGCGACCACGACCTGGGTGACGCGGCGGCCGCCGCTGTGGCGCACGGATGAGGACTTCGGGCCCGAGCAGGGCCGGGCGGCGGTGGCGATGGTCGACGAGAGGGTGCGGGCGGGGCTGCCGCCGCGCAGTGTGGTGAGCGTGACCGGGCTGCACCTGCGCGAGCAGGAGCGGGCCGCCGCGGAGCGGGGCGTGTACGACGCCCGCCCGATGTTCGCGCGGATCACCCCGGACGGGGTGGAATGGGCCGACGGCACCACACAGCACGCCGACGTGATCCTGTGGGCGACCGGGTTCCGGGCCGATCTCGCGCACCTGGCGCCGTTGCGGCTGCGGGAGCGGGCCGGCGGGATCCGGATGGATGGCACCCGTGCCGTCCGCGACGAGCGGGTGCACCTGGTCGGGTACGGCCCGTCGGCGAGCACGATCGGCGCGAACCGGGCCGGCCGGGCCGCGGCCGTGGAGCTGCGCGACCTGCTGCGCGGACGCCACGTCTCGATGTCGCCCGTACGACGTACGGCGTAGCGCCGGTTACGCCGCGGCGGCGATGACGGTGGCGTGGCGCGCGCACTACGGTTCGGATGATGAACGGCTACGCGTACCAGGGGCCGCAGGGGTCACCGCTGCCGTCGCCGGTGCGCCGGGCGGCGCGGTTCGTGCTGCCCGTCCTGCTCGCGGTGGTGCAGGTCGTCGGCACCACCGGCGCGGCGCGGAACCAGCCGGAACGGCGCGCGCTGGACGTGCTCGGCTACGTCCTGCTGGTCGTGTCCGCCCTGGCGCTGATCTGGATGCGCCGGTACCCGGTGCAGGTGCTGGCGTTCGTCGCCGTCGTGTTCCTGGCGTACGTGCTGCGCGAGTACCCGTGGGGGCCGGTCGCGGCGGCGCCGCTGGTCGCGACCTTCCACGCGATCCTGACCGGCCACCGGGCCGCTGCGTGGATCACTGGCACGCTGGTGCTGGCCGGGCACTTCGCCGGCCGGATCGCGCTCGACCTGGACCGGCCGAAACCGCTGGAGATGCTGGCCGTCGGCGCCTGGTTCCTGGTCCTGCTCGGCGTCGCCGAGCTGGTCAGGGTACGACGGGAGCGGGTCGCGGAGGCGACGCGCGGCCGGGCCGAGACCGAGCGCCGCCGCGCCGGCGAGGAGCGGCTGCGGATCGCCCAGGAGCTGCACGACGTGGTCGCGCACCACATCTCGCTGATCAACGTGCAGGCCGGCGTGGCGCTGCACCTGATGGACACCAAGCCCGAGCAGACCGCGACCGCGCTGGCCGCGATCAAGGACGCCAGCAAGGAGGCGCTGGTCGAGCTGCGGTCGCTGGTCGGCATCCTGCGCGACAGCGCCGAGCAGGCCCCGCGGGCACCGGTACCCGGGCTGGCCCGGCTGGACGACCTGGTCGCGCGCACCACCCAGGCCGGGCTCGACGTCACGGTCGAGGTCGACGGCGAACGTCGTACCCTGCCCGCCCAGCTCGACACCGCGGCGTACCGGATCGTCCAGGAGTCGCTCACGAACGTGGTCCGCCATGCGCGCGCGAGCCGCTCCACGGTGCGGATCGGCTACGGTGACACGGCGGTCACGATCCAGGTCGACGACGACGGCACCGGCGGCCCGCCCGGGCCGGAGGGCAACGGGATCACCGGCATGCGGGAGCGCGCGACGGCGCTCGGCGGGACTTTCGAGGCCGGCCGGGCCGGCGGCGGGTTCCGGGTGACCGCGCGGCTGCCGTACGACGATCGGGGGCGCGGATGATCACGGTGCTGCTGGCCGACGACCAGGCGCTGGTGCGCGGCGGGTTCCGCGCGCTGCTGGACGCCGAGGACGACATCGAGGTGGTCGGTGAGGCCGCGGACGGCGCCGAGGCGGTCGAGCAGGCGGTCGCGCTGCGGCCCGACGTCGTACTCATGGACATCCGGATGCCCGGCACCGACGGCCTGGAGGCCACCCGGCGGATCGGCGCCGACGACCGGCTGAAGGGCGTGAAGGTCGTCATCCTCACCACCTTCGACCTGGACGAGTACGTCTTCGAGGCGCTGCGGGTCGGCGCCAGCGGCTTCCTGGTCAAGAGCACCGAGCCGGTGGAGCTGATCCACGGGGTGCGCGCGGTCGCCTCCGGCGACGCCCTGCTGTCCCCGGGCGTCACCCGCCGGCTGGTGGCCGAGTTCGCGGCCCGCGCCAAGCAGCCGCGGCCGCTGCCGGAGCTCGGCAGCCTCACCGACCGGGAACGCGAGGTCATGGGGCTGGTCGCGGCCGGGCTGTCCAACGAGGAGATCGCCGGGAAGCTGGTGGTCAGTCCTGCGACCGCCAAGACCCACGTGAGCCGGGCGATGGTCAAGCTCCACGCCCGCGACCGGGCCCAGCTGGTGGTGTTCGCCTACGAGTCGGGGCTGGTCCGCCCCGGCTGGCTCGATTAGGAGGTCCTTGGAGATGACTACCGCAACCACCATCGCCCAGATCGTCGTGCGGGCAACCTTCGTGGTGCAGCTCGTCCTCGGCGGGCTGTTCTGGACCGGCAACGCGACCGGCCTGATCCCGCTCCACCAGACGGTCGGGTTCGTGCTGGTGTTCGGGCTGTGGACCCTCGCCGTGCTGGCCTTGCGCGCCGGCGTGCAGCCGGGACGGGCGGCCGTGGCGATCGTCTGGGGCCTGGTCGTCCCGATCCTGGGGCTCAACCAGGACCGGCTGCTGGTCGGCTCGGCCCACTGGGTGATCGAGGTGCTGCACCTGCTGGTCGGCCTCGGCGCCATCGGCCTGGCGGAGTCGCTGGCCAGGGCCATCAAGGCCCGCCAAGCCCCCGCCCTCTCGCCGTGACCAGGCCTGCCTGGATACCCCCACTGCCTCATCTGCGGCCGCCAACGGGCCCGATGGCACCCAGGATGCCCACATGGTCACGGCAACTCAGATACCGCTACGCCTGAGGACGTTGTAGGGTCAGTGTCGCCTTCCCCTGGCATACTTGCGGTGGGGTCGAACATCTGTTCGACCAGCAGTGCTGAAGGGGATGAGATGGCTGTACTTCATCTGCGTGGATCGGCCATCCGGGAAGAGGCAGCGGCTGTGGTATGGAGCGCACACGCATTCAGGAGCTCCACTACATCACCGACATGGCCAACGTTGCGTCGATGCTCGAGCGAGGGATTCTCAGCTATCGGCGTGCTGAGCGAATGGCCAGCGGACACATCTCGGTCGCGGACACGGAGGTACAGGCCAGAAGGGCACGAAAGCGCGTTTGGGTGGGGCCGTCATCGCGCTTGCTGCATGGCTACGCCAGCCTTTACATCGATGCGCGTAACGCGATGCTGTTCGCCCTGTTGCGCAGTCGGCAAGGAGACCTAGCCGTGCTCGCCATCGACCCAGCCGTGCTGGAGGTTGACGGCGTGGTCGTCGCCGACCGGAACGCGGCCGCCTTCGCTCCTATGTTCCTGCCGGCCGAAGAGGGAATCGCGACGCTGGACGAGGCCGTGGTGTATGCCAAGTGGTGGAGCGGCAGTCGAGAGGCAAGGCAGCGCCGCATGGCCGAGGTGCTCGTCCCGGACCGCGTGGCTCCGGCGTTCATCCGTGGCGCATACGTCTCCGACGATGCCGCTGCCGAGCGGTTGCGCGGTCACCTTCGTGAACAGTCGATGGCGATTCGCGTCAGCCCATGGCTGTTCTTTCGGAGCGCCCCATGATCGAGGCCGTGCGCAAGGGCGATCTGTTCGAGTCCCGTGTGCAGACCTTGGTGAACACCGTGAACACGGTTGGGGTAATGGGCAAAGGCATCGCCTTGGAGTTCAAACGGCGCTTCCCGGAGATGTTCGCCGACTACCAACGGCGCTGTCACGCTGGGGAAGTTCGTCTCGGCGAGCCTTACCTGTGGCGTGGCCTGGTAGAACCATGGGTGATCAACTTCCCAACTAAGGACCACTGGCGATCGGTCTCGCGATTGGCCGACATCGAAAAGGGCCTCGCCTATCTCGCCGAGCACGTCGCCGAGTGGGGTGTCACCTCCCTGGCGGTTCCCCCGCTCGGTGCCGGTAGCGGAAGGCTGGACTGGGCAACCGTTGGGCCAACGATCTACCGACACCTAGACCAACTGCCGATCCCCGTGACCCTCTACGCCCCGTTCGAGGTGCCGAGCGAGCAGGCTGGCGTTGAGTTCCTTGCCGCCCATGCACCGCTC
>WNFV01029713.1_pt1 | contig 11989 bp, 9 predicted proteins | sample 5400101 | NCBI WGS metagenome assembly WNFV01 (sample SAMN13153361, study PRJNA577476) | soil metagenome | isolation source: 115 cm soil or saprolite under grassland replicate 1 | place: USA:California | collected 2016-06-15
CCTGGGGATGTTCGTGCAGTCGCGCGACGATTTCGATATGTGGTTCAAGGAACGTCTGGCCAACGCGACGGGCATCGATCTCAATGATCCCCCGCCGATGACCCTGCCCGAGGTCGTCTCCACGTACGAGGCCTAGTCGCACCGTTTGGAGGAAGGCGGGTCGGTCGGAAACTCTGCCGCCTGCCCCGACACGGACGCGACCGGATCGCCCAACGCTCGTGTGGCTGACACGATGGCAGATCCACGTACGGACACGATGCCGTCCTCAATGCCACGCGGGTCAACGATGGCGTCCCGAACCGGTCTCTTGACTAGCCAGAGAGGGAGGGGCGACCATCACAGCGTTCGGTCTCTCCCAGTATCCTGCCGTCTTCGTGGAAGGGGTGAGTAAGTTGCTTTCACAACAGGTGGAATCGGAACCGAGCTTGCTGGTCTTGCTCCTGCCGCTGATCGTTTACGCCGTAGTGATTGTGGGCTGGTGGAGAATCGTCTCGAAGGCAGGCTACCCCGGAGCCTGGGCCCTGATCGGGTTGGTTCCTGTTGTGAACCTTGTCTTCTTTTTTATCTTTGCATTCTCCGATTGGCCCATCCTAAAGGCACTTCGCGCGGCCCGGTCCCGCCCCAGGCCAGGGCGAGTTGGATGCCGTACGGCGGATAGGGCCCGTATCGGAAGAACCCGACGGCCACGCTGAGCGGTCCGTTGAACCGGGCCGTCACCTCTGCCAAGAGCAGCACGCCCGTGAACATCGCAGTAAACGCGATGCCGGCCATGCCGCCGACCAGGGCAGCCTCGGCGCGACGCGTCACCCGTGCTCGGCTCGCCGCCAGCGCGCCCCCTCCGAGCACCGCGACGAGCGGGACCAGGAGGAAAAGGAACGCCGCGCGCGGCGGCGCGCCCAGCTGGTGGTAGCCCCAGGACGGGTTGAAGGTGTCTGCCAGCGGCCGCCCGAAGAAGGACTGGTAGGAGAGGAAGCAGTACGCGGGAACCCCGGAACCTACCCCTCCCCACCCGATCTCCAGGCAGCCCCCCATCGCGGGCACCAGGATCCAGACGGCCGCGTTCGGCAGCGCGAGCAAGGCGAGCACCACCGCCATCACTCCGATACCGACGCCCGGGCGGAACGCCTGGCTCATGAACGAGGCGGTGCGGTGACCTTCGACGGCCAGGACGATCCCCAGGCCCACCAGGGACAGGACCAATCCCAGTGCTAGCATCCACACGCCTCCGGCCACGGCGCCTCGCCATCGCCTGCCCCAGGACTTCGACGCCCAGAGCCAATCCGATGTCCAGATGCGGTCTCCGACCGAACGGATCCCGCCGATGGCGCCGAAGGCCGCTCCCAAGGCCAGGGGCCAGAACAGCGACGCCAGACGCGATGGGTACACCAACAGCGGGGACGCATCGGGGAGTCGGACGCGGATGCTGAGCCCCCAAGCGGCGACCCAGCTAAGGAGCGCATACGGAACGGCGACCTTCGCTCCGTGGATGGCTCGCCGGAGCTCGGGGCCTCCCACGTATTCCCCCACCCTTCGCCCCGCGCGGACGAGCAACCAGGCGACGAGCGCCGTCCCCGAAAGCAGCGCGAGGGCCACCACCGCGTCCACGGCGTACCCACTGGGCCAGCTCAGGACCTCGTCGGCGTGGGCCGTCAGACGGAGGCTCGGGGAGCGCACCACCATCCCGACGTGATGGAACAGGTAGAACAGAGCCCATCCGTACCGAGCTGTCTGCCCGGCCGATGTCTTGGGAAAGGCGTCGACCAGCAACCCCAGGAACGCCACGACCTGCCCCAGCGCTGCGATGAGCAGCGCTGCCACCACGGCCCCGCGGGTCGCGACTATCCATCCCCGGCCGAGCATCCAGCCCTGGGCACGCGAGGACTGGAGCGTGTTCGGATCGAAGGCTTGCACGAGTTCGGGGTCAGGCTTCGTCCTGTTCACCGTCTCGGCGTCGCTTCATCCGTTCGGGATACCCGAAGCGGGTCGCATCGATCACCCGCAAGCCCCGCTCCTTGACGAGCTCACGCAGGTACGCGTCGTCGCGCAGCTCGAACCGCTTCCACTCGCCGTCGTCAGCGATCAATACAACCGACAGCGGGTGGATCACGGTCCGAGGCTCCACGTATGCCTCCACGCCTTGCCTCGAGGTCACGAACTCCAGGATCCCTTCTCGGTCCTCGGCAGGTCCAGGCACCTTTTTCCAGGCCCTGTACAGCTGCGTCGACCGTCGCTCCCAGTCGTAACGACGGGGCGTGGGCCCAGCCCGGGGCTCGGGGGCCGTTGCCGGGCGAGGTGCGTCCCGTCGGCGCGGCAGGACGGCGCCGAGAACGAGTAGCACCAGAACGAGAGCGACCAGTATCAGCCCGACGCGGACGAGCACGCCCGAAGGATAGATCAGGACGCGGCGCCAAGTGCGGACGATAGGGCGCAGCGTCCACTCTGATCGAGCCGGCTCATGCCGGGCCTGATCGCCGCGGTCGACGACTCACCGCGCGTCGGGGACGATCCGGCGCCATGCGAGCCCGTGATCGCTCGTCAGGAAGAGGGCGGGCTCGCGGGCGACATACCCGAGGAGCCACGCGCGCTCACCGTCGAGCGGTTCGACGACGGCGAAGCGAACGCCGTCTGGTGCTTGCGTCAGGCGCCACGTCGTCCCGCCATCCACCGTGCTCAGGATCGCCCCGTTCTCGGACGCGAGCCACCATGTATCCGGAGCGACGATGCCGGTCGATGCGTTGACGAACGGGGCGGGGCCGGGCGGACGAACGATTGCGGCGGGGTGCCAGGAATCGCCGGCGTCGGCGGAAGTGTGGAACACGATCCTCCATCGCCCTTTGCCGCGGACCGTGACCGGCAGCACGCCCTCCATGCCGAAGAACGAGGGTGGGCTCGCTGACACGATTCCTTTCGAACAGCATGGAGGGACCCACAGGTCGACATCGAGCCAGGTCCGCCCGCCGTCGGTCGTCCTTCGGGCAGCGGAGCCGCCGATCTCCGAGCCTCCGAACCACCCGTCGTCCGCAGACGTGAACCCGACGAGGCCTCCCTCGAGCGGAAGCTCCATCGAATGAGAGAAGGTCGCACCTCCATCGATGGATCGGAAGAGCTCACCTGACGCACCAGTCGGTTCGTTGTGGTTGAGGAACACAACGTCGGGCGCGACGACGTCGGGGAAGACACCCGCGCCCGCGTTGCACGTTGCGCCGATGCCACTGGTTCGCCGCCACGTCCTCCCTCCGTCGCTCGTCCGATAGAAGAGGCTGCGGCCGCCCGCGCAATCATCCCCGACGACCAGGCCGTGCTCCGGATCCGAGAACGACGCCCGTCCGAGGTGCATGCCGGCCGGCACCCCGGAAGGCGTGATGTCCCGCCATGTGTGGCCGAGGTCATCGCTCACCGCGAGAAGAGGTCGGCAGATCTCGATCGGAGGATGGACCCGGCATCGGCCCAGCGTCGCGACGGCGAACGAGTCGGAGAGGACCTCCAGACCTATGACTGCGAGGTGGGTCCGGGTGACCGGCGACTTCGAGCGGGGCGGCGAAGCGGACGGCGTCGGTCCGGACGGAGATCCGGCGTGTGTCTTGGGCGGCCGTGGGCTTTCGCTCGCGGTGCACGCCGTGGCGAAGATGAATACGACCACAAGCGCGCACCCACGTCGCGCAAGCGACCGCTGCACGTTCGCAACTCCTCTCGGCCATGTCGGAGCCTAGTACACCCATCGCTTCTGGGCCCGCCGATTGGGGATAGGCCACGGAGACGGTTCCCGCGGCCATTTGCAGCAATGCACGTGGGATCGTGTGCGAGGGGCGACGGAGATGTACGTCGCACGAGAAGTCGTCGTGGAGAACGACCCGGAAAAGCTCGATGAGGCGTTGGCGGTGTACCGAACCAGGGTCGATGAGCTCGAGAAGGTCGGCTAGACCGTACCCGAGCTCGAGGTGCTGGAGCGCTACCCATAACGGGGTCACCGATGTGCTCCGCTATGGGCTTCTGCTCGACGGAGTCCGCCCGGCGGGTTCGTCTGGCCGAGCCATCCACTTGCGAATAGGGTTCTCGACGTAGGGCCCTGGATCGGGCCTGGCGGAGGGGGGCCCGTGTCAGAGCAGCGACGACCCGTTGGAGCGCTGGCGACCTTCAGCGCCGGAGCGGTGATCGGCGCCGTCGAGGTCGTTCTGGCGATCTCATTCGCCGCTCTCGTGTTCGGCGGCTACCTGTCGGATTTCCTATCGGCATCTACCTGCTCGCCTCGGCGGTTACGCTCGCGATCCTCGCATGGAGGGCGGGCACCCGCGGCGTAGTCGGCAGCGTGCAGGACGCGGCGGCGGCGGTGCTCGCGGTCGTCGCCACGAACACAGCCTTGGGTGCCTTCGGGAGCCCGAACCGGGCGTTCCTCACCGTCGTCGCGGCGACCGTCGTCATCACGCTGTTGACCGGCATCACGTTCACATTGCTCGGGGTGTTCCGGTTGGGCAACCTGGCCCGGTTCGTGCCGTACCCGGTGGTGGGCGGGTTCCTCGCGGGCACCGGATGGCTCCTCGCGAAGGGTGGCGTCGGCGTCGCGGCGGACATCCAGCCCTACTACCGGGCGATCGACGACCTGGTGGGTCAGGAGGCGCTGATCCACTGGATCCCGGCGCTCGTCTTCGGGATCGTCCTCCTCGTCGTGACCAGGATCGTGAACCGCCCGCTCGTGATCCCGGCGATGATCGGGATCGGGCTCGTGTTGTTCGTGATCGGGATGCTCGTCACCGGTTCGTCGCTGGACGATGCGCGGGAGGGACTCTGGTTTCTCGGGCCGTTCCCCGCCGAGCGATTGGTACGCCCGTGGACGTACTACGCCGTGACCGGCGCCGATTGGTGGGCGATCCTCGAGCAGGTCGCCGGGATCGCCACGGCTGTGTTCGTCGCTCTCATCGCCGCGCTGTTCAACGTGAGTGGCACGGAGCTGATCCTCCGCACCGACCTGGACTCGAACCGGGAGCTCCGCGATGCGGGGGTCGTGAACGTCGTGTCCGGCGTGTTCGGCGGGATCCCTGGATACCACGCGCTGAGCCTGACTGCGCTCGCGGATCGGATGGGCGTGAACGCGAGGGCCGCCGGGCTCGTGGCCGCGATCGTCCCGTTGACGGCAGTCGTGCTCGGCGCGGCTGTCATCGAGCTCATCCCCCGGATGCTCGTGGGCGGCGTGTTGGTGTTCGTCGGCCTCGGGTTCATCGTCGACTGGGCCTGGGACAAGCGCCGGTGGCTTCCGAGAGGCGAGTACCTGGTCGTCCTGGCGATCTTCGTGACGATCGTGGCGAGGGGTCTATTGCCCGGGGTTGCGGTCGGCCTCGTCCTCGCGATCGTCCTGTTCGCGATCAACTACAGCCGGGTCGAGCAGGTCAGCGAGGTGGTGTTCGGGGACACGTACCACAGCAACGTCAACCGGCCACAGGGCGAGCGCGAGGCGTTGCGGTCGCTGGGAGACCGCGTGCAGATCCTCCGGGTACACGGGTTCGTTTTCTTCGGGACCGTGAGCGGGTTGCTCGAGCGGATCCGGAGACGGGTGGAGAGTGCGGGCCTGCGATACCTGGTGATCGATCTCCGACGCGTGGCGGGGATGGACTCCTCGGCGGTGACGTCCTTCCGCAAGATCGCCCAGCTTGCGGAGGCGAACGGGTTCGAGCTAGTGATGACCGACGCACCGGAGCCGGTGCGACGGCAATTGGATCGAGGCGGAGTCGTCACGTCCGACGGGGTCATCCGGTTCGAACCGGACCTGGACCGCGGCCTGCAGCGATGCGAGGACGGCTTGCTCCAGGGCCTCGAGGCCCTGGACGGCTCGTCCGATGCGCTGACCGGACTGCCGCCGCGCATGTGGACCTACTTCGAGCGGCAGTCGCTGAGCGAAGGGACGAAGCTGATCGGGCAGGGCGAGTCGCCAGACGACGTCTTCGTGCTGGAGTCCGGCCGGCTCCGGATCGAGTTGGTGACGCCGGAGGGATCGCAGGTGCGCATGAGCACGGTTCTTCCCGGTGTGATGGTGGGAGAGATCGGGCTCCAAGCGAGCGCGATTAAGACGACCCTCGCGACGCCGAGCAGCCAGGGGATCGGCAAGGCGAAGCCGACCCAGAACACGGCCTCGACCGGCAGCAGTGCCACCGCGATCAGCGCGCCCGCCTTCGATCCGCCCCACAGGAGCCACGCCGCCAGGGCCGCGACCAGGTTCACGGCCAGGAACGTCATCAGGAGCACTGCGAAGGTGGCGTGGCTCACCCGCGCCGACCACGGGCCGCCGTAGCTCTCGAAGAGGCCGAGGAATACCGGCAGCCGCCCGCGCCGGAGCAGGAAAGCGGCGACCGGGATCGTCGCGAGGCCGAACCCGGCGCCGTAGACCCAGGTCACCACGGAGGCGATCCGCGCATTGCTCACGACCGATCCCGGATTGTCGAGGACCAGGCCACGCGAGCTGCCGCCAAGGTGAGCCTCATGGGCTCCCGGTCCTTCGCGGGACATATGCCGCATCACTCATTCCGCGACGCGTCGGTAGTATCTAGGTCTCGGCTGGACGCGCTCGCGGATCTTAGCCTGGGGCATCGAGGATCCCCTGCAGGACCTCTCCGAACTGGACGAGATGGCGGGGATCCAGGAACTCGTCCAAGATGCGGCGATGGGCCTCTCGGCCCATCCGGGCTGCCCCGTCACCATCCTCGAGGAGCCCCGACAGCGCCCTTCCAAAGTCCTGGTGGTCCGTCGGGTCGACCAAGAGCCCTGATCGGGCGTGCTCGATCTGATCCTGGATGCCCCCCACCCGGCTGGCAACGACGGGGCGTCCCTTCCACATGGCTTCGGCCACCGTGAGTCCGAACCCTTCGGCCAGGCTCTTCTGCACCACGATGTCGGCCCGACGCTGCAGCGCGTTCACGATGGCGCCGTTCTCTTCGAGGTCCTCCATGGGCAAGCACGCCAAGTGGATGCGTTCTCTGGCTCGAGGTGGGCACGCCTGCCAGGCCTCGATGCACGCCTCGAGCACCGCTTGATCTTCAGGGTCGTCGGAGACGCTGCGCGTCTCCGGGCCGGCCAGAACCAGGTGAGCCTTGAATCTCTCCTCGACGTGAGCGGCGAATGCGGAAAGGACACCTTCGGGGTCCTTCAGCCTGTCCCATCTCGAAACCTGGAGCACGATCGGCACGTTGGCCGGCAGCGGCCGCTGTTGGATCATTCGCGCCTTCCTCGAGACGGTGGCCCCCGCGCCGTCGGCTCGCATGAACGTCGGCCTACCACTCCCGTCGGCATGCAGTATCTCGGCCGTCCGCAAGATCCCGGCCGCGGCTTCCGCGGTCATCGCTTGGTTCTTGGACGAGAAGGCATCGATGGAGGGGGCGATCACCCACAGCCGGGCTTCATCAAGTCCCTCCCATTCGTACTCCCGTCGAGAGAAGATCACGGCGTCGGCCTGAACGACGTACGGAAGAAGGAAGGCCCAGGCGGCCCGGGCCAGCTCGCTCGGGCCGTCGATCCCCACATGGCAGCGCCAGATCACCTTGACCCCTCGCTGCTTCAGGACGGGAATAAGGCCCGCCGGCTGCGGATCGTGAACGACCACGATGTCTGAGGGAAGCACCCGCGTCATGAGGCTCTCCGCCTCGGAGGCCAGCACACGTTCGAGGGTGGCGCGCTCGCGTGTCCCCAGCTCGCCGCCGTCGCCCCCTTGCCCGTGGAGCAGGTTGTGGACGCGCTTCGTGATCCGGAAGAAGTCATCTCCGCCCTCCAGCACCAGCCAGCCAACATCGACGTCACCCCCGACTGTGTACCCCAGGAGCGATCGCAGCATCTCGGCGACGCCTCCGCCCACCGATGCCGTATTCACGTGCCATACCTTCCGGCCCCGGAGCAGAACGGCACCCTTCCCAGCAGTGTCCCGGAACGACGCGTAGCGGTCGGGGTCGAGGATGGCCTCGAATCGGTCGGGCTCAAGCGGGGCGATCTGGATCTCGTGCATCAGAAGGTTTCGATCACGACGGGGAGCTCGAAGGTGACGAAGAAACTGTCGGCGATGGCGAAGGCGACAGGGACGGGGACGGGGTAGGCGACGGAGTCGGGGAGGGCGATGGAGTGAGCGACGGCGTCGCGGTCGGGGTCGGCGTCGAGGTTGGGGTAGGGGTCGGCGAAGCGACGCCGAAGAGAGTGCCGATCGGACCAGCCGCCGCCGCCGGCCGCTGCGGGATCTCGAAGGGACTCTGGGTTTCAGTTATGGGCTGGGAGCCGCCGTACACGAGCAGGGCAGCGAGGAACAGTGCGACCGCGGAGCCGACCGCGGCCCCAGCGACGAATGGTGCCGCGGCCGTCAGACGCTCCCTCCTCCACTCGGATCTGCGCCTCCGCTCGAGCTGCGCCGACAGCTCCGTGTGCTGGTTGAGCCAGGACATGAAGGGCGCCGTCGCGTACACGGAGCCCTGCCAGGCGAACAAGGCCAGCACGAACCAGGTGGCCCGTCCCTTCATGAACGCCAGGGTTCCCGCCGTCCACAGCGCGAGGGTCAGGACGACCTCTGTCCGAGCGCTCCACAGTGCGGTGATGACGTTCCTCCGCTCGCCGGTCTTCGGCGTCCTCAGGAACACGCCTTTGGAGCGGACGAGCCCCTGGATGCAAGCGAGCGCGACCGTCCAGGACAGCGACAGCCAGTTGGCGAACGCGAGGATGGCTCGGGGGAATCCGATCCGGGCTCGAGTCCGGAGCGCCCATAGGGCCCGGAGCAAGCCGGACGCGATCAGGGCGCTCGGCAGCAGCACGGCGACGCCGAGGAGCGGGCGTAGAGCGAACCATCCCCTCGTCAGGAGCACGGTCGCAGTGGCGAGAAGGACCACGGTGAACCCGAGATACATCAGGTCGTTCAGCCACTGCACTCCGCCGAGCAGGTAGTCGATTCGTTGGCCGAACCGGAGATGGTTCTCCGGATCCCGTTTCCAAGGCACGAGATCCCGCCAGTGTCGGCGCAGGATCTGCATGCCGCCGAAACACCATCGGAACCGCTGACTCTTCAGCGCGGAAAAGGTGAGTGGCATGATGCCTCTCCCGAAGGACCGGCTGACGTACAGGCCCGAGTAGCCGGCCTTGAGCATCCTCAACGAGGCCTCGGAGTCTTCGGTGATGCACCATTCGTCCCATCCACCGAGCTTCTCCAGCATCGAACGTCGGAGCAGTCCCATGGTCCCGGCGAAGATGATCGAGTTGCGCTCGTTGCGGGAGGGCATCGTTGTCAGGAAGAAATAGCGATAGGCGTCGTAGCAAGCTGTGAGGTACGCGTCGTGCTCGAATTCCCGATAGTCCTGGGGTGTCTGCACGAAGGCCAGGTCGGGATCGGCGAAGTATCCGACCAGGCTCCGGAGGTAGTCGGGATCGACCAGATAGTCGGCATCGATCACACCTACGATCTCCGCATCCCGGTCGGTGTACTCGGTGAGCGCAAGATTCAACGCACCCGACTTGAATCCGGACAGAGGGTCGACGTGCACGAACTTGACCCGATCGCGGTTCTGACAGTACTCCTCGACGGGTCTCCAGACGTTCGGGTCCTTCGTGTTGTTGTCGATCACCACCACCTCGAGGCTCGGATAATCGATCGCCTCTACCGAGCCGATCGTTTCGATGAGCATGTCGGGCGGTTCGTTGTAGGCGGCGATCTGGAGCGAGACCTTGGGCTGGTACGAGGGGTCGGGCTCAATGCCGGGCCGGTCCCAGCGCGTCCTGCACAGCACGTCAAGGCTCTCGAACGCGAACGAAGCCGCGAGGAACAGCGCGACGAACTCGAGAAGCAGCAACGCGGCAGAGGCCGCCATGCTGAGAGCTGAGAGCCCGCTCGCGAACGTGATGTCGATCGCGAACGCCAAATAGGCCAGGGCCGAGGCCAGGAACGAGCCGTAGAAGACCTGCCCGAGAGGGTTCCAGCGACGCCGTAGCATCACGACCAGCAGGGTGAGGAAGAGGAGGAAGGCCTCACCGGCCCACACGTAGGAAGTTTGGAGCCGCCAGATCGACGCCGCGATCTCGCCCGAGCCGAGGGCGAGGACGATCGCGCAGAACGATCCAAGCAGCCGAGAAGCGACTCGGAGGCGGTGGCCCGCGATCAGGAGAAGCAGCGTCGTCAAGGACAGCGCGACGAAGCACACCAGGAACACGCTCAGAAGCACGAGCCAGGTGTTCCCGGAAGGACTGTGGGGTAAACGGGACGGCTTGGTGGCCTTATTCGGCCCCATTCGCGACTTCCCAAGGATCCCATTCGGTCTGAGGGAGCCGGCCCCGGACGATCTCGGAGCGATCGCGAGGTCGATCGTCGACTCGAACCGCTACATGACTCTCGCCACGGCGGACGAGCACGGCATGCCCTGGGCATCGCCCGTGTGGTACGCGCCGGAGGAGTACCGCGAGCTCTTCTGGGTCTCGAAGCCCGAGGCCAGGCACTCGCGTAACCTCGCGACCCGTCCGCAGCTCGCGATCGTGATCTTCGACTCCCACCAGGCCGGCGGCTGGAACGCGCTCTACATGTCTGCGGTCGCCGAGGAACTCGCCGACGTCGACCGAGGGATCCGGATCTTCTCTCGCAGGTCGGAAGCTCGGGGGCTGCCTGCGTGGACGCGCGAGGACGTGCTGCCCCCCGCGCGCCATCGCCTGTATCGGGCCACCCTATCCGAGTCCTTCGTCCTCGATCCGCAGGACCAGCGACTCCCCGTGAGCCTCGCGTAGAGCACCCGTCCGTGGCGCTGGGTATGCCAGCGGTGTTCTGGCCCTCTCACCGAGATGGGTCCAATCGATGCACGGCAGCTGCGAAGATGCTGGGCAAGGTCCAGGTTGCCGTCGAGGGTCAGTGGATCCACTGAGAGCGACCTTCACGTCCACGCAGCCCCAATCGGACTCGGCGCAGAGCAATCCACCGTTTTCACGCCATGATGGTACGGGTCCCGTCCCTCGTCCTGCCCGTCCAGCCAGCTCGCCTCGGCGATCAGCACATCCGCGCCCCGCGCGAGGGACTCGATATCCCTGGAGGTCCCCGTGTCCCCCGTGTAGGCCAGCACCGCATCCTCGGCCTCCAAGCGCACACCCAGATTCGGAACCCAGTGCGGCAACAGGCTGGTGCGCGCTGCGAAGGGTCCGATCTCGAAGTCGACACCTGGCTCGACCTCTCGGAACTCGAAGCTCTTCCGGATTTCAACGACGCCCTCCTCGTCTTCCATGGCCGCGAGCCGATCAAAGACGCCGGCGGGCGCCAAGACCGGCAATGGTGGGAGGGGATCGGGGTGGAAGAACCGAGCGAGGAACAGTGGATACAGGTCGAGGCAATGATCCCAATGCTCGTGAGAGATGAAGATCGCGTCGATCTGCTCGTGCGGTAGGTAGCGCTGCAGGTTCGGCAACACAGCCATGCCGAAATCGAGGACGAGGTGGTACCTTCCGGCACGGACGAGGAAGCCATTTGCCGCGCCGCCGGGGCCGGGCCAGGCACCGGATGCGCCCAGGATGGTCAGCTCCATCGTGGGATGCTATCCCGTCGAGCAGCCATCGAAGACCGTCGACGGACCCGAGCTCGCTCGGTTTTACCGGAGTTTCGTCCCGCGCGTGGTAGTCCTAGCTGACCGGTGCGCGAACCGCCGCCTCTCTGCCGTTCGTGCGCCAGCGATCGCCGTGGAGGTAGTGACCTCAGGCTGCCGCGGTCGCGCGCGGCAGAACGTCTCGGCCGCCGCTCGATCGCCACACCCGGGACGGCGTCCATGCTTCGGGGGGGAACACCGACAACCGGCCGACCCAACCCAGAAGGCTCACGGTCGGGTTGGGCCGGGGGGTTGACGTATCGGCCATCCGGGCATGAGATAGGGCGAGCGATGAATGGTAAGCAGGAACTGCTCGAGATCGAGCGGGCGCGTTGGGGCGAGTTTCGCGACCTGGTCGACCGGATCCCCTCCGATCGGATGGAGGATCCGACGCTGAACGATGACGGGTGGTCGGTCAAGGATCT
>WNFV01014114.1_pt1 | contig 11983 bp, 13 predicted proteins | sample 5400101 | NCBI WGS metagenome assembly WNFV01 (sample SAMN13153361, study PRJNA577476) | soil metagenome | isolation source: 115 cm soil or saprolite under grassland replicate 1 | place: USA:California | collected 2016-06-15
TGGTCGGTCGTATGGACGACTTCCTCCGCATCCTGGAGCGTGCCCACCACGTGTCCCTGGACGCTGGCGAAGAGCTTCGGGCGGCGCGCGCTGCGTTCTGGATCGGGATGAACCTCGCGATCCGAGGAGAGCTGGGGCCTGCGGGGGGATGGTTCGGCCGTGCGCAGCGCCTGGTCGAGCGCGAGGGGCGGGACTGCGTCGAGCAGGGCTATCTGCTGGTGCCGGTCGCCCTCAAGCATCAAGGGATGGGGGACTACGAGGCCGCGTACGCCGCCGCAGCCGGCGCCGCCGAGATGGGCGAGCGCTTCGGCGACGCAGACCTCTTCGCCGCCGCGGTGCACTTCCAGGGCCTCATCCGAGTCAAGCAGGGGCGTGTAGATGAAGGTCTAGGGCTCCTTGACGAGGCTATGGTCGGGGTGACTGCCGGAGAGGTGTCGCCGGTCATGAGCGGCGTCGTCTATTGCGGCGTGATCGCCTGCTGTGAAGAGGCGTTCGAGCCACGCCGCGCCCGCGAGTGGACCAACGCCCTGACACGTTGGTGCGAGCAGCAGCCGCAGATGGTGGCCTTCACGGGCCGCTGCCTCGCGCATCGCGCCGGGATCATGCAGCTGCACGGTGCGTGGCGGGATGCGCTCGAAGAAGCGCGGCTGGCGCGCGAGCGCTGCGAGCAGGCGATGAATCGGGCGGCGACCGGCCAGGCGCTCTACCAGCAAGGGGAGCTCCTTCGCCTGCAGGGGGACTTTGCCGCGGCCGAGGAGGCGTACCGGGACGCGAACGGCTGCGGGCGGGAACCGCAGCCGGCCTGGCCCTGTTGCGGCTCGGCCAAGGAGACGTCGATGCGGCGGGGTGCCGCGATCCGGCGCGTGCTGGGCGAGACGACCGAGCCGCTGCAGCGTGCGGGGCTCCTGCCCGCGTGCGCGGAGATCATGCTCGCTGCCGGCGACATCGAGGAGGCGCGCAGCGCCTGCCGCGAGCTCGGGGAGATCGCGGCAGGCAGCGAGAGCGCCATGTTGGGCGCGATCGCCGCCCGGGTCCGGGGAGCGGTCGAGCTCGCCGAGGGTGACGCCCGGGCTGCCCTCGTGCCGCTGCGTCACGCGTGGCAGGTGTGGCAGGAGCTCGACGCGCCGTACGAGGCTGCACGCGCGCGCGTCCTCATAGGCCTGGCCTGTCGTGCCCTCGGGGACGAAGCCTCAGCGGCGCTGGAGCTGGAGGCGGCCCGCGGCGCCTTCGAGCAACTGGGCGCGGCGCCGGACCTCAACCGCGTTGGCTCGCTCACGGTGCGCGCCGCGCCCGCCGACACGCATGGGCTCAGTCCGCGTGAGCTGGAGGTGCTGCGCTTGGTCGCGGCCGGGAAGACGAACCGGGAGATCGCCTCGATGCTGGTCGTGAGTGAGCACACCGTGGCCCGGCACGCGCAGAACATCTTCGCCAAGCTCGGCGTCTCCTCGCGTACCGCGGCCACGGCGTTCGCGTTCGAGCGCGATCTGGTCTGACGCACGCCGCGTGGTCAGAAATAACCACGCTGTTTCTCGTCCGAATTGGTGGATCCGCGCGATGCGGGGCGGTGTCTCGCTCCGTAGCGTGCTCGTCGTAGGTCCATTGAGCAAAGGAGGCGAACGTGGCCGTCGCAATGATGGTGGACAACCCCGAGGGCTCGCAGGAGGTCTACGACAAGATCCGCGCGCACCTCGGCTTGGAGAAGCCTGCGGGCGGCATCTTCCACATCGCGGGGCCGAGCCCGAACGGAGGCTGGCGCGTGATCGAGGTGTGGGAGTCCGCCGCCTAAGCGTGAGTTCTGGCCCGTGCACAAGGCGATGAAGTAGCGCAACCACCGACGCAGCAAGGAGGACTGAGATGAGCAGCAAGCGCGACTCGAAGTTTTTCGAGACCGTGATCATCGGCGGCGGCCAAGCCGGCCTCACGGCCGGTTACTACCTGGCGAAGCACGATCGCTCCTTCGTGATCCTCGACGCGAACGAGCGGATCGGCGATGCCTGGCGCAAGCGCTGGGACTCGCTCCGTCTCTTCACACCCGCCTGCTTCAGCGGGGTACCCGGCTTGCCGCTCCCGGCACCGGCCTGGTCGTTCCCGACGAAGGACGAGTTTGCCGACTACCTCGAGACGTACGCCGCGCGCTTCGAGATTCCCGTGCAAACGGGCATCAGCGTCGACGGGCTCTCCAAGGTCAACGGCCGATTCGTCGTCTCCGCGGGCGAGCTTCGCTTCGAGGCGGAGAACGTGGTCGTCGCGACCGGGGCGCATCAGATTCCCGAGGTTCCGGCCTTGGCGCCCGAGCTCGATCCGAGGATCATGCAGCTGCACTCCTGCGAATACCGGAACCCATCGCAGCTGCAGGAGGGAGACGTCCTCCTGGTCGGCGCCGGTAACTCGGGGGCCGAGATCGCCGTCGACCTCTCCCGGACGCACCGGTGCTGGCTGGCAGGCCCGAAGACCGGCGAGATCCCCGTTCGGCATGGCAGCGTGCCGGCGCGTTTCGGCTTTCGGGTATTCCGGTTCTTCGGCCACCACGTGCTGAGGGTCGACACGCGGATCGGCCGGAAGCTGGGCCCGAAGCTCATCTCGAAGGGCGACCCGCTGATCCGGACCAGACTGAAGGACCTCGTCGCGGCCGGCGTTGAGCGCGTGCCCAGGGTCGTGGGCGTGCGGGACGGTCTGCCCGTGCTGGAGGACGACCGCGTCCTCGATGTGTCGAACGTCGTCTGGTGTACAGGGTTCCGGACGGATTTCCGGTGGATCGATCTTCCGGTGTTCGGCGACGACGGGCAGCCGCTGCACTACCGCGGCGTCGTGGAGTCCGAGCCCGGCCTGTACTTCCTCGGACTTGTCTTCCTCTACTCGCTCTCGTCCGACGTGCTACCCAGTCGCGGGCGAGACGCCGAGTACATCGCGAAGCACATCGGGGCGCGCAAACCGAAGTTCCGGCCGACGGCGCATGCACTAGCCGGAGCGACGCCCTGAGTGACCGCGGGCCGTCCGACGTTGACAGCGACGAGCCTGCGGACGATGCTCCCGCCGATGCAGCAGGGTGCGGCCCCTCCGCGGCTCGCGGCCCAGACGATCGCTCTGCGCGACGACCGCCTGCTATTCGAGACGCGTGTGCTCGCCGTCGTCGTTATCCCGGTGCTGCTCACCGCATCGACGGTTCTCCTTCTGTTCCCCGACGACACGAAGGACCTCTTCGCATGGCAGATCAAGGCCCATATGTCGTCGTTCGCTCTGGCAGTGCCTTACGCGGCGGGTGTCTACTACTTCGCACGGCTCCTCGTGGACGGACGCTGGCACCGGGTTCGGGCCGGCCTTCTTCCGGTGGGCGCCTTCGTGACCGTCGAGGCGATCGCCACCGTCCTGCACTGGGGTCGGTTCACACACGACAATCCCGCGTTCTGGATCTGGGCGTCGCTGTACCTGACGACCCCCGTCGTCGTCCCCTTGGTCTGGTGGCGGAATCGGGCGACCGACCCGGGGGCGCCCGAGGCGGACGATGTCGTCTTTCCCCACGCAGTGCGCATCGGCTTTCTCGTCGCCGGCCTCGGGCAGCTCGTGATCGCGCTCTTCCTCGTCCTCTTTCCGAACGCGGCGATCGACATCTGGCCCTGGCCGCTCACTCCGCTGACCGCGCGCTCGACGGCAGGGTGGTTCGCGTTCGGACTCGTCGGGATCATGCTCGTTCGGGAGACTCGGTGGAGCGCGGCACGCGTAATCGTCCAGGCGCTGCTGCTCGGGCTCGCGATCGCTCTCGTGTCCGTCGTCCGAGCCTGGGACGAGTTCGACACCTCCCGCGTCACGACCTGGGTGTTCCTCGCGACCCTCGCCGCGGCTCTGGTTCTGATGATCCTGCTCTACGCCGTCATGGAGCGACGCCGCCGGGAGACGCGCCGCGGCTCATGGCGACTGCGTCTTTCCTCGCAACGAGAACGACGTAGCTCCACAGACCAAGTTTGAGCGCCTCCATCTTGCGGAGGGTGGCGAGGAGATTGCCGAACTCGACGTCGCCGACGATTCCGGCGGTGTGCAACACCCTGCCAAGAGGCCTGATCCGCGCAGCAATCCGTTCCAGCCGATTCAGTGACGGCAGAACCGCTGCGGTCAGGTCGTGAGCTTCGATCCCGCTTAATCCCGCGCGTCGCATCACGAGCTCGTACTCGCTCGGTGTGAGGAGGCTGGGCATTGCCCAGCCGGCCAGCCACGGCTGCAGATGCGCGCGCTCCTGCGCGGTGACCGGGGGCGAGTCGCGCAGCATGTACTCGGAGATCAGCAGCCGTCCTCCCGGCCTGAGGAGTCGATAGGCCTCGCGTACGAACTCCTCCTTGCTCGGCGCGTGGACGACACTCTCCAGCCCCCAGACCACATCGAATGAGGAGTCCGGGAACTCCGTGTCTGCGTAGTCGGCGAGCGAGAAGCTGGCTCGAGATTCGAGCCCGCGGCTTCGAGCAGCCCGCCTGGCCGTCCGAATCTGACGGGGCACGACATTGACGCCGCTCGCCCTGCAACCGACGTGCTCGGCAAGCCACAGAACCGTCCCGCCGTAGCCGCAGCCGGCGTCCAGTACGTGGTCGTCGGCTCGAACTCGCGCCAGCGTCGAGAGGACCTCGTTCATCCTGAGCAGCGAGTCGCGGTGCGTGCGGACCGCGCCGTCGTAGTAGCCGAAGTGCATCGCGAGGTCGTTACGGCCGACCCACAGCGTCCGGTATTCGATCAGCGTCGAGTTGTAGTACCGGACGACGCGCCGGATTTGTTCTCTTGCCGCATCGCAGCCCTCGCCGTGCCGCCGAGAGGGCGGCGGAAGCAATCCGATCGAAGAGCGCTGTCCAGTAGAGGCCATGGAAGCGTCGGGCTAGATCCTTTCGCTCCCGCGCGCCGGGCGTCAAGACGGCGGAGACGCCTAACGTCTTCGGCCTTGGAGGGCTCGAGGCTGCGGAGCAGCTGGCCAACGCCTGACTGCGGGTTGTGGCCCGACTTCGTGGCTATGCGGGCTCGAAGAGCTCGACGGGGTTGCCGGCGCTGTCGTCGAGCACGATCTGTTTCCCGCCCGGCCCGGTCACGATCTCGCTGCGGAAGCTCAGCCCGGCCTGCCTCAGCTTGTCGACTTCGGCCTCCAGCGCGTCGACGGTGATCACGAGGCGGTTCCAGCCGCCCGGCTCGGGTTGCCGGCCGTCGGGCATCGGTCGCGCGCCGGAGCTCTGCGGCCCGCTCAGCCAGAGCGACAGGTCGCCGCGTGAGACGATCGCGAAGGCGGGGCCCATGCTTCGCTCGAGACGGAAGCCGAGCTTGTCGGTGTAGAACGCGCTTGCCGCCTCGACGTCGTCGACGAGGTATCGCACGACGGCCATCTACGCGAGCCCCTTTTCCTGGAGCTCTGCGAGCGCCTCGGGCGTCTTGCCGAGCTCGAGCCCCATCCCGCTCAGGACTCGTTCGCTTTTCGTGAACTGCACCTGGTCGTACTGGACGACCTCGACGGTATTGCCCCACGGATCCTGGAAGTCGAGCCTCCGACCCGGGCGGATTTCGACGCCGGCCGCTGCGAGCGCCTGGCGCGTGGCCTCCTTATCCTCGACGACGAGCCCGAAGTGGCGGGCGCGATCTGGTGGCCCGGTCCGGCCCTCCATGAGCGCCATGAACTGATCGCCGATGTCGATGAAGGCGGCGCCCGACGTGCGCCCGCGCAGCGACAACTCGAAGAACTGCCCGTAGAATGCCAGCGCCTCCTCGACGTCGCCGACTTCGAGGGCGACGTGGTTGATCCCGACGAGGCGGTTACGGGCCATACGACCTTCAACGTCTGTCGGTGCGTTGCATTCCGGCGCGCCAAGGGTTCAGCCACGGCGGCAAGCCCCGTGACACCGATCACCACTGCCGGGCAGGGCCGGTAGCCGTGCCGAGCTCCGCCAGCCGTCGCTCGAGCAAGCGCCGCTCGGCGTCGTCGTGGACCAGCGCCAGCGCACGGCGGTACGCGTCGCGGGCCTCTTCCGTTCGACCGCTCATCGCGGAGCTGCGTCCTGGAGCTCGGTGAGTCGCCTCGTCGATGGAAGACTGAGAGGAGAGTCGCATGTACAGGGTCATTCGATCAGGCGAACTGTCGCCCAGCCCCGGCGGCACTGTGACGTTCGAGGGCGAGCCCTACGGTTCGGGGGTGTCGTTCTTCCTCGTCAGCAACGAGCCCGGCGATGGGCCGGACCTGCACAGGCATCCCTATTCCGAGACCTGGATCGTCCGCAGCGGAAAGGCGCGGATCACCGCAGACGGTCAGGACATCGAGGCTGGTCCCGGCGACATCGTGGTGGTGTCCGCGGCGACTCCCCACAAGTTCAAGAACGTCGGCACCGATCGGCTCGACATCATCTGCATCCACTCATCGCCCCGGATGATCCAGGAGGCGCTGGAAGAGTGACTGCTGAGAACGAACAGGATCTCGGAGCCGTCGCGCGCGGTGAGTGACCCGCTATTTCCGCTCCGCCACGCGCATCTGGTTGCCGGACGGGTCGCGAAAGCCGGCGTCGATCCCGTAGGGCTGCTCGGTCGGCTCCTGCTGGAACTCGACGCCGCGGCTCTTCAGCTCTTCGTACGTGGCCTGGCAGTCCTCGGCGGAAAAGAAGAGGCCGCTCGCCGCACCTTTGGCCATGAGCTCCATGACCTTCTCGCGTGTGTCGGCGTCGAACACAGGCGGGCCGGGCACGGCCATGAGGGTGATGGCGACGTCGGCCTGACCGGGCACGCCGACGCTGAGCCAGCGGAAGTTGCCCATCTCGGGCACCGTCACGTCCTCGCGGAGCTCCAGCCCGAGCTTCTCGGTGTAGAAGGCGAGGGCCTCGTCCTGGTCGTGGACCCAGACCTGGACGTTGGTGAGTTGCTTCAGCATTGTCTTTGTCCTCCGTGGTCGCAGGGTCGGCCGCGACGTTAGCCGGGAAGGGCGCGGCTGTCTTCTCGAAAACTGCTGGACTGCGGGCGGGCCCACACGAGCTGCACGCAGGTCGGGATGCGTGCGCGGGCGAGCGCCGGCGGGTAACTCGCCCGGTACGCCGTGGGGGAGAGGCCGAACGTTCGGCTGAAGCTCGTCGTGAACGACCCGACGCTGCGCAGACCGACGGCGAGGCAGATGTCGGCGACGGTCCGGTCGGTGTTGCGCAGCAGCGCCGCCGCGCGCTCTAGGCGGCGGGTGAGGAGGTACTGGTGAGGCGTCTCGCCGAAGGCGCGGCGGAACTCGCGGCTGAAATGCGCAGGCGAGAGGTGCGCGGCGCGGGCGAGCGTCGGCACGCCGATCGGCTCGCGGTACCGTGCGTCGATCAGGTCTTTCGCGCGGAGCAGGTGTCGAGCCGGAGGGAGCGGCGTCATCTCACCGTACGGAACCTGAGATGAGCGACCGTCGCGGACTCGATCACTCTCGTTGCTTCGAGCTGGATCTGGTCGGGGCCGAGATCGTCAAAGAGGCGAACACCTCCGCCGAGGAGCAGAGGGACTAGATGGATCTGCAGCTCGTCGAGCAACCCCGTCTTCAGGTACTGCTGACCGACGTCGGCGCCGCCGGCTAGGAGTACATCCTTTTCGCCTGCGGCTGCCCCAGCCTGTTCGAGCGCGGCTTCGATTCCCTCGGTGACGAAGGTGAACGTGGTTCCGCCTTCCTTGACCTCAGTCTCGCGAGGGTGGTGGGTGAGGACGAACACCGGCACGTGGAACGGAGGGTTGTCTCTCCACCAGGCGTCTGCGTTCGGATCGTCTTCCCACGGACCTTCTCCCCCGCTGAACATCCGCCGCCCCATCACGACGGCGCCTGTCTGTTCGATCCCTTCCGCGACGACGTCGTCGTCGGGGCCCGTTTCGCCGCCGTCGAGGCCGTGAGGCTTGCGCCAGCTCGCGAGCGACAAGGCCCACTCGTGCAACCGGTCGCCGCCCTCGCCGAGTGGCTGTTCGAGGGTCTGGTTCGGCCCGGCGATGAAGCCGTCCAGTGACATCGAGATGTCGAGTGTGAGTCTTGGCATCGGCACTGGTCTCTCCTTTCTGTTCGGTGTCTACACCAAGACTGGTCTGGGTTGAGAAATTCATCGCGCCGTGACTTTGCGGTGAGTTTTCGGCCGCCATGCCGTCTACAGGTCACGCCGGCCATGTCCGAGACCGTCGCTGGCTTTTGCAGAGCCCTCTGACGGACTCGAACCGGAGACCCCCTCCTTACCATGCGCTCCAGGCGGCAACCGATGGCAACCGACGGGCCGAGGAAGGAAGTGGATCGTGAGTCTCACCCAGTACTACACGGCGACCACCCTCGACGGCTTTATCGCCGATCCCGACAACTCGCTGGACTGGCTGTTCACCCGCAAGCGCGAGGACGACGGGCCGTTGAACTACGGCGAGTTCATCGCCGGCGTCGGTGCGATGGCGATGGGGTCGACGACGTACGAATGGATCCTCGACCACGAGTTCGCGGACAAGGATCGGGCCGAGTGGAAGTGGCCGTACGAGATCCCGTGCTGGGTCTTCACACACCGCCAGCTGCCGGTCGTCCCCGACTCGCGAATTGAGTTCACCAGCGCGGACATAGCAACCGTGCACAAGGAGATGGTCGGCGCCGCCGGTGACCGGAACGTCTGGATTGTCGGCGGGGGAGACCTGGCCGGTCAGTTCGCCGACGCGGGGCTGTTGGACGAGGTCATCGTGTCGATCGCGCCGGTCACGCTGGGTGGGGGTGCGCCTCTGCTGCCGCGCCGGATCGAGCTGCGTCTGGACGAGCTGGGACGGAACGGCGACTTCGCCTGCGCAAAGTTCTCCGTCGTGCGCCCACGATGATCGCCTCAGCCCGGGGATGGCCACGGCCGGGCCCATCGTTGGGTGCGCTCACGAATCCGTCGAGCGCCATTGTGATGTCCAGAACGACCTGGCTCACCGGCTTCCTCCCCTATTGCGGTTCGCAGGGCCAACGTGTCGAAAGGATGTGCAGGTCACTGGTGAGGTGAAGCGCCGGCTCAGCGGCTGATCGCGGGCTCGCCGCCGGGGTCACGGTCGCTGAGATGTTCTCTGCTTTACTCCCAGTAACAGCGCCGACCCAAGGAGCGGAGATGCGCGCAGCGTTCATGTCCATCGAGAAGGGCTTTTCGACTTATTCGGAGGGTATGACGCTTGCTGCACAGAACGTTGAACTTGGGGATCTTGGCGCATGTAGACGCCGGTAAGACAACTCTCACCGAGCGGCTGCTGTACGCCGCCGGGGTCATCGACGAGATCGGCAGCGTCGATGATGGCACTACCCAGACGGATTCCTTGGCGCTGGAACGGCAGCGCGGCATAACGATCAAGTCCGCGGTCGTGTCGTTCGCGATCGATGACGTCACGGTCAATCTGATCGACACACCCGGCCACCCGGATTTCATCGCCGAGGTGGAGCGGGTGTTGAGCGTGCTCGACGGCGCCGTGCTGGTGATCTCCGCCGTGGAGGGCGTGCAGCCGCAGACGCGCGTGTTGATGCGAGCGTTGCAGCGGCTGCGCGTTCCGACCCTGATGTTCGTGAACAAGATCGACCGTCGGGGCGCGGACTGCGAACGCGTATTGCAGGCGATCTCGGAGCGACTGACACCCGCGATTGTCCCGCTGGGATCTGCGCGTGAGCTCGGCACGCGCGCCGCCGACTTCACCCCCTGGGCCGCGGCCGACGCTGGCTTTGCGGCCAGGCTGGCCGCTGCGCTTGCCGAGCACGACGATGCGATCATGGCCGCGTACGTCGGCGACGAGGCGAGCGTTTCTTACGGGCGACTCCGCGAGGAGCTCGCGGCTCAGACCAACCGGGCCCTGGTGCATCCGGTGTTCTTCGGCTCGGCAATCACCGGAGCGGGCGTGGATTCGCTGATGAGATTCGCTGATGAGCGGCATCGCGGAGCTGCTGCCTGCGGCCGACCGAGACGTTGATGGCCCCGTTTCGGGCAGCGTCTTCAAGATCGAACGGGGTCCGGCCGGAGAGAAGATCGCGTACGTCCGCATGTTCTCGGGGACGCTGCGAACGCGAGATCGGGTGCGGTTCGGCCAGGACGGCGAGCGGAAGGTGACGGCGATCAGCGTCTTCGACCACGGCTCGGCCTTCCAGCGTGCGTCGGTGTCCGCGGGGGAGATCGGGAAGCTCCGGGGTCTCGGCGAGATCCAGATCGGCGACCCGATCGGCAGATCGCGAACGACTGCGGAGCAGCACCATTTCGCCCCGCCGACACTGGAGACGGTCGTCGTTCCCCGCAGCCCCGACGCCAAAGGTGCGCTCCGCGTCGCGCTCGCCCAGCTCGCGGAGCAAGACCCGCTGATCAACGTACGACAGGACGACACCCGGCAGGAGATATCCGTCTCGCTCTACGGCGAGGTGCAGAAGGAAGTCGTCCAGGCCACGCTGGCGAACGGCCCATCGGCACCGGCGCGGCTGTCGAGATACTCCGCGAGGCGCCGAATCCGTTCCTCGCCACGGTCGGGCTGCGCGTCGAACCGGCCGTTGTCGAGTCCGGCGTGGACTTTCGGCTCGAGGTGGAGCTGGGGGCGATGCCGCTCGCGTTCTTTCGGGCAGTCGAGGAGACTGTGCGGGAGACGCTGCAGCAAGGGATCTACGGATGGCAGGTCACCGACTGCACGGTCACGATGACGGATTCCGGCTACTTGCCGCGGCAGAGCCACGCGCACCAGCGCTTCAACAAGAGCATGTCGAGCACCGGCGCCGACTTCCGCGGCCTGACGCCGCTCGTCGTGATGAGCGCGCTGAATGAGGCCGGCACGATCGTGTACGAGCCGATCGACCGCTTCCACCTCGAGGCCCCGGCGAACGTGCTCGGACCGCTCTTGCCTGCGCTGGCACGGCTGCACGCCGTCCCGCAAGCTCCGGCGATTCGGGGCTCGTCATGCACGATCGAGGGCGACATCGCGGCGGCGCGCGTACACGAGTTGCGGCAACAGCTGCCGGCGCTGACGCGCGGCGAAGGCGTGCTGGAGTGCGCGTTCGACCGCTACCAAGCCGTGAACGGCACGATCCCGACCCGGCCACGGTCGGACCACAACCCCCTCAACCGCGAGGAGTACCTGCTGCGCGTCGCGCGAGGAGGCCGGATTGGCTGATCCGAGGATGCACGCAGACGAGATACCCACGGACGTCCCTCTGGTTCGACGGTTGCTCGGGGCGCAGTTTCCGCAGTGGGCGGACCTTCCGATCCAGCCTGTCCGCTCCGCGGGGTCGGACAACGCGATCTACCGGCTCGGCGACGACATGGCGGTGCGGCTGCCCCGACGCACGGGGCGGTCGACCGAGTCGCTGGACAAGGAATACCTATGGCTGCCGAGACTCGCCCCCCTTTTGCCGATCGCCATTCCGGTCCCGCTCGCGAAGGGGGTGCCCGCCGAGGGCTACCCCTGCGGTTGGGCTGTCTATCGGTGGCTCGAAGGCGAGACTGCGACCATCGAGCGCCTCGCCGTTGCGCGCCAGGCGGCGACGGATCTGGCGCGTTTCGTCACCGCTCTACAGCGGATCGATGCCACGGGCGGACCATCCCCTGGAGAGCACAACTACTTCCGCGGTGTGCCGCTGGCAACGCGTGACGCCGCGGTCCGCGGCGCAATCGCCTCCCTGCACAGCGCAATCGAGGTCGGCGCAGTGACCGCGGCGTGGGAAGCAGCCCTTCGGGCACCAGCGTGGCACGGACCGCCCGTCTGGATCCACGGAGACCTCTACGATGGGAACCTGCTGGCCGAACGGGGCCGGCTCAGCGCAGTCATCGATTTCGGGGGCCTAGGGGTAGGCGATCCAGCCTGCGACTTGATCGTTGCGTGGAGCCTTCTCCCCACCGAAGCCCGGGAGGTCTTCCGTACGGCGCTATCGGTCGATGATGCGACCTGGGCCCGAGGTCGGGGCTGGGCACTGTCCGTTGCGCTGATCGCCCTCCCCTACTACTGGACCACCAACCCTCTGAGGGTGGCCAGCTCCTGGCACAGGATCGGCGAAGTCCTCGCCGATTAC
>WNFV01017522.1_pt1 | contig 11981 bp, 14 predicted proteins | sample 5400101 | NCBI WGS metagenome assembly WNFV01 (sample SAMN13153361, study PRJNA577476) | soil metagenome | isolation source: 115 cm soil or saprolite under grassland replicate 1 | place: USA:California | collected 2016-06-15
GTCCCGGATGGCCAGCGCCTTGGCATCCCCCGCGCAGTAGAACTCGAGCTCGCCGGTGTACCGACCCTCCACGATCCTCGCCCGAGTGGCGATGACCCCATTGGCGCCGAAATGGCGCGCCAGGGGCCGTACGACCTCCTCTGGGGAGGAGGAGACGATGTAGATCCGGCGGCGTTCCTCCCGGTGCAGGGCCATGAGGTCGAGCGCCTCCTGGTAGACGAATGGGTCGATCACGTCGATGATCACGTCCTGCACCAGCTCCTCGACCTGCTGACGGTCCCACCCCTTGGTCAGCGCCAGGAGGCCGTCCTTCAGCCGCTCCATCTTCTTCTCGTCCGCCCCCACCAGCAGGTAGACGAGTTGCGCGTAGGCTCCCCGCAGGAGCTGGCCGCGCGAGACCATCCCGGCCCGGTACATCGGCCGGGACAGGGCGAGCGAACTGGACTTGGAGATAATCGTCTTGTCCAGGTCGAAGAACGCTGCTTCCATGTCATCCAATCGTAGATGACGGCTCCGACACCAACCGGACTTCGACTCCGAACTGGCGGCGGTCGTATCCTCGGCTTGGAGGCGTCAGGGCGCCTGGTGGGCCCCCCGGTCTTCAAAACCGGTGTGGGGGCGAGAGCTCCCAGGCGGGTTCGATTCCCGTCCGCCTCCGCGTGGAGGAATCGGGGAGATGTTGTGGAGTTCGAGAGGCTTCGCATCCTCTCCCCGATCTCACTACGTCCACCCGAGGTTCGTGCAGACCACGACCGCCTGGTTGGTTCGGTACGACATAGATCCCCAAGCGCACCGCCGTCAGCCTCCCCAAGCATTGAGCCCCGACCCGCGAGGCCAGCTACGGTGCCTCACGGATGCCCCCATTCTCAGGCGCGGACACTCGGATTGTCGAACCTTCGTGACAGCCCGAACCTCGGGATCGCCCGTGCGCGCTAGGACGTCACCCGTCCCCACTCACTTGGGTTCATCCAGATGTCCTGACCAGCGGCGTTTGGGTTTCTTACTCTGTTCCCTCCGCCTCCGCGTGGAGATTTCGGGGCGGGATGAGGGAGTCGGCCGGGCTCCCCATCTCCCCTTCACTCATGAGGTGTCCGGGCGTTCCATCGATCGGTTCCCTCGGCGTCGGAGACGGGTGCCTCAGACCCAGTCCGGTAGGGACCTTTCGCCGATCCCATCCATCGGAAGCGGCGCGATGCCGGAGCCATCCGCCCGCATCACGACGAGTCCCGGGGCGGAGAACACGATGAGGCTGCCGTCCGGGGACCACGCCGGGGTGTACGCGCGATCGTGAGTCAGGCGTTTCACACCCGACCCGTCCGGGCGCATCACGCAGATGTCTGTGTAGTCGTCCGGATGGTCTCGATGTGAGGTGAACAAGATGGAGTGCCCATCGGGGGACCAGTCGACCTGCCAGCCCTCTCCCACTCTGGAGAGGTCCACCAGCCCGGAACCGTGAACGTCGACGATGTACATCACGTGGTCGCCGGAGAGGTTGGAGTTGAAGGCGATCCGTTTCCCATCCGGTGACCACGACGGGTATTCGCCTCCGTCGCCGGAGCCGCAGGATGGACCCGAGCAAGGTCTTCGACCTCGAACGGTCCCTCGAGGAGGCCGCCGCCGGCTATCGGCCATGGACGAGCGGCGAGCGATCAAGGTCCTCCTTCGCCCATAGCTGAAAATGAACAAGCGCCCCGGCGCGCGAGGCCTATCTGCCCCTAACTCGCGTGTACGCAGACGGAGCAGGAACGGCGGATCGAGAGGGTGGGAGGAAGGTAGCCTGTCAGCTTGATTCGGCCTGCACAACGCAGAACTCGTTGCCTTCGACGTCGGCCATCGTAGTCCACTCGAAGTTCTCGTTCGTGACGTCCCAGAGACTCGTCGCGCCGAGCGCGATGAGGCGCGCGACCTCGGCCTCTCGGTCGGGCGCGTGCCAGTCGATGTGCACCCGGTTCTTCGTGGTCTTGGGTTCTGGGACCTTCACGAACGTGAGCGGGGGGTCGCTGGGGAGCCAGTAGTACTTGTCGGGCTCGAGCTGCTCGAGCTCGCGCTCCAACGCGGTCTCCCAGAACCGTCCGACCCTCTGCAGGTCGTCGGAATCGAGGACGACGGTGGCCAAGTGCCGGTCCGAGGGAGGGTCCGACTGGATCACGCAGAACTCGTTCCCTTCGGAGTCGGCGAGGGCGGTCCACTCCATGTCCTCTTCTCCGACCTTCTCTTTCACGTCCCAGAGACGAGTCGCCCCAAGCCCGAGCAGACGCTGCACCTCGGGCTCACGGTCGGTCACGCTCCAATCTAGATGCATCCGGTTCTTCGTGGTCTTGCCCTCCGGCACCTTCATGAAGTCGATCCGGGGGTCCCCCGGCAGCGTGGCCCATTCCCCGGGGTCGCCCTCGGTGAGCTCGCGTTCCAACGCGGCCGCCCAGAACCGGCCGACGAGCTGCGGGTCATCCGCATCGAACACCACCGTGAAGAAGGAGAGGGTCATGCGCCGAACGTATTCGCGCCAGGGACTTCAGGTCAACTGGGCTGGCGGAGCTGGGCGTCGCGCCGGAGCACGGTGTCCAGTAACAGAGGCGCCGACTTCGGGCTCAGCTTGATCTCGACGCTCTTGCGCTGTTGTAGCCCCTCACGCGCACTGCCTTGTCCAGCGACTTCCGGTGGGCGTACTCGCTCATCTGGGGGCGAGAGCTCCCAGGCGGGTCCGATTCCCGTCCGCCTCCGCGTGGAGAGGACGGAGAGGAACCGGGGACTCCCAGAGCCTCTCCGATCTCACCACCCGAACGACGACGACGTTTGGCGAGCGTCGTTCACCGGGTTGGGCAGTCGCGGGTCAGGCGTGCATCGCGTCGAAGTGATCGCGATGGTCAGGTCCGCTCGGCATCCTTCGCGCATACTGGTCATCGAGAACGTGGTGGAGATCGGAATGTCTCCCGCGGACGTGTTCGCTTGGTGCAGCCCGTCCGTCGTGGCAGTCCAGGTCAATCGCGCGCCGAGGGTTGGTCCTAGGTGACGGGCCGCTGGGGGCTCTCGTTCACGCTCAGCTGGAACACGTCGGGGCGCGCGTAGTGGCCGGCAACGTCGAAGTCGTACTTGCCTCGCGCGATCTCGTCGAGGTCGAGCCTTCATCGAAACAAGGCCCGGCCAGCACCGAGCCGAGCGGACCGATGATCGCACTGCCTCCGCGCAATAAGATCGCCTCGGGCTCATCGGAGATTCGGTTCGGGATGTCCATCGGTAGGTCCGACCGACGTAGGAACTGGCAGGCTGCGAGCACGAAGCAACGGCCTTCCAGTGCGACATGGCGCATCGTGGGCAACCACGTCTCCCGGCTGTCTGACGTCGGCGCGCAGTAGAGCTGGATGCCCTTGGCGTACATCGTCATCCGCAGCATCGGCATGTAGTTCTCCCAGCAGATGACGGCACCGAGCGGTCCGAGCGATGTGTCGTAGACCGGGAGGGTCGAGCCGTCGCCGAACCCCCAGATCAGCCGTTCTGCGGCCGTGGGCATCAGCTTGCGATGCTTGCCCAGGTAGCCGTCCGGGGTGCAGAAAAGCGCTGTGTCGTAGAGCGTGCCGCCATCGCGTTCGATGACGCCCACGACGAGGTGGATGGCATGCTCGCGTGCGGCGGTTGCGATCCGGTCGACGTCAGGACCGGGCACGATGATCGCGCCATCGGAGTAGCGCCTGAACTGATCGCGACCCTCCGGCGTGCGCTGCCCGACGACCGTTCCGAAGTCGATGCCTCTCGGGTAGCCAGGAACGAACGCTTCCGGGAAGACGGCGAGCTGCGCCCCGCCTTGTGCCGCTTCCGCGATCAACCGCTCGAGCTTGTCTATCGTCTGCTCGCGGTCGAACCCGATCGGAGCGGCCTGGACGACGGCAGCCCGCACCCTCATCGTGCGAATCGTACGTCGACGAGGCCCTGAGCCGTCACGCTCTTCGAAGCGTGGGGAATCATCGAACCTTTCGATCCATGAAGGCCGGTCCGCCAGGACCACGGGGGTCACATCACCGGACCCCACTCCCGGGCGCTCACCCACAGGCTCTGACCTGCGGCGTTGGGGTTCTTACAGTGTTCCCTTCGCCTCCGCGTGGAGAGATCGGGGAGTGATCGTGGGGTCCAACAGGCCCCGGATCCTCTCCTCGCTCTGCAGCAGCTTCCGTCCATGTAAGACGGGGGGCGCAGACGCGGTACGCCCTCCGCTTGATTGGCGGATCGGTCAGGGGTGGAGTACGTGATGTCCCATCCTCCTGACCGGGGCTATTCGCCGAACTCGGGCAGAGAATTGGCGACATCGTCCATGCAGAACTGCTGATCGTTCGCCTCGGAGGAGGAGAGGAGCTCCGTCATCCCGAGCTCTGCGTATCTACCGACAAAGATCACCAAGATTCGAATCCGACGGTGCGTAGTGGACCACCGCGTCCACGGTGGACCTGAGGGGAAGGTATTCGAACGTCGTGAAGGCGCTGCGGCATTCTCTTGCCAGTCCCGAGCTAGCCGTCGCGGCCGAAGGTCAATCTGAGCGGCGGGTCAGGGCTCCCACGGCCCGTTGCACGAGGCCGCGCCACATTCTCGGGGGAGGCCGTCGACTCGGTCTCTTGGGCGGCTGAACGTCCAGACGGGGTGTCAATCCGTGTTCCGTGCGGTCGCCCCAGTTCGCAGGCGTAGACTCCGCGACATGCCAGATGAGCCGAAGGTCGTCGATCGCTACGGCGCGAGTTACGGCCACTTCACGTCGGATGTCTACTCGGAGATCCGACGCCAGGCATTTGGAAAGGACATCGGCCAGAACAGCTGGCTCACGCTCGATGAGTTGGAACGGTTCATCTCTTTCCTCAACCTCACAACTTCATCGCGGGTCCTCGACGTCGGCTGCGGCTCGGGCGGGCCGGCGCTGCAGGTCTCCCGAACGACGGGCTGCGAGGTCGTCGGCGTCGACGTCCGCGAGGGATGCCCTCGCCATCGCGAACCGGATGGCCGCCGAGGCGCCCTTCGGCTCGCGCGTGACCTTCAGGCGCGCCGACGCGGGTAGGCCATTGCCTTTTGAGGATGCGACCTTCGACGCCGTTCTTTGCATCGATTCCGTCAACCACTTCTCGACAGCGACGAGATCGCCACCAGGTCTTCGACCGACTACTACCTGTTCGTCCCACCCGGCGAAGATGAGCGGCTTCTTGCCGAGGCCGGCCTGAAGGTTGTCCGCGTCGATGACGTCACCGAGAACATGGCCGAGGTCGCTCGTCGACGCCACGACGCCCGCGAAGGACATGCGCACGCCGTGAGGCATATCGAAGGCGACGACGCATTCGCCCGCGAGCAGCGCTTCTTCGAGGTCACCGCGCGACTCGCGCGCGAGCGCAGACTATTTCGCCCCCGTCTACGTGGCGCAGAAGCCAGGTCAGCGCTTGGATCCGATCTAGCTCAGCTAGCCCAATGAGTGGAGGCCGAGGGGGTCTAACTACGACAGCGTCGGAAGCTTTCACGTTTGTGTTCCGCTGGTCCGGCCCCAACATCGAGCATTCACCCACACTCCTTGATCTGGAGCGTTCGGGTTCTTACAACGTTCCCTCCGCCTCCGCGTGGAGAGAACGGGGAGGGATCGTGGAGCCCGAAAAGACTCCACATCCCTCCCCAACCTCATCACGGGGTGGCGGGCTGTTGCCGACGCAGGCTCCTCGAACGGGGTACCGGTCCCACGCCTTCCGATGGTCGATAGGCACCCGCCCAGGACGTGGCTCTGCCGCGCGACACCGGCTCTCGACGTACCCCCGTCAGGAGGCCTCAGGGTCGAGGCTCCCCTCCACGCGCTGTACCCAACGACCCTGGCCGCGGGCGTGGGCGCAAGATGAGTAGAGCAGCGCCCAGGATCAGGAAGACCACGTAGTGAACGAAGGGCGGCAGAACCTGAGCCACGAGGTCAGCGAACATGATCGCGCCTGAAACGATCAGCATCCAACCCAGCCATCTCGGATCGCCGCTCAGGAGCAGGACAACACCGAAGATGATGAACGCGGCTCGCGTTAAGACCCGATACGTCCCAAACAGCCAAGGGCTGGCATCCGCGAAGACCACTTCAAAGGGCGACTGTGCGATACGGACAGAGCTGATGACGACCCACGACACCGCGCCGCCGATCGCGAGCGTCGCGGCTCCATAGGCGATGACTCCGAGGATCCGACGATCGGTGACCTGCTGCACCGACCTTGCGAGCGGCACCAGCCCGGTAGCTGCGATGAGACCGCCCAAGCCGAGCAACGTCATCGCCAGGTCCCATGCCGCGGGATCCTCCTCGATATACAGGAGCTTCAGCAGGGGATCGTCCGTTCCGAAGACACGGGAATTGACCGGCGTCACAGCGCCGACGAAGAACAGCAATGATCCGGCGATCAAAGTGACTCCTGCGAGACGCCGCATCGTGTCTCACCTTCGAACAGGTAGCTGTCCTGACGGCCGCCGTCGATCATGGCAGAGATCCGGGCTCCTCACGCCGACCGATTGCCACGTCTGGGCCGGCCACCGGGACCGGGTCGCACCTGGTTGGGCGTCCCGTCGCGACAGAAGAGATCAGCGTGTCAGAGACGGCCCCAGTGCCGGGCGCTGACCCATACCCCTGGCCTGGGGCGTTGTGGTTCTTACAGTGTTCCCTCCGCCTCCGCTCCACTTGGGACCCGCTCGCTAGGTCTTGGAGGTTCCGCTCGTTCTGAAACTGATCTCGGCTTGCGGCGTAGGCCTTGAGCACAGCTGTCAGCCTCGTCTGACGATGTCGCGCTTGGCATCCACTAGCTCGGCTGGCAGCTCATAGCCGTCAGGTCCTTCATGAAACGGCAAGACCTGCAGAACCGCGTCGAAATTGAGGGGCCCGCAAAGATGAGGAAACTCTGGTTTGTCCACTTCCGGCGACTCAAGCTTGAGCGGTGACGTGAGCTTCTCTGGATCCACGACGAGGAGAGCGAGCCTTACGACCTCTGAAGTTGGCGTGCGCGACCCTTACAACCTGATGGACAAACGAGAAGTGAGCCACTCGCGGATCGCGTGCCTCGGCGTGTGCGACACGGTCCTCACTCCGTGATCCAGTTGCCCATCCCCTTCGCGAGCAGCTGCGACTCTACCCTCCCCCGCTACATCTGGACGCTGGATCGGCGGGCCGAAGTCGATCGTGTGCTTGACCGCCGGCACGTGGGCCTCGGGCAAGTCCTCGACCTCGGTGACGACTGATCGCGAGCTCGAGCCGCTCGAACTCCTCCCAGGTCGCGGTCACCGCGCGGGCTTCATCCGGCGAAACGCTCGAGGTCGGGAAGGTGCTCGTCGTAGTGCTCGTACGTCTCGCCGGCGACCTCCTCGACCGCCTTGGCGTCGACGTCCGGGAGGGCCTCCCACCGAGTGCGGACTAGTCGGCGCGACGCGAGCAGCTCCTCATAGACGGCGTCGACCGTCTTGCCCTCGGCCTCGGCCACGAGCTTGGCGTTCACCTCATCCACCGTCTCGGCCGGCCAGGCCGCCTCGCCGGTTCCGGTGCGGAGGTGCTCCAGGTTGCGCGCGCACTTGTCGAGCCACCACGCCATATGCCAGAGGAGGTCCTTCACGGTCCACCCAGGAAGGACTTCGGATCCGTCCCAGCGGTCGCGCGGTATCCGGTCGAGGGCGGCTGCGAACCGGGCCCACGATTCCGCCTCTCGGGCGGCGTGCTCGGTCCGGAGGTCGCTCATCCCACGAGCATACGCACGCCGCCATCACGAGCTGGTCCGCGACGAGATGCGCTGGCTCCGAAGTCCGCTCCCACTGCGATAGTCGCGCGGTTCCCGGAAGAGGCGGTTCGGGACGCACACGGGCTATGTCGCCCGAGTCACCACCTGTCGATAGTTCGCACGCTCCACCGCCAGGTCGGCAGGAGTTCTTGGTTCGGCGTCGTGAGACGTGAGCGTGATGTGCCAGTCCTCCAGGGCGGGGCACCCGGCCGCTTCCCACGACTCGTGATGCCGCATCAAGTCCGGAAGGAGGTCCTGGCTCCCCGAAGCTCGGATGCCACCGGATCTTGCAAGTGCCGACCCCGATGGATCAATCAGTCCGACCTCCCAGCGATCCTGGATCGAGCTCGGAGGAGGCGGCAGGGCCACGGCCCGCCAGTCCGACAAGGCCAGAAACAGGAAGAAGTCCATCACGTCGCGGGGAATCCCCCAGCCGGGGATGGGGGTCCCGGTGCCAAACCCAACCCACGCCGGCACCTCCGTGGCCGCTTCGGTCCCACCCTCCCGGAGCAGGGCCGCCGGCCAGGGAAGCTCCTGGTGAAGGAGCCCGCGGATGGGGATGAACGCCGACCAGGCGAAGAAACGACCCCCCAGCCGCTCATCGTGCTTTGTGAGCGTCACCAGCGGGTGGAGCCCGGCGTGCTCCAGCGGCACGACGATCCACCCGTCCTCGGTGAGCTGCTCCTGCCATCGAGGAGAGACATCGGGACATCCGACCGTGACGAGGATCCGGTCGAACGGCGCCGCCTCCGATACGCCCTCCGCCCCGTCACGGGCCACGACCCGCACCGAGCCGTAGCCCGCGGCCCGGAGGGCATCGGTGGCCTCAGCCGCGATCCCGCGGTCGATGTCCTGCGTGACGACCGAGCCTTCGTCCCCGACGATCTCTGCCAGCAGCGCGGCGTTGTAGCCCGTCCCGGTGCCGATCTCCAGGACGCGCATCCCCGGCCCTAGCGCGAGGGCCTCCAGCATGTCGGCCATGACGGAGGGCTGTGAGGACGAGCTGGAGGGAAGGCCGTCCCGGAAGCGCGTTCCGAGGGCCTGGTCTGAGTAGATGATGCCGAGCGAGTTCTCGCTCGGCCGGGCAGGGTCGAACTCGACCGGAACGGGGCTAGAGGTCGCAGGGTCCCAGCGGGAGAAACCCGGGAGGAAGCGGTGGCGCTCCACGGTCCGAAACGCCCGCTCGATCCGCCCGGTCCGGATTCGGCCGGAATCCTTCAGCTCATCGACGAGCCGGTCTAGGTACCGGCGAACGTCGCCCGTTGGGTCACCCCGCAAATCAGACTCGCCAGCTGCGGCTGGGACGAGTTGAGAAGCCGCAATGGGTCAAGATGATGGTAGCCCGTCATCGCAAGACCCTTGTCGTTTGCAACCCGTGCCACGACGATATCCATTCTGGACGTGTTCGGCATGCGGTAGGGTCGCAGGACACGAAGTCGGAGGATCTGAGGCGATGCCCTTAGTGCGGATCGAGATCCTCAAGGGACGGCCGACTGCCGAGAAGAGTCGCTTTCTCCAAGCGATTCACGCCGCCCTGGTTCAGGCGTTCGGCATTCCAGAGGATGATCGCACTCAACGGCTCATTGAACATGATCCCGAGAACTTCGAGATCCCACCCGGAGGATCCGAGAACTACATCCTCGTGGAAATCACCGCCTTCCCGGGCCGATCGCTAACCGCCAAGCGGGCGCTCTACAAGGCGATCGTGCGCAACCTCGGGGAGGTAGGGATCCCCGCCAGCGATATCCTCATCGTTCTCCACGAACCTTCGATGGAGAACTGGGGAATCCGCGGCGGCCAATCCGCTGATGAGGTCGATCTCGGCTTCCGATTGGATGTCTAACCCACCCCAGCAGCTTGAATCGCTCGATCGAGATCCTCCTGACGTTGGCGGGCAGGCAGGAACTCCCGCCGTGGCTCCTTTGGCTGGCGGCGGCGGTGTGGACCGTCGCTCTATGGCTCTCGGTCGCCACGCTCGTTTCATCGAACACCGGGCAGTTCGCGAGCGCCGCGGCCTTATTGCCGCTGTTCGTCCTGTGGGCGGGCCTGACCGGCCGATGGCTGAGCGGCCGCGCGTTCTGATCGCCGGTGGGTCCGGGGTCTTCGGACGCCTCCTGGCTCGCGACTTGCTGAAGACGACCTCCGTCGATCTCATCCTGGCCGGGCGCGGCCTCCCAGCGGTCGTCGCGGCCCGTCGGGAACTCGACCAGCCCGATCGCACATCCGCGATGGCGTTCGATCTCGGTGACCCGGAGTCGTTGACCCGCGCGGCGCGCGGCTGCGTAGCGGTGGCCTGCGCCGCAGGCCCCTTCCAGGAACTCTCGCCTGAGCTTCCGACGGCGGCCGTGCGGGCCGGGGCGCATTGGGTGGACATCAGCGACTATGAGGGCTGGGTCGTCCCACTCCTCGACGACACGACGCTCGATGCCGCCGCGCGCGGCGCCGGATCAGCGGTGATCCCCGGCCTGTCGACGGTGCCGGCGCTCTCCGGGGCCCTTGCACGCTGGTGTCGCGAGCGCCTGCAGGGCGCCGAGAAGGCTCGGGTCACCCTGGTCATCGGGAACCGGAACGCGAGGGGCGCCGGAGCCATCGCGAGCGCGATGTCGAGCGGCTTCGGCCGCCCGACATGCGTTCATCTTCCCTTCGGCCGCCGCCTCGCGTACTTGGGACGTTCCCCCGACACAGAGCTGCTCCGACGTGACCTCGGCCTCGACGCGGAGTTCCGGGTGGTCCTGGAATGGGGCCCGGCAGGGCTGTTCGTCTCGGGCGTCGGGCCGCTCTGGTCCCACCTTGGCGCTCGAGCGCGGTCCCGGGTCGCCGGTCTCCTCTCATCGATCTCCAGGCCATTCGGTCGATTCGGATCGGAGGGTGGATGCTTGCAGGTCGAATTGTGGGAAGGCGAGCGGCGTGTGACCGTGGCCGCCCTAAGCGGCGACCAGCGCTTGGCGATCCTGCCGTGTGCGATGGCCCTGCAACGGCTCCTACAGGGAAAGCTGCGGGAACGCGGTGTCGTTCACCCCGCCGAATGGCTCTCTCCTGAGACTTGGATCGCAGAACTTCACAATCGGGGTGTGCGAATCCTGACAGCCCGTACCTTCTGAGTCGGCAGACCCAGCAGTTGCTCCCAATGCTTGCACCTCGTGCCCGCCTACGGTCCCAACTCCTCCTCGGCGACCTGGGTGACCGCCGACGCGAACACGCCGGCCACCTCCTCGATCGCGGCGGCGTGCTCGATACCCGGTGACACTCGCACGAAGGGGCGGCCGCACCGGGTCGTAGCCGCCGTGGGGTAGACGCGGGTCGTGTCGAGACCGAAGCTGGCGCCTCCAATGAGCGGCACGTGCCTCCGCCTCGCTTCTTCCAGAGCGAGATCGACGAACCGATGGTGGACCTCCGGCCTATCGAGGCCCCGCGAGAACCCGATGGAGAACCACCCCCCGCGGAACCGAAGTGTTCGGGCGATCTCGAACGACGGGTGGTCCTCGAGTGCGGGGTGGTGCGCCCCGACGACCACTCCCCCGCCGGCCCGACCTGCGGCTTCGTTGATGCGCCTCGCCAGTACGAGGGCGTTCCGCTCGATCCGAAGGAGGCGGCGCTCCAGGGCGGGCCGGTTAGGCCGAGGGATCGCGTGCACGATCGCATCCGCGATGTTCGTTCCCAGGTGCTCCCGGTAGCGGTCGAGGTCCTCCGCGTCGCTACCCTCGGCGAGGATCGCACCCCCCGTCACCCGATCGAGCCCGAACTGCGCGTACTTGGTGAGGCTCTCGAACACGATCAGGCGCACTTGACGACCATGCCCGGCGAGACGGAAGGGCTGCACGGTGCATGTCAGCGCGGTGTTGTCGAGCACCAGATATGACGGACGTCCGGCCGCCTCGATCGCACGGACGACACCTGGCACGTCGGTGACGAGCGTTCCCGGTGCGTTCCCCACGCTGTCGAGGAACACCGCAGCGGGTCGGTTCCGAAGGATCGCCGAGGGCAAGGCGGCGGGCGGATGCTCCGGTACCTCCACGAGCGCGGCGTCCGGCACCATGGCGCGCAGGAGGTCACGGCATTCGTGATAGGCCGAAGCTCCCAGCACAACCGGCCCATCGAGCTTGCCCTCCATCTGGAGGAATCCGACGATCGTCGCGAACGCAGACATCCCGCAGCTCGTCACCAGCGCACGGAGATCCAGACCGGCGACCGGATCGACGTACGCGGCTAGGTACTCGGCCTCGAACGCCGCTG
>WNFV01037595.1_pt1 | contig 11981 bp, 6 predicted proteins | sample 5400101 | NCBI WGS metagenome assembly WNFV01 (sample SAMN13153361, study PRJNA577476) | soil metagenome | isolation source: 115 cm soil or saprolite under grassland replicate 1 | place: USA:California | collected 2016-06-15
GAGATGGTCGCGGCCCTGCACGACCACGTCACCCGCTTCCTGCGGTCGGCCGGACCATGGCCGACCCTGCGCATCGGCGCGCAGCCCTACGGTGTGCTACCCGCCACCTCGCTGCTGCTGTGGGGAAGCGACGAGCACGTCGAGTCGCGCCTGGTCGAGGTCGCGCAGCTCGCCCGTGACCGGGTGGTCCGCTTCGCCGGCCACACGCCGCGCCGCGGCTTCCCCAGACAGGTCGGCGACTTCGCCCGGACCGCGTTCGGGCTCGCCCCACCGCCCGAGGGCGCCGGCGAGGCCGTCCGCGACCAGGCGCTCGTCGACGTCCTGTGCCAGCGGGCCTGGAGCGACACCGCATGGGTGCGCAGCTACCAGGGCTTCTTCGGCGCGGACGCCTTATACGACGTGCACGGCCTCGCGCCGAAGGCGGTCACGGAGGTCGCCGCGGCGCCGCTGACCGTGCCGCTCGCTCCGCCGGGCGGCTTCAGCGCCCAGCTCCGCGGCTGGATGACGCGCTACGGCCCGGACGACGTCGCCGCCTTCCTCGCCGACCTGGACGGCGTGGCGGCCGGCACGACGACGTTCGCGGCGGTCACGGCCGCCTGGCTCGCCCGCCACCCCGAGGACCGCACCGCTGTGCTGCCCGATGAGGTGCCGCGCTTCGCCCCGTTCGGCGTGACCGTCCCCGGGCTGCCGGACCCGCCGGCCGACCTGCTCTCGGCGCTCGTGCTCGACGCCCACCTGGTGTCGCGGCTCAGCCCGGAGCACGCGGCTGGCCTGCGCCGCCTCGCCGCCATCGACCCTGACCGGTTGCCGCTGCTGACCGGCGGCATGCTCGATCTTTGCTCGCACCGCTACGACGCCTGGATCACCTCGATCGCGACGGCGCGCCTCAGCCGGGTGCGGGCGGCCGGGGCGACCGGCGTGCACATCGGGGCGTACGGGTGGGTCGACGAGTTCGACACGGGGCCTCCCGACCCGCCGACCTGGATCCACGCGCCGTCGATGCAGCACGCCACGACCGCCGCGGTGCTGCGCGCCGGCTATGACGCCGCCCGCGAGCAAGCGCTCGCCGTCGACCTCACCTCACGGCGGGTGCGGCGGGCCGAGTGGATCCTGGCCGGGGTGCGCAACGGTCAGCCGCTCGGCGCCCTCGCCGGCTACCTCGTCGAGCGCGAGCTGCACGACCGCGGCCTCGACGTCGCGGTCAAGGCCCTGCGGAGGCTCGCTCCGGGACCGTCGAGCGAGGGCACCGCCGGCGACGGCGAGCGCGTGCCCGGGCGGGTCTGCGACGGCCTCCGCCTGGTGCGGCTGCTGTGGTCGCACGGGCCGGAGTTCGTCGACGTCGTGGAGGGCGCGCTGCAGGAGCAGGAGTTCGGTCCCCACACCGGGGTGGCCGCAGGGGAGGTCGTCGACTGCGTCACGATCGCCGCCGACGCCGTCGACGCCACCGGCGACCTGCTCCTTGCCGAGAGCGTCCACCACGCGGTCGGCGGCAACCCGCTGCGGGCGGGCGTGGTCGCGGACGTGATGGCCGGGGGTGCGACCGACGTGCCGGACGGCTTCGACGTCGTCCGCACCCCCCGCAGCGGCGTGCCCGTCGGGCACCGCATCGGGGTGCTGCTCCCGGTGGGTGCCACCTCGGCAGGCGGGTCCGGCTGGACGGGCGGCCGGCCCCGGGCCGCGCTCGCTCCCGAGGTCGACGCCTGGTGCGGGCTGCTGCTCGGCCCGCCGGCACGATGGCGGTTTCGCTGCGTCGACGGCGCGGGTGCCCCTGCTCGGAGCGTTGGCCTCGACGACCTCGCGCTGTGCCCGCTCGACGTGGTGTTCGAGACCGGCGGCGACCACCCGCCGCTCGAACGGCGCCTGCTGGCGGCCGCGGCCGCCGGCGTGCGGCTCGACCCCGCCGATCCCGCCTTCGGCGAGCTGTCGGCCCTGACCGCCCAGGTCCGCGCCGTGCTCGGGCGCGCCTTGGACGTCCAGCCGGAGGATGGCGCGACGTCCGCCGGGAACGACACCCTCGACCAGCGCGTGACGACCGCGCTCACCGGCGTCGCCGCCGCGCTCCGCCGCCAGGACCTAGCCACGCTCGCCGACCTCGGCGTCACCGAGGCGTTCCCGGTCGCCGCCGCCTCGGGGGCGGCGGCGCAGGCGAGCGTCCTCGCCGGCACGCTCCTGCCGATCGTCGACGCAGCCCTGGCGTCGACCGAACGCACCGTTCGTATCGCCGCGCTGCGGCGCGTGCTCGGCGAGGCGTTTCCCCTGGTTACCATCGTCACCATGCCTCAGGACCAGCTCGCCGCGCTGGCCGACCCCGGCCGGCCCGACCCGGGCGGCGACCCCGCCGAGGCGATCGCCGCGTGGGTCGGCGACGTGGCCCGCGTGCGCGACGGCGTGGCCACCTGGGAGCACCTCGCCCTCCTGGCCGCCGCGGTTGGCGGCGGCGACGTGTTCGCCGCCTCGCAGCTGCTGCAGCTGCCGCTCACCGACGCCGACACGTGGGCCGCGGGCGCGTGGCAGCCGCGCACCCCGGGCGGCGCGACCGCCGGCGCGTGGCACGTGCCGCTGTCCCTGGCGGGCGCCAGGGCGCTCACCGGCTTCGTCGTCGACCGCTGGACCGAGGTCGTGCCCGGCCAGCTGGCTGGGCTGGGCACGGCGAGCGCCGCGCTCGTGCCCGAGGAGACGACCGCCGTCGCCTTCTCGTTCGACCAGCCGGACGCCCGGCCACCGCAGGCGATCCTGGTCGCGGTCCCGCCCGACTCCGCCGCGGGCTGGCGGATTGAGACCGTGTTCCACGTCGTGCGCGAGACGCTGGACCTCGCCCGGCTGCGGATGATCGACCTGCCCGCCTTCGACGGCGGGCTCAACCTGGTGCCGCTGGCGAGCACGTTCGACGTGGGCGCCGTGACGGGCCTGCCCTTCACGACCGGGCTGCTCGCCCACATGACGACGGAAGTGCCGGAGCCATGACCTGGAGCGTCCCCTCCCCGATCGCCCTCCCGGGCGCGGCCCCGGCGCATTCGTTGGCCATGGCCGGCATCCCCGCAGGCGGCAGCCGACCTGCCATCGAGTACGTGTTGTGGGTGGACGCCGACGGCAGCATCCTGGTGAGCCGGTTCCCGGGCCTCGACCCGGTCGGCGCGCCCGTCGGCTTCTTCACGCCGTTCGCGCTCACGGTGCCGCCGCCCGAGCTGGCCCAGCGGCCGGTTCCCGGCACCTCCCGCGTCACGGCGGTCGGCACCGACCGCTTCTTCTGGGTGGCATGGGTGGGAGCCGATGACATGGTGCACTCCGAGCAGCACGACGCCGACACGATCGGGCTCATCCGTCCCATGCAGACGCTCGGCCCCGCCCGCCGCGACAGCGCGCTGGCCTCCGCCGTGGTCGCCGGGATCCCCGCGCTCGCCTGGGTGACACCAGATGGACGCCTCGGCGTGGAGTTTGCCACCCCGAGCGGCACCCGCCTCGGGGCGGCGGGCTCGGCTCGCCCGGATACGCCGATCGCGCTCGTCACCGTCAGGCCGACGACGACGCACGCCCTGTGGGTAGCCGCCGACGGGACGCTGATGGCGTCCACTTCTAGGCTCCCCATCTTTGCCGCGCAGTGGTCGGAGCCGGCCCCGATCCGCGACGAGGCCGGGATCCCCGCCGCGGTCGCCCGCGGCGACACCCTGACCGCGACCGAGGTGGACGGCACCCCCGAGGCGGTCTGGCTCGACCCGGCCGGCGCGCTCCGTCACGCGCGGTTCGAGGGCGACAGGTGGGGCGCCGCCCGGCTGCTGCTCGCGGCGGGGCCGGCCCGCGCCGGTGGCCCCGTGCGTGCCCTCTCGGACTCCACGTCGGGGACGCTTGAGGTGCTCTTCGCTACGCCCGGCGGCGGGATCGGTGCGGCCGTCCGCGACATCGGCCCACCCGTGACCCTGGCGGGCCCGACGGGCGGCGGTGCCACCGGGTTGGCCGTGTGCAGCCTCGGCGAGGGTGGGCGTGCCGCCGCATGGATGACGGCGGACGGCAGCGTCGTACGAGCACGACGCCGCGCGGCGTCCTTCGGCGCCCCGGGGACGGATCCGCCCCCGACCGCCCTCCAAGTGGACGGCCAGGCCCGCATCGACCCGGCCTTCGCCCGCTGCGACCTGCGCCTGCGCCACGCCGACGCCGCCGACGCGTTCTGGGTGCGCCCCGACGGCGCGCTCGGCGTCCTGTCGGGACGCCGCTTCTCGCCCCGCCAGGCTCGGCGGTTGCCGACAGGCCAGCGGTCGCGGCGACGCCGGGGCCGGCCGGTGCGCCCGCTGGCGAGGAGTGGGCGTTCTGGCTGGTGCCGGCGGGGAAGATCGGGGTCGCCAGGCGGGACGACGCCAACGCCACCTGGACGCTGCAGACCCCGCCGGAGGCATCGGCGCGGGCCGACTCCACGCTACTTGCCGGGACGCTGCCCGGCCGCGTGATCCTCGTGTGGGTCGACTTCACCGGCGTCCCCGTGTTCGCGTCGAAGTCGGCCGGCAGCAACTGGACGCAGCAGCCGGCACCAGCCAACAAGCGGGTCTTCACGGTCGCCCGGCGCGGCCGCCTCGTCGCCGCCGCGGCAGATGCCGGCACCGGCGCGCGCGTCGCCTGGGTTGACGTGGACGGTGCCGTGCGCGCCGCGCTCATCGACGGCGGCGCATGGGGCGACGCCGTGCAGCTCAGCGACCCCGGCGTCGCCGACGCGTTGTCGTTGTCGCTGCTGCAGGCCGACGCCGCCCTCGCCTGGCTGCTGCCCGACGGCACCGTCGTCCAGGAGGGCCGGGGGTCGATCAGTGCGCCGGCCGCCGCCCGCACCGTGCTCGGCTCGGTGGCGCTGCCGCAGGGCGGCACGGTGCTCATTGTCGCCATGCCCGACGGCAACCTCGGCACCCTGCAGCGCGGGAGCTCCTGAGATGGCCGGCATCGGGATCGTCTCCGGCTATCGGCTCGAGCCGAACCCCATCGACCCCACGATGGCCGACGGCCTGGCGGCGCGCGTGCACGACCCGCTGTTCCTGCTCGCCCGGCAGTGGCAGCTCGGCGAGTTCGTCGGCGAGGACGCCGCCTCGCCGTGGCGGGTGCGAATCACCGCGCACGTGCACCACGTCACCGCCATCCGGGGCAAGGACGCCGGCACCGGCTGGGTGCCGATCGACGCCGCCACGACCCCGCTGGAGCGGATGGTGGAGGCCGAGGCGCCGCCGGCGGACCTCACTGAGCTGGACCTGCGGGAGCGCATCTCGTGGGGCGCGCGGTTCGTCCGCGGGCTGCGGGCCGCCGGGCTGGCCCCGGTCACGCCCAACGTCGTCGCCCGCTGCCGCTTCCCGCCGCCCCGCGACCCGGCGCTCGCCGTCCTCGCCGCTCGCCACCCGGATCCCGCCGCGCTCGCACCGCTGTGCCAGCGCCTCACCGGCACGCCAGCGGAGCGGACGGCCGCGGCCGCCGAGGTGGGCGCGGCCGTCGCGGCCGTCGCACCGGTCGCAGCGGCGTGGCTGGCCCGGTGGACGGCTGCGCGGGCCGCCAGCGGCGAGGGTGGGCGCGTCGACAGCTGGGATCGCCACCGCTTCGAGCACCGCTTCTCGCTGGCCGTGCCAAGCCTCGGCCCGCGCGGTACGGTGCTCACCGCGCCGGAGTACCACGGCGGCCGGCTCGACGGGTACCACCCCGCACCGAAACCCTCGAGGCGACCGCCTTCCCGGCGCCTGTGCGCTACGGCGGCATGCCCGTCGACCGGTTCTGGGAGATGGAGGACGCCCGCATCGACTTCGCCGGCGTCGCCGGCGCCCCCGGCGATATCGGCCGCATGCTGCTCCTGCAATTCACCACCGTCTACGGGAACGACTGGTTCGTGTGCCCGCTCCGGCTGTCGCCCGGAACGGTCACCGTCCTGGACACGGTCGTGGTCGACGACACGTTCGGCGACTCCCACCAGGTGATGCGGGCCGGCGACGACGACCCGGCCTGGAACCTGTTCTCGCTGACCGGCGGGGCAGCACAACCGGCGGCCCGTGCCCTGTACCTACCGCCCGTCCTGCCCGAAGGGCTCGAGTCCGGACCGGTCGAGGTCGTGCGGCTCCTGCGCGACGAGGCCGCGAACCTGGCCTGGGCGGTCGAGGCCCGCGTCGAGCGCGGCGGCGAGCCGGTCGACCGGCGCAGCGCCTGGTTCGCCGAGCGAGCCCGTACCCCTGCCGGCGCGGCGCCGGACGGCCGACACTACATCGTCCAGACCGACGTGCCGGATCACTGGATCCCACTCGTCCCCCGCCGGCTCGCCGCGGGGGTCGGCGACGGCAACGTCCGACTCGTGGTCGGCAGGCTTGCCCGGCCGGGCCCGGGCGGCACGCCGGCGATCGCGGCGCCCGAGAGCCGCCTCCTACGCGAGGCCGCGGCGGCGGGGCCGGCGTGGCTCTACGAAGAGGAAGTGCCCCGCGAGGGCGCGACCGTCACCCGCCGCCGCCAGCTGAGCCGCTGGCACGCCGGCGACCGCCTGCAGTGGACGGCACGGCGCAAGACGACGGGTTCCGGCGAGGGATCGAGCGGTCTGCGCCATGACATCGTCGACCCCCCGCTCGACCACACCCCGACCACGGGATGAGAGTCAGGACGGCAGTTGACCGGGCTGGGCCTCAGATCCAGGGCTGGCTGCCGAAGCGCAGGAAGAACCCTTCGGTGACGTGGTGGGCGAAGCTCGCGTAGCTCGCCGGGTTGCGGATCGCCAGCTCCGGGGTGAGCGCGGCGTAGGCCTGGACCTGCCACTCGAGGGCGGTGTCGGGGCTGTCGCCGAGGAAGTGCGTGGTCTCGTGGATCAGGATCGCCGCGCGCAGCCGCGGGCCGGCGCCGTGGTGCGGTAGGCGGGCGTGAGTCGCGTGAAGGCGCCCCGGTTGTAGCCACGGGTGTAGTTGCGCACGCCGCCGAGGTCGGAGATCGCGGTCTCCTTCGTGACCTGGGTGATCGAACCGGTGCCGGTCGAGAAGCGGTTCAGGATCCCGGCGTACATGTCCAGGATGGCGCCCAGCGCGAACTGCAGCCCCGACGGGTGGTTGTGGGCGTGGAAGTGGGTGCGCAGCGCGTCGTCGGTGGCCGAGAAATCGGGGTCGCTCCCGCCGCCCGAGAGCGCGACCTGGAAGGCGACGATCCGCTCCTGCGCGCGGACCACCCAGCGCGCGGCCGTGTCCAGGTCCGTGTTCAGCAGGGCGTCGAACTGCGAGGCCGGCATCCGCGGCCGGTCGAAGCTCCAGATCCGGTGCGAGCCGGTGGCCGGGTCCCAGTCCAGCACCCGGTCCGCCCCGAGGTACAGGATCTTGCGGCCCGGCTCGATCTCACCCGCCCAGCTGTCGCTCATCTCGCGGTCGGGGAACGGGTCGACCTCCCCGAGCAGAGTGCGGTCGTAGCGCCAGACCTCGACATCGCCGGTGGTCTCGTTCCAGATCAGCAGCATGTCGCCGCCGAGGTAGACGATCTGGTGGTCCTGCAGGACGTTGGGGAACGAGGTGGTGTTGAGCAGGGTCGGCAGCGGGTCGGTCGTGGTCGCCGAGCGGTCGTACTCCCACACGATGATGACGCCTGTGGTCTGGTCCCAGTCGAGCACCCGCTCGTGGTCGAGGTAGATCAGCGTGCGCTCGGGTGGGATCTCGAACTGCGAGACGTTGAGGATCTGGGGCATCGGGTCGCCGGAGTTGATCGACCGATCGAACTCGAAGATCCTGCCGCCGGAGTCCGGCACCCAGTCGAGCACGCCGCCGCGGTCCCACAGCCCAGCTGATCGGCGAGGTAGACCAGCCGGTGCCCGCGGCCAATGGTGAGGAACGTCCCGCTGGTCCGGGGTGCGGGCTTGTACGGGTCCTCGGTCGGGCCCGGGTCCGGTTTGGCCACCCAGACCTTGAAAGCCCCGGTCTCCTCGACCCAGTCGAGCAGCTCGCCGCCCGCCCCACCCCCGATCGGGACCAGGTGGTGGGTCTCGCCGGGCCGGTTCCTGCGCGTCGTCGAGGTGTGCTCGACCTTCACTCGGCGGCGGGTCTCCCGGAGGGTCCGCTCGATGAGGTTGCTGTGGCGGATACTGGGCCAGTGCTCGGCCGGGAACCGCAGGTGGACGGTGAGCGAGGCGAGATCGTCGGTGACACAGGCGACCGCCGCGGGATAGCGGGCCTGCCACTTGGTGGCGAACGCGACGGCCTGGCGCTGGGCAACGGTGACCGCCTCATCGCCGGGCTCGGCCTCGCCAACGTCAAAGACCGCCCAGAAGTCGGCCTTACCTCGGCCTGGTCATGGACTGACACCTTGGCGAGGGTGTTGCGGGCGCGGTGGGCCTGCACGGATTCAACGTGGTGGTTGGGATCGATCGGCGTGTCGTCGTGCGGAGTGATGGCGGCGAGAAGGTCGCGCTGCGGAGCTTCGACGGTGCTGGCGGGAGGTGGATGCCGTCGTCGTCCAGCAGCGCGCCGACATCCGCCACGGCGTTGCGGATCGTCCCGCGGCTGACGTCGAACGCCTCGGCGAGGGCCTGCTGGGTGCACACCTGCCGCAGGTAGAGCAACCCCAGACAGGGGCCCGATTGTGTGGACCCGGTGGTGACACTCGGCGACCGCGACTTGGCTGCTGACGCCCGGTGACGGGCCGAGTGCCTTGATAGAGCGCGGTGGTCGAGTCAAGATCTGGCCGTCCGCAGGTCGTCTCAAAGGAAACGAGATGCCACCCCCGCAGGGACCGATGGCCATCCCACCAGTGGCATTCGCGGCGCTGGACTCGCTGCGCGCCGCCTTCGGGGACGTGCTTCCTGAGGTAACGGAGTTCGGCATCGGGGTCAAGCGGACGGCGGGAGCGTTTCTCGACCAGCTGGCGCTGATCGTCTTCGTGCCGGAGAAGCTGCCCGCTGACCAGGTACCCCCTGCCCAGCTAATCCCCCCGACCTGGGATGCGCAGGGACAGCAGTTCCGGACCGACGTAGTCCAAAGCAAGCCGAAGCCCATCGCCCTCGTCAACGACACCAGCTTCCACGCCACCCTGCATGGAGGGATCGAGGTCGGCTCCCTCGAGCAGATCAACCCCGTCCTCGTCAGGGACCATGAGGGCACCTTGGGTTGCGTGGTGCAGCGCCGCAGCGACGGCAGCCGCCTGCTCCTCACCGCCAACCACGTCGCACCGACGGGGGTGGGGACTGCGGTCTTCCAGCCCAAGCCGAACCGCCCCCAGGCATCCGTGATCGGCAAGGTCGTGCGGGCGGTTCCCCACTTGTCCCCTCCCTTTCACGACTGCTCGCTGATCGAGCCGAACGGCACCAGGGGCCTTGATTCCACCGTGATGGAGATCGGGCCTGTGCAGGGATCGGCGCCGGCCGAGCTCTTCAGTGTCGCCAAGAAGCGGGGCCGGGCGACGGGACTCACTAGTGGTGTCGTCGCCGCCGTGGTTCCTGCGGCGAACACGTTCACGATCAACCGCATCGTGCTCGCGACCTTCCCGTTCGGCGGGCTCTTCTGCTTCCACGGCGACTCCGGCGCGGTGGTGCTGAACGCGCGTGACGAGGTGATCGGGCTGCTGGTCCAGATGGACGAGGAGGTACGCGACGCATCGGGTCAACCGATCGCGAGCGTGGGTGTGGCCAAGCCGATCCAGACCGTCCTTGACGCGCTCGAGGTGGAGGTTGCGGTGAGCCCCCCAGTCGTGAACCAGGTCCAGCCCAACACGGCCGTGGGCGCATTGGCCCTAGGTGGCCAGGTTCAACTCGACGGATGGGGCTTCGATCCCGGCTCGCGGGTCACCTTCGGTGGTGTGCCCGCGCTCAGTGTCACCTTCGCCTCGCCCCGAGACCTGGTCGTGACGCCGCCGGTGCAGTTCCTCTTCGGCCAGGCGGTCGACGTGATCGTCACAAACGGGCTCGGTGCGCAGTCGACACCCAGTCCTGCCGCGCGCTTCACCTACTGATCTGCGGCCGGCGCTGCCGTCTCAGCCCGGAGGTGCTAAGACGGCGTGTCACTCCATCTGACCGGTTAGAGCCGGTTGAAGCACACCACCGCACAGGCCACCGGCACGAACGCGAACCACTGCCCCGCATCCCGGTCCCACGCCGCGTTGACGACTCGATGTGCCGCCGAGCGATCCGCGACTTGATCCCACGCCGTCGCAGCCAGACCCGGTTGGCCCGGCTGTCATAGCCCTTATCCGCATGGACCGTGCCGGGTCGGGTGCGCCGCCGCCCTGCTCAGACAACTGGCCCGGCAGCCAGCCGGTGGCGCGTCCCTGCTCATTGTCCAAGGTCGTGGAATGGGTCTCGATCACCAGCTGGATGGCCAAAGCCTCCGGTGAACCGACTCTGCTGGCGAATTCGTCCCTCGTGGTCGGTGTGACATCGTCCGGTCCTTCAGGGTGTCGATGGATGGATGGGCATGGTGCCCGGAGGTCGGCGATGTCGTTGCGTCCGAATGGGTTCACGGAGATCCCCGCTGAGACGTCGCGGGTTGCCAGGGCGGCGTTCCCCAAGGGATGCCTGGCGATGCGCGCCCGTGATGCGCTTGGCCCGCTGTTTGCTGATGAGCAGTTCTCCGAGTTGTTCGCGGCACGGGGGCGGCCGGCGTGGTCGCCGGCGCGGCTGGCGCTGGTGCTGGTACTGCAGTTCGTCGAGGGCCTCACCGACCGGCAGGCCGCCGACGCGGTGCGAGCACGGCTGGACTGGAAGTACGCGCTGGGCCTCGACCTTTGCGACCCTGGCTTTGATGCCTCGGTGCTCACCGAGTTCCGCGCGCGGCTGGTGGCCGATGGCCAGGCTGAGCGGCTGCTGACGCTCATGCTTGATCGGCTGCGCGAGCGTGGCCTGCTCAAAGGGGGCGGGCGCCAGCGCACCGACGCCACCCACGTCCGTATGGCGGTGCGTGACCTGCACCGGCTGGAACAGGTCATCGAGACCCTCCGCGCCGCGCTGGAGGCCCTGGCGATCGTGGCGCCTGCCTGGTTGGGCGGGCAGATCCCGCCCGAGTGGACCCGACGCTACGGCCAGCGCGGCGACGACTGGCGGCTGCCCAAGGCCGAGCACGCCCGCACCGAACGAGCCGTTGAGGTTGGTCGGGACGGCTTGTTGCTGCTGGAGGCGGCCCACGGCCCGGACGCGCCGGCAGGGCTGGCCGGCGTGGAGGCGGTGCAGGTGTTGCGGGCGACGTGGATCCAGCAGTTCTACCTTGACGACGGCCAGGTGCGCTGGCGGGACAAGCACAGCGGCCTGCCGCCCGGCAGCCGGATGATCCTCAACCCCTACGACCCCGACGCCCGGCCCGGCGTCAAACGCGGCCGCACCTGGCGCGGCTACAAGGCGCACTTCACCGAGACGTGCGAGCCTGACCGGCCCCACCTGATCACGCATGTGGCTACCACCGATGCCGCCACCGCCGACCTGGACACCGTCCAAGGCCGCCACGCCGTCCTCGCGGCCCGCGACCTGCTGCCCGATGTCCACCTGGTCGACGCGGGCTATGTCAGCGTCGGGCAGATCCTTGCTGCGGCCGACGACCATGGCGTCCAGCTGACCGGCCCGCTGCCGCCCGACACCAGCTGGCAGGCCGGCGACGACGACGCGTTCGACCTGACCCGCTTCAGGATCGACTACGACGCCCGCCACGTGGTCTGCCCCACGGGCAAGGTCAGTCGGAACTGGCAGCCCGCCCGCAGCCGCGACGGCCTGCCGATCATCCGGGCCACCTTCCGACAGCCCGACTGCCGCCCCTGCCCCGACCGAGCCCGCTGCACCCGCTCCCAGGACAACGCCCGCCACGTGACCTTCCTACCCCGCCGCCAGCAGCAGGCCCAGCAGCGGATCCGGGCCGAGCAGGCCACCGACGACTGGCACCGCCGCTATGCCCTTCGCTGCGGCGTCGAGAGCCTGATCTCCCAAGCCTCCCGGCTCAGCCACCTCCACCAGGCCCGCTACCGCGGCCTGGCCAAGACCCACCTGCAGCACGTGCTGACCGCGCTGGCGCTCAACCTGGTCCGCGTCGACGCCT
>WNFV01011038.1_pt1 | contig 11980 bp, 11 predicted proteins | sample 5400101 | NCBI WGS metagenome assembly WNFV01 (sample SAMN13153361, study PRJNA577476) | soil metagenome | isolation source: 115 cm soil or saprolite under grassland replicate 1 | place: USA:California | collected 2016-06-15
GTGAAGGGCGTGGCCGGGCAGGACGACTTCGCCAGCATGGAGGAGGTCCTCTCCCGGCGCTTCGACCGGCTGCTCGCCGAGCGAGACGCGCCCCGGACGGCCGACGGGCGCCGCCGCAAGTTCGCCTACCCGCCGGCGCTCGTCGTCGTCGACGGCGGACGCGGGCAGCTGGGAGTCGCCGTGCGGGTCCTCGAGGAACGCGACCTGGACGTTCCCGCCGTCGGGCTGGCGAAGCGGCTGGAGGAGGTCTACCTGCCGGGCCAGCCCGAGCCACTGGTCATCCCGCGCCGGTCCGAGGCGCTGTACGTGCTGCAGCACCTGCGCGACGAAGCCCACCGCTTCGCGCTGGCGTATCACCGGAAGATGCGAGCGAAGCGCAGCCTGGCGTCGCCGCTCGACGCGATCCCCGGCGTTGGACCGGCGCGGAAGCGGGCGCTCCTGAAGCGGTTCGGGTCGCTGGCGCGGCTCGCCCGAGCCTCGCAAGGAGAGATCGAACAAACGCCCGGCTTCGGCCCCGAGCTGGCTCGCGCGGTGTACCTTCGACTCCACACGCCCACGGAAGCGGCAGGGTAGGCAGAGTACGTGGCCCAGGTTGCGAGACGAATGCGACGGGAGCCCCGAGCGGCGCCCGATTCTCCCGACTTCACCATCATCACCGGGCTCTCGGGGGCGGGCCGCTCCGAGGCCGCGAAGTGCCTGGAGGACCTGGGCTACTTCGTCGTCGACAACCTCCCGCCGGCCCTGATCGGGAAGATGGCGGATCTCGTCGCCGGCGAGGCCGGCCAGACGATGCGCGTGGCGATCGTCGTGGACGTCCGCGGCGGCGTGTTCTTCACGGAGCTGTCCCGGGCGCTGACCGAGCTCCGGGAGCTGCGCGTCCCCTACCGGATCCTGTTCCTGGAGGCCTCGGACGAGGCGCTGGTGAACCGCTTCGAGGCGACCCGCCGGCGGCACCCGCTGGCGCCCGCCGACCGGGTGGTCGAGGGGATCCGCAAGGAGCGGCTGGTGATGGAGTCCCTGCGCGGCGAGTCCGACGTGATCATCGACACCTCCGAGCTGACCCCGCACGACCTGCGCGACCGGGTGCGCGACGCCTTCGGCGAGGGGCGGCCGGAGGAGGGGCTGCGGGTATCGATCATCTCGTTCGGGTTCAAGTTCGGGGTGCCGCGGGACGCCGACCTCGTCCTCGACGTCCGGTTCCTCCCCAATCCGCACTGGGTGGCCACCCTGCGGTCGCTCCCGGGGACCGAGGAGGCGGTGCGGACGTACGTCCAGGGGCAGCGTCCCTACGGCGAGTTCATGCGCCGCCTGAAGGCCCTGCTCGACGTGATCGTACCCGGGTACGTGCGGGAGGGGAAGTCCTACCTGGCCCTCGCCGTGGGCTGTACCGGGGGTCGCCATCGCTCGGTAGTGGTCGCCGAGGCTCTGGCCGAGTATTTTCGTCGCCACGGGCTCCCCGTCGGAGTGGAGCACCGCGACGTCGGCCGGGAGTGATCGATGGCGCAAGGTCCCCACAAACCCAACCCCATCTCGCTGTGGCTGGAGCGACGTCGCTTCCGGCGCTCGATCTCGCCGCGCAGGTCGCTGCGGGCCCGCGGGCCGCGTCGCCCGGGACCGATCGCACGATTCCAGGCCCAGCGCGACCGGCGTCGGCAGCGCTCCGACCTTCGCAAGTCGACCCGCCTCGGACCGATCGCCCGCTTCCGCGCACGGCGGGAGATCAGGCGGGAGGCACCGCCGAAGCCCGAGGGGCCGACGATCCGGCAACGGATCGAGGCCCGCACCAGCCGCGACAAGGGTCCGCCCCCGCCGAAGCGCCGCGCGCCGCTGTTCGGCGGGCGGGCCGACCGGGTCTTCGCCGGCATCGTCGGCGCCCTGGTGATCGTCGGCGGCGTGGCCTTCGTCCTGACGCGCGACTCCGGCGGGCCCGGCATCCAGACCGGCTTCCGGGTCGACACCCCGACCACGACCACGGTTTCGCCCAGCCCGAGCCCGAGCGTCTCGCGACGGCCGTCGCATTCGCCGAGCCCGTCGGCCAGCCCCACGACCACCCGGGCCGCGACCACCGCGGCCCTGCCGCCGCCCCCGCCCCCGACGACCACCACGGTGCCGACCACGGTGACGACGACCACGACGACCACGAAGCCCCCCACCACGACGACCACCACGACCACGACCAAGCCGCCGGGAGGGGGATGCACCATTCCCATCCAGTGCACGACCCAGTCGCATGCCCCGGCCGCCGTCACCGCCGGGCCCTCCACCAACGCGATCGCGATCGGCGTGGCGCTGCTCGCCCTGCTGCTGGGCGCCTCCATCGCGGCGCGGGCGCGCCACCCGGCCTGACGCGGCGGCCGCCTCCTCCCGCTCCAACTAGGATGAAGGGCGTGAAACTCGGGATCAACGGGTTCGGCCGCATCGGACGGAACTTCCTGCGCGCGGCGAAGAAGCTCGGAGCGGACTTCGACTTCGTCGCCGTCAACGACATCACCGACGCCGGCACGCTGGCGCATCTGCTGCGCTACGACTCGGTGCTCGGGACGTTCGACGCCGAGGTCTCGGTGAGCGACAACGGCATCGTGGTGGATGGCGACGAGCTGCGGGTCACCGCCGAGCGAGACCCGGCCAACCTGCCGTGGAAGGAGCTCGGAGCGGAGATCGTGCTCGAGTCCACCGGCCTGTTCACCTCGCGCGAGCAGGCCGAGAAGCACGTCGCCGCCGGCGCGCAGAAGGTCGTGATCAGCGCACCGGCGAAGGGCGAGGACATCACGATCGTCATGGGCGTCAACGACGGGGACTACGACCCTGCCGCCCACAACATCGTCTCGAACGCGTCGTGCACCACGAACTGCGTCGTGCCGCTGGCCAGCGTGCTCGACGAGGCGTTCGGCATCGACCGCGCCCTGATGACCACCGTCCACGCCTACACGAACGACCAGCAGCTGCTCGACCTGCCGCACAAGGACCTGCGCCGGGCGCGGGCGGCCGCGCTGAACATCATCCCCACCTCGACCGGCGCGGCGAAGGCCACCTCGATCGCCATCCCCAAGCTGAAGGGGAAGATGGACGGGATGTCGTTGCGGGTGCCGGTCCCGGACGGCTCGATCACCGACCTGGTGTGCCTGCTCGACCGCGATGCCTCGGTCGACGAGCTCAACGCGGCCTACCGCGAGGCCGCCGAAGGGCGCCTCCGCGGGGTGCTGCGCTACACGGAGGACCCGATCGTCTCCTCGGACATCGTCGGCGATCCGCACTCGTGCGTCTTCGACGCGCAGAGCACGATGGCCATCGGGAACTTCGTGAAGGTCTTCGGCTGGTACGACAACGAGTGGGGGTACTCGAACCGGCTCGTCGACCTGATCCAGCTGATCGCCTCCAAGCTGTAGCGCGTGCCGCGCCTGCGCACGATCGAGGACCTGGGCGATCTCGCCGGACGGCGGGTGCTCGTCCGCGTCGACTTCAACGTCCCGCTCGCCGACGGGCGGGTGGCCGACGACTTCCGCATCCGCGCCGCCCTCCCGACGATCTCCGAACTGCTCGACGACGGCGCGTCGCTCGTGCTGGCGTCGCATCTCGGCCGCCCGAAGGGCGTGGACGAGGCGCTGCGGCTGGCTCCGGTCGCCGCCCGCCTCGGCGAGCTGCTCGGCCGCGACGTGACGGCCCTCCCCGAGGTGGTCGGCGACAACGTCACCGGGGCGGTGCGGGCCGTGCCCCGCCGCTCGGTGGTGATGCTGGAGAACCTCCGCTTCGACCCCGGTGAGACCGCGAACGACCCGGCCTTCGCCGCGGCCCTGGCCTCGCTGGGCGAGGCCTTCGTCGACGACGCGTTCGGCGCGGCGCACCGCGCCCACGCCAGCGTGGTCGGCGTGGCCGAGCGGCTCCCGTCGGCCGCGGGACGGCTGCTTCAGCGCGAGGTGGAGGTGCTGTCGGAGCTGCGCGACGGCCCGGAGCGGCCCTACGTGGCGATCCTCGGCGGGGCGAAGGTCTCCGACAAGCTCGGGGTGCTGCGGGCACTGGTCGAGCGGGTCGATGCGCTGCTCGTCGGGGGGGCGATGGCCTTCACGCTGCTGCTGGCTCGCGGCGGCGAGGTCGGCGACTCCCTGGTCGAGCCGGACCGGCTGGACGACGTTCGCGAAGCCCTGGCCGCCGCCGACGCGCGCGGCGTCCCGGTGATCCTGCCGGAGGACGTCGTCGCCGCCCCGGAGGCCGATGCCGGCGCGCCCCGCCAGACCGTGCCGGCCGACCGCATCCCCGCCGGGATGAAAGGCCTGGACATCGGGCCGCGGTCCGTCGAGGAGTTCGTGCGCACGCTGGCCGACGCCCGGACGATCCTCTGGAACGGCCCGATGGGCGTATTCGAGCTGGAGCCGTTCGCCGCGGGGACGGTCGGCGTGGCGAAAGGGGTCGCCGGCGCCGAGGCGTTCACCGTCGTCGGGGGTGGCGACAGCCTGCTCGCCCTGCAGCGCACGGGCCTGGCGGATCGGATCGACCACCTGTCGACCGGCGGCGGAGCGTCGCTCGAGTTCATCGAGGGGCACACCCTTCCCGGCGTCGCGGTCCTGCAGTCCGATTCCGGGTCCTAGGACGAGGAGGCGCGATGGCCGAGCGGAAGCCGATCCTGGCGGCGAACTGGAAGATGCACAAGACGCACCTCGAGGCCATCCAGGCCGTGCAGAAGCTCTCGTACCTGCTGGACGCGCGCCGGGCCGAAGCCGTCGAGGTGGTGATCTGCCCTCCGTTCACGGCCCTGCGCAGCGTCCAGACGGTGCTGGAGGCCGACCGCCTCCCGTACGGGCTCGGCGCGCAGGACACGCATTGGGAGGACGCCGGCGCGTTCACCGGCGCGGTCTCGCCCGCCATGCTCGCCGCGCTCAAGGTGGGCTACGTGGTCGTCGGGCACTCCGAGCGGCGGGAGCTGTTCGGCGAGACCGACGAGACCGTGGCGAAGAAGGTTCGGGCGGTGTTCGCCCACGACATGGCGCCGATCCTCTGCGTCGGCGAAACGCTCGACGAGCGGGAGGGCGGCCGGACGGAGGAGAAGGTGGTCGGACAGGTGAAGGCCGCGCTCGCCGGGCTGGCGTCCGAGCAGGTCGCCTCCCTGATCGTCGCCTACGAGCCGATCTGGGCGATCGGCACCGGCCGCAACGCCACCGCGGCCGACGCCGGTGAGGTGGTGAGGACGATCCGCCAGACCGTCGCCGGCCTGGCATCGGCCGACGCCGCCGCGTCCCTGCGGGTGCAGTACGGCGGCAGCGTGAAGCCCGGCAACATCCGCGAGTTCATGGCCCATCCCGAGATCGACGGGGCACTCGTCGGCGGGGCCAGCCTCGACCCGGAGGACTTCGCGCTGATCGTCCAGTATGAGTAGGTTCGCGCCGTGAATCCCCTCCTCTACGTCTGTCTGGACGGTCTGGGCGACGATCCCGTCCCGGCACTCGGCGGCCGCACGCCGCTCGAGGCGGCCACCACGCCGTTCCTCGACTCGCTCGCCATGCGCGGGGCGCAGGGCCTGGTGCAGACCGTCGGGGAGGGGATCGCCCCGGAGTCGGACATCGCCGTGTTCGCCATCCTCGGGTGCGACCCGCGCGAGGAGCACCCCGGGAGGGTCGTGCTTGAGGCGATCGGCTCGGGGATTGCCTTCGCCGACGGCGACCTGGGGTAGCGCGCCAACTTCGCCACGCTCGAGGACGGCGAGATCGTCGACCGGCGCGTCGGCCGGGACCTGCCCTCGGACGAGGCCCAGGACCTCGCCGAGGAGGTCAACCGGAACCTGACCCTGCGCTCGCACCCGGCGACCTTCGAGCTGAAGGCCACGGTGGAGCACCGCGCCGCCCTGGTGATTCGCAGCGCCGAGGGCCTCTCGGCCGAGGTCTCGAACACCGACCCCGCCTACCGCAAGGAGGGGTCCCTCGGCGTCGCCCTGGAGACGTTCGAGAACCGCGTGGCCACGGCCGAGCCGCTGGCCGACACCGACGCCGCCCGGCGCTCGGCGGACCTGACGAACGAGTTCGTGTCCGGCGCGACCGCGGTCCTGGAGCGTTCCGAGGTCAACGCCCGGCGCCGCCGGGAGGGCCGGCTGGCGGCGAACCTCATCCTGACTCGCGACGCGGGGGACCGCGTCCCCCATCCACAGCCGATCAAGGAGCGCTTCGGTCCGGAGTGGGGGTGCTTCGTGGAGATGCCCGTCGAGCGGGGGATCTCCATGGTCCTCGGGATGGCCCCGGTGGAGGCGCCGCTCCCGGCGGACCCGCGCGAGCGCTACTCGGCCTGGGCCACGCTCGCCGCGGAGGCGCTCGGCGGACACGACTCCCTGTACGTGCACATCAAAGGCCCCGACGTCCCCGCGCACGACGGCCGGGCCGAGGACAAGCGCGACGTCATCTCGGCGATCGACGAGGCGTTCTTCGGCACGATCCTGCCGCTCTTGCCCGGGCGGACCCTGATCGCCGTCACCGCCGACCACGCCACCTCCTGCGTCCGCAAGGCCCACACCGCCGACCCGGTGCCCCTGGTGGTGGCCGGGCCGGGCGTCCAGCCGGACGGGACCGTGGTGTTCGCCGAGCGCGGAGCGGCGGAGGGGCGGCTCGGCCGGATGCGCGGGATCGACATCGTGCCCGCCCTGATCGGCCTGCTCGAGGGCTAGACGCGGGGCCGGATGCGCCCCGGCCCGGAGCAATCCCATCCGGGCTCGCCGCCCGTATATCCCTGACAGGGGCGAGGGCATTGCTCGCCCTCGTGAGCCCCGTCTAAGATTCGCGGGGTCGGGGCCGGGAGGGGAGCCGTTGTCGCAGGTCGCGAGCGAATCGGTCGTTGCCGCCGGACACGGTCCGCAGCTCGGAGAGGGCGGCGAGCCCAGCCGACAGGTCATCGGCCGCAGCCCCTGGGACCTGTTCTGGCGGCGGTTCCGCCAGGACAAGTTCGCGTTCTTCGGCATCGTGACCATCGTGGTCATGATCCTCCTGGCGGTGTTCGCCGGGGTGATCGCCAAGTTCGTCGCCCATCACGGCGTCAACCAGGTGTTCATCCGCGACCAACCCGGGCTGCCGGGGGCGCTGGACGAGCTCGGTCTCCCGAAGGGACCGAGCAAGGTGTTCTGGTTCGGCGGCGACACGGCCGGCCGTGACCTGCTGGTTCGCGTCCTGTACGGCGCCCGGACGTCGCTCATCGTCGCCTTCCTGGCCACGGGGATCTCCCTGATCATCGGGGTGACGATGGGGATGATCGCCGGGTTCTACCGGGGGAAGATCGACACGCTCGTCTCGCGGACCATGGACGTGGTCATGTCGCTGCCCGTCCTCCTGCTGGCGCTCGGGCTGGTGTCGGCGTGTGGCGCCACGAAGGAGGGGTGCCTCGGCGGCTTCCTGAGGCCTGGCCTCTTGCTGGTGAGCTACGTGATCGGGTTCTTCAACTGGCCCTACATCGCCCGTATCGTGCGCGGGCAGGTCCTCTCGCTCCGCGAGAAGGAGTTCATCGAGGCCTCGCGGGCCATGGGGGCCGGGAACCTGCGGATCATGCGACGCGAGATCCTGCCGAACGTCGTCGCCCCGATCATCGTCTACACGACGCTGATCATCCCGAACAACGTCCTGTTCGAAGCCGCCCTGTCGTTCCTCGGGGTCGGCGTCCCGGCGAGCACGCCCTCGTGGGGGCGGATGCTGTCCGACGCGGGGACGCTGTTCACCGTGGCCTGGTGGATGATGCTCTTCCCCGGGCTGTTCCTGTTCCTCACCACCCTTGCCTTCAACCTGGTGGGGGACGGGCTCCGGGACGCCCTCGACCCGCGTACCGGACGTTGACGAGAAGAAGACGAGGAGGAGAGGGAAAGGAGGCCCACCCGCGAGAGACCGCATCACTGACGGCAACCGAGAAGGAGGGACGCTCGTGAGGAGATCTGTGAAGCTGTTCGCCGTGGTAGGCGTGTTCGCCATCGTGGCGACCGCCTGCGGCGGCGGCGGAGGGGGCGGTGGCGCGACGACGACGCCGCCCGGAGGCGAGTTCCAGCAGGGCGGGACCCTCAGGGTCCTGACCGGCGCCGACATCCAGAGCGCTTGGGACCCGACGAAGGAGTACGAGGCGATCGCGTTCGCGTTCTATCGTTGTTGCTTTACGCGGACCCTGCTCTCGTATCCCGGGATCGGCGGGCCCGCGGGCAGCGAGTTGCAGCCCGACCTGGCCACCGACTTCCCGGAGAACTCGGAGGACGGGCTGACCTGGACGTTCACCCTGAAGTCCGGGGTCACCTACGCCCCGCCGTTCCAGGACACCGAGATCGTTGCCGGGGACTTCGTCAGGGCCATCGAGCGGCTGTCGAACGAGGAGGCCTCAACTGGAGGCTACCCCTTCTACTACAGCGTCATCGATGGGTTCGACGACTCGGACGGCGAGCCGGGGTCCATCCCCGGGATCACGGCACCGGACGACACGACCCTCGTGGTCACGACCACCGAGCCGACCGGCGACTTGCCGTTCCGGTTCAGCATGCCGGCCACCGGCCCGATCCCGGAGGGAGCGACCGACGGGCACGTGGCGGACTACGGCCGGTTCCTGGTCTCGTCCGGGCCGTACATGTTCGAGGGGTCCGACGCGCTCGACTTCTCCGTGGCGGCGGACAAGCAGAAGCCGGTGGCCGGATACGAGCCGGGCAAGTCGTGGGTGCTCGTGCGCAACCCGGCGTACGACCCCGACACCGACGGGCTCCGGCCGGCCTACCCGGACCGGATCGAGGTCACGATCGGCGGAACCGCAGAGGACAACTTCAACAAGGTGGAGCAGGGTGAGGCCGACTTCGACCTCGGTGACGCTCCGCCGAACGACGTGATCCGGCGGTACAAGACCGATCCGAACCTCCAGGACAAGATCTTCTTCAACATCGCCGACGGGGTTCGGTACATCTCGATGAACCTCGCCATTCCGCCGTTCGACGACATCCACGTCCGCAAGGCCGTGAACTTCGTCATCGACAAGGACGGACTGCGCCTGAAGCGGGGCGGGGCCGACGCCGGCGACATCGCGACGCACACCACTCCGGACACGCTGGAGGGCGACGCGCTGGCCGACTTCGACCCGTACCCCAGCCCGAACGGGCAGGGGGACGTGGACGCGGCGAAGGAGGAGATGAAGCAGTCCAAGTACGACTCGGACGGGGATGGGGTCTGTGACGCTCCGGAGTGCGAAGGCATCCTGACGATCACCGACCAGAACTCCCCGTACCCGGACCAGAACGCGATCATCGAGGACAACCTGAGCCAGATCGGGTTGAAGCTCGACATCAAGTCCGGGGACCGGTACACGTTCATGTACGCGAAGTGCCAGGACCCCAAGGCCCACGCGGCGCTCTGCCCGAGTCCCGGATGGTTCAAGGACTACGCGGACGCCTCGACCTTCGGGATCCCGCTCTTCCGCTCGGACGCTATCGGCTCGAGCAACTACTCGCTCCTCGGGGCCAGCTCTGACCTGCTCTCCGAGAACGGGTACGACGTCACCGAGGTGCCGAGTGCCGACGACAAGATCAACGAGTGCGCGGCCCTCCCCGTCGGGGACGATCGGGTCCAGTGCTGGGCCGACCTGGACCAGTTCCTGATGGAAGAGGTCGTGCCGTGGGTGCCGTTCCTGTTCGACACCGACATCGACATCGTTGCCGACACGGTGCTGCACTACGACTACGATCAGTCGGCCGGGGCGGCGGCGATGGACCACTTCGCCCTGGTGAGCGGCTAGGCCGAAGGGTCACGGAACGAGGAACGAGGGGCCGCCCGGGGGCGGCCCCTCTCCCTCGTTCGCTGCGCTACGATTGAGGAGGACGCCATGGGCCGCTACCTGATCCGCCGGGCGCTGTTCCTGATCCTCGTCCTCTGGATCGTCTCGATGGTCACGTTCGTCATCTTCTACAAGCTCCCCGCGGGGGACGTCGCGCTCCGCGTGGCCGGCGCCGGCGCCCACCGCACCACTCCGGAGCAGATCGCCGCGATCCGCCACAACCTCGGCCTGGACAAGCCCTGGTACGTGCAGTACGCGCGGTTCGCCAAGGGGCTGGTCCCCTGGCCGGGCTGGTTCCTGAACAAGCAGGTCTACTACTCCTACGGGAGCTTCGTCCCGGTGAAGGAGGAGCTGTTCAGCCGCTTGCCGGTTACCATCGTCCTGGCCATCGGGGGAGCCATCCTGTGGGTGATGGTCGGGATCCCGATCGGGATCATCTCGGCCATTAAGCGACGGAGCGCCGCCGACCGCGCGGCGATGCTGTTCGCGCTGTTCGGGGTGTCCGCGCCGGTGTTCTGGCTCGGTTTCCTGTTCCTGTACCTCTTCTGGTACAAGTTCCACCAGTGGTTCGGGTGGGGGTTGCCTCCCAGCGGATTGGCCATCCACCAATCCCTGTGGCAGGCCGTGTTACAGGGCAAGTTCCTGATGCCCTGGGTCGTCCTGTCGCTGACCTTCTCGGCCTTCTACGCCCGGATGGTGCGCGGCAACCTGATCGAGACGATGGGCGAGGACTACATCAGGACGGCCCGGGCGAAGGGCCTGTCCGAGCGCCGGGTGATCATGAAGCACGGCCTGCGCGGGGCGCTCACGCCCGTCGTCACGATGTTCGGGCTGGACCTCGGCTACCTCCTGGGCGGGGCGGTGATCACCGAGACCGTGTTCAACCTCCCCGGCATCGGCCAGTACACGGTCAAGGCCATCTTCGCCCAGGACTTCCCGGCGGTGATGGGTGTCACGATCTTCGCCGCGTTCTTCATCGTCATCGCCAACCTGGTGGTGGACGTGGCGTACGCGTTCCTCGACCCGCGGGTCCGTTATACGTGAGGCCCGAGCCGATTCCCACCGTGGGCCGCCCGGGAGCCGGCGTTGGCTGAGCCGCTCCTCGAGGTGAGGAACCTCAGCGTCCACTTCCCCACGGACGATGGGATCGTCAAGGCCGTCGACGGCGTTTCGTTCTCGATCGCGGCGGGCGAGACCCTGGGGGTCGTCGGCGAGTCCGGGTCCGGGAAGAGCGTGACCTTCCTGACCGTCCTGGGGCTCATCAACCGGAAGTCCGCCCAGGTGGAGGGGGAGATCCTGTTCCGCGGTCAGGACCTCCTGGCGATGCCGCCCGAGGAGATGCAGACGATCCGTGGCAGCGAGATCTCGATGATCTTCCAGGACCCGCTGACCTCGCTCCATCCCTTCTTCAAGGTCGGCGACCAGATCGTGGAAGCCATCCGATCCCACCAGGACATCCCGAAGAAGGAGGCCTTCGAGCAGGGCGTCGACATGCTCCGCCGGGTCGGGATCCCCAAGCCCGACGACCGGGCCCGGCAGTACCCGCACGAGTACTCCGGCGGGATGCGCCAGCGGGCGATGATCGCCATGGCCCTCTCCCTCAACCCCGACCTGCTGATCGCCGACGAGCCGACCACGGCCTTGGACGTGACGGTGCAGGCGCAGATCCTCGACCTGATCGACCGGCTGAAGGAGGAGTTCAACGCGGCCGTCGTCGTGATCACCCACGACCTTGGGGTGGTGGCCGAGCACTGCGACAACATCCAGGTGATGTACGCGGGCCGGATCGTCGAGTACGGAGCCGCCCGCGACATCTACTACAACTCGCACATGCCGTACACGTGGGGCCTGCTGCAGTCCATCACCCGGATGGACCAGGACCGCCGGACCGAGCGGCTGCGGCCGATCAAGGGCCTGCCGCCATCGCTGATCTTCCTCCCGAGCGGGTGCGCGTTCCATCCGCGCTGCCCGTACACGTTCGATCGCTGCAAGGTGGAGTCCCCCCTCCTCGTGCCCTCCGACGGCAAGCACGCCTCCGCGTGCCACCTCTCGCTGCTGGACAAGGAGCGAATCTTCAAGGAGGAGGTGATGGCGCACCGGTGAGCGTGAGCGACGTGGAGCGCAGCCCGCAGACGTCGGTGGACCGCGCCGGGCAGACCCCGCTCGTCCGCCTCCGGGGGGTCGTCAAGCACTTCCCGATCACCCGCGGGATCCTGTTCCAGAG
>WNFV01013832.1_pt1 | contig 11979 bp, 9 predicted proteins | sample 5400101 | NCBI WGS metagenome assembly WNFV01 (sample SAMN13153361, study PRJNA577476) | soil metagenome | isolation source: 115 cm soil or saprolite under grassland replicate 1 | place: USA:California | collected 2016-06-15
ATGTCAGGGTAATGTTCTTTAATAAAAGGAGGGATATGGTTCTCTCCCAGGTATGGGCTGAGGATAAAGATATATTCTGCATTTGCTGGATCGGGCAGCGTCTTGAACATATCCATAAGATGCTCAAGTGAAGTTTTGCCTGCCACGCTGACGAGTGGTTTGGGCTTGCTCCAAGTATGGGGACGCATACGTGTACCCCAGCCGGCCATGGGGATAACAATTTTGAGGGATTCTGTCATAGGTCAATTTTACCGCGTAGGAATTATAAACAGTTGATCACCATTCCCCAAATTGGGGATATTCCTTATGCGCCCGAACTTCCTCGAGTCGGCGGCGGTGACCAGGCCATAGCCCATCAGGAAGATCATTTAAATGAAAGAAACGCACTTCCGCTATTTCACTGTCATGTTTTCCATTAAAGGTGAATTTCCGGCAAACGAAAAGGATATTGTGGTCAGTTTTCCATTCTTTGAAGCTGGTGTAGACCCCCATCAGTAGAATGTCTGCAAGCTCAGCTCCCGTCTCTTCTTTGGCTTCACGCCGGACCGCCTGTTCCATTGTCTCACCACGCTTTAGCCCACCTCCAGGCATAAACCAACCTGGCACATAGGTTTGGCGGACGAGCAAAACCTGATCCTCTCGTAAGATCATGACACGCACACCTGTGCGAATTGGGCGAAAGAAGAAGCAATAAATCCTGAAAGCAAAATACAGGATGCGTATGAACATTACATATGACCCAGGATTGGATGCGGTTGGTAATGTTCTTCTAGGCGTTTGATTTCTTCTTCATTTAACCTAATATCTAGTGCAGAAACAGCCTGGTCGAGATGTTCCATTTTGCTGGAACCGATGATCGGCGCAGTAATATATGGTTTATTTAAAAGCCATGCCAATGCAATTTGCGAAGCTGTTACGCCATGCTCTTTTGCTACTTCCGCCGCGCACTCGGCTACTGTGAAATCCTCTTCACGAAAATATAATTCATCGGCAAACGGGTCACTTTTTGCGCGAGTTGTTTTTCCGCCACCTCCGCGGGTGCGATTCCCTGCAAAGAAGCCGCGTGCCATAGGGCTCCAGGGGATGAGACCAATCCCTTGATCTTTACATAACGGAATCATCTCGCGTTCTTCCTCACGATAGACCAAGTTGTAGTGGTTTTGCATGGAAATAAATTTTTCCCAACCATGTTGCTCAGATGTGTGAAGGGCTTTGGAAAATTGCCATGCAAACATCGAAGAGGCACCAATGTAACGTGCCTTGCCAGACCTCACTACATCATTCAACGCGTCGAGCGTCTCCTCGATTGGAGTGTTGTAATCCCAGCGGTGGATTTGATACAGGTCAACGTAGTCCATCTGCAAGCGCTTGAGCGACTTGTCAATCGAATCCATGATGTGTTTGCGGGAGAGACCACGGTCGTTCGGATCTTTACTCATTTCTTGAAAAACCTTGGTAGCGATGACTACAGTCTCGCGCTGCACGCCAAATGCTTTAAGCGTGTTGCCTAAGACCCTTTCGCTTTCCCCCAGGGAATATACATCCGCCGTATCAAAGAAGTTAATCCCTGCGTCGAGCGCGCGTCGGACAAATGGTTTTGCCTGCTCTTCTTCCAAAACCCACTCACGCCATTTCTTTGATCCATATGTCATCATGCCGAGACATAAGCGCGAGACTTTCAATCCAGTATATCCAAGGTTGACGTATTGCATGATTCCTCCTTGATTATATATGCTTCCTTCGCCGAGGACGGCGAAGGTTTTTCCTGAACCACAGCGCCGGAGACGGCGTTGTGAGCAACTATACTATGCTCCCACCGCCGTCCTCGGCGGTGGATTTGATGTCAGCCATTCATTTATATCCGTAATCTCAGTTATTGGTTTTCTTCCACAATCATAATATCCCGCGCTGGAATAAACATAATCTGCTCTATCTTTGGTGAGTTTCCACTCTTTCGCAATAGGATTTTGATGAATATACTCCATCTTTTGCCACAAAAAATCCATGGAATAAATATTCTTCGCTTGAATATCCTGCCAGATGCTATGCTCATGCCCTGAGTCGCGTCTCTTTTGATGAAATACATCAAGTAAAGCTTTTTCATTATTTGCTCGTAATTTCTTGAGAATTTCATGTGCTGTGAATGAACCAAATTGTTGAAGGGTTTCAGCAATAGAGGCGTCATTAGGCTTAATAATTGCATGCAAGTGTGAAGGCATGATTACAAAGGCGAATAATAGGATTCGTTTTTGCTGTTGCAGCCATGCAAAAGAATTTAATGGAATACTTGTGTAGTCAGGTGTGATGAACAGGTGCTTCCATTCTATAATAGACGCGGTAATGAAGTATAGGTGGGTTGGATCGTGAAAAGAGGAAAAGGTCATGATTAACTATAGTTTTGCGCCGTCCTCGGCGCAAAGAGCAAAATTGTTACTCATGCTCCCTTCGCCGTCATCGGCGAAGGATTGCGAGAGAAACCCCGCCGAGGACGGCGGGTGAGTACAGTTAAATAATCTTTAAATTTGCCAAACTCGTGGCGAGACGTTTTATACCAACCGACTCAAACACCACATCTATAATTTCATCGTCATCCTGGATCTTACTGTCGAGCACCATTCCCTCACCCCACGTCGGGTGCTTGACACGCGTCCCGGCGCGATATTTTGACTCGATAACGGTGGCAGATCGAGGTCCAGAAGGAAGCGACCATTTCGTTTCGGAAAGTGCTCCACGTAGAGTCCGTCCTGTTCTTGTTTTGCCTGCCAGCAAATCGATCGGGATATCATCCAAAAACCGCGAGGGATAGGTTTCTTCAGTGAGGCCACGACCGCCGCGTTGAAGTGCACGGACTAGATAGAGCCTGTCTTTCGCACGCGTGATGCCCACATAAAACAAGCGCCGTTCTTCTTCCATTTCTTCCGGTTCATCGAACGAACGGCTATGTGGCAAAAGACCATCATCAAGGCCGATGAGAAACACCGCGCCAAACTCGAGACCTTTGGCAGCATGAAGCGTGAGAAGTGTAGGCGCGTTGACGTTATCTTTGATGGTATCCTGATCAGCGACCAGCGCAACATTCTCAAGAAATTCTTCGAGCGGGCGCGTGGCATATTCATCGGCAAGACGTTTCAACTCTTGCACATTTTCCCAGCGATCAATGCCTTCTTCGGATTCATCATCAATGTACTCTTTGTAATTGAGGTCCGCCAGAATATGGGTGAAGAGCTCAGGCACGGTCAGCATTGGTGCAAGCGCCCGCCAGTTGGCAAGAGACGCGCCGAAATCGGCAAGAGGAATTGCAGCGCGGCCTGCGAATAAATTGAAGTAGGGCGATTCCGCGCCGCGCGCTAAATCGATCAGCACCACGCCCGGGCTGACATTATTTTGACGTGCGATCATATGCAATGTGGTCAGCGTCTTATCACCGATGCCACGCGGCGGGACATTAATAATACGGTCGAGGCTGGCTTCGTCCGCAGGGTTATGGATAAGACGAAGAAATGAAATGATATCTTTGACTTCGCGCCGTCCGTAAAATCTTTGCGCGCCAACCAAACGATAAGGCAGCCTTGCTTGCAGGAATGCTTCTTCGATTAAGCGGGATTGCGCGTTGGTACGATACATTATCGCGCATTCGCTTGGCTCGAACTTCCCTGATGCAACAAGTTGGACGATGGTATCGACAGTGAAAGCGGCCTCGGCATAATCATCAGGCGCCTCATAAAAGAAGATCTTTTCGCCCGCGCCGCCAGTCCGCGCCACGCCAGCGGTAGATCGAGTTGTGGACAACAATTCCACCAGCTAAGTAATTATGAAGATTTTCAACTTCAAAGTCATAAACGATTCCGTTGTAAGTCTCGCGGCTTACTTCTGCGATTTCATCTTCAATGATCTTACCGTCATTTTCTACAGCCATAATCATGGTAGGACGGAGATGTGATGCTGGAAAAAGGCTGAATTTGAGCGTGGGACTGTACGTGAGGAATGCACCATGCAAATAAAAATACCTGCCCAATTTCGGGTCGTTGCTTGCCATGTCCGTCGGACTAAAGTCCTGCCTCAGCTCTTGAAAGTCGGACACCTGCACTTGCGCCAGGTGCAAGTGTAAATCCGACTCGTGCGCATTAGCCCGAAGGGCTTCCAAGATCTGAGAAGGTGGCTTTAGCCTTGACGATTCTGATTCAAAATCAAACCACTGAGACACGGAGACCCCGCACGTTTCTTTCAGCACATTCAGTCGAACGTGCGGGGTCTCCGTGGTGAAAGCTTTTGTTTTTGACAGTAAATTAATCTGCGTCCTTCTGCGTTCATCTGCGTCCCAATCTAATTTGGGATGCTGCCAATCGATCAAGCGATTTGCAAAAACAATGTGATTTGGTGTGGCACGGAATGTGTGGCCTTTATTAGTTATTACCTTTATCAGATCACCTTGATAGTGTCTCATTCCAACGTGAGTGACATGGGATGACAAAATAGAACCGCGTCCGCTCGCGGCAAGCACAGAATCTCCCGTTTGCAGAGTTTCAATTCGTTTTTCGCCATCGGTTGTGCGAATCAAAGTTCCAGTCGGAAAGCACTGATCAGGATCCCCAACACAAAAGAGATTTCGGTGATAAGAAGCGAGATGCTTCACCAACGCATATTGCGCGAGGTTGGTATCCTGGAATTCGTCCACGAGCACATGGCGGAATTTTTGTGAATATTTCTCGCGCACAGTTAGATTATCTTCCAACAGTTTTGCCGTATAAACCAACAGGTCATCGAAATCCACCGCATTACTGGCAATTAGTCTCTTTTGGTATTCGACGTAAACTCGCTTCACTACTTCGTCACGATACGTGTTGGTTGGGTAGTCCTCTGCTCCAATCAGTTCATTCTTAGCACGTGAGATCGCTGCATGTACACTGGCCGCCCGGTATAATTTTTCATTCAAATTCAACTCGCGTATCACCCCTTTTACTATTCTTTCCTGATCATCAGAATCAAAAATCACGAAATTGGATTCAATCGGGAGAAACTCTGCCTCCCTGCGCAATATACGTGCGCAGATTGAGTGAAATGTTCCCAGCCACATGCCTTCAGTAGCTTGTTCATTTAACATAGACTTGACGCGAGTTTCCATTTCACGCGCGGCTTTGTTCGTGAATGTGACCGCGAGGATCTGCCAGGGACGGACACCCTCCGAAGCAATCAGATAGGTGATTCGTTGAGTGAGCACCCGCGTCTTTCCGGACCCCGGGCCTGCCACCACCAAAATGGGGCCATCTCCAGCAGAGACGGCCTGTCGTTGTTGAAGGTTAAGTTGATTGAGAAAATCCATAAGATAAAATATTTTTTAGCACCCAGAACGGTGCCTGCCGAGTAGTCAGAAAATAAAGGCGGGTCAAAGACCCGCCTGGAGCATTCCTATTTTTTCGCTTCCAGCTGGGATGTGCATTCCGGGCAACGCGTAGCCTTGATGGGAATCATGCTATAGCAATATGGACATGCCTTGGTAATTGGATCTTGAGGCGGGGGTGCTTTCCTGGTGGCAGTAGCCGCCTTGACAATCAGAAAAATGACAAAGGCAATAACGATGAAATCAATCACCGCTTGAACGAACGCACCCCATTTTATGATCGCTGAACCAAAAGCGATGGCCTGGTCGCTGAAGTTGATACCCCCCATTAACAAACCAATGAGTGGTGTTAAGATGTCGTTCACAAGGGAGGTAACGATCTTGCTGAATGCACCGCCGATGATCACAGCTACAGCCAGATCCAACACATTACCGCGCATAACAAAGGCTCTGAATTCTTTTAACATTTGATTCTCCTCCAGTTGAACATAAATTTATTCTACCGTTTCGAGAAAGTGCTGTCAACGCAATACCAAAAAAGAAGAATCAATACTTCAGTATTTTCAAGATATAGTTCTCTGGTATTACATTAAACAATACTCCAGAACCGTTTTTTAGGGTCTAACCTACCCTACGACTACCCTACGAATGTATTATGGTTGACGGTCTTCCAGAATTAGGTATAATTCACCTGCCAGTTTTTAAGAATTATAAAATAATAGCACGAAAGGATTATTATGGATGCCTGATTCTTTACTTGATGTGCAGGGCTTAGAAACTACGTTCAAGACGCCTGATGGGGTGATTCACGCGGTCAATGGCGTTTCTTTCAAGCTAAAAGAAGGTGAAACACTTGGTGTGGTGGGCGAGAGCGGTTGCGGAAAAAGTGTAAGCATGCTATCGATCCTTCGGCTCATTCCTGTACCTCCTGGAAAAATTGAAGCGGGGAAAGCCATGTTCTTCGATCAAGACCTTTTAAAAATTTCAAATGAGGAAATTCGTTTTATACGCGGTGCTCAGATTGCTATAATCTTTCAGGATCCGATGACCTCTCTCAATCCGGTGATGACGATTGGCCGGCAGCTTACCGAAACTCTCGAATTACATTTGGGGATGACAAAAGAGCAGTCGAAGGCGCGTGCCGCTGAATTGCTTACGATGGTGGGCATTCCGAATGGCAAAGACCGTCTGTCAGATTACCCGCATCAATTTTCCGGAGGTATGCGCCAGCGTGTGATGATAGCCATCGCGCTCTCCTGTAGCCCGCAGATCCTGATCGCAGATGAACCGACGACGGCTCTGGATGTGACCATCCAGGCTCAGATCACGGATTTGGTTAAACGGCTGCGCGATGAAATCGGCATGGCCATTATCTGGATTACGCATGACCTTGGCGTAGTAGCCGGTCTGGCTCAACGCGTCATGGTTATGTACGGTGGCTATATCATTGAAGAAGCCCCAGTGAGAGAATTATATGTAAATCCAGAGCATCCCTACACCCTTGGTCTGTTGGGCAGTCTGCCGCGTATGGACGAGAAAGAACACCCACGTCTTGTATCCATTGAGGGCCAGCCTCCTGTCTTATATGAAAAACCACACCATTGCCCGTTTGCACCACGCTGTAAATGGGTGATTGAGAAGTGTTGGAAAGAGAATCCTCCTCTATTAGATGTTGGCCCAGAACATCGTGCAGCCTGTTGGGTGGATACCAGAACCGGGAGAGCGCGCTAATGGCTGAAGCAAACAACGTACTATTGCGTGTTGATAATCTTGTCAAGCATTTCCCAATTACACAGGGGATCATTGTGCGGAAGCAAATCGGCGCAGTTCACGCTGTTGATGATGTCTCCTTTGTGGTCAGGCAGGGTGAAACACTCGGTCTGGTAGGCGAGTCGGGTTGTGGCAAATCCACCACCGGTCGTACTGTCTTGCAGTTGTATCGGCCAACCTCAGGGTCTGTCCACTTCAATGGAGTTGATCTGGTCAAATTAAAGGGCGAGGAACTGCGACTCATGCGCCGCAAGATGCAGATGATCTTTCAGGACCCATATGCCAGTCTGAATCCTCGTATGACGGTGGGCGAGATCGTCGGCGAACCTTTGGTAGTCCATAGAGTCGCCAAACAGAAAGAAATGGAAGAACGCGTAGCAAATTTGCTTGAACTTGTGGGTTTAAATCCGGCGTTTTCCACGCGTTATCCGCATGAGTTTTCAGGCGGGCAACGCCAGCGTATTGGCGTTGCGCGTGCTCTTGCTTTACAGCCCTCTTTTATCGTCTGCGATGAACCTATTTCCGCCTTAGATGTTTCGATACAGGCACAGGTAGTCAATTTGCTGGAAGATCTCCAGAAGCAGTTTAATTTAACTTATTTGTTCATCGCCCACGATCTTTCCATGGTGCGTCATATCAGCGATCGCGTGGCTGTTATGTATTTGGGTATTATTGCAGAACTGGCTGACCGCGACGAATTATATGTGAAACCTCTGCACCCGTACACTCAGGCGCTATTATCAGCCATTCCGATTCCGGATCCGATGGCGGATGCCAGACGAAAACGTATTATCCTGGAGGGCGATGTCCCGTCACCGGTCAATCCGCCTTCTGGCTGCCGATTCCGCACGCGTTGTCCAATTGCTGAAAAGATTTGTGCAGAAGTGAAACCAGAGTTTCGTGAGTTGAGTCCAGGCCACTTTGCTGCCTGTCATTTTTCTGAAAGATTCTTGTAAAGAACCATATGACAAGTCCCTTTTAATAAATAGAAAGGAGGTGGTCGCATCCACAATTAGTGTTTGATAAGCATCGAATTGCCGAAAGTATTTCTATAAAAGAAAATCCTAGTTTTCTGTGAGGAGAAGAAAGATGCGTAAATATTTTCTAGTACTGAGCCTGTTGGTATTGCTTAGCATGGTTGCTGGTGCTTGTGGGCCAACACCCGCGACTGCAACTCAGGCTCCAGCGGCTACTGAACCAGGTGCGACTACTGCTGCACCGACCGAGGCTCCCGCGACTGAAGCCCCAGCTCCCGCCGGCCCTAAGACCATGATCGTAAACACCTTTGGCGCCCCCGGCGACATTTCAACTATTGATCCCGCGCTGACGACCGATGTTGCGTCAGTCCAGATCGTTGACGAAACCACAGTGGGTCTGACCCGTCAGAATGAAGAAACCACTGAAGTCGAACCTGGCATGGCTACTTCCTGGGATGTTGTAGATAATGATGATGGTACCCATACTATTACCTTCCACCTGCGTGACGACGTCTCTTGGGTGAAATATGATTCTACGTCAGATTCAGTCGTCCAAGCGATGGACTGCCAGGACACACCCGCCCCGCGCATGGTCACTGCCGACGATTTTGCCTATGGCATCCTGCGCACTCTTGCGCCGGCCACTGCTTCCGACTATGCCTACGTATTGGCATTTGCCATCAAAGGCGCTGGCGATTACAACAGTGGTACATCTGAGGATCCGACTACTGTTGGCGTAAAGGCTATTGATCCTACCACTCTTGAGATCACCTATGTTGATCAGGCTGTCTATAACCTTAATATCTCCGGCATGTGGGTTGCTCATGCCCAACCTAAGTGGATCATCGATGGCGATGACTGCACCCAAGCCCAAACTGATCGCTGGACCGAGACCGGATTCTTCCAGGGCTATGGTCCTTACACTCTCAAGGAATGGGTGCATGACTCTTCGTTGACAATCGTGAAGAATCCCTTCTGGCCTGGTTCGGATGCAATTCCGCAGTCCAAGCTTGACGAAGTCACCTTCTTGATGCTGGATAGTGGTGCCGGCTTCGCCGAATACGAGGCTGGAAATCTGGATGTTTCCACCGTCGGGTTATCCGATATCGATCGTGTCAAGGCTGACCCGACTCTCTCGGCGGAACTAAAAATTGCCCCTGTGCTCTGTACTTACTATTATGGCTTCAACACCCAGGTGGAACCAACCAACGATGTACGTGTTCGCCTGGCCCTTTCGGAGGCCGTTGACCGCCAGAGCTTGATTGACAACGTTACCAAAGGTGGACAAGAGCCCGCGCAGTGGTTCGCACGACCTGGTTTGGCTGGCGCTCCCACCATGGAGGATCATCCTGATCTGGGTGTGAAATATGATCCCGAGGATGCCAAGGCTCAATTGCAAGCCTACCTCGATGAGAAGGGTACGACCGCTGATAAACTCAATATCACTTTGATGTTCAACACCTCCTCTGGGCACCAGAAGATCGCCGAAGCTATCCAGCAGATGTGGAAAGACACCTTGGGCATTAATGTTCAGTTGGCGAATCAGGAGTTCGCTGTTTATCTAAAGACTTTGCAGGGCGCAGATACCCCGCAGGTCTGGCGCCTGGGCTGGTGCCAGGACTATCCGGATGCCAACAACTTCGACCGCGAAGTGTTCACCCCGGGTGGTTCCGCCAATCCCAATGGCGCTGATGCTCCAGGTGGTGTGGGTTGGACAAATGAAGACTACAATAAACTGGTTGTCGATGCTGCCAAGGAAGCTGACCCAGTCAAGCGCGTGGATCTTTATGCACAGGCCGAGGACATCCTGGTCAAACAAGATGCGGTGATTATCCCCATCTATTGGTATACTGGTATCGAAGTCACAAAACCGTATGTGACCCGCACGTACTCAGTACTCGGTGGTTTAGAACACTTTGAGAAATGGGATGTTGCGGCACACTAAGTAGTTGGAAATAAGATAGGGGGAGGGTATCACCCTCCTCCTATTAACTTATTAAGATTGGATGGTCGAAATGGGACGCTATATAGTTCGTCGCCTGATTTACCTTGTGGCTGTGTTGTTCGTTGTTTCCCTCATCACATTTGGTTTGATGCATGCTGTTCCCGGGGGACCGTTTGATCGCGAGAAAAAACTGCCGCCAGAAATTATTGCCAATCTCGAGAAGCGCTACCACCTCGACCAACCTTTATATAAACAGTATTTTCAGTACATTAGTGATGTTTTTATCCCGCATTTCACCACCATCCCACCCACCAACGCTCTGGAAGACGATTACCTCATCAATGCCAATGTGGGTCCATTGTGGATGCGCTGGATGAATTTTGGCCCGTCCATCAAGTCGCGCAGCCGCTCCGTCAATGATATATTCCGCCAGCAGTTGCCGGTATCGGGTCAATTAGGCACCTTCGCCATGCTGGTTGCTTTGGTGATCGGTATGCCTCTCGGAGTTCTAGCCGCATTAAAGCAGAATACTAAGTATGATTATATTGGCATGAGTGTCGCTATTTTTGGGGTCTCAGTGCCAGTCATTGTGTTGGGTCCTCTGATGATTTATATATTTGGGGTGAGTCTTAAATGGCTTCCACCCACTGGTTGGGGGTCAAAACCTCCCTACTTTTTGGGATTTCTACCATCCAAGTTAGGCTGGGATTTCTTCAAATTTGCAATTATGCCTTCCATTGCACTTGGGTTGGGGAGTTCCGGCGTGATCGCGCGTTTGACGCGTGCCAGCTTGCTGCAAACAGTCCGGGAGGACTACATTCGCACTGCCCGGGCGAAGGGCCTGCGTGAGCGTATCGTAATCACTCGCCATGCCCTTAAGAACTCACTCATTCCGGTGGTAACGATTATTGGTCCCTTATTTGCAGCACTGGTGACTGGCACGTTCGTCACGGAACTTACCTTTGGTATTCCAGGCATGGGAAGATATTTTGTGACCAGTATTACCAACCGCGATTATCCTGTGATCATGGGTACGATTTTGTTGTATGCAGTATTCCTCGTGTTTGCGAATCTATTTGTCGATATTGCCTACGCATTTCTGGACCCGCGTATTCGTTATGACTAACTTTTCTGGTTTACTCTTATAGGAGGCCGTATGGCACAACAAGTTAATCTTTCCCAGAAGATGGGTGCAGCTGGTGCGCCTCTCACGCGGAAAAGTGAAAGTCTATGGCAGGATGCCCTGCGCCGTCTGGTACGAAACAAAGCTGCAGTGGTGGGCGGTTCGATCATTATCATTTTGATCCTGACCGCGCTTTTTGCTCCCCTAATAGCCCCGCGTTCATTTGAAAAGCAGGTGCTTTCCAAGCAGAATACGGCTCCAGAATGGCTCGTTAAGGTATTTCCCAATATGAAGCCTTATATCAAAGTTGACAACAGTTTTCCACTGGGCGCGGATTACGTGGGCCGGGATTTATTCAGCCGCATTGTATATGGGTCGCGGGTTTCCCTCTCGGTGGCATTTATCGGTCCGTTGATCAGCTTGTTGATCGGCGTCCTATATGGAAGCATCTCAGGATATTTTGGGGGCCGGGTCGATAATATCATGATGCGCATTGTGGATGTCCTCTATGCTTTCCCCAGCTTGCTGTTCATCATTCTTCTGCTAGCGTTTTTCCGGACAGGCAATGCTGATTTCAAGGTGGGTACCTTTCCATATGCGCTCAGCCAGATCGATAAAAGTATGGGAGGATTGTTTTTCATCTTTGTTGGCATAGGCTTAACCGCCTGGGAAACCATGGCGCGTCTGACCCGGGGGCAGGTGCTATCCGTTCGTGAGAAAGAGTTCGTCGAAGCGGCGCACACGATTGGCGCAACAAACTCCCGCATCATGTTTCGCCATATCCTCCCGAATATTCTCGGGCCGTTGATTGTTAACGAAACTTTGG
>WNFV01008079.1_pt1 | contig 11977 bp, 8 predicted proteins | sample 5400101 | NCBI WGS metagenome assembly WNFV01 (sample SAMN13153361, study PRJNA577476) | soil metagenome | isolation source: 115 cm soil or saprolite under grassland replicate 1 | place: USA:California | collected 2016-06-15
GCAGTCGCCCCTTTCATTCCCGGCTGCGTCTCGACGACTTTCAAGGTGACCGTATTCGGAAGCTCGATGCCCACCGGGTTGCCTTCGAAGAGGTCGACCCGAATCGTCGTGTTGGGAAGCAGGTAGGCCATCTGCTCCCCGATCACCTCGTCGGAGAGCATGACCTGGTCGTAGCTCTCGCTGTCCATGAAGTGGTGACCGGCCGAGTCCGAGTAGAGGTATTCCATCTCCCGCTCGTCGAGCGAGGCCTTCTCGACCCGATCGGTCGAGCCGAATCGATGCTCGATCATGGCGCCGTTGCGCAGGTTGCGCATCTTGACCTGGACGAAGCCGCGCAGGTTGCCGGGTGTCTTGTGGATGACTTCGTGGGCACGATGGAGCTCACCGTTGTAGATGAGCAACGTGCCGCTACGGATCTGGGTTGCCGAGATCATCATGGCCGTTCTCCACGAAAAACCGGCGAAATCTAGCAGAAAAAAGCCCCGGGCAAGGCCCGGGGCGGGTCGATACGGTCGGGGAGCCTCTAGGGCTCGAAGAGCCGCTTGGCTCGTTTCGCGGGAGACGGGAAAGCGAGTTGGAAGGTGCGGGTGACCGGACTCGCCGTCTTGATCAGGTCCTTCCACATCTGCATCGAGTAGCCGAACGGTCCCGCCGCCGGTTCCGCGACCGCGCTGGTCGAGAGGACGGGGGTGTCCGCGGTGAAGATCGCCTCGGCCATGTCGGGCAGCTCGAAGTGGGTTCCTTTGACGGAGTTCAGGTGTTCGAGGATCACCTTCGCGACGATCGCGTACCCGATGTTCGTGGGGTGAAATCCGTCCGCCGAGAAAATCCCTCCCGTCAGGAAGGACCTCGTCAGAACGATGCCTCCTCCCACGTCGTAGCCGTTCTCTACGATTTCGTCGAATAACGCATGGATGTCGATGACCGTGGCGCCGTTGGCGGCCGCGATCGACGCGATGCGGGCGTTCAAATCCAGTACCCGCTGCCGGATGAGCGCGACCTCATCGGGATAGAGCAGAACCCCCATGTTCAGCGTCGCCGGCGGGGTGGTGAACGATCCATCCGGCAGCGGTTGGCCCGTGCCGTGGACGCTGCGGCCCCCAAGCTCGACCGTCACGTCGCTCGGGATGCCCCTACCTTGCGCGAGGAGGCTGGATGCGCCGAGCGTCACGAGGGTTCCGTCGGGAATCGGGCACGGCGTGGTCGAGCACGTCGAAGTCGTGCGGTCACCCAGGAGGGAGACTGGGTGGCCGGTCGTTGAATCCAGGACCACCGGTGGGATCGTCGTCGTGAAAGGGATCGAGGCGACGTCGGGAACGTTGAGAGCGACCACGGTGCGGCCCGTCGCGCTCAAGCCGGTCATGACCTGGGTGTATTTGGCTTCGAAGAGAGCGACCGGCGTCAGGGTCACCCCTTCGATCGCCACGCCCGAAAGCGCGGCGCCGAGGACATCGTTGTTCCCGATCCAGAGCGTGACGAAATCCGGACCCAGGAGGTCCTCCTCGTCCACGGCGTTCAATCCTTCGAAGGGACCTCCCGGAAAATTGCGGAGGATCACCGTAGAAGCGAGGCTCGCCGTACCCCCGGTGGGACTGGAGACCCGCAAGTCCACCAGGTCCGCCGTGTCCGCTCCCGGGATCCCCAGGTTGTCATAGGGGCGCGGCAGGGTCAGATTCGTCGGACCTCCCGTCTGCGAAACGGCGCCGACGGTGATCGTCCCTCCGGCGACCACCGCGCCGAGACAGGCCGGGGTCGACGCATCCCGGAGCGCCCTCTCGGAGAGGAGCGGTTGCTGAAAATCGGCGATCCCGAGCTGTTCAGCGACGACTTTTGGAAAGGAGTGGATCTGGTGGCGTTCGACCAAACAGACTCCCTCGACCCCGGCCGTCAGGCTGTCGCCGAGCGCCACGTATTTGTGAAACGTCGTCTGTGAAAACGAAGGCGAAGCGGCGAGAGCGGTGACCACCCCGGCCGCGAGAGCCGCGCGAAACAGCATTCTCTTCATCGTCATCTCCTTGGGTTAGAACGAGACACGAAAGCTCAACGCCACGAGGTTCGCCGTCTCCGAATATCGCCCGAAGAACTGATCGTTGTTCGCCTGACCCCGCGTGTCCCGATGATCGAAGTCGATATAGATGTCCGAGATATCGACGCCCCAGCGATCGGTGTCGTAGCCGACGCCCAGGGTGTAAGCGTTGCGGTCGGCGTCCGCCAGGATCGGGCCGACGTCGGCCAGCGGCTGCGGACTCTTGTCCTTGTAATAACCGGCCCGGACGGCGAAGTCGCCCCACTTCTTCTCGAGCCCGGCGCGGTATGCCCAGGAGTCCTTCCAGTTCGTCGGCCGCAGCAGATCGGGAATCGCGGCATTGTCGAAGTCGATGAAGAGCTGGTCGAACGACGACCACTCGGTCCAGTCCGCCTCGAGCGAGAGCCGAAAATCCGCCGGCAGGTTGATCGCCGCGCCGAGGTTGACCGACGCCGGGAAGTCGATCGTGACCGCGACCTTCTGCGGTCCCAGTATCGGTTGAAGGCCCGCCGCGACGGCCGCGTCGAAGGCGGCGTTGCCCGTCAGCCGCTGCGTGAACTTGCCCTCCCCTTCGTAATCGATCTTGATCGAGCTGCGATAGGCCGCGCCGATCGAGAACGTCGGCGCCGGCTTCCACAGGAGCCCGGCGTTCCAGCCCCAGCCATGGTTGTCCTGGAGGTTCGTGTCGAGCTTGATGTGCGCGACGTCCACGACCGATTGCGTGAAGGGATTGATCGCCGCGCGGTTGCGCTCGAGCTGAACTTTCGAGAGACGGTAATCGGCACCCGCGGCGATGGAGAGCGAGGGCACGACCTCGAGGGAGAGGACCGGGTTGACGTCCGCCGTGCGGATGACTGCGTTCTGCGCGATGAAGCGCCCCGAGAACTGCTCGGCGTCCGCCCAGCGGAAGCCCAGACCGTACGGAGCGAACACGCCGACGCCGAAGTTGACGTTCGATGTGAGCGGAACGACCGCGTAGAACGTCGGAAGGAGGTAACTCGTCTTGCTCTGCTCTTCGACGCCGAAAGACGTTCCCGGATACGGGTTGGCGCCTTCGAACTCCCCTTCGGTCTTCGACAGCAGCGAGCCTCCCACCTGCGCGCTGAAGTGCTTCTGAAAGCCGAGGCCGGCTGGATTGTAAAAGACCGCGGAGGGATCGTCGGCGACGGCGGTGAATGCGAGGCCCATCCCCGACGCCTTCGCCCCCTGGGCGAAGATGGAGAAGCCGGCGGGATAGGCTGGCGCCGCCGCCAGGAAGAGGAACGCCAGGGCAACGAAAGTTCCCGAAAACCGTACCCGTCTGGTCACGTTTTTCTCCTCCTCGATCTTTTCGGGCATCGGAAAAAGCGCCTGCACGCTATTCCCGCCCGCCGGGGAAGTCAACCGGACGGGGCACGTCCGCGCTTCTGCGAATAGAATCGCCGAAGGTGGCCCGGGAAAGCGAGAGTCCCACGCGCGAAGGAGTCGCGGCGACGCCGGCCTCCGCCGCGGACGAGGTTCCTCACAGCTCCGGATCCGTTCTCGGCGGCCGCTACCGCGTCGAACAGGTTCTCGGTTTCGGGGGCATGGGCGTCGTCTATCGCGCGCGCGACCTGAAGCTCGACGCCGAAATCGCGCTGAAGCGGATCCGCCCGGACCGGTTTTCTCCCGAGCGGCGTGAGACGTTGCGGCGCGAGATCATTCTCGCGCGCCGGGTTACGCACGAAAACGTCTGTCGGGTCTACGACCTCGTCGAGCTCGGAGGCGAGGAGTTCGTCTCGATGGAGTACCTCGCCGGCCGGACGCTGAAGGACATCGAGCAGAAGGAAAAGATCCTGCCGCTCGGCCGCGGCCTCGGGATCGCCAAGGGAATCTGTAACGGGCTCGCGGCCGCTCATCGGATCGGCGTCCTTCACCGGGACCTGAAGCCGGAGAACGTCATGGTCGGCGACGACGGCAAGTCGCGCCTCATGGACTTCGGGATCGCCGTCGAGACCGGCGGTTTCGTTCCGCAGGGAGAGAGCGTTCCCGGCACCCCCCAGTTCCTCGCTCCCGAGCTCCTGCAGGGCGAATCCCCGACGGTTCGAAGCGACGTCTACGCGATGGGAGTGCTGCTTTACGAGATGTTCACGGGCCGCGTGCCGATCGACGACGACAACACCGCGCGGCTCGTCCGACGGATCGTGCGGGAGGCTCCCCCGTCCGTACGGACCCTTCGACCCGACCTCCCCCCCGATCTCGCGGATATCCTCGACCGATCCATCGCGAAGGATCCGGAAGCGCGGTTCGCCGACGCGAACGCGCTCGCCGATGCGATCGTGGCATTCGAAGGACAGGTCCTCGACCGCGTGCTGGCGGAGGTCTCCGTCACCCGGGCGAAGATGGTCAAGCTGATGGTGATCCTCGAGGCGAACAAGTCGCTCGCCGCGACACTCGACACCACCGAGACGCTCCGGATCATCCTCAAGACCGCGACCAGCGAGACCGGCGCCGAGCGCGGGACGATCTTCCTGAGAGACCCCGAGACGGCCGAACTCGTCAGCCAGATTCTGGAGGGCGGCGCCGTCTCTCCGATCCGGCTTCCGCCGGGGCGGGGAATCGCCGGCTCGGTCGCGGCCACGGGCGACATCGTCAACGTCTCCGATGCGTACAACGACGGGCGGTTCGATTCGGCGACGGACGCGGACTCCGGCTTCCGCACCGTCTCGATCCTCGCCGCGCCGATGCGGACACCGGCGGGGGAAATCGTCGGAGTAGTCGAGATCCTGAACAAGAGGCGCGGGACGTTCACGAAGGAGGACGAGGAATTCCTCGCCGAGGTCGGTACGCACGCCGCGCTCGCAGTCGCCGGAGTCCGGCAGCACCAGGCAGAGGTCGAGCAGGCCCGGCGGGAGGGCGCGGCCCGGGCGATCCGGGGGGCGTCGGCGCTGCTCGTTCCGCACGCGTGGCCGGACACGCCCGGCTTTGAATCGGCGCCGCTTCGCTGGCGGTCGGAAGAGCTCAACCTGGTCGCCTTCGCGGTCGAGGGGCGAGCCGGGCGTCTCGGGTTTTTGACCGTCGAGCCGTTGGGCGAACCGGAGGACTCTCTGGGCGGCCTCCTTCGGGCGCTCGACCTCGGGCGCCGCCTGCTTCCTTCCGCTTCACCCGACGAGATCGTGGCAGCGATCGCGACCCTCGACTCCGGCTGCTCCGCGTCCGCGGCCTGCTGGAGCGGGGAGCAGCTCGCGCTCGCTTCCTCGGGGGCCCCCCTGCCTGCCCTGCTCCGGGAAGGCCTGCTCGTTCCCTTTCCGTCGGAGAGTTCGGCTGACACGGCGACGCGCGCCGGAGACGTGCTCGTGGTCGCGTCGAGCGGGCTCGAGAAGCTGGACGTGGCGGCAGGCGCTCCATCGCCGGCTCGGGAGGCTTCCCTCGAGCGCTTCGCCCGGCTCGCGTCGGGCCAGCCCCTTTCAGCGGCCTTCGCCCGACTCGTCGCGGACTGGAAGCGGGAAGGCGTCTCGACGGGGGCCCGCGACGTCCTCCTGCTCTCGGCCCGGCGCAGCTGACCGAGTGAAACACCGCTACGTCCTCGTGGACGTCTTCGCGGACCGGCCGCTCGCCGGCAATCCGCTCGCGGTCTTTCCCGACGCATCGGGAATCGACGACGCCACCCTGCAGCTCGTGGCGCGGGAGATGGACCACGCCGCGACCGCGTTCCTGCTTCCGTCGTCGCTGCCCGGGGCGCAGTTCCGACTCCGGATCTTTTCGCGGGAGCGGGAGATCCCTTTCGCCGGGCATCCCGCTCTCGGCGCTCACTTCGTGCATGCGACCGAGACCCGGCTTTCACTGCGAGATCCGGTGACCCGCGTCGCCCACGAGGGGACCGGCGGACTCTTCCAGGTCGAGCTCGTCGCCCAAGGCGGGCAGATCGTTCAGCTGCGGCTGACCCAGAGGTTGCCCGAGATCGGGCCCAAGCTCGACGCCGGGGAGATCACCCGGCTCGCCGAGGCGCTCGGGCTCGCCGAGGAGGAGATCCAGGCGACCAATCAGCCGGTCCGGGTCGCGTCGACCGGGTTACCCGTCTTGATCGTCCCGGTCACGACGCTCGCAGCGCTCTCCGCCGCCCGGCCCCGATACGGCCTCCTGCGCGACCTCCTCGAACCACGCGATGCCACGCTCGTCTACGCGTTCACGAAGGAGACGAGCGAGGCGCGCTCCGCGGCCCACGCCCGCGCCTTCGACGTCGTCGGATCCGTGGAGGTGCCCGGGGCCGGAGCGGCGGCCGGCGCGCTCGCGGCGTACCTCGTGTCGCATTCCGCGGTCACGATTCAGCCGGTCACCGTTCTCTCGATCGAGCAGGGGCGGTCCGTCAACCGCCCGTCCACCATCTACACCGAAGTGCACCTCGAGGGCTCCGAGATCGTGCGGGTCGTGATGGGAGGACGCGTCGTCCGGGTCGGAGAGGGAGTGCTCGAGATCTAGGGTCGACTGTCGTAGATCACCCTTTGATCCTCCAGGCGTGCGAATCCGGGGAGCCGGTGCGGACGCGCTTCTTTCTCCGAGAGGATCTCGAAGACTTCCCAGCCGCGCGCGAGGAACGCATCCGCGAGCACCGAACGGTGGCAACGCCAGGGAAGCGACTCCGCGCACATCAGCGCCGACTGGCGTTCGCTCGCGAACGAAGTCGCTCTTGACACCTCCCGCCCGAACTCCTCCGTGTCCATGTAGTCCGCGTAGCCGCGGAACGCGTCGGTGCGCCAGGCGACGTGCGGGGAGTCGGCGCGCGGCTTCCGGCGTCCTCCGAGCTCCGGGATCCCGACGTAGTCGATTCCGGCCGCGGCGAGACCCTCCGAGAGCGCCTGCGCGTTGAAGTGCGGCCACTTGCGCGATGCCGGAAACCGGCGGACGTCGAGCACCCGCTCGATGCCGTGCGCCCTCAAGATTTCGACGAAGCCTTCGAGGGGGCGATTCGAGTGTCCGACCGTCCAGATCCCGTTCAAGCAAGAACGGCGACGGCGACGGCCCCCGGTCCTCCGTGCGCCCCCAGGGCGGGACCGCACTCGACGATCATCACGTCGGACTCCGGATAGCGCTCGCGAATCTCGCGCGCGAGCCGCTCGGCGAGCTCCGCGGCGTCGGAGTGCGCGACCCCGAAGCGCCACCCGCGACCGTTTCCCGCCTTCGCCGCCTCGTCGAGGAGGCGCATCATCTTTTCGAGCGCCCGGGCGAACCCGCGCGCGCTCGCGACCGGCTCTGCGGTCCCCTTCCGGGTGATCGCGAGCACCGGCAGGATCCCCAGAAGGTTCGCCACGAAACCTTTCCCCCGCGGAACGCGTCCACCACGGACGACGTGCTTCAGCGTCGGCATCGCGATGAAGACCTTCACACGTTCGACCGCCTCCCGCGCGACCCGGACGACCTCCTCGAACGGGCGTCCCGACGCGGCGGCTTCCGCCGCGGCCCGCACGACGAGGCCGAGCCCCACGGAAGCGTTGCGGCTGTTGACGTGCTCGAAGGTCGTCTTCTCGATCGGCCGCGCGCCGACCACGGCGGCCTGATAGGTGCCGGAGAGCGCCTTGGAAAGGTGGATCGAGACGATCGAGCCGTGGTGCGACGACACGAATCGGTAGACCTGCGTGAAGTCGGCGGGGGGCGGCTGGGAAGTCTTCGGCGCGACCTCGGTCACCGCGAACCGGGCGTAGAACTCCGCGGGTGTGAGCGTCACCTTGTCGAGATAGTTCTCCGAGCCGAAATACACGCGCACCGGGACCATGCCGATGTTCAACTCCTCGAACATCGCCGGCGGCAGGTCGCAGGTGGAGTCGGTGACGATGCCGACGCGTTCCGCGCGGTTCCGGTCGAACCGGGTCTCGTGCTGCGAGCGCATGTCCTCGATCTTGGTCTGCGCGATCTCGCCGTACCGCGCCACGGTTTCGAAGAGCCTCTCCGGCTCGTTGGTGTGGACGTGGAGCCGCACGCGCGCCGCGCCTCCGGCGATGACGACCGAGTCTCCCATCAACGCCGCTTCTCGGCGCATCGCGTCGCGGTCGATCGAGCTCCCTTCGAGGAGAGCCTCGGTGCAGTAGCGGAACAGGATGGACTCGGGCGTGCGGTCGAAGACGGCCGCACGGACCTCTTCGGGAGGGACGGGAGGTAGCGCGCGGCGCGCGGCGTCCCGCACGTATCGCACGATCCCCTCGAGCAGATACACGAACCCCTGCGCCCCGGCGTCCACGACTCCCGCCTTCTGGAGCGCCTTCATCTGCTTCGGAGTCTCTTCGAGCGAACGCTTCGCCTCCTTGAGCGAGTCGGTCAGGATGTCGGCGAAGTCCGGGACCTCCTGCGCGCGCCGGGAAACGTGGCGCGCCCAGTCGCGGATGACAGTCAGGATCGTGCCCTCGACCGGCCGGGCGATCGCCCGGTACGCGGAGTCGGCCGCGGAGAGAGCGGCGGCGCCGAAGTCGCGAGTCGACACGCGCGGTCGATCCGGCAGACCCTCGCAGAGGCCGCTGAAGAACTGGGCCAGGATGGCTCCCGAGTTGCCGCGGGCGCCGCCCAGCGCCTCGTCGGCGAGAGCCTCGCACAATCGCCGAACGTGGCGCTCTCGGAGGCGTGCAATCCCCGCCGCGATCTTCTGCAGCGTGGCAGCGAGGTTCGTCCCGGTGTCGCCGTCGGGCACCGGGAACACGTTGATTCTGTTGAGCGGCTCCGCGCGCTCACCGACGAAGTACGCCCCGGCGATCACCGCGCGCGAGAGGCGGCGGCCGTCCAGGTACGCGATCGAGATCACGGCTTCAGCGGAGCGGGTTGGCCCCCCGGCGCCCGCTCCACGTCGCGGAGCGAGCGGAACTCCTCCGCCACGATCGGGAGCCGATCGAGGTAAAGGAGCACGACCCCGCAGCCCATGCACGCCCAGGGGAAGACCTTCTCGAGTCCCCACCCGAAGAAACCCCGTTTCCAGGGCTTCTTCCAGAAATAGGTCGTGTACCCGGAGACGTGGGTCTTCGAACGCACAAGATCGCCCCCGCAGAGCGGGCACTTGCGATGGAACGCGGAGCTCATCGGTGAGTTGGGGAAGGATATCGCAGGCCGAAGACGTGAGGCGTGAGACGTGAGAGGAGGCAGGAAGAATCCTGCGTCACTCCGGTGCCTGTTCCTTTTACGTCTTATGTCTCAAATTTCACGGTCTCCAGCGCAACACCAGATTCCGCGCGGCGCCCACCTCGTCGACTCGCCGGACCGGCGTCGTGTGCGGCGCCGTCTTCACAATCTGAGGCTCTTCTTCACACTCCCGCGCGATCTCCCGCATCGCAGCGACGAAGGCGTCGAGCCCCAGCTTGGGCTCGGTCTCGGTCGGCTCGATCATGAGCGCGCCGTGCACGATGAGCGGGAACGAGATCGTCGGCGGATGAAAGCCGTAGTCCATGAGACGCTTTCCGATGTCCATCGCGTGAACGCCCGACTCCGTCTGCTTCTTGTCGGAGAAGACGACTTCGTGCATCGTCGGCGCGTCGTACTTCAGGTGATAGACGCCCGCGAGCCCGGCGCGGACGTAGTTCGCATTCAACACCGCGCCGCGCGCGACCTCGCCGATCCGGTTCCCGTACGACGAAATGTAAGCGAGCGCTCGCACGAACATCCCGAAGTTCCCGAGGAACGTCCGGAGGCGGCCGACCGAGTCGGGGCGGTCGTGGTCGAGGAAGAACGTCCCGTCCGCGCGGCGCTCGACCGTCGGTCTCGGAAGGAACGGAACGAGCTTGGCGGTGACGGCCGCCGGCCCCGCGCCCGGCCCGCCCCCGCCATGCGGCGTGGAGAACGTCTTGTGCAGGTTCATGTGCATCACGTCGATGCCCATGGCGCCCGGCTTCGCGAGCCCGACGAACGAGTTGAAGTTCGCGCCGTCGCAGTAGAGGTAGCCCCCCTTCGCGTGCACGATGCGGGCGATCTCGAGGATCTGGTTCTCGAAGATCCCCAGCGTGTTGGGAACCGTCAGCATCAGCGCCGCGACGTCCATGGTCATCGCCTCCTCGAGGACGTGGAGGTCGAGAGTGCCGCGGGCATTCGACTTGAGCTCGTGCACTTTGTACCCGGCGAAGTGCGCGGAGGCGGGATTGGTCCCGTGCGCAGAGTCGGGGATAAGGACGGTCGTCCGCGGATTGCCCTCCTTCGCGAGCGCGGCGCGGATCATCAGGATGCCCGCGAGCTCCCCCTGCGCTCCAGCTGCGGGCTGCAGCGTCACCCGCGCGAGACCGGTCAGCTCCGACAGGGTTTTCTCGAGCCGCCATGCGAGCTCGAGCGCTCCCTGCGAGACCTCCTCGGGGGCGAGCGGATGCGCGGCGGCGAATCCCGGCAGACGCGCGACTTCCTCGTTGACTCGCGGGTTGTGCTTCATCGTGCAAGAGCCGAGCGGGTAGAGAGCCTCGTCGATCGAGAAGTTCAACCTCGAGAGCCGTGTGAAGTGCCGAGCCACCTCGACCTCGGTGATCTCGGTCTCGCCCGCGATCTCGTCGCGACAGAGTGCCCGCGGGATCGCCAAAGTCTCCGGGACGTCGAGAGGAGGAAGCGAGTAACCGACCTTCCCCTCGCCCGAAACTTCGAACACGAGCGGCTCGTGCCGTGGTTCCGGGTGGCGCCGGTCGCCGGCCGAGGACGCTCTCTCCTCGATTTCGACACTCATGACAAATCCCGGTGGGAGAGCTCGCGGCCCCCCCCTCCCCCGGTGTCGGTCAAGGCCGCGACGAGACGGTCCATCTCTTCCCGCGTGTTCATCTCGGTGGCGGCAAGGAGGAATCGGTTCTCTGAACCTGGCTCCCAGCGCGACAGCGGAACGCCGGCGAGGATTCCGCCTCCTGCGAGCTGCGACAGGATCGGAGCGGCCGGGCCGGGCGCTTCCACGACGAACTCGTTGAACGTCGGCCCCGAGAAGGGGATCCGCCAGCTGGGAATCTTCGCGATCTCGCCCTTGAGATACTCCGCCTTCGCGTGCGACTGGAGCGCGACTTCCCGCAGGCCCCGCTTTCCCAAAAGCGAGCAATGGATGTTGGAGGCGAGAGCCATCAGTCCCTGGTTCGTGCAAATGTTCGACGTCGCGCGCTCGCGCCGGATGTGCTGCTCCCGGGTCGAAAGCGTCAGGCAAAACGCACGCCGACCCTGGGCGTCCCGAGTCTGCCCCACGAGGCGTCCCGGGATCTGACGCTGGTGCTCGGAGCGGCACGAGAGGAATCCGAGCACCGGACCGCCGAAGTGCATCGGCACGCCGAGCGACTGAGCCTCGCCGCAGGCGATATCGACGCCCCGCTCCCCCGGCGGGGCGAGCAGGCCGAGCGACGCCGCTTCCGCGACGACCGCGACCGACAGCGCGCCCCTTTCTCGTGCCGTGCGCGAGCCGGTCTCCCAGTCCTCGATGACGCCATAGAAGTTCGGCGACTGGACGGCAACCGCGAAGGTGTCGTCGTCCACGGCCGCGCGGAGCGCGTCCGCGTCAGTCGCGCCGTCGGAGCCGACCGGAACTTCCACCGACGTGAATCCCAGGCTGGAAAAGTACGTCCTCACGGTCTCGCGGTATTCGGGGTGGATTCCCGCCGAAAGGACCGCCCGCGTCCGTCCGCGGGAGAGGCGCGACGCCATGAGCAGCGCCTCGACGAGCGCCGAAGCGCCTTCGTAGAGCGACGCGTTCGCGACGTCGAGGCCGGTCAGCAGACAGATGTGCGTCTGGAACTCGAAGATCGACTGGAGCGTACCCTGGGAAACCTCCGGCTGGTAGGGCGTGTAAGAGGTCAGCCACTCGGCGCGATAGAGCATCTGGTCGGAGACCGCGGAGATGGAGTGGTTGTAGATCCCTGCCCCGAGGAAGAACGCCGTGTCCCGCGCATTGGCGTTGCGCCGGGCGAGCGATCCCAGGAGGCGCCGGACCTCGATCTCGGAAAGCGGCGGCGGGAGGTTTGGAGGCTGGCGAACCTCCGCCGGGATGGACGCGAACAGCTCTTCGACCGACGA
>WNFV01011207.1_pt1 | contig 11977 bp, 10 predicted proteins | sample 5400101 | NCBI WGS metagenome assembly WNFV01 (sample SAMN13153361, study PRJNA577476) | soil metagenome | isolation source: 115 cm soil or saprolite under grassland replicate 1 | place: USA:California | collected 2016-06-15
GAAGTAGCGACCGCACTGGCGACAAATCGAGCTTTTCGCCGCTGCATACTCCATCTGCTTGAAGCCACAGTGTGGACATTCAAGACTGACTTTTGCAGGCGACGGACTGGCCACCGGACGCTAACCCCTGAATTCCCTTGCTTATCCGCGCCCTCCGAACGCTGCCTTGATTGGCTCGCTGGATCGCACAACTTCGGGGCGGACCGGGGCCGACTTCGCGGAAACTGCACCGCTGGTGACTTCGGATTTACCAATAAAAGTTGCTCCTTCCTCGATCACAAGGCGCGCTGCTTTCAAATCTCCCTGCAATGTGCATTTTGATTTTAGTTCGCAACGCTCGCCCACCGTGATGTTGCCCTGTACTTTGCCATAGACGGTGATCGATTTGGTTTTTATCTCGCCGCGAATGTCAGCGTTTTCACCAATCGTCAAGACGCCGTCGGAATTAATTTCCCCTTCGACCTTCCCGTCGATGAGAAGTTCCTTTTGGAACTTGATCGAGCCTTTGATTTCGACATCGCTCGAGAGAATGTCTTTGCCACCGTGATCTGCCATAGGTTGATTGCTGTCATCTATGCCCGAATACCGCGATTTTTCTGCAACCGGCGGCATCGGCTTTTGCGAGACGAATCTTTTGAGCATCCGGTAGATTGTGGCAGTCGCCAACGTATGTCAACGAATTCTCGCTTCAGCGCGCAATTTTTTATCGTGCGATCGTCCGATACAGTTTGCACATCCCGTTCTGCGCGGAAAAGATCAGGAGCGGCGGAGCCTGGGCTGGCGTTTTATCCAGCACGCGGCACAACGCATGTGGAGACGCTGCCTGCCCTAAGATTGCTTCCGAATTTTGCGCCACACGTTCGGAATCGTACGCGATAACCCATGCCGCTTGGTGATTCTCCAGAATTTGGCGTGCTTTTTGCCAATCCTCGAAGAGGAAAAATCGCGCGCTGTCGGTGATGCCGCCCAGACTTTCGTGCGAACTTCCAGCTATCCCAGGCTGCCCGGACCAATACGTGATCGATGGTGAGGAACGGGCGATTCTCCGACGATCGCAAACTGAGCGCCATGTCGCGCAACTGCACCGATTCATTGCGCTGTGCGACCCGATCAGCCAGTTCCGCTTCAATTGGCCAAAGTTTTTCGTCCCAATCCTGCAAAATCGGAAAGATCGATAGGAAAAATGCGATCCAAACTGCCGTACGCGATTTGATCGGCTCGAGCAAACGCGGTAGCGCCAAAGCGAAGATCAGCACAAAGAAGTATCCCCAACGCGCCTGCCAAATTGTGAGAGCATAAGTGGCAACGAAAAGCACGAGAACAAACGCTGGCGTCGTCTCCTTGCTCTTGTGCATCGTTTTGGTCACGCTGATCCAAATGAGGAATGGACTGATCAAAAGTAGATAGCCGCACCAGCGCAACCAGATCGGATTTGCCGGCGAGACATGCGCGAGTTCGCCGATCGTTCGCGCCCAGTTTTGAAACAGCGAGTCCGAATATGCGAGCGAAAATGACGGCGTACGTCGCTCAATCAAAACCCCGATCACAATGACGAGAACAAAACAAAGCCAACCGGCGCGCCGAGACTTGGCGGAGATCGCGTTGGCATTTTCAAGTGCGCTTACAACCATCACAAGCACAAACAAGACGAGCGACTCATAAGCCGAGGTCCAGATCGCCAATCCCCAGCCGACTCCACTGACGACGCTCCATTTACTACGATCTGCAGCGGTAACCGTTCCGTCTTCTTCTCGTAGGCTCCATTCTGCGCAAACCGCGATTGTTACAAGGAGCATCAGCAAGGATTGATGATCGGGCCTGCCGAGTTCCGTTCCATGAACGAGAATGGGACTGATCGCGTACAGCATCAGCATTACCCAGCGATACCGGAGTTTCACGGACCACCACCAAAGAAACCAGCCTCCGAATAGCGCGAGCAACGGTGAAATAAGCGCGCCGGCCAGATCGAGCGTGTGCGCCGTGAACGGCTTCAGCAATATCGACAATGCGAGAATGAGATAATCCAGCGGCGCCGTTGTGTGCGGAGTCGTCCCAGTCGGGAAGTTCTCGAAGTCGTGGTGCCGTACGATCAATCCTGGGTGCTCAGAGCACATCTGCACACGCGTCATCCGCGCGTAACAATCCGCATCGGTGAAATAAATATTCCCGGCGACAAAAACATCCTGATAATTTGTGCAGCGCGTCGCGAGGATCAGTACGCTGAGAATTGCGATTTCAATGATGCTCAGAGTTCCGCGAATCACCGAGCCATCCCAAATCCGCGATTCAAAATGCGCAATCCGAAATTTTGGCTGGTCTCCCGCGCATTGAAGGTTGGTTACGGGAATATGCTATGCTTCAATGCATGATTGATCCGCGCCTGTAGCTCAGCGGTTAGAGCAGGGGACTCATAATTCAAGAAAGAGTTTTTGCGCTCGCTTTCGCTGCGTTGCACACCGTTACCAACGCTAGGTAATTCCGTCATTCAGCTTTCCCAGCGCGTGGCGCAGCATTGCGCTGTTTTGCAGCCAAAAATCTTCAGACCGTAGAAAACACCGTGAAAAGTTAGCCCGTCCCCCTTCAGGCCCGTAGATTCACGCCTTCCGTCTCGCGCGCGCGCGGAATTTTTCATGGCCTCCGCGCTGAAGTACCAGGACGCGGTTTCTCACTGATTGTTGACCACTTGCGGTGCAGGTTTCCTCGCTTCAAGCTGTGCGCCTACCTTCTGGATTTGCGCCGCCTGCTCGTTCAGACGCCTAGTGAGCTGCGCAACTGTCGCTTGGAAGTCCTCCCTCTGCTGGGCCACAGTAGATTTCAGTCCAGTGATTGTCGCCTGCTGTTCCTCCACCTTGCGATGCTCCTTGAGGAACTCGTTGAGCAACATCGCGTTCACCTGATCGTAGCGAACACTGTAAGGGTTGCCTTCCTTGTCCCGCGCTACAAGATCGGGATTCACTTTGGCGACATCCTCCGCCACCAATCCGAACTGCGGGGTGCCCTTCGCGTCGATCTCCTTCTTGTAACGGAAGGTAACTGGTCTAAGAGCAAAGAGCACTTTGCTGGTGTTGTCCATCGGCTTGATCTCATCCTTGAATCGGGCCGACGAAGTCATTGTTCCGAGCCTGCCGTTTGAATTAACAAGGACGGCAACTCCATTGGAAGAGGTCGCCCCGAAGATGTTGCCGATATAGCAACTGTTGCTCACGTTGTTACCATCGGCGCCGATACAAATAACATTATTGGCTGTGGTAACGTTTTGGCCAGCACTAGCACCCAAAGCCGCGTTGTTACTGCCGGTGGTGTTGTTCACGAGAGCACCATCCCCGTTGGCCGTGTTGGAGCTCCCGGTAGTATTCTGACTGAGCGCCAACGTACCAACTGCCGTGTTCCCGGTGCCGGTCGTGTTGGCAAATAGCGCATCAATACCAACGGCGGTGAGGAAGTCCGCCTGGTTGTTCGCGAGGGTGTCAACACCCAGGGCGGTGTTTCCGCCGCCATCAGTGTTAGCGCCGAGCGCCCCAGAACCAACTGCCGTGTTGAAGTTGGCAGTGCCGGCTCCGTCCACGTCATTATTCAGGAGCGCGAGATCACCAATGGCAGTGTTGTCAACGCCCACAACATTTCTAAGGAGTGCAGAATTGCCAAAAGCGTTGTTGCCAGATCCACTGAAGTTGTACAAGAGGGCAAAGGCGCCGACAGCATCGTTGTAGTTGCCGGTCGAGTTAACTTCAAGCGCGCCTGTTCCATTTGCCGTGTTTTGTGTGCCGGTGGTGTTACTAAGGAGTGCGTCTTCGCCGGTGGCCGTATTAAAGCTGCCTTCTGTGTTGCTAAGAAGAGCGAACGCTCCATTGGCCGTGTTTTCAACGCCGGTGGTGTTGCTTAAAAGCGCGCCGGCGCCAGTAGCCGTATTTTCATCTGCGGCGTTGGCAAGAAGCGCCCCAGCGCCGATACCAGTGTTAAAGCTGCCGGTGGTGACGCTCAGGAGCGAATATATACCGATTGCGTTGTTGTAAATGCCGGTGGTGCAGCTCAAAAGGGCATTTTGCCCCTCAGCTGTGTTGCCGCCGGCATAGCCGCCGTCCGGCGGTGGACTGACGGCCTGCATTGTCGGCAAAAGGCCGAAGCAAACCAACGCGACGAAAAATACTGGAGCTGCTTGTTTTAGCTGAATCAATGGGTTCATGGATATTTGCTTCTGTTTCCCCGCCGTGTTGGTTCTGCGATTGCAGGCCTGGAGGAGGCGAAGAACTTAGCGGGAAAACTCCTCCGCCTGATTCAGATCCGTTTAGCGATGCCGAGTCTAGAAAAAATCTCGCCTGCTTGTCAATTTAACTCGCCCCAAGCGCGACTTGCTGATTCGAGTTCCAGAAACGCGCTTAGCTTTTCATCGGGCGCGCGCACAATGAACCGTCGATTTGTCGTTGCGATGCGCGTCTGCAATCCAGATCGTTCGTCCGTTGGAATCAATCGCTGCAACCTAGCCCCAACTGCAACCGGCTTTGCTCCGATTGTCACCGGCTCGGCGCGACTGGCGAACCTGAAAGGTTTCCTAGCGAGCGACAGTGACGATGGCTGGCCCGATCATCTTGGAACATTCGGCTTGCGCCACGCTAAGTTCTCGTCGAAAGGCTGTTCCCATAAAGGTATTTCTTGTTGCCCTATTTGTAGCGGTGCCTGTCGCGACATTTGTCGGCGTGGCTGATGCCCAGCTTCCCCCGGGCTCTGTGAAGACCGTGGGGACCGCGCACTCTCATTCCGTAACACGGATACCGCTCTCCCAGATGGCCACCTGTACAACACCAACGCCAACGCCTACGGCAACAGTTGGAGGGATCGGTCCCGCCCGGCCTGGCCCCAAGAGCGATCCCGGCCAGAATCCCCTCTCAGGCCCGATTGTGAGCTTCGAAGGACTTCACCACGGCGAACTGAACGACGGTAACTTTTGCTCCTGTCCCACCTGCCCCTCCGATGACAGCGGAGCTGTGAGCTTCGATTACTACGTGCAGACGGTCAATTACGCGATCATTGTCTACGACAAGTCCGGCAATGTCCTCGCCGGTCCCGTCAGCGGCACGACATTCTGGGAGAACCAGCCTGACCTTGGGGGGTCCTACTACTGGAGCGATGCGGTCGTACGGTTCGACCGATATGCCAATCGATGGGTCATTAGCCGCCCGGGCGGAACACCATACGGCCAATACCTGGGCATAGCTGTCTCCCAGACCTCGGACCCAACGGGGAAGTACGATCAGTACGCGTTCGAGGTCAACAACACCGCCAATCAGCTGTCAGGGTTCTTCAACGACTACCCGAAGATCAGTGTGTTTTCCGACGCCTACTACGCCACTGCGGACCCCAACAAGATCTTTAGCGGACTGGGCAATACCATCTCCGCGTTTGAGCGAGCGGCCATGCTGACCGGAAACCCGACGCCGCGGTTTGTGACCTTCTTTGTGCCGGCTCCCCGGAATCCGTCCCAAACCACCCATAGCCATATGCTGGCGGCGGACCTCGAGGGCAGGAGATTGCCGCCAAGCGATACGCCTGAGTACGTGGTGCAAGTCCAGGATTCGCACCTGGGCTTCCCCGCCGACCGGCTGCAGGTGTACGAGTTCCACGTGGACTGGCACTCTCCTTCGTCTTCGACGTTCGTCCCGACCCAGAGCCTTGTTCCCCAGCCGTTCAACTCCAACGCCTGCCCGATCGCGGGCGACTATCAGGCCTGTATCGAGCAGCCGGGAGTTGCGCAGCGACTCGATTCGCTTTCTTACGGCTACATGATGCAGCGTTTGACGTACCGCAATTTCGGCCCTCGTCAGACGCTGCTGTTCAACCACACCGTGGCAGCCGACGGCGACCCGTCGCATAGGCACGCGGGTATCCGCTGGTATGAGCTGCGCATGAGAACGAGAGGGCGAACACGGAGCGCCTGGGAAATCTATCAACAGGGGACCTATGCTCCCGATGCCGATAACCGGTGGCTTGGGAGTATCGCGATGGACAGGATGGGAAACATCGCGCTTGGCTTCAACGTCTCGGGCGCGAGTGTGTTTCCCTCGATCCACTATGTGGGCCGTCGGCCGACCGACCCGCTGGGCACGCTGCCTAGTGGCGAGATGTCGCTGATCGACGGCGGTGGTGCCCTGCGGGACAACAAGTATTTCGGTGACTACAGCCAGATGACGATCGATCCGGTTGATGACTGTACGTTCTGGTACACGGGGACCTACTTACCCACAACTACCACACAGAACGACTGGTACACACGGATTGGCTCGTTCAGATTCACGAGCTGCCCCGGCAAGGACTTAGACTCCGACAAGTGACGACCGAGATCGCCAGCGCTGGGCTGCCCAGTATTGCGAGCCACCAGATCAGGACTTAACTTTGGACATCCTCGGCTACGAGACCAAATTGGCGGACATCTCTTACGCAAAGACGACACTGAACGCGCGCAAATCGTTGATGGCATAGCCCGCATCGCCGCGGCGGCGCGCCTCCGCTTGCGCTTGCTCTAGATGGCGACGGATCTCTTCATTGGTGGTTGCGTCACGCTCGCCGATGAAGATCAGTTCGGTCGTTACCTCGCTTTCGCCGGACTCGCAAAGCCGGAGCCAGCTTCGCCGCCCAGTGAGATGAAAGATGCCGTAGTCGCCGGTGGCGAGATCGAGCCGCACGATTCCCTTGGCCCGGTAGATGCCCTGCGGCAGGCTGGTCATTGCTTGTTCCAGCGCCTTGAAGGACCAGGGCACGTTACCATGATAGGACCAGGCCTCGAAGCGCCCTTCGGGTCCGTGCTCGTGATGAGTCAGCGCGTGGCTGCGCGATGCTCGATGACGCAGCTTGTCCATAGCAGCGCTCAGATGGTCGTCGAAGATCAACTCCAGCGGGACGATGCCATAGGTGGTTTCCCAGATGCGGGCGCGCGGGGCGATGGTTTCGACACGCGCCCGCAGTTGCGCAAGCTGGCTCCATGCGACGAGATCGGTCTTGTTAATGACAACGATGTCGGCTGTCGTGATCTGGTCGAGGGCCAGATTGCCATACCCCGCGTCCGGGTCAACAGTCAGATCGGCGTCGATCAGCGAGATCATGTTGTGAACGTCCACCAAGCCCTGCGCCGCCGGGGACAAGAACGTCTCGGCCACGGCGACTGGGCGGGAAACGCCGCTGGTCTCAATGACAATGTGGTCGGGCAGCGGGTCACGCTCCATAAGCTTGATCACTTCCCGCAACAGATCGTCGCGAATTGTGCAGCAGACGCAGCCGTTGGCGAGGCTGATGGTCTGGCCCTCCACCGCCACGATCAGCCTGGCGTCGATGTTGATCGAGCCAAAGTCATTGACGAGGACAGCGACTCGCCGGCCGTCAGAATGGTGCAGGATATGGTTGACCAGCGAGGTCTTACCAGAGCCGAGAAACCCGCCGATGATGGTAAGCGGCACCAGCGAGGTTGCCCGGGATCCATCCGTTGGAGGTGTGTCACTTGACAGCATCGGCTGCTCAGTAGTCCTTGATGACCGTGCCGAAGATTCTCTCCGATTGAAAGTCCTTCACATTGAGCGTCGGTGTGTCGGAGGCCGGTGGGATCACAGTAACGGTCCAAGGCCGGTTGTGGATGGCGCCGCTGCGGATGAGGATCTGATCCTTGGAGATGTTGAACACCATCAGATCTTCGCCGATCTGATACTTCCCTTTCCAATGGCTGGCGACGCCGTTGATGAAAGCCTGCAGTTCCTGAGGATCGACGGGGCAGTGGCAGGTCACTGCAAGGCTCGGATTAGCGAGCTGGCACATCTTGCCCAGCGCTTTGGCCGGCGTATGAGAGTAGGCAACGATGATCTTTGCTACCGGCAGCGGTAGGCCAGTCGCTTGGGCGAAACGCTCCGTCGAGGGCGCGGTCTCGCTGATGAACAGGTCCACGCCCTTGGCATTGTCTGACGTGATATAGCTCGGCTGGCCGTCGCCGGTCCAAACCATGCTGAGGCCGTTCCACTCTAGGCGGTAACCGATGGCGCCATCTATGATATGCAGCCGCGGGAAATGCTTGATGGTCACTCCGTTGGCCTGATAGGCGATGCCAGGATTTTGGCGGTAGTCGAGTTCCGTGATCTCGAGGTCATAGGCCTTGCCGACATCAATACAGGCTGCGAAGCTGGGCCGATGCCATTGGCTTAGCACCTTGATACCATCGATATTGGCCTTGGCGCCGTATTCTGGCTTGTCGCCGCTGGGTCCCCAGACTTGCAGCGGCGTGAAGCGATCGCCCGAAGGGCCGAAGGTGTAGATCCAAGCGAGATCCGAGGTATGGTCCAAATGGAGATGAGTCAGGAAGATTTTGGTCATCCGCGAGAAGGGTACCTGCATCACATTGTAGTTGATGCCGCAGCCGGGGCCGACGTCGAAGACGAAGGAATCGCCATTGCCAAGCTCGACGAAGACGCTGGCACCCTTCTGGTCCGGGCGGATTATGCTGCCCCAGCCCGTGCCCATGAGGGTAATCCGCATCTCGTTTGGATCCAGCGGCTCGCCCGGGTAGAACCAGAGATCCGGCCGGGCGATGACTTTCTTCAGCGGGACTGTCGCGTCATCCTTCGGCGGCGCGGCATCCGCGGAACTCGTCGCCAAGGCGGCCCCGCTGGCAACTGCGAGCCCGCTTCCGACTGCCGCCGCGCAATCCTTTATGAAGTCGCGACGGCTCGGCATGCCAGCGCGGTGCTTAGATGGGTTGGATTTCCCCTGCGGCTGATCATTCGGATTCAAGTTGGGTTGGTCGCGATCAGAGGAGGCCGCCGCAATTCTTTTAGTCATGCCGCAATTTTTGCCTTACTTAACAGGCACCGTCCGGATCAACCTCTTTCTTGTAATGGAAGGTTACCGGTCTGAGAGGCAAAGCGCGTTGCAAAAGCGGACGGTGAAGCGAATTTGTGACAAGAGTAACCGTTTTGATAAACGAGTTATAAAAAATCCAGCCCGGCTTTGCGACCAAAAAGTTCATAAGTCTTTCGACGAGGCCGGACGGTGGCGCCCCTGTTGCTCTCCCGCATCAAAGCTGTCGATCTCTTTCCTGCAGCCCCTCCATCAATAACTGAGATTTCAATTTCTCTGTGGGACTCTATTCTGTCGCGGCACCTGGTCGCCGTCGCTAAAATCGGACAACAATTCTTTAGAATTGCTGCTCTGATTCCCCATTAGGGCGAAAATTCTGAGCGCAGTTATCTTACTTGGCTGGTGGATTGGATTTCGCGTCGCGCCACGACTCGAGATAATGCAATATCAGATCAGTAATGGCTTGCATCGCAGCGCACGCTTTTACTCGCTCTCGATCTGAAATGAACTCATCTTCTTTGGATATGGCTAAACTACCAGAGCCCATGCCATCACCCGGCTTAAGAGCGTTGAAAATGTGTTTTGATGACAAATGAACGTAACCCGACGTTGCATTGTACACACGCTGGATCCAGGGATTGTGCAGAGACAAGCAGGAAACAAGATACTGATCTGTCATTAGGTGCCCTTTTTTGTCCTTAAGCTTCCGCACATGCTGTCCTTTCATTACTTCCGTTGCGAATTTGTGAGGGTTATCGACAAGCGTACCGGCAGCAAACCGCAATAGACTATCGAGATGAAGCCGAATAAGCGCGGCAGCACAGACAAAATTTTTGGCCCGGAGAAGCGTCGAAAACCCTGCGATGAGTGCCAGTGAGCGCTTGAGGACCGCATACGCCAAGAAGTCCAGACCGTAGAATGCTCCACCATACCCTTTGCCGATGGCAACCCCCATATCAAGCAGCTGCTTTTCCGTCTTCTCAAGTTTCTGCAGCGCAATTTCGATGTGGGATGGCATCTTGCTTTGTCGAACGGGAACCGGGGCAACTTCGCCTTTCAGGCTGCGTTGGTTTGGATCGATCGCATTACTAGTCGCGCGCCCCGTTCGCGCGCTGCCGCGAGCCCAGCATTAATGCGCTCGCGAATCACGCTGCGCTCAAATTCAGCGACGGCGGCCAGGATGTGCAGCTGTAAACGACCGGCCGGATTAGTTTCGCTCGTGTCGATTCCCTGCGATGTTGCGATTAGCGCCGTGCCGTGCGTTTCAAATTCGCCGATGAGTTGAGCGAGATGCTGCAAACTGCGACCGAGGCGGTCCAGCTTGTAAACTGCTAGAACATCGACGCGGCCTTGTCGCACCTCTGACATCAGAGCGTCCAGCCCTAAACGGCTAAGGTGTGCTGCGCTTGCTTTGTCGAGATATTCAGCGACTTCAGCTTTTCGGCCAGCGCCGGCCAACTCTTTACGAGTGCGGCCAGAGCACTGGCGCCAATAATGCCGCGTTGAGTCTTTGATTTCCCGTCATTGAGATTCTGAAGATGGATCTCAGCAGCTTCGCGGAATTTCATTTTGGCTGATGCCGATCCCCCATCGGCCGCGCCCTGATGACGCTCGCGATGATCCTTGAGAAATTCGGCCAGGCGTGCCTGGGCAACGCTGAAATGAGACGTGCGAAGCGATTTCCAAAACTCTTTGCTGCCCATGTTTTCGTGGGTTTGCGCTGCTTCACAAAGCTGACCGTAGAAAAGCACCGTGAAAAGCACAAGTAAAATCTTTCTGTCGGTCCAAACTTACCTATGAAAACGGGCCTGTAGCTCAGCGGTTAGAGCAGGGGACTCATAATTTGAATCGGGCGGTTTTGCTGGTTTTAGCAATGTGGCGCCTGGGTTGGTTTTCATAGGTGGAATCGCGATTTTGGTACTGCTCAGCTTTGCTCCGTTTGGCCGGAAAAACACGTTGCAGTATCAAAAGCAGTATCAAAAGAAAAGCGTCTGTGTTTACCGCGTCCGGGTTATCCTGAAATGAATGTAAGCGCGGTGCCATCTCCTGCTCCATATGCGGCTGTCTTACGTCTTCAACAGTCGCTCTAGTTCTGATCGTGGAATGAGCAACTTCCCGCTGAGAACCCGACACGCTCGCAATTTCCTTCGCTGAACAAGTCGATACACACTGAAATAATGAACGCCGAGAAGATCGGCAGCTTCCTGGACAGAGTACGCCAACCGCTCTTGGTCGCCTCCCTTCGCTGGCGCCGCTTGAGTTTGTGTTTCCATTTCAGCTATTTTCAGCGAGCCTGATGGGTAAGGCGCTCCCGCCTCGGAGCACCGTCCCAAGGCGGTCGGGTTTGAACTGGCAGCATTGGTTCGCTTCACGTTCAAAACCTCGTTGTCTCCAGCTTCTCCATGAAGTCGTATAGCCGGTTTCCAGGCGTTCGCGGCGGGAAAAGCTCCTGGACCTGCACCTTCAAAACCTCCGCGAGATAGACAAGCGCTTTGTCGTCCACGTAGGAGAGGCGCGCTTCGATTTTGGAGACGCCGCTACGGCTGATGTCGAAGCCTGCGATTTGGAGCTTCGCGGCGAAATCCGACTGCGACCAGCCGAGCGCGTATCGCCGACGGCGAACCTGCGGGCCGACGTTATTTTTGTAACGCATACGGTCTCCCTTCCTGTCACGCGGTTTTTGTCTCAGCGGTCTCGAAGCTGACGCGCGGCGCGCATTTGGTTTCGCAGAGTTCGATCAACTGGCGTGCGTCACGCTTCGGCAAGGCCTGGGAAACTTCCTCGCGGAATTCGGCGACAGGCCGCAAGTAGTAAACCGACTCGAACAAACGATCCACGCATTCCCCCGCAAGCGTCAGCACTTTGTCAAAAGTTTCGCTCTCTGAATTGATGAGCGGCATGAGAGCAGGCGCCGGGAAATTGACGCGCGCGATGCAGCCATCTGTGCCCGTAGCAGTCCATCGGGAACCGCCGTTGTTCGTCGGCGTAAAGTCATTTTCGTGAAGCCGAGCCTCGCGGACTAGATCGGACTTCATGATTTTAAGCCGTTCGCTCTGAGCGACGATGTTGCGGTGCAGCGCGACGGCTTCGTTAACAAGTTTCTTTAATTGGGCGTTGGTCATATGGATGTGGTGTTAAGATTTCTTGC
>WNFV01008608.1_pt1 | contig 11976 bp, 8 predicted proteins | sample 5400101 | NCBI WGS metagenome assembly WNFV01 (sample SAMN13153361, study PRJNA577476) | soil metagenome | isolation source: 115 cm soil or saprolite under grassland replicate 1 | place: USA:California | collected 2016-06-15
AAGAACATTTCTGGCGCCAGTCGATCAATCCGTAGGCTAACTGTCAGCATCTACGATCCACATGTTTCAACGATGAAACAATCTCTGCAACATTCTTTTTCAACATTGAAATGCTTTTATTGCAGAGTGCCGCGCTTTCGCCTCTTGACTTTGTTTAAACCCATGCTACTATTAAAAAAATATACCAAATCGAGACAATTCGTCGTCCAGGTGAGTACACACGCAACGAAGCTCTGTGGGAAACTCGCGCTGGCATCCTTCCGCTACATCGCCCCATCCAGCAGTAGTCACATCATACCGGTCATTTCCAGTTAACTGACTATTCCCTTGCCATCCGCACCGATATCTGACGGACAGCTGTTCAGGCGGTACGTTCATAGCTATATGCGCCCGGCGAGCGCCGTCGCAGACTAACACCCGGCAGATGTGGCTGTCACGGTGGCGTTGCCATTGGCATGGTGCTGGCGGTGATGGGGTATCTCGCCGCTTGTAGTGGAAAGGAGGTTGTGGGCGCGCCAGCAGGCGACATGGAGGGCTGGTGGGTATACGAGGACAGCAGTGTGACCCTGAGGGCGCCGCGCTCCGTTGCGTGGCGCACGGTTTCGCCACACTGGAGCCACCGAGTCGACACTCTCCCCGCTGGATGTAGTGGTTGTGGCTCCCGCCGGCAGCGTGGCGATCGCTGTTCCTCCACGGAAATCGAGGCTGATTCCCTGGCATGAATGGGACCTGGCTACCGCGAACTGTAGACAGAGGAGGGCACTCATGAACCAACTCGTGGGCGAGCGTTTTTGTGGCTGCTGCCACAGGGAGCCCGCAAGCCGACCTCAATCCAGCTGTCACGATTGCCAAGATTATTGTGGGTGGCACGACGGTCAACGATGGCATACTTCGCATCATTGGCGAGTTCATTGGCGCGTTCATCGGGGCTGTCCTGGTCTGGTTGATGTATCTGCCGCACTGGGCCGAGACGCCTGAGGCAGGGCTGAAACTGGCGGTTTACAGCACCGGGCCGGCGATCCGCAACACAACAACCAACCTGATCAGCGAGATCATCGGCACCTTCGTGCTGGTGTTCGTGATCTTCGCGATCTTCAGCAAGGCCGGAGTGGCCGCCGGCGCACCGGCCGCGAGCCTTGGCCCATACCTGGTTGCCGCGCTGGTCTGGGGCATCGGCCTGAGCCTTGGCGGGCCGACCGGCTACGCGATCAACCCTGCCCGTGACCTCGGGCCGCGCATCGCGCACTTCGTGCTGCCGATCGCCGGCAAGGGCGACTCCGACTGGGGCTATTCGTGGATCCCGGTCGTCGGCCCGATCATCGGCGGAGTCATCGCCGGGTTGCTGGCGACGACACTCACTATGTAGGAACCATGACTAAGGAGGTACCACGGTGAAAAAGCTGATCAACTCGCCGGAGAGCGTCGTCAAGGACGCACTGGCCGGGATGGCGCTGGCACATCCCGACCTGATCAAGGTGCATTACGACCCGGACTACGTCGTCCGCACGGATGCGCCGGTCAAGGGCAAGGTCGGCGTTATCTCCGGCGGCGGCAGCGGTCATGAGCCGATGCACGGCGGGTTCGTCGGCAGAGGGATGCTCGACGCGGCTTGCCCCGGCGCGGTCTTCACCTCGCCTGTGCCCGACCAGATGCTGGCGGCGACCAAGGCGGTGGATGGCGGCGCCGGCGTGCTGCACATCGTCAAGAACTACACCGGCGACGTGATGAACTTCGAGATGGCGGCCGAGCTGGCCGGCGCCGAGGGGGTCGAGGTCGCATCAGTGGTAACGAACGACGATGTGGCGGTAAAGGACAGCCTGTACACCGCTGGGCGCCGCGGCGTCGGCGTGACAGTGCTGCTGGAGAAGATCGTCGGCGCGGCGGCGGAGGGCCGGGCTAATCTGGCCGAGTGCAAGCGGATCGCCGAGAAGGTCAACGCGCAGGGCCGCTCGATGGGCATGGCGCTGACCTCCTGCACCGTGCCGCACGCCGGCAAGCCGACCTTCGAATTGCCCGAGGACGAGATGGAGATCGGCATCGGCATCCACGGCGAACCGGGCCGGCGGCGCGAGAAGCTGGCCGACGCCGCGACGATCACCCGTATGCTGGCCGAGCCGATCCTCGGCGACGGGCCGATCGCCAAGGGCGACAATGTGCTGGCGTTCGTCAACGGTATGGGCGGCACACCGCTGATCGAACTATACATCGTCTATAACGAGCTAGCGAAGATCCTCAAGGATCACGGCGTCACCATCACGCGCAACCTGGTCGGCAGCTACATCACCTCGCTGGAGATGGCCGGCTGCTCGATCACGCTGGTCAAGCTCGACGACGAGCTGACCCGGCTCTGGGACGCGCCCGTCCACACGCCGGCCCTACGTTGGGGAATGTAAGGATTTTAGATTGTAGATTTTTGATTTTAGATTGCGAAATCTAATCTAAAATCAAAAATCCAAAATCTAAAATTCAGGAGGCAAGGATGCAGATCACCGCCGAACACGTCACTCGCTTTCTCGAAGGCGTCGCCGCCCGTATCAAAGAGCACCGCGATGAGTTGACCCAGCTCGACTCACCGATCGGCGATGCGGATCACGGGATCAACCTCGACCGTGGTTTTACGGCGGTGCTAGGCAAGCTGCCGACAGTCGCCGACAAGGATATCGGCACAATCCTGAAGACGACCGGCATGACGCTGGTTTCGACGGTCGGCGGCGCCTCCGGGCCACTCTACGGGACGGCATTCATCCGCGCCGGCATGGCGCTGGCCGACCGCTATGAACTGACCGAAGGCGAGGTAGTCGCGGCGCTGGAAGCGGCATTGGAGGGCATCATCGCGCGCGGTAAGGCCAATCGCGGCGATAAGACGATGGTCGACGCGATCGGGCCGGGAATCGACGCCCTCAAGGAGGCCCAGGCGAGCGGTGAGGATTTCCCTAACGCTATGCGCCGCGCGGTTGCGGCCGTCGAGGCCGGTATGCGGGCGACCATCCCGATGCTGGCGCTCAAAGGCCGTGCCTCGTACCTGGGCGAGCGCAGCATCGGTCACCAGGACCCGGGTGCCACCTCCGCGTACTACATCGCGCAGGTCATGCTGGAGACGATCGAGGGTATTCACTAAAATTGCAGATTGTAGATTGCAGATTGGAAGAGGCCGAAGCTTAATCTGAAATCTGAAATCTACAATCTGCAATCTGACAAGGAGGTCACAATCATGGCGAAGTACGCTGCTGCTGTAGACCAGGGGACGACCAGCACCCGCTTTATGGTCTTCGACCACGAGGGCAAGGTGGTCTGCTCCGACCAGAAGGAACACGAGCAGATCTACCCGAAGCCCGGCTGGGTCGAGCATAGCCCCGACGAGATCTGGGAGCGCACCCAGAGCGTGATCAAGGGCGCGCTCTCCAAGGGCAACATCGACCCCAAGGACATCGCCGCCGTCGGCATCACCAACCAGCGCGAGACGGCGGTCGTCTGGGATAAGAAGACGGGTAAACCGTATCACAATGCGATCGTCTGGCAGGATACTCGCACGGATCAGATCTGCAACGAGCTGGCCAAAGACGGTGGGCAGGATCGCTTCCGCGCCAAGGTCGGCCTGCCGCTGGCCACCTATTTCTCCGGCCCCAAGATCCGCTGGATGCTCGACAACGTCAGCGGCTTACGGGCGGCCGCCGAGCGCGGCGATGCGATCTTCGGCAACATCGACACCTTCGTGATCTGGTACCTGACCGGCGGGCCGAACGGCGGCGTCCACGTCACCGACGTCTCGAACGCCAGCCGCACCATGCTGATGGATCTCAAGACACTGGACTGGGACGACGAGATCCTCAAGATCATGGGCGTCCCGCGCCAGATGCTGCCGGCGATCCGGCCGTCCAGCCAGGCCTATGGCAACGCCGTCGGCGATCTCGCGGGCATCCCCGTCGCCGGCGACCTGGGCGACCAGCAGGCCGCGCTGGTCGGGCAGACCTGCTACAGTTCTGGCGAGGCCAAGAACACCTATGGCACCGGCTGCTTCATGCTGCTCAACACCGGCACCGCGCCCGTGCCATCGAAGAGCGGCCTGCTGACGACGTTGGGCTACAAGATGGGCGACGCACCAGCGGTCTACTGTCTAGAGGGGTCGATCGCGATCACCGGCGCGCTGGTGCAGTGGCTGCGCGACAACCTGGGCATGATCACCAGCAGCGCCGAGGTCGAGGCGCTGGCGAACACCGTCCAGGACAACGGCGGAGTCTACTTCGTGCCGGCCTTCTCGGGCCTGTTCGCGCCCTACTGGAAGTCGAGCGCGCGCGGTGTCATCGCCGGGTTGACCCGCTACGTCACTAAGGGCCACATCGCACGCGCCGCGCTGGAAGCGACCGCCTGGCAGACCCGCGAGGTGCTGGATGCGATGGAGAAGGACTCCGGCGTGCAGTTGAAGGCGCTCAAGGTCGACGGCGGCATGGTCTACAACAACACGCTGATGCAGTTCCAGAGCGACGTGCTGGGCGTGCCGGTCATCCGCCCGAAGGTGGCCGAGACGACCGCGCTGGGTGCGGCCTACGCGGCCGGCCTGGCGACCGGCTTCTGGAGCAACATTGAAGACTTGCGCCAGAACTGGCAGGTGGATCACACCTGGGAACCTAAGATGGACGCTGCCGCCCGCGAGCAGAGCTATGCGATGTGGAAGAAGGCTGTCACGCGGACGTTCGACTGGGTGGAGCATGAGAAGGAGCAGGGTGCCTAAGAAGGAACGCAAGCCGGCGCGAGGAGCAGCAAGGACTCTTCGCGCCGCGCTCCTCACCCCGGCATGCTCGCGGCCTGTAAGAGGGGAGTCGCGTGATGGTCAACCTGCTCATCGTTTCGCACAGCGCCCAACTCGCCGCTGGGGTCAAGGAGTTCGCCAGCCAGGTCGCGGGTGACCGGATCAAAATCGCCGCCGCAGGCGGGGCCGCCGATGGCTCGCTCGGCACCAGCGTCGAGCGCATCCAAGAGGGTTTTCAGGAGGTCTCGTCACCCGACGGCGTCCTTGTTCTGGTCGATCTTGGCGGCGCGGTGTTGAGCGTCGAGACCGCGATCGAGGGGCTGGAGACGACACGCGTGATGATCAGCGACGCGCCGCTCGTCGAGGGCGCCTACCTCGCGGCGGTCGAGGCCTCCGCCGGCGCGACCCTGGATGAGACGGCTTCGGCAGCGCTCCGGGCACGTGAGATGATTAAAGTACACCGATGAAATTGCAGATTGCAGATTGCAAATTCGCTCGAACATCTACAATCTGCAATCTACAATCGGGTGCCCTCTGGGCGAATCTGCAACTAGATGGGGCGCCGTGATGACCGAAGCAACATTGACGATCACGCATCCGGTCGGTTTGCACGCCCGGCCGGCGGCGCTGTTCTACCAGAAGACCCGCGAATTCAAGAGTCGGATCACTATCCAGAACTTGTCGCGCCCCACCACGAACGAGGCGCCGGTCAGCACATTCCACCTGCTGCAGATCGGCGTGTCGCAGGGCCATCAGGTACGCATCCGCGCCGAGGGCGAAGATGAGCAAGCGGCGATCGCAGCACTGACGAAACTGGTGGAGGAGAACTTCGGCGAGACGTAAAACGTAAAACGTAAAACGTAAATTCGCCGCATATCAATAATTACCCCTTACGTTTTACGGATTACGATCGAGGCGGCTATGTCAACCCATCTCCGCGGCGCTGGCGGCGCGCCTGGCACTGTGCTGGGGCGCGCCGTTCGTTATCTTCCCACCCCGGCGGCTGCGACGGCGGCTATATCCGACCCGGAGGCCGATCTGCGGCGCTTCGCTGGGGCGCAGGCCAGCGCCGCCGCGCACCTGCGCGAGCTGGCCGAGCAATGGCGCGGAGAGGGACGCGCGAGCGAGGCCGGCATCTTCGACGCCCAGGCACTGCTCGTCGAGGATATGTATCTCTCTGACGAGGTGACGCGGCGGGTTCGAGAGCAACACGAGCCGCTGGAGCCGGCGATCGAAGCGACGGTCGCCCAGATGCGCGCCGCGCTGGAGGCGCTCGACGATCCCTACCTGCGCGAGCGCGCCGCCGATATGGACGCCATCGGCCGGGCGATCCTCGCAGCGTTGCGCGGCGAAACCAACCCGCTGCGCGACCTGCCCGCCGGCGCGATTGTTGTCGCCCCCGACCTGACGCCGGCCGAGACGGCCGGCTTGCAGGGCAGCCCGGTCGCCGGGTTCGCGACGGCCTACGGCGGACCGACCGGCCACACGGCGATCCTGGCGCGCTCGCTGGGCCTCCCTGCCGTCGTAGGCCTTGGCGCGGCGGCGCTCGACATCCCCGATGGCACAAATCTGATCCTCGACGGCGACGGCGCGCTGCTGATCGCCGATCCGGACATGGATGAGCGCGCCGACTACGAGCGGCGGATCGTCGAGCTGGCTGCCGAAAAGGAGCGCCGCAAGGCGTTGCGCGACCAGCCGGGTCGGCTTGCCGATGGCCACCGGGTCGCGCTCTGGGCCAACATCGGCCGCCCGGCGGAGGCGCGCAACGCGCTGGAATACGGCGCCGAGGGGATCGGCCTGTTCCGTACCGAGTTCCTGTTCCTCGATCGGAACGCCCCGCCCGATGAGGAGGAGCAGTTCGCCGCCTACCGCGCCACGCTGGAGACGATGGCTGGACGGACTGTCGTTGTCCGCACGCTCGACATCGGCGGCGACAAGCCGGTTCCTTACCTCGACACCCCGCACGAGGCCAACCCGTTTCTGGGTGTGCGCGGGCTGCGGCTGTGCATGCGCCGCCCCGACCTCTTCGCCGTCCAGTTGCGCGCATTGTTGCGCGCGGCGATCCATGGCGACCTATGGATCATGCTGCCGATGGTCGCCACGCCTGACGACCTAAGCTGGGGCCGTGCGCAAATGCGCGCCGCCGCCGAGTCGCTCGCCGCCGAGGGAACCACGCACCGCGCCGACGTGAAGCTCGGCGTCATGATTGAGACGCCCGCCGCCGCCGTCACTGCGGATCTGCTGGCGAGGGAGGCGGCGTTCTTCAGCGTCGGCAGCAACGACCTGACTCAGTACACGATGGCCGCCGATCGCGGTTCGGCCGAGCTGGCGACGCGCTACCCGCACGACTCGCCGGCGGTCTTGCGGCTGATCGGGCAGGCGGCCGAGGGGGCGAAACGCGCGGGCATCCCAATCGGCGTCTGCGGCGATCTCGCCGGCGTGCCCGCCGCCGCACCGCTGCTCGCCGCGCTGGGCATCGCCGAGCTGAGCATGGCTCCAGCGGCCATTCCAGTCGTCAAAGAGCGGCTGCGTGGAATCACGCTGGCCGAGGCGCAGGCGGCCGCGCGGTGGGCGCTGCGAGTAGATACGAGCAGATAGAACAGAAGTGTTATTCCGTTTCATCATCGAAAAGGTCAGGATATAGCTTTTTGGTGCAGTCAGGACAAAGCCCATGGCTCAATTCGGCTTCTGAGTGGTCCCGAATATAAACCGCAACATCCTGCCAATAGCCCCCGTCATCACGGATTTTTTTGCAACCGGCGCAAATCGGCAGCAGCCCGGAGAGCCGCTTGACCTGTGCCAGGGCCGCTTCAAGGTCGCGATTTTTGCGTCGTAACCCCTCATTTTTCTGTCGCAGTTCCTTCTGCAACGTGTGAATGGTCGTATGGGCGGTCACACGAGCCAGCACTTCTTCCGGATGAAACGGTTTGGTCACGTAATCAACGCCGCCTACGGCAAACCCCTTGACTTTATCAGCGGTATCGGTCAGCGCCGTCATAAAAATGATCGGGATGGCTTGAGTACCTTCATGCTGTTTCAGTCGGCGGCAGGTTTCAAAGCCATCCATCCCTGGCATCATCACGTCGAGTAAAATGACCTCCGGTTGGGCCAGTTCGACCCGCTCAAGGGCCAGGGGGCCTGTTTCGGCCACCAAGACCTTATAGCCGGCCTGGCTCAGGTGTTCAAACAGCAGATCCAGGTTGGCCGGCTCATCGTCCACAATCAATACGGTGGCGGGTTGGGCGGCGTTCATAGTGTATCTCCATAGCGATCCAGTATCGTTTGAATACTGCGGGTTTGATAGTGTCGGGCTAAACGGCGCAGTTCGGCTACAAACGGCTGATACTGCTCGTCCATGGCTTCTATGTTCGTCAATCGTTCCCGCAGGCCCCCAATATCCCCTAGCCGGGCTAGATGGCGCAGCGCAGCCAGTTCCTCCGCGGGCGGCGCTGGTGGCAAATCGGCGGCGATCGCTGGCTGGGCGGATGGAACTGGCTCGCTCGCGCGCTCTTTATACACCCATTCCAGCGGCAAATAGGTTGCCAGCAGCCTCAGTAATTGGTCGAAATCTACCGGCTTCGGCAAGAACGCATCGCAGCCGGCTTCTAAACTCTGCTGCCGGTCGTCATCGTAGGCCGAGGCTGAGACACCGATAATCGGGATATCTTTCAATTGCTCAACTCGCCGGAGCCGACGGGTCAGCTCGTAACCGTCCAGACGAGGCATCCGTATATCGGTGAGAATCGCGTGAGGTTGGATCTGATTCGCCAGCTCCCAGCCTTGCAACCCATCTGCGGCCTCGACCACTACAAAGCCCAGGCGGGTCAGGCCATCGTTCAGCAAAGCTCGGTTGACGGCTTTATCATCAACGACCAAAATAGTGTACGGCTGCCCCTGAAAACCCACGATCTGCCGCTCGGGTTCCGGCCCGATTTCGAGCCGGCTCGAACCGACGGGCAGGTCTACTTCCAGCCAGAAGATGCTGCCCTGGCCGGGCATGCTCTTGATATGAATGGAACCGCCCATCAACTCGGCCAGGTGCCGGCTGATGGACAGCCCCAGCCCGGCGCCCTCGACGTAGGGCCGCGGTGTGCGCGCTTGCTGGAAGGGCTGGAAGATGCGCTCCAGCTCCTCGGGTGGTATGCCGGGGCCGGTGTCCTCGACTTCGAAGCGGATCGTCTGTTGTCCGTTGTCAGTTGTCGGTTGTCCGTTGTCGGCTGCGGATCGCTCGGTGCGACTGACTACGGACACTTTGAGCGTGACTCTGCCCTGCTCGGTAAACTTCACGGCGTTGCCCAGCAGGTTGAGGAGAATCTGGCGCAGCCGTTGTTCATCGGCGTACACCAGGGTGGGCAACTCCGCGCTCCTGCCCTGCCCGTTCTGCGCAAAGCCTGCGTTGAACTTGCTCGCGGGGTCGCGGGAAGCGCCATCGAGCGACGTGGCAGCGATTTCCAGGTGGAAGTCCAGCCCTTTTTGCTCGGCGCGGATGCGTATCATCGCGCCGACGGACTGGAGAAAGCGCGGGAGGTTAAACTCGACCGGCTGGAGCGTGATCGCGCCCGCTTCAATTTTGGCGATATCCAGCACATCGTTGATCAGGGCAAGCAGGTGGCGGCCGCTGCGTTCGATCGTTTTCACCCATTGGTCGCGCGCCCGGTCGGCCAGGTCTTGTTGAAGCAGGTGGGCATAGCCTAGAATACCGTTGAGGGGTGTGCGCAGCTCATGGCTCATATGGGCCAGGAAGGCGCTTTTGGCTCGATTGGCAGCCTCGGCGGCTTCTTTGGCCTGGCGCAGTTGTTCTTCACGCTCCCGCAAATCCTTTGTGCGTGCCGCGATCTCTCTTTCGAGCTGACGGTTGCGTTGTTCGATGGAATAGACTCGCCAGTGATAGCCGCTGTAGGCCAGACTGGCCAGCATGACCAGCGCGATAGCGCGAAACCATGCAGTTTCCCACCAGGGCGGCAGTACGGTGATATGGAGCGCCACTTCCTGGTCACTCCACAAGCCGCTGTCGTTTGTGCCCTGCACCCAGAAGGTGTAATCCCCGGCGGGCAGGCCGATGTAGGTGGCAAAGCGGCGATTGCTATCTACCTCGTTCCAGGTGCCTTCCAGCCCCTCCAGTTTATAGCGATAGCGATTTTTGCGAGGCGTAGCGTAGCTCAACGCGGCAAACTCAAAGGAGAGGATGTCCTGGTTGTGGTTCAGAACCAAGTGGTCCGTGGCCCAGATGGGGCGCGCCAGCGGCGAGTTTTCGCCGGGCTGCACGGGCTTGTTGAAGAGCTGGAAGTCGGTCAGAACCACCGGCGACCGGTAGGGATTGTCGCTAATTTGTGCCGGGTAGAAGGCGGTCAGGCCATTCGTCCCCCCAAAGAACATCTGCCCATCGGTTGCCTGCCAAAAGGCGCCGACGCTGAATTCATTGCCTTGCAGGCCATCGGCCACGTCGTAGTTGCGAAATGTTTCGGTGGCAGGCGTGAACCGGGAGAGACCCTTCTTGGTGCTAAGCCAAAGGTTGCCGGCCGGGTCTTCTAGGAGGCCAACGATAGACGCGGTGGGCAGGCCATCCTTTTCTGCATAGCGTTTGGTATCTCCGCTGTTTGGGTCAAGGCGAATTAAGCCATCGCGTGAAGCCAGCCAGAGCAGGCCGGTGTGGTCCTCCAGAATGGCTTCGACCCGGGTGTCGTAGCCGGGGAACTGCCGCACCTTCAGGGCCTGCTGAGAAAATGCTCCGGCGGCGGGGTCAAACCGGGAAAGGCCATTCCAGGTGCCGACCCACATCCTTCCAGCTCGATCCTTATATAAACCGGTGAGTGGAAGAGGAGGCCCGCCCCCGCCAGGCAGCCCACCCACGCGGGGGGTCGGAAAGAGTCGAATGTTCTCGCGGCGGGTGTCGAGCCGATACAGGCCGGCAAAATTCACCTCAACCCACAGGGCTCCTTCCTGATCCTCGTAGATGGAAACCACATCGGCTGGAGGGCCAGCTGGGCCAGGCGGGCCAGCTGGCGCCTGGACCGTTAATGGGTACTTCGTGAATTGGCCGGTCTGAGGGTCGAAGCGGAATAAGAGGGAATTGCTCATGCCAACCCAAATAGAGCCGGAGCGGTCTTGATGCACGGCGTAAATCGTGCTGGCCACGCCTTCGGGCGTTGGAGGCGTGTAATGCTTCACGTCGCCCGTTGTCAGATCCATCAAATCAAGAACGCCGCCGACTCCCACCCACATGTGGCCCCGGTCGGCAACATGGATGGCGTTCACGGTGCCATCGGCCAGACTCGTGGGCGTATTGGGTTGGTGGCGATAATGGGCAAAGTTGGCCTGGCGGGGATTGTAGAGGTTGAGTCCCGCCTCACTCGTGCCTACCCACAACACACCGCCTCGGTCCTGATATAGGGTGGAAACACGGTTGTTGCTCAGACTATCCCCCTGCGTGGCGTCATGCTGATACGTCCGAGTGACCTGACCCGTGCGCGGGTCGAATTGGTAAAGGCCGCTCAGCGAGGCCACCCAGAGGAAACCAGCAGCATCGGGCAAGATGTCATTCACCTGCTGCACAGCCGGGTAGGGCGTGAATGTGCCACTCCGAGGGTCGAATTGATACAGGCCAGCACTGCCGCCCACCCAGATATCTCCATCCGGAGCCTGATAAAGCGCAGCGAACCGCCTTTCATTCAGCTCACGCGGGGGCGCGTAGGCGGTGAAGCGTTCAACGTGCGGGTCGAACTTCACCAACATTTCATCGCTGGCAAACCATATATTCCCGGCCTGGTCTTCAAGCGCATCCCAGACACCGCTCCCCGGAAAGCGGGCCGGATTGTTGGATTCACCAGAATAGTGGGTAAAGGTGGCAGTGGCTGGATTGAACTTACTGAGGCCGCGGGGAGGCGGCCCGCCAAACCAGAAATTGCCGGCGCTATCCTGAAAAATGGTGAAGACCCGATCGCCCGCGAGGCTGTTGGGATTTTGCGGGTCGGGGAGATAGCGCGCGAAGGTTTCGGTGCGCGGGTCGAATTTATTCACTCCGCCACCCTCGGTGGCGATCCAGATCATCCCTTCCCGATCTTCAAAGAGATCGCGCACCCAGTTATGGCTCAAGCTGTTGGGGTTATCGGGGTCGTGTTTATACGTGGTGAAGCTGTACCCATCGTACCGGCTCAACCCGGCGGAGGTGCCAATCCACATAAAGCCGTGGCGGTCTTGGAGAATAGCCTCGACCGAGTCCTGGGCCAGGC
>WNFV01010507.1_pt1 | contig 11975 bp, 13 predicted proteins | sample 5400101 | NCBI WGS metagenome assembly WNFV01 (sample SAMN13153361, study PRJNA577476) | soil metagenome | isolation source: 115 cm soil or saprolite under grassland replicate 1 | place: USA:California | collected 2016-06-15
GGGTCCACGAAGCGGTGGTAGACCAGCAGCGAGCGCCGGATCGTGGCCGGGTCGCGGCCGAGCCGCTCGCAGTGCGCCTCCAGCGTCCGGGCCCGGGCGGCGGTCGCCGAGCGGAACTCGCCGACCGCAAGGTCCAGCCCGCCCCAGGTGTTCCAGGCATCGGCCAGCTCGGCGGCCACGCGAAGCGCGCGGGGGCCGTTGGCGGCCAGCGTCAGCGGCGGCCGGGGCGCCTGCACACAGCCGGGTGCCACCTCGGCCGCGGCATAGGCGGTGTAGGTGCCCGCGAACGGCGAGACGTCGCCGCGCAGCAGGCGGTCGAGCACCTGGGTGCCTTCGCGGAGCCGCCCGATCCGCTCGCGCGCCGGCATGGCGAGCACCCCGGCCATCGCCTGGTCGGCGAACGCCCCGGCGCCTACGCCGAGCTCCAGCCGCCCGGCGGAGAGCTGGTCGACGGCGACCGCGGCCCGGGCGACCAGCACCGGGGAGCGCCAGGAGAGGTTGGCGACCAGCATGCCCAGGCGGATCCGGCTGGTCACCGCCGTCCATGCCGACAGCAGCACCCAGCCGTCCAGGAAGGGGGTCTCGGGGCGCGCGAAGTGGAACAGGTGGTCGCCGGTCCACAGCACATCGAAGCCCAACTGCTCGGCTCGCTGTGCCCGGGCGCGCCAGGCGTCAGCGCCGCCGGTCGCGAAGTCCATCAAGCCAAACCGCATCGGCGCCGCCAAGATGGCCACCCCCCTGGACCGACGGGCACACCTGCACACTCGAAGCGAGCGAGCCCGGTCCGCCTCTGCGTGGTGAGCTTCGCCGACTTGCGCGGGCGGCCGAGCTCGAACACCGTCAGGCGGCGCAGACCTCGCTTTGACGCCTTCAAGTGGGCTGCCGGTGCTCGGGGCAGCCCACTGAGGCTTTAAGGATCCCATGGCGCGGGAGGGTGGTCCAATGCTCGCGATCCGTGCTGCACGGCTGTTCGATGGGGTGGCCGACCGGCTACGGGCTCGCCCGCCGGTGCTGGTCGATGACGGGCGCAATCACCGATAGCCTCCCGAGGACAAGCAACCGCCGATGGGCCACAGCAGCGAAGCCCGGCCGTCCCAGATCGACCGTCGGCGGGAACACCGTGGTCACCTTGGAGCTGCCCGTGTTCACGCTGAAGCACTGGCGGCACCCGCTGCTGCACAAATCCAGACCCCGCTGGTGTTCAAGCGACTGTTGCTGTTGGCGCCCAGGGTGGTGCTGGCGAGTGTTCCCTACAGTTGGGATGATCCGGGCGACCGGAGGGAGGACCGGGATCATGGAACTGGCCGACGCGCGCGCCCTGGTGAAGGACAAGACCGACAAGGACATCACCGTCCGCCACCTGATCTCGGTGGAGGGGGTGATGCGGGCCCTGGCCCGCCTCTTCGGCGAGGACGAGGACCGCTGGGCGCTGGCCGGCCTGTTCCACGACCTCGACCAGGACCACACCGGGGAGGACCCCTCGCGGCACGCCTACCTGGCGGCGGAGTGGCTGCGTGAGGCCGGCGTGGAGGAGCCGGTGGTGAACGCGGTGCTGGCCCACGCCCACGAGCAGTACCGCACCGACCTGATGTCGAAGGCTGTGGTCCATGCCGACGCGGTCGCCGGGCTGCTGGTGGCATTGGCCCTCCTTCGCCCCGAGCGGTCGGCGGGCATGAAGGTGTCCTCGGTCAAGAAGAAGCTGAAGGAGAAGGCGTTCGCCCCCGGCGTGAACCGGGACGAGGTGTACAGCGCGGAGGGGTCGCTGGGACTCCCCCTTGACCAGTTCATCGCCGCGGCGATCGCAGGCATCCAGCAGGTCGCACCGGATATCGGCTTGTAGGGCTGCGGGCAGGCCCGACAGCTTCAGCGCGGAGGTCCGTCGCCGGTTCGACATCGCGGCATACGCGCAGAAACCGCCGCCACCGGCGTCTGGGGCGGCGTCCAGTTGCGGGACGCCATGGCCCGGGGCGCGCGGTCCATTTCACAGGTTCAATCCCAGCGATGGAGGATGCCATGCTGAAGCTGTCGCAAGGCGCCACCCTGGTCGCGGCCACGATGACCATGGGACTCATGGCGGGTGTGTTCGGCCTCTACGCCCACACCATCATGCCCGGCCTGGGCCGGACCGACGACCGGACCTTCGGCGGGCGATCGGTGCTGCCCTGGGCCGTGGCCGCGCTCGTCCTGTACCTCGCGGCGTTCGTCGTCACCCTCGGCGTCAACGTACCGCTCAACGACGGGATCAAGGCGGCCGGAGACCCCGACCGCATCGCCGATCTCGCGGCGGTGCGCGAGCGCTTCAACGAGGCGAGGTGGGTCCGCTGGAACATCGCCCGCGCGGTGGCATCCACGGCCGCGCTCGGCTGCCTCACCTGGGCCCTTGTGCAATACGGGCGCACTCTGCTGTCGGGTGGGGCGTGACCAGCAAATGACAAAGCAGCCGCTTCGAGTATCGTTGGGCTACATTGGTGCGGGACTTACGGCTCTCGCTCTCGGGTTTGAACTGGCACTCGTGCTGGCCGTCAGCAGGACGCGCTGCCCGCTGCTGGTTCTCCCGGGCGAGTCCTGGGACCTTCCTTTCGCGTGCGCTCCATCACCGAGGACATGGCTCTCGACCTCCTCTCGGCTCAGGACGCCAGCCGCTCTGGAGCACCCGGAACGAGATGCCCGCCTTCTCCAGCCGTGCGCGCAGCGCCTCCCCCATGGCGACGGCCGTGGTGACCTGTCCCGCGGCCTCCGGCAGCGCGTCGTTCGCCAGGCACAGCGCGGACTCGGCCAGCATCTTCGAGGTTTCGGCATAGCCGGGATCGCCGCCGGCGACCTCGGTGACGACGCGCCGGTCACCAGCCTCGCCAATGAACCGCACACGAAACCAGCCCTTCTCCCGCTGTTCGGCAGTTGGGCCCGCGCCGGACGGCCGGAGCCGGAGCAGCAGCTTGCGGGTGGGCGGCAACTGAGCCAGCGCGAAGGTTCCCGCCACTCCGGCGGTCAGGGCCGCCGCGACCACGGGATTCCCCAGCGCAACGAAGTGGCTGTAGGAGAAGTCGGGCCCGTAACGGTCAAGCGCCCGGGCCGAGCGGACCACGATCTGCGGGTCGATCGAGGGCAGCGGCAGTACCCACGCCCGCAGGTCGCGGTCATACCCTGGCCGGCCCGGGACCGCGCGCACCCGCCGGACGCCGTCGCCGGGCTCCGTCCGCCGCCGTTCGGCATGAGCCGCGGCCGCCTGGCGGAACCGCGAGAAGGACGTGACGGCGGAGTCGACCGTCCCGCCTGAGGGGAGCCCGCCCGCGCTGACGTACCCGCGCACGCGGATCGGCCGCTCCTCTGGCAGTTGCTGGACCGTGAACAGGGTGCCGAGGTCGTGCGGGACGGAGTCGAAGCCGCAGGCGTGGACCAGGCGAGCGCCCGTCCGCTCCGCCGTCGCGTGGTGACGCACATACATCCGGTCGACGAATTCCGGCTCGCCGGTGAGGTCGACGTAGTCGGTACCGGCCTCGGCACAGGCGGCGACGACCGGTTCGCCGTATCGGACGTACGGCCCGACCGTGGTGACGGCGACGCGGGAAGCCTCAGCCATACGCCGCAAGGAGGCCTGGTCGCTGATGTCGGCCTCGAGGATCCGGACGTCGACGCCGAACCGGTCGCGCAGCGCCTCCAGCTTGCCGCGGTTGCGCCCGGCTACCGCCCATCGGGTCGCGCCTGGCCCATGAGCAGCCAGGTACTCCGCAGTCAAGGCGCCGGTGAAGCCCGTCGCGCCGAGAACGACGATGTCCAGTTCACGCTGCTGGTGACTCGTCACCCTCAGCAGGCTAGTGCCCTGCCGGGCGCTCCGGCAACACGAGGACGCACGCTCATGCCGGTGGGACACGTGGTGGTACCGGTCTACATGAAGGATGCCACCCATGAACACGAGCCTCGCCCGTCCGGTGGGACACGTGGTGGTGCCGGTCTACCCGTCCAGCTCGCCGGAGGAATGCGAGTCGGTGATCGGGAGCTCCGGCGCGGTGGCGGTGATCTTCGAGAACGCCGCGCAGCTCGCCAACAGACTTCTGGTGACCTGCTTAGATGACCTCGGGAGCCGGGTCGACGACGACTGTGACCTCGATGTTGCCGCGGACCGCGTTCGAATAGGGACACACAGTGTGTGCCTTGGCGACGACCTGCTCGGCTTGGTCGCGATCGAGCTCTGGCAGGCGGGCGTGGAGCTCGACGGCAAGCCCGAACCCGCCCGACCCGTCGGGGCCGATGCCGACCCGGGCGGTGACGGAGGCGCCGTTGGCCGGAAGCTTCATCCTGCGGGCAGTACGGCGTATCGCGTTCTCGAAGCACGCGGCGTAGCCGGCGGCGAACAGCTGCTCCGGGTTGGTGGCTGGGCCTCCTGGGCCGCCCAGCTCCTTCGGGATGGCGAGGTCCAGCACGAGGGAGCCGTCGGAGGATCGAACGCGGCCTTCTCGTCCTCCGTGCGCTGTTGCCTCCGCGGTGTAGAGAACGTTCATCGGACCTCCTCGAGCGTCACTGTCCCTGGGACCGCAGGATAGCCGGCCGATCCCAGGCCCACAGGCCTACGTCATGGCATTCTGTCAGCTCGGCTGTCAGCTCGGCTGTCTCGGCTTATGGACCAGCTGCTCCCAGGACGCGCACCGAGGCAGGACGCGCACCGAGGCAGGACGCGCACAGAGCCAGGACGCGCACAGAGCCAGGACCGCGACCATCGCTCGAGGCCGTCGGTGGCCACGCTCCCGGCGTGGACTGCCGGTATGACCGCGTTCATGATGGTTGCAGCACACGCGGTAGGTGTTCAGGTCGCGGACCAGGCGGTGAGCCCGGGCATCGGCGACCGTGGCCGCCGCCGGCCGCCACGACGTCTCGAGAAGAAGCTGTCTGCCCAGCTCAGCGACTGCGGGGGAAGCTGACCATGGCGCTCACCGTCGCCGTCACCGGACCGACCGGGGAGATCGGCACGCCGGTGGTCCGCGCGCTGGGACAGGAGGGCCGGGTGGACCGCGTCCTGGTGAGCGCGACGCCACGCTGCGTGCCAAGCTTGGCCGATGGCGCCCGGCGTGACGTCAGGGTGGCCTGACCTTGGAGGCGGCGATGGCGTCCGGAGATGGGGCAACAGCTCCCGTGCCGCGTCGCCCCCGGACCGGCCTGGTGCTCGGTGCCGGCGGCGTGCTCGGCGCCGCCTGGATGGCCGGAGCCCTGGCTGCGCTGCAGCGGCGGCTGCCGTACCCGGTCGGCGCAGTGGACCTCATCGTGGGCACCAGCGCCGGCAGCGCGCTGGCCGCCGCGCTGCGCTGCGGGGTTTCCGTCGAGGACATCGTGGAACACCAGCGCGGGACGGTGCTGGCGCTCCTGCCCGACCTCAGTGAGATCGACCGCGACGCCGGCGGGCCGCTGCCGCCGCTGCCGCGGATGCGGGTCGGCTCGCCTCGGCTGCTGCTCAGCACGGCGCTGGCCCCGCACCGGGTGTACCCCTGGGTGGCCGCCAGCGCGTTGGTGCCGCAGGGACGCGCCAGGCACACCTCGTTGGAGGGCCTGGTGCGCGGACTGCTCGCCCAGGCCGAGGCCCACGCGCGGCCCGCTACGGCGCGGCCCGCTACGGCGCGGCCCGCTACGGCGCGGCCCGCTACGGCGCGGCCCGCTACGGCGCGGCCCGCGGGAGAGGGCTGGGCGCCGGCCGGAGAGACCTGGGTCATGGCTGTCGACTACGATTCCGGGCGGCGGGTCGCGTTCGGCCGAGCTGGAGCGCCACCCGCGACGCTGCCCGAGGCGGTGGTCGCGTCCTGTTCCATCCCTGGCTGGTACCGGCCGGCGGTGATCGGGGGACGGCGGTACGTCGATGGCGGCGTGCACTCGAGCACGTCGCTGGACCTGCTGGCCGAGGTCGACCTCGACGATGTCTATGTGCTGGCGCCGATGGCGAGCTACGTCATCGACACCCCGCGCAACGCCTACGCCCGCCTGGAACGGCAGTTCCGGCGGCTGATCACCATCGGGCTCCAGCTCGAGGCGCGCAAGGTCCAGGCGCGGGGCATCCGGGTCACCGTGCTCACCCCCGGGCCGGAGGACCTCACCGCCATCGGCGCGAACCTCATGGACCCGAGGCGACGCATCCGGGTGCTGGACACCTCACTGCGCACCTCAGCCGCCGCGCTCGCGACGCTGGGGCGCGACCGGCAAGGTGCTCAAGAAGCAGCTCAAGTGAGTCGCACCGGGAGGTGACCCGTGCAGCAGCTGACCGGACTGGATGCGGCGTTCCTGGCCATGGAGACCCGGACGGTGTTCGGTCATGTTGGCAGCGTCTGCATCGTCGACCAGTCGACCGCGCCAGAGCCCTTCACGCTGGAGCGGTTCACCCGCGTGGTCGAGTCCCGTCTGCCACTGGTCCCGCCCCTCCGCCGCCGCCTGGTCGACGTGCCACTTGGCCTGGACCAGCCGTACTGGATCGAGGATCCCGACTTCGACATCGAGTTCCACGTCCGGGAACTTGCCCTGCCCTCCCCCGGCAGCGACCGGCAGCTCGCCGAGCAGGCCGCCCGTCTGCACGCTCGGCCGCTGGACCGCAGCCGACCGCTCTGGGAGATCTACCTGATCTTCGGGCTACAGGGTGGACGGGTGGCCATCTACAGCAAGGTGCACCATGCGGCCATCGACGGCGTGTCCGGCAACGACATCCTCGCCGCGCTGCTCGACCTGTCGCCCGAGGGTCGCAAGCTGCCCGACCCGCCACCTCGCAAGACGGAGCTGCAACCGGGCGCGGTCGAGTTGCTCGCCCGCAGCGCCGTGTCGCTCACCCGCCACCCGCTCCGCGCGGCGCGGCTCTCCGTCGGCCTGCTCCGGTCAACGCCTGCGCTGGTGGCCGGCCCGGCCTGGCCGAGGTTGCCGCTGGTCGACCGGCTGCTGGGCCGGGATGGGGAGGCCATCCTGTCGCAGCCCGGTCTGCGGGCGCCGCGGACGCCGTTCAACCGGTCGATCACCCAGCACCGGCGGTGGGGCTTCTGCGACCTGCCGCTGTCGGAGGTCAAGCGCGTGAAGAACGCGCTCGGGATCACGGTCAACGACGTCGTCATGGCGTTGTGCGCTGGGGCGCTGCGCCGGTGGCTGACCGACCATGACGCGTTGCCAGATGCCCCGCTGATCGCCGCGGTACCGGTCTCGGTCCGGACCGAGGAGCAGGAGGGCACCCACGGCAACCGCGTCTCCACCATGCTCGCCGTCCTGCCGACCCAGCTTGCCGATCCACGCGACCGCCTGCGGGTGGTGCACGAGGCCATGCGCGCCGCCAAGGAGCAGCACGACGCGCTGCCGGCGAACCTGCTGGCGGACGTCACGCAGTTCGCGATGCCGGCGCTTGCCGGACAGGCCGCCCGGATGGCCGCGCGCCTCCGCCTGGTCGAACGGGCCAGCCTCTTCAACCTCATCATCTCGAACGTCCCCGGCCCCAACATGCCGCTCTACTACGCCGGCGCGGAGCTGTTGGCGTACTACCCGCTGTCCGCGATCACCGACGGCCAAGGCCTGAACATCACGGCGATGAGCTACCGGGACACCCTGTTCTTCGGGGTCATCGCCTGCCGCGAGCTGGTGCCCGACGTCGACAGGCTCACGGCCTACCTGGGGGAGGAGCTGCGGGTGCTGACGAAGCGCGTCGACAGGGCGGCGACGCGGCGTGGCAAGCCTCGTGCGCAGGTAGACGGCCCGGCACCGGCTTCCCCATGAGCGCGGCCGGCTTCATTGCAACCAGGATCACGATGAAGCTCTGCACGACCAGGAGACGTTCGATGTCCACTCCAGGTGACATCTCGCAGTACCTGCGCGAACTCCACGAGCAGTACGTCGACAAGGTGAATCGCGTGTTGGAGGAGGGCCGGGAGGACCTCGCCCGGGAGCTCGCCGACGCGTACACCGACGAGGCGCTACGCGCAATCGCGGCGAGCGAGACGGCTTGAGCTCCACTCGACTACTCGCGTGATGGTGGGGCAGGGCGGGGCCTCCCTCCCCACAGGGCGCTCACGCAGCCCTGCCCCACCATCACGGTCATCCCGGCGCCGCCGCAGCGCTCCCCTGGCGTGCCTACAAGCGTCGTCGGCGCGCAAGCGTTACACGCAGCCGCGAGCTCGGGCGGCCGCTCGACGCCGGCTATCACAGCCCGAGGTCGACGAGCCGTAACGATCCGCGGTCGGGCAACGGTTTTCATCAGGAGGTGGAGCTGGGCGACAGCTTGGCCTGCCTCTCGGCCCTGTGCCGCTCTGGTCCCCCCCGGCCAGCCGGCACGGGCCACCGCATGCTATGAACATTCCGACCCGAGAACGGGGATGCCGAGCCTCCCCGCACGTCCCATTGGTGCCCGCCCCGTCCCACAAGGGGGAGTTCATGCGCGCCTGGACGTATGCCAGCGCGTCGCCCGCCGTCGCTGGTGCGATGGCACCGGTCCCGAGCGTCCCCGGCGGCCGGGGAGCCGTCGTGCCCGGGCCCACCTGCTGGCTCGCGCCCCGGACGGCGCGATGATCGGGGCGTCGTTCCCGAGCGTGCTCGCGCACGCCCAACGTGGGGACGAGCAGGCGTTCGCGATCCTGTGGCGTGACCTGCAACCAGCGCTCCTGCGTTACTTTCGGGTGGCAACGCCGGCGGTGACCGAGGACCTGGCCGCCGAGACCTGGCTCGGCGTGATCCAGGGTCTTGAGCGGTTCAAGGGTGATGAGAGGGGCTTTCGGTCCTGGGTCTTCACCCTGGCCCGGCACCGGGCCGTGGATTGGCAGCGTTGGAAGGCGCGCAGACCGGCCATGCTGGTGCCCGTGGAACTGCTCGACGACCAGGCAGCGCCCGACGACCCTGCCGCGGCGGCCCTGGAGGCGTTGTCCACCCGAGCCGCCCTCACCCTGATCGCCGAGCTCCCCCACGACCAGGCCGAGGTGGTGGCGCTCCGTCTGATCGCCGGCCTGGACGTGGCGCAGGTGGCCCGGATCGTCGGCAAGCGCCCTGGCACCGTCCGGGTGATCGCCCACCGCGGGCTGCGCCGGCTCGCCCAGCTGGCGGGACCGGTCGTGTTGGCACACGGGAGCGTAACGCGATGAGCGGCGAGGACGCTGTTCCCGCCGAGATGCACCGACCGCGTCGCCCGCTTGGGCCCACCCCCGCTGTCCTGGACCAGGACGCAGCCGACCGGCTCCTGACCGGGCAGCTGGACCCTGCCGACGCCCCACCCGGATACGCCGGGGTGGCCAGGCTGCTGGCCGCAGCCACCGCCCCGGCGTCCCCGGACGAGTTGGCCGGTGCTGCGGCAGCAGCCGCCGAGTTCACGGCCGCGATGCACTCCCCCCACTCCTTGCACTCCCCCCACTCCTTGCACTCTCCCCACTCCCCCCACTCCCCCCTCGTCCCCCGGAGCGCGCCGATGCCCAGAAAGCTGCTCAGCCTCAAGGCAACTGCCGTCGCCGTCGTGGCCGTGTTGTCGATCGGCGGTGTCGCGGCCGCCACCGGCCTTGTCTCGGTCCAGCTGGTGGCCGGCCATGCGCCCACCGCGTCGCGGGGCGCCTCGGCCGCCCACGCCGAGCGTGGCACCGCCGTCGCCGTCGACAGCAGGAGTGCCGGCGAGGCCGCCCTGGGCGGTCTGTGCCGCGCCTACCTGGCGGGGCAGGGTGGCCAGAACGGCAAGCGGGAGGACTCGCCGGCGTTCCGGGCCCTGGCCGCTGCGGCCGGCGGGGCCGACAAGATCGCCGCCTTCTGCCAGAGCACCGCATCGGCTACCACGGCTACCGGCGCGAAGGGTCAGCAAGGTACCGGCCCGGACGCCACTGGAGCGGCGCTGGGCGGTCTGTGCCGCGCCTACCTGGCGGGGCAGGGTGGCCAGAACGGCAGGCGGGAGGACTCGCCGGCGTTCCGGGCCCTGGCCGCTGCGGCCGGTGGGGCCGACAAGATCGCCGCCTACTGCCGGGACACGGCACCAGGCGGCTCGGCCACCCACCAGCAAGGGCAGGGCGCTCCTTCGAGCACCGGCTCCGGGCAGGGCCAAGGCCAGGGCCAGGGTAGCCCCCCGAGCACAACCCCTGCGCAGGACCAGGGACAGGGAGGACCACCCACGACCACCGGCTAGCCACCTTGGCTCGCGACCAGAGGAGGGTCCGGCGATGCAACCGCGGGCAAGCGTGAGCCGCTGGCTCGCAGGTCATCTGGCGCCGGCCCCGCATAGCAGCCGGGCCCGACACAGCCGGCTGTAGGCGGTCGCTCCCTGCCACCGGTAGGTGCGAGGATGCTCGTGGCAGGGGCCAGCCGGGTGTGGACCGAGGCGGCGACCCGGTCTGCTCAGCAGACATCAGACATCGCGCAGCATCTCCGCGGCCTGCTCGGGCGCAACGTCGTTGATGAACACCCCATGGCCGACTCACTTGCCGCCAGGTACTTGAGCTTGGTGGGCGTGCGGCGGATCGAGTACACCTGCAGGAACAGGTGGGCCAGGTCGCGCCCGACGTGCACCGGCGCCTGCTGCCAGCCGGCGACGTAGGGCATCCTCGTGCCGAAGATCCCGTCGAAACGGCGTAGCACATCCAGGTAGACCCCGGGGAGTACAGTCTAGACTGACTAGACGGATCGGGTTCTGGATGGAGTGGTGGAGGTTCCGCATGCGCTGGCAGCTCCAAGACGCCAAGCAGCGGTTCAGCGAGCTGGTGCGGCATGCGCGCAGCAAGGGGCCACAGGTCGTGACCCGCCACGGTGAAGCCGTAGTAGTCGTGATGAGCATCGAGGAGTACCGCCGCTTGACCCGCGACAAGCCGGACTTCAAGCAGTTCCTGCAAGCCGCTCCGGATCTGGGCGCCCTGGAGATCGACCGCGCGCGCGAGCGGGCGCGGATCGTCGAGTTCGATACGCCGGCGCACGGATCGCGGCAGCGGCGGTGATAGCCGGTGGCCTACCTGCTGGACACCAACGTCGTCTCTGAGGCGCGCAAGCAGGCGGCGGACTCCAATGTCCGCGCCTGGCTGGCCTCGGTGCCCGACGCTGACCTGTACGTCAGCGTGCTCGTGGTCGGCGAGATCCGCCAGGGGATCGAGCGGCTGCGCCGCCGTGACCCCGCGCAGGTGGTGGTGTTTGAGACCTGGCTATCGACGCTGCTGCACGACTACGCCGATCGGATCATCCCCGTTACCGCCGAGGTGGCCGAGGAATGGGGCAGGTTGAACGTGCCCGACCCGCTGCCGGTGATCGACGGGTTGATGGCTGCCACGGCGAAGCTGCGCGGGTGGACGTTTGTCACCCGCAACGTCGCCGATCTGGTCCGTGCCGGTGTGCGCCTGCTCAACCCCTTCGACCCTCAGTCATAGACTTGCCGACATGACTCGGCCGATTTTGGACAAGGCATCCCAGAAGGAGCTCGCGTTCATGGCGACGGTCCAGTGAGTACCTCCCTTGGCAGCTTCGACAAGGCGACCGCCGTCGAGCGCAGCGGGCCGGGGCGCTATGTGGCGCGTGTCGACCCTGTGTGGGACGGGCCAGGTGCGCCGCTCGGCGGTGTCGGGGCGGCAACCATCTTACGGGCGATGATCGCCGAGCTCGCCGCGTCCGACTTCGCTCCCCGGTCGGTCACCGTGCACTTCTCGCAGGCGCTGGTCCACGGCCCGGCTGAGATCGAGGTCCAGACGCTGCGCCGCGGCCGGCACCTGGCCACCGTCCAGGCTCACGCCGTGCAAGAAGGGTCCTACGCTGCGCTGCGCTCGCCACCTTCGGCCAGCCGTTCCCCGAGACCGCCGCGTGGGAGGCCGAGCCGCCTGCAGCACCGTCGCCTGAAGAGAGCGCCGAAGTCGACCTCCCCGCTGAGCAGGTTCCGCACACCCAGCACCTGACTCTGTTGGCGAAATCGTGTTGATCAGGCGGCGGCGAGGCCGTGGGCGGTGCACAGCTCGTGGATGCGGGTGGGGCGGCGCGCAGGTTGGGGTTTGGTGTTGAAGTAGGCGCCGAGGCGGGTGATGTTGAGGGCC
>WNFV01010870.1_pt1 | contig 11975 bp, 11 predicted proteins | sample 5400101 | NCBI WGS metagenome assembly WNFV01 (sample SAMN13153361, study PRJNA577476) | soil metagenome | isolation source: 115 cm soil or saprolite under grassland replicate 1 | place: USA:California | collected 2016-06-15
CACTCCGATGACCGCCGCTTCCTTGACGGCCTCGTGGCGGAAGAGGATCTCCTCGACCTCGCGCGGGAACACCTTGAACCCGGACACGTTGATCATATCTTTCACGCGATCGACCAGAAAGTAGTAGCCGTCGGTGTCGCGATAGCCGATGTCGCCGGAGTGGAGCCAGCCGTCCCGGATCGTTTCGGCCGTCGCTTGCGGGTTACCGAAATAGCCACGCATGACGTTGGGGCCTTTGATCAGGATCTCGCCGAGCGCCCCGGCCGGCACCTGCTGCCCCTGCTCGTCCACGATCTTCATCTCGACGTTCTCGATCGGCGTGCCGACCGAGCCGGGCCGGATGTCCACGTCGTGGTTCCACGACGCGAAGGGCGAGCATTCCGTCAGCCCGTAGCCCTGCGTGACCCGGTGCCCGTAGCGCTCGTACCAGCGCCGCTCGACGTCCCCCGGCAGCGTCGCCGCCGCCGAGAAACAGAGCCGGATCGACGAGAGATCGAGCGTTTCTTCCATGGACAGAAAGAGGATGTACATCGTCGGTACGGCATAAAGCAGCGTGATGCGCTGACGTACCAGGGCCTCCACGAACTCCTTGACCACGAAGCGCTCCTGGAGCACGAGCGCGCCGCCGGCCGTGACAAGCGCGTTCAGGATGAAGTTCTGGCCGAAGCAGTGAAACATCGGCAAGGCGCAGAGGCCGCGGTCCTGGGGCGTCATGCGCAGATGGTGAACCGTGGCGTGGGCGTTCGAGACGATGTTGCCGTGCGTGAGCATGACGCCCTTGGGACGGCCGGTCGTCGCCGACGTGTAGAGGATCGCCGCCGTCTCGTCCCGGTCGAGGTCGAGCGCTCGCACCGGACGACCCGAGAGCGACGCCAGGTCCTTCGCCTCCAGCAGGTGGCGCAGGGAGGGAACGCGCCCGCGCGCCGGAAGGTTCGCCGCGGCGGGGGCCGCGGTGATCACGGCCGAGGCCTCGGCGTCGCAGAGGATGTACTCGAGTTCGTCCGTCTTGTACGTCACGTTGAGCGAGAGCGGGACCAGCCCGATTTTCTGCGCGGCATAGTAGGCCAGAACGAACTCGGGCCAGTTCGGCAGGTGCAGGCCAAGCCGCTCCCCGGGCTTGAGGCCGAGGGCGGCGAAGCCGCCGGCGAGCGTCGACGCCGCCTCGTCCAGCTCACGGTAAGTCCACCGGCGCTCGCCCGCGATCAACGCCGGACGGTTCGCGTGATGGCGCGCGGAGACCTCCAGGTGCTGCGCGATGTTCACGGAATGAGGAGCACCTTCCCCGTCGTTTTCCGCCCCTCGAGCGCCCGGTGCGCTTCCGACGCGTCCTTCAGCGGGAACTCGAACTCCGTGCGCAACTTGAGCTTGCCGTCCCGGATCCAGCCGAGCAGCTCGCCCGATCGCTGGAGGAGCTCGGCGCGCGTGATGATGTGGTGGTTGAGGCTCGGGCGCGTCAGAAGAGCGTCTGCGGGTCGAAGGGGCCGATGGGGCCGCTCGACTGACCGTAGAGCGCCATCATCCCTCGCGGCGCCAGGCAGTTGAACCCCTTGTCGAACGTCGTCTGGCCGACCGAGTCGTAGACGACCTGGATGCCCTTGCCGTCGGTGAGCCGCTTCACCTCGGCCTCGAAGTCCTGCGTCGTGTAGAGAATGACGTCGGAGGCGCCCGCCTCGCGCGCGAGCTTTGCCTTGTCCTCGGTGGAGACCGTACCGATGACGCGAGCACCCCGCATCTTCGCGATCTGACAGAGGAGTAACCCGACGCCACCGGCCGCCGCGTGCACAAGACAGGTGTCCCCGCTCTTGAGCGGATACGTCGAGCAGGCGAGATAGTGCGCCGTCAAGCCCTGCAGCATCGCCGCCGCGCCCTGACGAGTGCTGAGGCCGGTCGGCAGATTCACGAGGCGCGCGGACGGCACGACGGCATACTGCGCGTACGCGCCGGGCACACCCGTATAGGCGACCTTGTCGCCGACTTTCACCTCGGTCACGTTCGGGCCGATTGCCGTGACGGTGCCACCGGCCTCCAGACCCAGCGTCAACGGCAGCGCGAGCTTGTACTGGCCTGAGCGCTGGTAGACGTCGACGTAGTTGATACCGGCGGCGTCGACCTTCACCGTGGCCTCGCCGGCCTTGGGCGTGGGTTCGGGCACCTCCTCGTAACGCATGACGTCAGGCCCGCCGGGCGTGTTGACGCGGATCGCTTTCATGAGGTCACCCTCCGTGAGGTTTCGGCTCGATGCGGGCGGATTATAGCATCGGCGCGCCCGCATCTCGGCCGAGGCTCCCGCGGAGCCAGTGGTACACGGCATAGGACTCGAGCGCGAACGGCGGGAAGCCGAGGTAGCCGAGCACCGGCATCTCGAAAATCTTGATGTCGCCGAGGTACGGGACAGCGTACGTCCATCGCGTCGCCGCCCAATAGTTCCAGAGCTCCCAGAGCACGCCACAGATCGCACCGCTGGCGAGGAGCGCCAACAGGCGCGATGCGTCCCCGGTGGCGATGTCGGCGAGCCACGACGGCCGGCCGCGACGGCAGTTCAGGGGCTCGAGCAGGAGCGCCCAGCCGACCCAGACGAGCGGAACGAGCCACGCCGACACGACGGTGAGCGGCAGGGTGACGCTCACCGCCCCCGTGACGACGGCGAGACGGAACGCTCGCGGCGACGGGCGCCAGGGGCCAACGCGGGCGCCGCTGAACACGGTAGCGCGGAGAGCGGCCGCCGTGAGAAACAGCGCGGGAAAGATCGTCGCGAAGGACCAGTCGTAGCCGACGCGTCGAAGGAAGAGATTCGGTTCGAGGCCGTGGTACCGCCACCAGAGACCTGACGCGTCCGCGCCGCCGCGCCAGAACCGCGGTGCATTGTAGAGCTCGAAGAGCCACCAGCACCCGATGGATGCGAGCGCCACGAGGACGCCTTCGACGCGGTCGGTCGTGAGGTAAGAGCGCCCGGTGAAACGGGCCGCCAGCGCGTCGACGAACAGGACGTAGCCCGTCCAGACGATCGGCGTGAACCATCCGGCGACTGTCGGGTCACGGGCCACGAGGAGTACCTCCGCGACACCCACGATGCCCAGGCCCGCCCAGCCGTGCGCCCGCATGCTCGGCCGCTACCCCGGCGCCGCGCCCGCCGTCACCGCATCGACGCGAGGTCGATCGTGAAGCGGCTGACGTCCCGGCCGTCCGCGTCGCGGATGACCAGGAGCAAGCGCGCCTTCTCCGTCATGTCCTTGGTCGGGAACCGGTAGACGCAGCGCGCGAGGTACCCTCCGCCGTCCGTGCGCAGGGCGGTGCGCTCGTTCTGGACGAAGGCCGGCTCGATTGCCCGGTCGTCCAGGAGGATGCGCGGCGCGTAGAAGCGCGCGAAGTCCTCCCGGGGACCGCGCAGCTGCGCCCAGATCACCAGCCGGTCCTGCTGGCTGCGCAGAAGCTTCTCCGGCTCATCGTCCTTCAGCCGCTCGTTCTTGAAGGCGGCGTGCCGGGCCGCGAGGACGAGCCGATGGAACGGCGTCATCACGGTGAGGCTGTCGCCCGAGGAGCTCGCCACGCGCCACTCGGCATCGAACGATTCTGATGTGACCGAGCGGACGCCCACTCGGACGGCGTCGCTACGCTCCTCCTGGCCCAGCGTGAACGATGCGGCGACCACCACCCGAGGACCGGCCAGCAGCAGGGCGAGGAGCGACGCGACCGTGAGGGCGCTCACTTGATCTCACCGACGATGACAAGGTTGAAGGCCGCGGGGGGAAAGTACTTGGCCGCGACCCGCTGGACGTCGCGGGCGGTCACCCGCGCGATCCGTTCCTTGTAGCGATCGGCGTAGTCGAGCCCCAGTCCCTGGTCCTCGACCGCGACGAGGAAGTCGGCCACCTTGCCGGACGTGTCGAGTCGGAACGGAAAGCTTCCGACCAGGTATTGCTTGGCGAGCGCGAGCTCGCGCTCGGCGACCGCCCCGCGGGTCATCCGGGCGAGCTCCTCGCGGACCATGACCACTACCTTTGGCGCCTCGGCCGTGCGAGTCTGGGCGGTCACGGCGAACGCTGCCCCGTACCGCGCGGTCGAGAGCCAGCTGTAGACGGCGTACGCGAGCCCCGCTTCGTCCCGCACGCGGGCGTAGAGACGTGACGCCGAGCCGCCGCCGAGCACGTAGGACGCGACGGACAGCGGAAAGTAGTCCGGATCCGTCTGCCGAATGGCCAGCCGCCCGAACATGATCGTCGACTGCGTCAGCTCGCGCTTGACGGTCTCCTCGCGCGGAGGTGCCGGGGCGGTCACCGGCGTAATCGACTGGGGCGCGCCGGCCGGACGGGCCCACGCGCCGAGCCGCGCCGTGATCTCGCGACGCGCCTCGTCCACCGTGACCGCCCCGACGACTGCCACGACGGTGGTGTCGGGTCGCACCTGCTGTGCGTAGAACTTCACGACGTCGTCTCGCGTGAGCCGGGCGACCGAGTCGCGGGTTCCCTCGACCGGTACGCCGTACGGATGGCCCGGGTAGACCAGCCGTGCCAGCACGCGGGACGCCACGGTGCCCGGATCCTCCTCGGAGCGCCTGATGGCCGCCTGGATCTCGGACACCTTGCGCGTCACTTCCGCTGGAGGGAAGGTCGGTGACAGGACGATCTCCGACACGAGATCCAGTCCGAGCGCGAGGTCCTTCTTCTGCACGGAGAGTGCAACGGTGAGGCTGTCGCGGCCGGCCACAGCCTCGAGACTGCCCCCGACGAATTCGATGGCTGAATCGACTTCCGGTCCCGTGCGCTTCGCAGTACCCCGCGTGAGCAGGGCGCCCGTGAGGTGGGCGAGCCCGGCCCGATCGTCGGGGTCGAAGACGGCGCCCGCCCGCGTGAGGACGCGCACCGCCACGATCGGCACCGCGGGCCGCTCGGCCACGAGCAGGACGATGCCGTTCGGCAGGACCTCCCGGTGGGCGAGCGGCGCCCCGGCGGCGGCGGGGCCAGGCACGACCACGCCCAGCAGAACGATGACGGCTCGCACGGCATCTCGACACCGATCGGCGCGGGTGGTCATCGTGGCTTCGGCAACAGCACACCGACGCTCTTGCGCTCCGGCGCGAACCAGACGCCCGCCACTCGCGTGAGATCGGCGACCGTGACCGCACGGATCTTCGCGATGAAGGAATCCTTGAGCGCGTAGCCGCCGATCAGCTCGAAGCGCGCGAGAAGCGCAGCGCGCCGGTGGACGGAGTCTTCCTGGAAGACGAAGGCCGACTCGATCTGGTTCTTGGCGCGTGCCAGCTCCTCATCGGTGACGGGCTCGGCCTTGAGCCGCTCCATGTGCTTGGAGAGCTCCGCCTCGAGTGTCTCCGGCGTCTGGCCCGGCATCGGCGTCGCCCAGAACCAGAAGAGGTTCGGGTCGATCGAGAAGTACGAGTAGTCGCCCCCCGCCTCGAGCGCGAGCTGGCGCTGGTAGACGAGATCGCGATAGAGCCGCGACGCGCGGCCGCCCGAAAGAATCGTCGACAGGACCTCGAGGGCCGGGGCGTCGTCCGAGCGCTGGTTCGGCACGTGCCAGCCGAGGTAGACGATGGGGAGCTCCGCCTCCCTCCTGACCGTCACGCGTCGCTCGCCGTTCTGCGGCGGCTCGACGGCGAGCACCGGCGGCGGAGTCCGGCCGCGCGGGATCCGGCCGAAGCTCCGGCGGATCTTCTCGAGCGCGGCCGGAGCCTGGAACGCCCCGACCGCCACGACCATTGCGTTGTTCGGGATGTAGTACGTCTGGTAGAAGGCGCGGATCTCCGCCGGCGTGATCCGCTTGATGTCCTCCATCCAGCCGATGATCGGATAGCCATAGGGGTGCGCCTTGAAGGCGATCGAGCTGACCTCCTCGCCGAGGAACCCGCCCGGGTCGTCCTCGGTGCGGGTCCGCCGCTCCTCGATCACGACCTCGCGCTCCGAGGCGATCTGCTTGGCGTCGAGCAGCAGGTTCTGCATCCGGTCCGCTTCGAGCTCGATCACGAGGTCGAGCTTGTCGGCCGCGATGTCGACGAAGTACGAGGTCACGTCCTGCGAGGTGAACGCGTTGTCCTGGCCGCCGTTCTCCTCGACGAGGCGCGCGAACTGTTTCGGACCGCGGGTCGGCGTGCCCTTGAACATCATGTGCTCGAGGAAATGGGCGATGCCGGTCGCGCCCCGCTGTTCGTTGCGCGAGCCGACCCGGTACCACACCTGGAAGGACACGATCGGGCTGCGGTGATCCTCGAGAAGGAGGACACGAAGCCCGTTGTCGAGCGTCGCGGCGACGATGCGATCGGCGGCGGGCGCCCCCGATGGCGCCAGCAGGGAGACGACCAACAGGACGACAATGACCGTGCGCACCGGTTGATTATACCGCCCGCCGCGCAGTCGACCGTTGTATCATCCCCTGTGATGCGCGTGCTCGCCCTGCTCCTCGTGATCGCGATCCCGCAGCTCGCCCTCGCCCAGCCCTGTACCGAGTCGCTCGCGACGCTCTTCGAGCGTGTGTCGCCGACTGTCGTGTCGATCCAGGCGATCAAGATCAACAAGGCGAAGCCCCAGCGTCGGTTCGAAACCGTGGTCGGGTCGGGCGTCGTCATCGAGCGCGACGGCCAGGTGCTCACCAACGCCCACGTCATCGACGGGGCGGCGTCCCTTTCGGTCACGCTCGACTCGGGGACGAAGACGCCGGCCCGCATGCTCGGAATGGACACGGTCACCGACCTCGCCCTGCTGCGGCTCGAGACCACGTCGCCGCTCCCCGCCGCTCGGCTCGGAGATTCGTCGGCACTGCACGTGGGCGACGAGGTCGTCGCGATCGGCAATCCGATGGGCCTCGAGCAAACAATGACCCGCGGCATCGTGAGCGGGCTCAACCGCATCCTGCCGGGCCTTGCCGAGCAGCCGATGATCCAGACCGATGCGCCGATCAACCCGGGGAACTCGGGCGGCCCGCTGGTCGACCGGTGCGGCGCCGTCGTGGGCATCAATACTTTCATCTCGGAGGAGGCGAACTCGATCGGCTTCGCGCTGCCGATCAACGCCGCCAAAGCGGTCCTTCGTGACCTGCGCGAGACGGGCCGGGTCACGCGCCCATGGCTCGGGCTTCACGGCCGTGAGATCGACACCCACGTCCCGTCGCTCTTCCGGCTGCCGCTCGCTCCGGGCTACCTCATCGAGATCGTGTACGACGGCAGCCCCGCCGAGCGTGCGGGCGTCCGCGGCGGCACCATGTCGGTCGTCGTGCAGGGCGAGGAGTACCTCGTCGGGGGCGATATCCTGACCGCGATCGAGGGCACGTCCGTCCGGACGCACCAGGACTATCTCGCGAAGGTGAAGACGCTACGACCCGGCCAGCGCGTCCGTCTCACGATCCTCCGCGACGGTCAGCGGCGCGAGCTCACGCTTACCGTCGCCGAGCGTCCCCGCCTGCCGACCGATCTTGTTGACTGAAGCACGGGGACTCTAGCGTCTGCCGCCTCTGTCGTCGCGCAGCAGGCGGCGCGCCGTCAGGAAGACCGCCCGCAGCATCGGCCGAGTCAGCTTGCCCGTGAAGGTGTTTTGCTGGCTCGGATGATACGAGGCGATCAGCGTCACCCCATCGTCAAATCTCACCAGCGCGCCGTGCCCGAACTTCGGCGCCGGCCGCCGCGGAGGCGCCCCGAGCGCGCGTCGCGCTTTCAGGTAGGCCTGCCAGCCGATGCGCCCGAGCCCGACGACGACGCGCACACGGGTGAGGAGCCGGAGCTCGGCAAGCAGGTAGGGCTCGCAACAAGCGATCTCCGCCGGCGTCGGCTTGTTCGCAGGCGGCGCGCAGCGGATCGCGGCCGTGATGTACGCGTCCCGCAGCTTGAGACCGTCCCCGGGGCGTTCCGAGCTCGGCTGGCTGGCAAACCCCGCGTGGTGAAGTGCATCGAAGAGCCAGTCGCCGCTCCTGTCCCCCGTGAACATCCGTCCCGTGCGGTTGCCACCGTGGGCCGCCGGGGCCAGGCCCACCAGCAGGAGGCGCGGGCGCGGATCGCCGAAGCCGGGCAGCGGCCGGGCCCAGTAGCGCTGATCACGATAGCGTCGGGGTGGCGCGGCCGCGACCGCCTCGCGATGTGTGACAAGGCGGGGACATCGCTGACAGCTGACGATGACGGCGTTCAGGCGCGAGAGCGACCGAGGGTCTTGCAATCCGGCGGGATTGTGACACGGTGATGGCCATGCCGCCACCCGCTGACCGGGCCCCGGCGACGCGCGTGCCCACGATCATCGTTCACGGCGGCGCCGGCGCGGATCCGTCCGAAGGACGTGACGAGCTCCGGCGGGGCGTGCGCGCCGCCACCGTGGCCGGCTGGCACGTCCTCTCGGCCGGCGGCGCGGCGCTGGACGCCGTGGAAAGCGCGGTGCGCACGCTCGAGGACCACCCGCGCTTCAACGCGGGTCGCGGCTCGGTTCTCACCCGCGACGGCACGGTCGAAATGGACGCATCGATCATGGAAGGCGATCATCTCCAGTGCGGTGCCGTCGCGGCCGTCCCTCGCATCGCGAATCCGATCACACTCGCGCGCCGCGTCCTCGAGGCGCGTCGCCACGTCCTGCTCGTGGGCGACGGCGCCCTCGCGTTCGCCCGCTCAGTGGGAGTTCCCGAATGCGACACCGCGTCGCTCGTCACGGATCGCCAACAGCGTCGCCACGCCGAGGTGGCCTCGAGGCGCGACACCCTCGGCGGCACGGTGGGCGCTGTCGCCCTCGACCGGAGCGGCACCATCGCGGCCGCGACGTCGACCGGGGGCACCATCGGGAAGCTCTCAGGACGTGTCGGCGACAGCGCCCTGATCGGCTGCGGCACGTACGCCGAAAGCTCGATCGGCGGTGTGTCGTGCACCGGCGACGGCGAGGCCATCATCCGCGTCGTGCTCGGGCACCGGGCGCTCTACTTCCTCAAGGACGCCGCCGACCCGGAGTACGCCGCCAAAATCGCCGTCGATCTCCTCGTCGAGGAGGGCCGCGGCCACGGGGGGCTCATCCTGCTCGACTGGCGCGGCCGCACGGGGTACGCCTGTTCGACACCGCTGATGCCCGTCGCCATCATGTCTCCCGCGCTCGCCGAGCCGCGGACGCCGTTCTGAGAGGCATGCTCGGGCCGGCCGAGATCGAGGCCGCGCGTCAGCGGCTCAAGGGCGCGATCTACGAGACGCCCTGCCCCTACTCACAGACGCTCTCCGAGATCAGCGGCGTGCGCTGCTTCGTCAAGCTCGAGAACCTCCAGATGACCGGCTCGTTCAAGGAGCGCGGCGCCGCCAACCTGCTCCTGCAGCTCGACCCCGCCGAGCGGGCGAGGGGCGTCGCGGCCGCCAGCGCCGGTAACCACGGCCTTGCGGTCGCGTTCCACGCGGCGCGGCTCGGGATCGGCGCCGTCATCGTGATGCCGGAGTGGGCGCCGCTCATCAAGGTGACGTCCTCCCGGCGACACGGCGCCGAGGTCATCCTCGCGGGCGCCAACTACGACGAAGCGTACGGCCGGGCCCGGGAGATCGCGACCGAGCGGGGGCTCACGTTCGTGCACCCGTTCGACGACGAGCGGGTCGTCGCGGGTCAAGGCACGCTCGGCCTCGAGCTCCTCGAGCAGCGCCCCGACATGGACGCCGTCGTGATTCCGATCGGCGGCGGCGGGCTCATCGCCGGCACCGCGCTCGCGATCAAGTCCGTCCGTCCGCAGGTGCGCGTGATCGGCGTCCAGGCCGAGGCGTTGCCGTCGATGCAGCGGGCCCTCGCGGCGGGAACACGCGTCACGCTCCCGCCGGCGTCGACGATCGCCGACGGCATCGCGGTCCGTCAGGTCGGCGAGCTCACGCATGCGCTGGCCTCGCGGTGTGTCGACGAAGTGGTGACCACGACGGAAGAGGAGCTGGCCAACGCCATTCTATTGTTGCTGGAGATCGAAAAGACCGTCGTCGAGGGTGCCGGCGCGGCTCCGCTCGCCGCGCTCTTGAACAGGAAGCTGGGGCTCGAGGGCCGCACCGTCGTGCTCGTGCTCTCCGGCGGGAACATCGACGTCACGATGATCTCGCGGATCATCGAGCACGGCCTCGTCAAGGACGGACGCCTCGTGCGCCTCGGCGTGATCCTGCGTGACCAGCCGGGCGCGCTCGCGCGGCTCACGGCGCTCATCGCCGCGGCGCGCGCGAACATCCTCCACATCGAGCACGACCGCGCGTTCTCTCGCGCCGCCATCGGCGAAAGCCAGGTCGAGCTGACGCTCGAAACCGCGGGCCGGGAGCAGATCGATGCCGTGAAGCAGCGCCTGGTCGAGTCGGGGTATGGTGTCGAGGAGCGCCGCGCGTGACGCTATCGCCCGCGCACTGCCGCGGGATCGCCCAGCGCGCCGACGATGACGGCGCGGGCGCGGTCGGCCAGTTCGCCGGCCGCCCGCCGGGGATCGAGGGACGGGTCGGGCTCGAGGACCGGGTGATAGCTGATCGTGATCCGTCCCGGGCGCGGAAAAACCCGCCCGGGCGGCCACGACGCGTGTCCGCCTGCGATCGTCACCGGCAGCACCGGCACCCGCAGCGAGGTCGCGAGGCGGAAGGCGCCGGGCTTGAAACGCTCGACCCTCCCGGTGTGGGTCCGCTCGCCCTCGGGAAAGATCATGACGACGTGGCCTGCCTGGAGCAGGCGGACGGCCTCGCGCGTGGACGACGGATCGGTCGACTCGATGCGGACGGGGAATGCCCGCAGCCGCCGGATCATCCAGCTGAACAGCGGGATCTCGAACAGCCGGCTCCAGGCCATGTAGTAGACGCGCCTGCGGACCGGGATCGACACCAGCGCCGGATCGGCGTAGGTCTGATGATTCGGGGTGATGATCACGGGCCCGCTCCCGGGAATGTTAGCGATGCCCTCCAGCTCGAGGCCGAAGTATGCGCGGCACAGCCCGTGAATGCCGGGCCGAACGAGATCGAGAATCGGGGTCCGCACGGCCCTAGCCTACACAAAAAAGCGGGGCCGGAATCTTCTTCCGGCCCCGCTGGACAGCCGCTCCTGACCTCAGTTACTCGTCGTCGCTGCCCGTCTCGGGCTCGTCTTCGTCCTGATCGAATTGGCGCCCAAGGCGCTCGAGCCGGTCCTGGCACCGCACGCAGGTCTGGACCTCCGGCAGCGCCTGAAGGCGGGCGGGCGAAATGGGCTCCTCACACTCCACACACGTACACCGTCGTTGAGCCGGTCGAGAGCTGCTGACAGCCGGTTGACCCGGCCCACCAGGAGCTCACGAGTCGCGAATCCGATCTCGCGGCGCTCGTTCGCCTGGATCTCATCGACTTCGTCGGCGAACGGCGAGTTGTCTCCGATCGCTCCGGGCACGTCCTCGACCGCGACCGCGCCGCCCATCTGGCGGAGCCGGCCGACTGCCGTTCTGAGATCTTCCTCCAACCGTTCTCGGATGGTTTCCATTGTCTAGGCCTCCCTGAGCCCTCCCTCGCTACTTGGGCCTGTCACCGGTGCAACCGCTGTGCCGGACATGAGACGCAGAAGCCCAGGGATCAATTCACCAGGAATCATACCGAGTTGCTCGTAGCGGGGCAGTCCTGACCGGGCGAAATGCCCTTTGGGCCTGACAATTTTGTCGGCACGGCGGGAACATTTTGCCCACCAGACCAGGCAGAGGTGCGCCGTTGTCCAGGACCTCAGGTTGGGCAGAATTGTGGGCGATTTTTACGCGGCGCGGCGAAGTCAGGCGGACCCGGCGTGACCGATCGCCCCCGCCCCGGCCGGGAGAACGCTACGACTCCTCGGACTCGTACTTCTCCTTCAGCGTCGCGACCACGGCCGGGTCGGCGAGCGTCGTGGTGTCGCCGAGAGCTCGTCCTTCCGCAATGTCACGCAGGAGCCGCCGCATGATCTTGCCGCTACGAGTCTTGGGCAGTTCGGCCGAGAAGATCACGTCGTCGGGTCGCGCGAGCGCGCCGATCTTCTTCGCGACATGCTGCTTGAGCTCGTCCTGGAGCCCGGGCG
>WNFV01024604.1_pt1 | contig 11972 bp, 9 predicted proteins | sample 5400101 | NCBI WGS metagenome assembly WNFV01 (sample SAMN13153361, study PRJNA577476) | soil metagenome | isolation source: 115 cm soil or saprolite under grassland replicate 1 | place: USA:California | collected 2016-06-15
CCAACCGTAAACTCCGTACCGGCAAAGGTCACCATGTCGCCGTAGGTCTTCATCCGGTTGTTCGCCGTGACGTCCAGATCCTTCGGGTTGATCGTGAAGTCCGCACCCGCATTGGTGATGCTGTAGTTGGTGAGCACTCCAGCAGGACTCAGCGTAGCCGTAATGTGATACGGACCGCCCAGTACCGTCTCACCCGGATCGCGGGTGTAGGTCGCCGTCACCGCGTCTGCAGCCAGGAAGTCCCCGCTCCCTGTGGTCAGCGGAACAGGATCGGCATCCCCATAAGTCTTGCTGTTGGGATCGGTCGTCCACGTAGCCAGTCGCTTGTCGATCGTAAACTCAGCACCCGTGTTGGTGATGATGTAGTTGTCCAACGCACCGGCTACCGTCGCGCTCAGCGTCGCCGTGATGTGGTAAGTCGGCGGACTGGCGTTCTCACCAGTCACACGACTGTAGGTCGCAGTCACCCCGTCCGCAGGCACGAAGTTGCTTCCGCTGCCAGTAGTCAGCGGAACTGGATCGAGATCACCGTAGGTCTTGCTGTTGGGATCGGTCGTCCACGTAGCCAGTCGCTTGTCGATCGTAAACTCAGCACCCGCGTTCGTGATGTTGTAGTTGGCTATCACGTCAGCGGGTCCAAGCGTGGCCGTGATGTGATAGGTCGGCGGACTCGCGTTCTCGCCAGCTACCCGACTGTAAGTGGCTGTTACCAATGTGGCGTCCGCGGTTACGAAGCCGCTGCCACTGCCACTAGTCAACGGACTGGGACCGGTGTCCCCGTAAGTCTTGCTGTTCGGATTGGTCGTCCACGTCGCGTCTTTCTTGTTGATGACATTGGTGATCGTGGTGTTGCCGATGCTGTTGTAGTTGCCAGTGCCGGTGAAGAACCAGTAGTCAGCAGTGTAGGGACTTTGGCTTGCCAGAATGTGTGTGGTGTTGCTCACGTCAACCGTGCCGACGACCGCTTCTTCTTCGCCGCACACACCGATGATCGCGCTGACCGTCGCGGTATGCGGGTTGCCATCGTATGTTACGGTGTAGGGCGTTACGATGAACGATGCATTGGCTTTGGCAACGGTCAGTGAATTGTTTCCGCTAGTCGCGCCAAAGGAGACGTCGCCGACCCAGCTCGCTGCCGCGCCAGTTGCGTACGGTGATCCACTCACATTGTACGAACTTCCACAAAGTGTGACGCTGCTGCTCGTCGCCACCCCGCTCCCGTTGGTGACCCCGCTTCCGGCAGGATTACCGTTCAGCGTGAAATTGATGGTCTTGCCGCTCACTGGGTTTGAGTTGGACGTGAGAGTTGCCGAAAGTGTGACCGAACCGCCGTAGGTGCCGCTGACTGCGCTCACGACCAAGTTTGTTGCCGCGGCAGTCGGGGTAGGCGTTGGTGTCGGTGTAAATGTTGCCGAAGGCGAAGCCGTAGCTGTTGGCGAAGCTGTAGGTGTTGCCGTCGCCGTAGCTGTTGGTGTCGGTGTTGGCGTAGCGACCACCAGCGTACCGGGTGCCGTCAGCGGGTTACCACCCTGACAGCCTGGTCCGCTTAGTGTCCCCGTAATCGTAAAATTGTATGTTCCCGGGAGCGTAGTACCGGAAGTGGTACTAATTGTGAGCAGTGAGTACAAGTCTCTTTGACCAGTGGACGTAACTGAAGGTGGATTAAACGTGGCCGTGGCTCCAGCGGGCAGTCCCGAGGCGCTTAGAGTGACAGTGCATGAAGTATTATTGCCGCCAAATTCCACATGAACTGAATTTGTAGCCGTGGTACCATAACTAGCTGTGTTGCCGGGGCTGACCGGGCTAGGTGTCTGGGCTCCTAGAAGCTCTAACCGTTGCGCGTTGGAATCCGTAAAGTAAACATCCGCCTGCATCGTGGACTGGCCGACAGCGGTCACATGGAACTGCACGCCGAGGTGCCGCAATTCTACGATGAAGTAAGGCGACACGATGAACTCGCCGTTCGCGTCGGCGTTAATGGTGGTCTCATATGTCCATTGCTGGGTTTCGTTATCGACGGCGAAGAGATAAATGGATTCGTTCGTCTTCCATCCGGACCCGCTGAGTATCACCGGATCATCCGGCTGGTAGTCATCTCTATCGGTCCAGATTTTCGCCGGGTTAAAGAGGGCCTGGCCGAGCAACTGGTTGTCGCTGTCCACGCCGCCTGTGATCAGGACCTTTTTGTCGCCCGGAAGTGTGACGGCGGCCTGGCCGCTCCGCGGCAGGATGCCGCTGTTTGGAACCGATGTTTCATCGAATGCTGTGAAATCAGGAGCAGGGGGAACGGCGTCCGGGTTGTAAAGACCGGATACATCGGTGCCGAGCACGAGAACTTTTCCGTTGGCCAGCAGCGTGGAGCTGGACGCATGGAAATCCAGGCTGCCCTTGGGCGTGATCGTGTCAGTAACAAGATTGAATTCGTCGATGCTGTTTCCAACGTCGCCCTGGAACAGGAGCAGGCGCGTGTCGCTCAGCTCGAATGCCCAGTGGCCGGTGCGAACGACCGACATTGTTGCCGCATCCAGCGTGAACCTCTGATCTAATGGAGTAAACAACTCCATCGAAGCAGTGTTACCGCCGGCAAGTAATACGCTGTCGTTGGCAAACCAAGTAGCGGTATGACCGCTGCGCGCCACGGTCAGGTTCCAAAGAGTTGGGGTAAACGATTGCGTGGTCGGATCGAATATTTCCGCGGTCCCACCGGTTTCACCCCCGGCGATGAGGACGGAGCCGTTACTTAACAGCGTCGCTGTATGATGCGTACGCGCGGCGGTCATGGGCGAAGCGACCGCCTGGAACCCGTTCTCAGGACTTGCGGGATCGAAAATCTCCGCGGACGACAACGCGCCGTTCGCGTCGCTACCGCCGGCGATCAGCACCCGGCCATCGAGGAGAACGGTGGCGCTGTGATCGACGCGCGCCGTGTTCAGCGTGGCGCTCGCGCTGGAGGTTTGCGTTTCCGGATCGAAAATTTCCGAGGCGGCAATGAGGTTGCCGTCGGCGTCGCGTCCGCCGGTGATCAGGATGCTGCCATCGGACAACACGGTGGCAGTGTGACCTGTGCGCGGAGTAGCGAGGTTATCGAGAGGCTTGACCTGTTGCGAGCTCGACGCGCTCACCCACGTGGCGATCGCCAGCATGACGACCGCGCCGAGGAGCGCGAAAAAGTGGCCGAGGAAGTTATTAGCTTTGGGAGTAGATTGCATGTTTAGCGTGCTTTCTTAGGTGGGGATTCTGGGGGAACTAGTGGGATGGAGTAAGAAAAGTGTGTTCTGGGGGCTGGGGGTTTGGGGGTTAAGGTGCTCGTCAGGGATTGGTTAGGCGTGATAGCCCAAGTGGCCGAGACTGCGGCTCCGGCCTACAATGTTGCCGGTTTTTGTAGGGCCTTTCTGTGAAACGCCAAATGACTGCGCATTGATCCCTGCGAGAAGAAGTCGAAAAGAGGTGAGGTTGGGCCCGTGGCGCCAAGGAGCATTGGTGGTCGTGGGCGCGGGTCTCATTGGCATACGGGCGGTTCCATTGTCATCTTCTTCTCCGGGAAAAACGGGACGAAGTTCTCAAAAAAGATTCGGTTTCTGCCAGAAAATGCAAACGGATTGGTCGCGAGTTGGAGCACGCGTGTCTTCAATTAAGGCGCGGAATGTGCTTGTCCTCGAACAACGTGTAAAGTACCAACCAGCGTTTTCGGGTGGGGGATACTCCCTGATCTTTTGGTTAGGATTCCCCTAGGGGATTATGTGACTACGGGTGAAGAAGTAGCTGCTCTTCGCGTCAAAAATTTCCCTTAGGTGAACGCTTTCACCGCCGTAAAACCACAAATTAACACGAATGGGTTGAAGAGTTGAACGGTTGAAGCGTTGAAGAGTTACAAAGGGCAGAACACCTTGTTCTCGACGCGTCGCCTAGGTCAGCTGCCGCGGCTGCTGCCTGATTACATCTGCGCCTTCGGCGATGCATCGTCTTCGGGAGAAGCCGATCCACCCGCACACGGTTTAAAGTTGGTAACGCTTCAACGTCGAGTGAAGAACTCCGCTGAGGACAGCGGACGCTACAGCCGATGTAACGATGTGACGTTTTTAACGAATCACGCGGGCTTCGCCCTTACGCGGCGGGGAAGCGGACCACCTTCTTTTTGGCCTTGATGGCGAGGGCGCCTTTTGCCGCCGGCAAGAAAGTTTCTTCCACATATTTCTTGGCGCAGGCAACAAGATCGCGGCTGCAACTCAGGCCGAGCTTGCGTTTAATATTTTCGCGATGGCTCTCAATCGTTTTTACACTGAGACTGAGCGAATGAGCGATTTGGCTATTGCCGAGCCCCGAGCCTAACAAATTAAAAATGTGCATCTCACGATCGGACAGCTTTTCAATGCCCACAGCGGAAGGCGCCGAACGGTGGTCTGGTCGCGATTCCAGCGTTTTTTTGATCGCAGCCAGTAATTCTTCTTTTGGCGCTGTTTTCATCACATAACCGTCTGCGCCGGCGCGCAGGGTGCGCTCTGCGAAGATTGCTTCCTCAAAGGCAGAATAGACAAGGATCAGCAAACCGGGTTTCTCAGCCTTGAGCGCCTTAACAAATTCGAGACTGTCGCCGGTACCGAGGCGCAGAGCTGTGAGCAGCAACTGAGGCTTGCATTTCGCGATCTCATTACGTGCATCGCGAATGTTGTCGGCCTCACCGCATACCAGCAGGTCCGGCTGAGCGCTCAGAAAATCGGTGATCCCGTCGCGAAGCAACGGATGCTCTTCCAAGACCAGGATTCGCGTCGCGGCGGACCTTCCTGGAACGCTCACGCCAGTCTGAGCGGGCTTTTGGGATGTGAGATCAGGTCCTTCCACAGAACGCATGTTGGCGTTCTGGGGGGAACAGCAAGACTGCCCTTATCAGTATCCATGCCAAGTTTCGCAAAACGTTCCCTTATTGACGACGGTTCACAGTGCTTACCTTTAAATCGTAAGTACTTACAAGGGCGCGGCGTTTTGCAGAATAGATAGTTAAGGTCATTAAGGGTTACAGTGAGATGGATTCATTCTAGGGCCGGCCTGATGCATTTTTAGGCCGACCGTGCTGGAATTTGATGCGCGGATTAGACCGCCGCCGCGAGAGATAAGCACAGCCATCTTGGCTGTGGGGCGGGCGGGCATCCTGTCCGCCACAAGGACGGACTCGCCGTGGCGAACCTGCCGCGTTGACATTGCTGACGCGCGCCGCCATGCTCCCCTCGTTTATTTCAGGAAGAGATTCATGCCATCGAGATCGATTATGGCATGACAGATGTACAGCGTGTCCATCCCCAGAATCCCACTGATTCTCGTGCCGCCGTGCCGCAAGGCGAAATGAGGTAACGCAGCCACGCCGAATTTCGCCGGCGGCACTTTGAAATCGCCGATCTTCAGGTCGTTGATTTGCGTAGCGCTGACTCGGCGTGTTGTTCCGGTGGAGAAATGCGCCAATATCCGCGTTGGTTCAGAGGAGATTCCGAGCGATTTAAAAAAGGTGTCGGGGAAAGTTGTAACAAATGCGCCCGTATCGACGAGCAATCGGCCCCCTTGGCCGTGAATCGAGCATGGCACCGTCAACGCGCCGCTAGCTTCGCGACGCAGAGGGACCCTTGTGAATTTTTCCGATAAAGCCACAGCGCTCAGATTCATGTGACGCGACTGATCGACTTTGAAGAACACAAGTCGCGTTCGGCAATTGATCACCGCCTTGTGCCGGAGCAAAATTTCCAGCCCAAGAACGCCATCGACGTCAGCCTTTGCCGTGTCGGAACGGGGTGAATCCCGCAACACCACCGGGCTGCTGCCAAAATTCATGCTTCCGGCAGTAAGCTTTTGCATAACGCCAACGGGCAACAGCTGACCATTAATTTCCGTAAACCTGATGTACCGCAGACCTCGCCGTAATGGCCCTATGCCGAATGTTGCGCCCGCGTCCGTATCCAGAATGATTTCGTTCGAGCCCGTATCAACCAGCAAATTCGACGGCTGGCCGTTGATTCGGACCGACATGATCATTTTGTTCATCGGTTCGTAATGAACTCGCACGGCGTTGTAGCCGGCTAACTGCGACGAGACGGAGCGATCTTTGACTGCGCCGAAATTCGAGATCGGCGCGATCGCGAAAAGAACAAGCACGAATGCTCGCACGATCTGAAATGTGAAAGCGGTGTGTCCGCTCAGAATTCGGTTGCGCCAAGGGAGCCGTATCATTGCGAGCCTGGGGCGACGCCCCAGGCTAGAGCTGATCGCGCGCCTTTGGCGCTTAGCCGGCAAAATGCCTGTGCTCCGCTCACAATCCCGTTGGGCAATTGATGAATTCCCATGGCACCCTGAATCGTTTGGACAGATGCGCCGCCAGCGCTTTCACGCCGAAAACTTCCGTCGCGTAATGTCCAGCCAGTAGAAGGTTGATGCCGAGCTCCTCGGCGGCAACGGCAGCCCAATGCGGAGCTTCACCAGTGATAAACGTGTCGATGTTTTCCTCTGCGACCCGATAAATTTCCGAGCCGGCGGCACCGGTAACAACGCCAATGGCGTGGATCTGCTTTGGGCCAAAATCGAAAACTTTTACCGGACCATTTAACGCCTTTTGTAATTTACGAATGAGTTCGCTGCGCTCGAGTGAGGCGCGAACTTTTAAGCCAACCGGCTGGCCCTTTTCTTCCAGGAACGGTTGCGCCGATTTTAGTCCAAGGACGGCGACGAGCTGTGCGTTGTTGCCGACTTTCGGATGGATGTCGAGAGGTAGATGCGCGCTATAAAGCGCCGTGTCGTTTTCAAATGCGATCCGTAGTTGCCGGCGCAGCAAGCGCGTCACCGGCTGCAAGCCGTGCCAGAACAAACCGTGATGCACGATTAAAAGATCGACGTCACGTTTTTGAGCCTCGGTCAAGACGCGTGTCGAAATGTCCACCGCCGCCCCGATGCGCGTAACGCGACCTGAATTTTCAATCTGGAGACCGTTTAGCGCGTTGTCCCAATCGCCCACGTCGCGAATCCGTAAAAAGCGATCGGTGTAACCGACAATCTCGGAAAGCGAAGCCATGCCTACTTATCCAGTCTCAAGCTCCAAATCCCAATGCCCAATTCCCAAGCAAATTTCAAATTGGCAAATCCAAGAAAAGCAAACTATCCGGCCTTCGAGATTATCGAAGAGAAAATGAGCGTCAGTTCGCGCGCCTCCTCCCCAGTTTGTCGCGAGCAGATACGGTGGCTCCCATCAAGCCTGCATCGACTAACCGCAAAAACAAGCGGCTCTCCTTCGCTTCTTTGCGGCAAATCTTTACCCGCATTAGGAAATCCTTTCTGCTCAATGCTTCATCGGCTTCAATCCAGTTAGCCGCGACAGATCCCGATGCGCGCACCAGCTGCCGAACATCTTCCACATTACTGATCGTTTTTGGCAACTGCTTCACGAACGCGCGTACGGACTCAGCAAAACGGAATGTTCGCTCTTCTAGATCGCGTGGCTTGGAGCTTTGTTCCATTTGAGGCTTGAAATTTGGTTCGTTATTTGGGATTTGACGATTGGGATTTTGGATTTGCTGCCGTAGGCGGCATTACGGCGAAAATCATCACACGCCCTTCGATCCCGCGGACTTCCTGCGGCGGTAGGTCCTCGAACACGAACGAGTCACCTGCTCGATCGCGCACGGCTTTGGTAACGAGCAACGGTCTGCCGACCGTCTTCGTCAGGCCTTGAATGCGCGAGGCGACGTTCACAGTGTTCCCAATCGCAGTGAACTCCAGGCGTTGCGGCGAACCGACGCTGCCTACAATCGCCGGACCGGAGTGAATTCCAATTCCAATTTGAATTGGCGCGCGCTCTTTTGCTGCCAGCTCGTCATTCAAACCTTTAACCGCGCGCAAAATTCCGCACCCTGCCGACACAGCATCGCAGGCATGATTCGAACCGGAGTCGCCTGCGCCGAAGATCGCCATGAAACCGTCGCCCAAATATTTGTTGACCATTCCGCGATGTTCCTCTTCAACCGCACGCACGCTAACGCGGAAAAAATCGTTCATGATCTCCACGATTTCGGCCGGCGGCGACGCGCTCGCGCGGGCCGTCCACGAACGCATGTCCACGAACATAACAGTGATTTCTTCTTCGACGCCGCTCAATCCCGGGTCGCGCGCGAGGATCCGCTCCGCTGCGCGTCTGCCTACGTGCAGGCCGAAAGTCTGGCGCAATTTTTCTTTCTCTCTCAACTCAGCAATCATGTGGTCCATTTCGCCCAGCAACCGACCAAATTCATCGGCGCGTGTGACGGCAAGATGAACATCGAATTTCCCATGCGAAACTGCATCGGCTGCCGCACGCAGTTGATCGATTGGTTTCGCGACGAGCCGGCTCATCATAAGTGCGGTAATGATCCCGAACACCATTCCGATTCCGCCTACGAAAACGGCGAACCATCCGGCATCGATGGCTGGTGAGCGAGGCGCAAACATCAACAATAGCAGCGAAGCAATCGGGCAGATCGAAGCGGAAATCGCCCACAGGATCCCGCGGCCGCGCAGGGAAAGCGTGAAGATGTTTGGGGTGCGATCGGCGCGCACGTCGCGGAAGAAGACTGGAAACAATCCCCAGTGACTGGCGAGTTCGACCAGAAAAAATGAATGTGTCACTGCAATGAAGCCCGAGACACAGAACGAAATCGGCAGATGCCAGAGCAAGCGCGGATCCAACGGATTTTGGACTTGAAGCAGCGCGCCGATAAAGACGGGTATGCACAAAAACCAGGCGGCGCCGCAAATCGCCGCTGCAAACCAGGGCAAATGAATCAAACGCTGGCGCGCTTCCGTGAGCGATTCAGAATTAATAGCTGATCCATTGCAAAGACGATGAAATAGATCACGGAACGACAAGACTCGTTTCGACCACAGAACAAGGCCGATCAGAAAAGCCAGGAGGGTGTAGAGTATCCACGTCCAGCCGAAACGCTGCTTCAATGCCGGAGTAAGCAGCGGTGCGATGACCGTATTGTTATACCAAATGTTGAACGCGCTCCCGAGAATCTGCGGAACTACAGGCGCGAGAGCGGTGAGCAAGAGGCCATAGCGTGCGCGCGCCACGCTGCATTCAACTCCGATAGCCACAAGATCGATCTCCTTTGATCTTCATTCAGTTTCTCGCGCGAAGTCTCAAATCCCAAGTTCCAAATCCCAGGCAAATCTCAACGTTTCAACAAAGAGTTATGAGACCACGGATAACTCGGATGGCACGGATGATGAAGAAGTCATGCTTTTCATCCGTAGAATCCGCGTAATCCGTGGTCAATCCTTTCTGGGATTTGGTGATTGGGATTTGGAACCTGCTGCCTTCGGCAGCGTCCATGGCTTAAAATAATCCAGCAGAATTAAGCGACTGCGATTCTGCTGCGCGCACTCCCGTTGCACAAAAGGAAAATCCGTCAGTGGTCCGAACTGAAATCCTGCGCTCAACGGCCGGAAGAAATCGTCCTGATGACTCGGCAAAACATATCGCGGCTGCAGATGCGCGAGCGCTGCGGCCAGTCGCGCGCGCGAATCGGGCAATGCCATGCCGAGGATTGCAAGGTCTACGCGCGCGTTAGGCGGCAACCGCGTCGCTGTTCCCCCGGAGTCGATGTAAATGCGCTCGCCGTTCACCTCGATCAAGAACGCAAGCGGTTCCCCGCAAATCCAGTCGGCAGCACGTTGCGGTGGCTCCGGCTTCGCCGACGCTTCGGCGGACAGGCCGGCCTGCGAATGCGGCCGATCGAATGGCACTTTGCCGAACAACCGATCGTGTGTCGCGGATAACACGCGAATTTTCCATGGACCGATTCGCCGCACGTCGCCGGGTTTTACTGCGTCGCCGGATGAAGCGCCGGCGCGTTTGGTCCGCTTTTGGCGCGATATGACGCAGTCCATCGTCGACGCGGGACGCATTTGGCTGAATGCGCGAACCAAGTGCCACGCTCAAAAGATCCACGCGCGAGAAATAAGGATCGACCAGCAGGGCGTGTCCTTTGAATTCGAATTGGTAACCGTTCGTGCCGAGATAAGTCACGCGCACGCCGTCGCGCGCTGCGCCCGGAGAATCGGCCAGAATCAGCCGGGCATATGGCTGGAGTCCACCGGCAAATGCTTGTGTGGACAACATCAAGAAAAGAAAAAAACGCACGTCACCACGAATAACCCGGCGTAGTTGCGCCGCAACCAAAGGTAACTCACGCGTCGAGTCCGCCACAGGACGGATTCGCCGTGGCGAACCTGAAACGTCCTGCAAGCTTCCAGCTTGCTGTTCCCGAGCAGGCAGGGATGCCTCCTCGACGGGACAGGCAGCCGCCTTCGCAAACGCTACGGCGTGCCAAGGGATGCCTGCATTACAGTGATTCCGCGCGAGAGAGCGCACTATTTCTTGCTCGACAACGTTCCCGCAATGCTGTCAGTCTCGACACCACCATGAAAGGAAAACTTAAAATGAAAAATCAAAACATCACACTCACATCAATAATTCTGGCGCTTGGCTGCTTTGCGTTTTTGCCACAAATGCAAGCGCTCAGTCCGCCGCCGGACGGTTGCTATCCCGGTTTCACGACGGCAGAAGGGTGCAACGCACTTCAGAACCTCACCAGCGGGGCTGGAAACACCGGAGTTGGTTGGCGTTCGCTCTTTTCGAACACTACTGGCAGCTTCAACACTGGCGCTGGCGCTGGAGCGCTGATCCTAAACAACGCCGACGACAACACCGCGGTTGGCGCTGCAGCGCTGTTGCTCAACACCACCGGCATCAACAACACGGCCGTTGGAACTGCCGCGCTCGTCAATAACGACACTGGCATCTTCAACAATGCTGTCGGCGCCTTTGCGCTCCAGACTAACGTCGACGGATCCTTTAACAACGCCTTTGGCTCTAACGCGCTGGAAGTCAACGTCATCGGGTCCAACAACACTGCCGTGGGCGATCTGGCACTTCAGAATAGCACTGGCGATTACAACACCGCGTTGGGCGCTGGATCGGGTACCGATCCAGATATCGTCAGCAATAATGTCTATATCGGCGATCCCGGTTTTCCCGGCGATGAGAATGTGCTTTCCATCGGCGGAATTGCCGCCAGTGGGACTCCTTACGCGAACACGTATATCGGACCAGCCTTGTCAATGCCAGTGGGCAGAAGGTGAGAATGCGCAGTCCCCAAGGCGCCCAACATCAATCGAAACTCAATGAATTCCAAAAGCAGCAAAAGAGGATCGCGGAATTGGAAGCCACGGTTTCGCGTCTCGCGGCAACAGTAAAGGACCAGGCCGCGCAAATTGAGAAGGTGAGCGCCCGCTTGGAATTGCGAAAGCCTGCCGGACGAGTAGTGGCGAATAAACACTAACGACCGCGAGCCACAGAATCATCTCCTGGCATCTGCTGCGTTGCTGCGCCGTGAAAAGCGGCGCAGCTGCGGCGCAGTCCAAGGGCACTGCGCGCAAAAAATCGTGCCATTGCGGAAAGCGGCGCGCATGCGCAATTCATGGTCTTCTTCAGCGGAATCTCTCTTTGCTTGACGAATTCGGTGCGGCTTGTGAATTTCGTTAAGTATGAAGGTGGAGTACACAGATGCGCCCGCCGCCGCGCCGAAACCGACCACAGGCGATACGATGCCGTGCCCGTATTGCGGGCATCTTCTGCCGAAAGACGCGGAACGCTGCGACCGCTGCGATTGGGTGCGCGGCGCAACACAAACCGCGGAAGGCAAAGCGAGCGACATGGTCGCAGTGATGTTCAGTATCGTCCCCGGTCTGGGACACATCTATAAAGGACACATCCTCGCGGGCCTTCTCTGGATGATTGGCGCGATCCCGGTGGGCATTTTTGTTTTCCTTGCTGCGTTCGCCTCTGCCGGATGGGGACTCGGCCTCTTCTTCTTTTATCTCGCTGCGGTGATGCTTCATGCCTACGGGATCGAGGATCGCGTAGTCCCGCCGAAAGAGGACGAAGGCGAGGAGTATTA